>PVBE011683548.1_pt1 | contig 50959 bp, 43 predicted proteins | sample 1631181 | NCBI WGS metagenome assembly PVBE01 (sample SAMN08397723, study PRJNA350692) | Marine metagenome, whole genome shotgun sequencing project. | isolation source: water | place: Pacific Ocean | collected 2012-04
CTCGGGCGAGCTCGACTTCGGCTAGGCGGAGTTTGGTGATGATTTGCTCCGGCGTGCAGCGTTTCTTCGGCATCTCCTGCCCCCTCTCGGCCCAAAATCCTCTCTCTAGATTTGGACCGGTTTAAGGGGGCAAGGTCACCGCCAGCTTTAGCATCGGTGGTGACCTTCGGCTATCTGACTGGCTGGCGCATCCAGAGCGAAGTCCTGCCACTCACCTGGGCCCGGGTCGACCGCCAGACGGGCAGCGGTCGGCTCGATCCTGGGACGACCAAGAACGACGAGGGGCGAATCTTTCCCTATGGCGAGTACCTGCCAGAACTGCAGGCCGTCATCGAAACGCAGTGGGCGGTCACGAAGGCGCTCGAGCAGGCCGAAGGGCGAATCATTCCCTGTGTCTTTCACCGTCACGGCAGGCCGATTCGTGATTTTCGTGCGGCTTGGCAGAGCGCCTGCAGGGCGGCGGGGCACCCGTACCGAATCCCGCACGACTTCAGGCGGACGGCGGTCCGTAACCTCGTCCGGGCAGGTGTGCCCGAGCAGACGGCGATGCAGTTGACCGGCCACAAGACGCGGTCAGTATTCGACCGCTACGACATCATCAACGAGACCGATCTGCGGGAGGCAGTCCGCAAACTCGGGCTCGCGGCAGGGACAGTTTCAGGGACAATTGGCCAAACTGGATAAACTTGGCGAGGCCTTTATTCGCTGGAAGTTATTGATTCTATGGTGCCGGAGGTGGGACTCGAACCCACACGGGGCGTAAACCCCACGGGATTTTGAGTCCCGCGCGTCTGCCAGTTTCACCACTCCGGCCCGTGCGTACAATGGCGAGCCTCGGCTCGCCGGAAGGCGACCGAGTATAGCACGCGGTCTCGGGCTCCCCCCTGGCGCTACCCGGCGCGTTTCCGTCCGCGCTGCAGCCGCTTCAGCAGCTGGATCTGGAAGGCGTGGTAGAGGTCGTGTGCGGCGATGCCTCGGATGAGCGCAGCCCACGTCAGCTGACTGCCGACCGGCCGCCGGCTGACCTGCGACCCACTCAACCGCGCGAGCGCCGCACGGAGCCGCGCGTGCTCGGCGTCGAGCAGCGCCTTGCTCCCGCGCCAGTCGGGCCCCGCGTGGACGTGGGCGAAGGGAACCAGTCGCTGCCGCTGAGCGCGAAGCTGCCGCGCTTGGCTGCCGTCAGCCGGCGCCACGCGACGTACTTCCAGTAGGCGGCGTGCGTGGCGATTTTCCAGATGTTGTGGCGCCTGGGACCCGAGCGCCAGACGGCCTGGCGGGGCGTCACGCCGCGCAGCGACCCCTTGAGATTGGTCCCGTGCCAGGACTGGTGGTCGTAGGCTTCGTCGATCTGGGCCAGGAGCGCCCGAATCTGGGTCGACATGGCGCAGCGCTCGGCGTCCTAACCTACGGCCGCGGCTGGCCGTCGAAGCGCCAGAGATACAGCGTCCGCGGGTTGCCGCGCGAGTCGTTGAATGTCTCGACCGAGTCGGCCGCCCAGTCGCCCATGCTGAAAGCGTGCGAGACGATTCGCGCGCCGGCAGCGAGCTGGTTGGTGAGGATCGGGCGGAGCTTCAGGTTCGACGACGACAACAGGTAGAGCGTTACCACGGTTGCGTCCGAGACGTCGGTCGCCAGGGCATCCCCGAGAATGAACGACACCCGGTCGCTGACGCCCTCGCGACGGGCGTTCGCGTTGGCTTCGGCGACCCGCTCGGGGTCGATGTCGACGCCGACCCCGCGCGCGCCGTAGTCGCGCGCCGCCGAGATCGGGATCCGGCCGTCGCCGCTGCCGAGGTCGTACACCACGTCGTCGGGACCGACCTCGGCGAGCTGCAGCATCCGGTCGACGACCACCTGCGGCGTCGGCACGTAGGGCGCCAGGCTCTGGCTGTCCTGGGCCGACGTGTCGACCGGCACAGGTACCGGTGCCGTGACGCCCGCGAATTCAGCCGGAATCTGCCCACCGGCATGGGCCGTGGGCAGCAGCTGGGCGGCGACGAGCATCCCGGCCACGGCGGCCACGGCCGCGACGGCGATTCTCAGCGTCTGTCGTCTGAAAGTCATTCTCTGGCCTCCGGGTGATCTCGGACGTTGCCTTGCGCATCTCTCAAGAGCCGCCCAGCGTCGCCGCCAGCAGCACGACGTGCGACGCGGTTCGCATCATCGCGGGAATGTCGGCCCATTCGCCAGGCTCGGCGCGTTCACCGCCCCGCGATCCGCCCATCCCGATCGCCAAGCTGCCGTTGCCGATGGCGACATTCATGTTGGACGACCCACTGTTGCTGAGGGTCGGTTCGAGGCCGAGCTGTCGCGAGACCGCTTCGGCGGTCGTTACCAGGGCCGACTCCCGCGCGCCGGGAATCTGGCCGCCGGGGGTCAGCTGAAATGGTTCCATTTCGAGCTGGATGCCGGTGTCGGCCGCGACGTCGGCAAGCACCGAGGCGACCGCCGCCTCGATCGTTTCGATGACGTCCATGTCGAGCGACCGGATGTCTAGCGAGAACCAGCCGGTGGCCGGCTTGTGGTTGAAGACGGCGCCGCTCTGCAGCATCGCCACGTTGACGATCGTCCGCGAGTCCTGATGCTCGGCGGGATGGGGCAGTTGAAGGATCTGGTCGACGGCGCGGCCGATCGCCTGGTTGACGTTCGGCAGTCCGCCGCCCAGCGAGTGCCCGGGTGGTCCGGTGGCGACGACCCGCCACCAGTGGATGCCGATGGCGCCGAAGCTGATCCGCCGGCCGTCGCCGAGGACATCGACGAAGCCGATGGCGCGATCCTTGAACGCCTCGTAGATGACCTTCATGCCGACCAGCCCTGTTTCTTCCTGGGCGACGGCGGCGAAGACGAGATCGTGTTCGGGTGAGACACCGGAGGCGACGAGCGCCTCGGCCGCGGCCAGGATGGAGGCCGACGTCGATGAGGTATTCGTGCCGGGACCGACGAGGCGATCGCCCTCGACCCGTGGTGGGCCGGTCGTCGCGCGTTGATGCTCGGCCACGGTTGCCAGGTCGTCGAGTGTCGACACGAAGACCAGCGCTCGGCCGGAGCGTCCCGGGATGATGCCGATGGCGTTCGGCGTCTCGTCGACGACGACCGAGCTGAGGCCGATCTCGCGCATCCGCGCTGCGACCGCTTCCGCCCGGGCCTGTTCCTGCCCCGACGGGGAGACGATCGCGGCGATCTCGGCCAGAAACGCCGTCGTGGAGTCGCGGCTGGTCTCGACATGGCGGAGCGCATCCGAGACGGCTGCGGTCCCTCGAGTCGCGGCGACGTCGTCGTCGGCGTCGGTTTGGGCCCGGAGATCGGTCGCGCCAGGGCCAAGCAGGATACCGAGGAGCGCGAGGAGGCAGACGGTCGCTCGAGTCTTCACGGGCCGGTACTGTACCTCAGTTCCCTTGGCCGCCCGGGCCTCCCTCGGTGGCGCCGGCTTGCCTCCGTCGGGAAGGTTCTACCCGCCGCGTGAGCATCGGGAGCGATCAGGTCGGCAGAACTGCACGCATTCATGGCGAATAAGAGACGAAACTGATGAGTTTGTCGCGTGTTTTCGATTGATTGTTGCGCTTCGGTACGCTATCCTTGTCGGGTTGGACTGTTGAAAAGCGGCGCACTCCTACGCGCCGGCAATGTCATAGAGAGGCTGGACATACGTGGCATTTGACGTTGGCGACAAGGTCATCTACCCGAATCATGGGCTCGGAGTCGTCGAAACGATAGAAGAAAAGACGATCATGGGCACCACCTGCGGCTTCTACATGCTGCGGATGGCCTCGAGCGATACCACTGTGCTGGTGCCGGTCGACAACATCGAAGGCGTTGGCCTGCGGCGCGCCATTGGCGACAACGAGATCGCCCGGCTCTACACGCTGCTGGGCAACGCCAAGATCGATACCCATCAGAACTGGAAGGGTCGCTTCAAGGACAATTCCGACAAGATGCGGAGTGGGTCCATTCAAGACGCGATCGATGTGCTGAAGAACCTGACGTTCCTCAGCCGCACCAAGAGCCTGTCGTTCCGCGAGAAGCGGATGCTGGACCGCGCGAAGTTCCTCGTCGTTTCGGAAATCGCCGAGGTGGCCCAGGAAACCTCGGAAGCCGTCGAGGAGCGCGTCGGTCGGGCGCTCGAGCGATGCTTCGCGGCCAAGGCGCGGGCGGAGGAACGGGCCAAGACGGCCAAGGCGTCGACGCGGTCCGGGAGCCGGCGGACGTCGCGGGCCGCGCGCGCGTCGTAAGGCGAGCCGAGCGTCGAATTCTGTGAGGCCTGATCCGGGAAACCGGGTCGGGCCTTTTTCGTTCCGAGTCCGATTCTGCGGATGGTTGCACTGCGCTGGCTCATCGCCTGGGGGCGCTCGGTCGTTGCCTACGTCGTCGTGGGGCTGTACATCCTCGTGCTCGGCCCCCTGGCGCTGGCGATTGCGCTGGCGACGCGACGCCCGGAGGTGCTGTACTGGACGGGCTACGCCGGGGTGCGCCTGGCGTTGGCCATCCCCGGGATCCGAGTGCGGGCTGACGGCATCGAGCACGTCCGGCTCGATCGCCCGGCCGTCTACTGCGCGAATCACACCAGCAACGTCGAGCCGCCCATTCTGTTCGCGCTGTTCCTGCCGCTGTTTCCGCGGCTGCACATCCTGTACAAGGCCGGACTACGCAAGACGCCGGTGCTGGGCAAGGCCTTCGAGCTCGCGGGCTTCGTCGGGGTTCACCGGGGCGAACCGGAGAAGAGCGCCGCGACAATCTCCGAGGCCGCGCGGACGCTCCGGCGCGGTGGGTCGTTCGTGATCTTTCCGGAGGGGACGCGCAGCCGGACGGACGAGCTGCTGCCGTTCAAGAAGGGTGGCTTCGTGATGGCGCTGGAAGCGCAGACGCCGATCGTGCCGGTTGCGATTCTCGGGGCGCGCGCGGCGATGTCTCGCGGCAGTGCGCAGGTGCGCGCCGCCACGGTCAGCGTCAGGTTTGGGCCTCCGATTCCGACGGCCGGGCGCGACTACTCACACCGCAACGTGCTGATTGCCGAGGTCCGGGCCGAGATCGAACGGTTGCGGGCGCTCGGTCCGGTCGTCTAGCTCGCGCCGAGCGAGAAGGTGAGCTGCCAGGGTTCGCCGAGGGCGCCGTCGGCGGCGGCGAACCCCGCGGCCAGATCCAGCCTGACGGTCGCGAACGGCGGCAGCGGCTCGGCGAACCGGATTTCCAGGACCCGGTTTCCCGCACGGTACTCGACCGTGAAGGCCGGCACCGGCGTGTCGGCGCCGAGATACGCGAGGTGGATCCGATCCCCGAACGAGGCATTGTCCATGTCGCGCGAGAACTGCAGCCGGATCCGCGTCGCTCGATCGACATCGATGTCGTCCTGCACCGGCGCGCTGAAGACGACTTCGGGCGCCGGCCCCCGCGGTCGTTCGATGATGACCGGCTCGGGCCGGGCTTCAGCCTTCGCCAACCCGACGCGGCTCGCTTCGAGCCAGACCAGACCGCTGGCATAGCGCACCCGTCCGGTGACGTCGAGCCAACGGCTTGTTTCCGGTCGGAAGTCGACGTTGAGCGCAAAGTCGTCGCCGCGGGGTTCCCGGCCGGTCACCCACAGCGCGGCGTCGCCTGCGTGGACGACGAAGTCGAAGAGGCTCTGGGCCGGCGACTGCGGCAGGTCGCCATACAGGTTGCGACCCCGGAAGCGGCCCGTGACCGAGACGCTGTGGCCGACGTAGCGGTCGGGATCGAGGGCGACCGTCCGGAGCGTCGGGGCTATCTGCGGCGGCGCCGGCACGCTGCGCCCGGCGGCGAGTACCAGCAGTTCTCCCCGCCCGGGCCAGGGTTTGCCGAGCAGCGTCTGGGCGACCCGCGCCAGGTCGTACCGCGCGAGGCGCGGGTCGTCGGCGTCGAGGCGCCCCACATCCCAGAACGTCCCCGACGCCTCGACGATGGCCTCCCCGACAGCCCCGACAGCCCCGGCGGCGCCGGCCCAGACCACGCGTGCCTCGCTGTCCTCGAGCCAGGTCGTGTCGTGGTCGAACGCGATCGCCGCGCGGACGATGACCGGCTCGTCGTGGAAGAAGTCGGGGAAGGCCACAAGCGCCTCCACCGTGGCCGCCTTCTGGAGGGTGGCCTGTGCCAGCGCGACCGGCGCGCTCGCGGCAAGCCAGGCGAGCGCGAGCAGGGCTGGCACGACCGTGGGCCGGCGGCGCATCGTCGGATCGTAGCATGTGCCTGGTGGGTGCCCGGGGCGCCGGCCGGTTTGGTCGTGGGCTTGGCAGGCCCGCAGCTTTGCTATGATTGCCGCATCTCCCATGTCGAGCCGGATATCCGAAGCGACGACGAATCGGTTGTCGGTCTACCTGCGCTGTCTGAACGAGCTGGACGCCGCGGGCGTGCGCGCCGTGTCGTCGAAGGCGCTGGCCGAGCAGTTCGACCTGAACGCGCCGCAAATCCGGAAGGACCTGGCGCACTTCGGCGAACTGGGGGTGCGCGGCGTCGGCTACTACGTCAAGGACCTGAAGCGGCAGCTGCGACGCATTCTGGGTCTGGATCGCCGGTTGAAGGTGGCGATCATGGGTGCCGGCAATCTCGGCCTCGCGCTGGCGGACTACCCGGGGTTTCGGCAGGAAGGCTTCGGCATCGCGGCGCTGTTCGACAACCTCTTGGACAAGGTGGGGCAGCAGTCGCGCGCGGGCGTGCCGATCTACGACATCAAGGAGCTGCGCAAGATCGCGCGACGCGACCAGATCGTCATCGCCGTGATCGCCGTGCCGTTCAGTTCGGCACAGGCCGTGGTCGACAAGGTCGTGGCGGCGGGCATCAAAGCGATTCTGAACTTCTCGCCAGGCGCCTTGCGGGCGCCCGACGACGTGAAGCTGAAGAACGTCGATTTGACGGTGTCGCTCGAGAGTCTGTCGTTCTATCTGGCACGGGAGGCAAGTGGCGACGACACGTAAGCGCAAGGCGAAGACGGCGGTCCGCAGGCGGCGCCTGTCGCACGTAGACGACGCGGGCCGGGTCCAGATGGTCGATGTGGGCGGCAAGGCGGTGACCCGCCGTGAGGCTGTGGCGCGCGGCGCGGTCACCATCGGCAAGGTGGCGCTGGCGGCCATTCGCGCCGGGCGCATCGCCAAAGGCGACCCGCTCCAGGCGGCCCGGCTGGCCGGCGTCATGGCGGCCAAGCGGACGGCCGATCTGATTCCGCTCTGTCATCCGCTGCCGCTGTCGCACATCGACGTGACACTCACGCCAAGACCGGACGGCTACGACATCACCGCGACCGTGCGGACCGACGCGCGTACCGGCGTCGAGATGGAAGCCTTGACGGCCGTGTCGGTGGCCGCGCTGACGATCTACGACATGGTCAAGGCGATCGATCGCGAGATGGTCATCGGCGACATCAGGTTGCTCGAGAAGACGGGCGGGCGATCGGGCACCTATCGGCGGTCTCCATGACCGAGCCCGACGTCCGGACGCTCGCCGATCTGCCGTTCCACGTCTCGGGCCGTTTCCCGAAGCCGATTCTTCTGCAGCGCTGCCGCGTCGACGGCACGGATGACCTGTCGAGCAAGGAAGTCTTCGAAGGGGTGCGCGACCTCAGTCTGGGCCTCGGCGCCCTCGGAGTCGGGGCGGGCGACAAGATCGCGTTGGTTTCGGAGAGTCGTCCCGAGTGGACGATGACCGACCTGGCCATCCTCACCGCGGGTGCGATAACGGTGCCGCTCTATCCGACGCTGGGCGCCGAGCAGATGCGCGGCATCCTGGCGGACTCGGGCGCGCGGTTCGCCGTCGTCTCGGACGAGGAGCAGGCCGCCAAGCTCCGCAGCGTGCGGCAGAGCCTGCCGTCGCTGGAGGCCGTGGCCGTGATCGATCGCGGCGAGGGCGACACGCCGGGCGCCGGCGCGACCGAGATGCGGCTGTCGGTCGTGGCCGCGCGCGGTCACAAGCGTCTCATGACCGAGGGCGGGCTCGGGCGTCGGTACCGCGAGGTAACGGCGGGGCTCGACCCCGATGCGGTGGCGACGATCATCTACACGTCGGGCACGACGGGCGAGCCGAAGGGCGTGATGCTGACGCATGCGAACATCCTGTCGAACGTCAAGGCGTCGCGGCAGGTCATTCCGATGACATCGGAGGATTGGGCGCTGTCGTTCCTGCCGCTCAGCCATTCCCTCGAGCGCACCGTGATGTATCTCTACCTCTACGACGGCGTGACGGTGGCATTCGCCGAGTCGCTCGAGACGATCGGGCGCGACCTGCAGGCGGTTGCGCCGACCATCATGACCGGCGTCCCGCGGGTCTTCGAGAAGGTGCAGGCGCGGGTCCTCGAGTCGGTCGCCCAGGCTCCGGCCCTGCGCCGGAAGATCTTCGGGTGGGCACTAGGTGTCGGCTGGGGGCGGGCGTCGCGGGAACTCGCCGGCCAGTCGGTGCCCTGGCCCCTCCGGCTGCAGAATCGGCTGGCCGACCGGCTCGTCTTCGGCAAGATCCGGGCGCGTACCGGCGGAAACCTCCGGCTCATCGTCTCGGGCGGGGCGCCGCTCGGGCGCGCGCCGGCTGAGTTCTTCTGCGCGATTGGGATGCCGATCGCCGAGGGATACGGCCTGACGGAAACGGCGCCCGTGCTCACAGTCAATCCGCGCGAGGCGGTGCGGATCGGGACGGTGGGCCCGGCGATCCCCGGCGTCGAGCTCAAGGTGGCGGCGGACGGCGAACTGCTGGCCCGTGGTCCGAACATCATGCCCGGATACTTCGGGAAGCCCGAGGCGACCGCCGAGGTGATCAAGGACGGGTGGTTCCACACGGGCGACATTGCCGAGATCGACGCCGACGGCTACGTCACGATCACCGATCGGAAGAAGGACCTGCTGGTGACCTCAGGCGGCAAGAACATCGCGCCGCAGCCGGTCGAGGGGCGGCTCAGGGCCAGCCCGCTCGTCGCCGAGGCGGTACTGATTGGTGACCGGCGCCAGTACGTGACCGCGCTGCTGCTGCCCGACCGCGCGCTGCTCGAGGAGCAGGTCCGTCGGGCCGGCGGGGAGGCCCCTGCCCTCGAGGTGCTCGTCGAGCGCGACGATGTGCGGGCGTGGTACCAGGCCGTGGTCGACGAGGTGAACAAGAGCCTGGCCGGCTTCGAGCAGATCAAGCGCTTCGCGGTGTTGGCAGCCGAATTCTCGATTGCGGGCGGGGAGTTGACGCCGACGATGAAGGTCCGCCGCCGCGTCGTCACCGAGCGGTGGCAAGCGGTGATCGACGGGTTGTACTCGTAGAGACGGTCTTCAGAACAACCGGGCGGTGGGAATCGGCCACCAGCGGATCTGCACCTTGCCGATGATGTACTTCTTCGGCACCATCCCCCAGTGCCGGCTGTCGGAACTGTTGTTCCGGTGGTCGCCCATCACGAAGTAGTAGCCCTCGGGCACGATCTGCGGCCCGTAGTCCTCGTAACTGCGGAAATCCGGCGGCACGTACTCGTCGCGGACCGGCACGTCGTTCACGAAGACGCTGCCGTTGTCGATCCGCACAGTGTCACCCGCTTCCGCGATCACCCGCTTGACGAACGACTTGTCGGGGTCGAGCGGGTAGTAGAGCATGACAATCTCGCTGCGGCGCGGCGCGGTCAGCCGGTAGAGCAGCTTATTGACGATGAGCCGATCCTGGTCGGCCAGGGTCGGGGCCATGCTCTGGCCTTCGACGCGCGCCACCTGGAAGCCGAAGGTGACGATGAGCGTCGCGTAGACCGCGGCGGAGGCCAGCGTCTTGAGCCAGGCCACGAATTCCATCACCACCCAACTGATGATCGTCGGCTTCGACGGCAGTTCGGTGGCCGGCGGCTGCGCGTGAACCGGGACGGGCGGCGCGGCCTCTCCAGGCTGTGCCGGATCCGCTTGCGTCTGGCTGGGGGGCTCCGACTGCGGCTCGGCCTCGTGCTGCTCGAGACTCAGGCGCAGCCGCTCCTCCCGCCCCGTGTCGGGCGTCGAGGAAGGCCAGTCAGGCGCGCGCCAGGCGCCGTCATCCGGTGGTGATTTCGGGTCGGTCATCTCTGACAGGTCATCGGCGGTGCGGCCTGCGGGTTGCTCAGAGGCTCAGGTAGTCCCGCAACCGCTTGGTCTGCGCCCGGCTGACCGGGATCTCGGTGGCCTTCGCATCCTTCATCTTCAAGATGTAGTTGCGGCTGAACCAGGGCACGATCTCCTTCACCTTGTTGATGTTCACGACGTGCGACCGGTGCACCCGCCAGAAGATCGCCGGGTCCAGATTGGCCTGCAACTCGTCGAGCGTCCGGTGGTTGGACGTGCCCACCAGGTTCGCCGTGACAATTGTAATCGCATCGTCGATGAGCGACACGTAAATGATGTCGTCGGCCTTGACCAGGACGAACCGGTCGTCCACTTTGACGGCGACGCGGTCCCGGCGGTTCTGCTTCTGGGCGACCAGGTCGACCAGCCTCTCCAGATCCTCCGCCGCCAGCCCGGGCGCGGGTGTCTGGGGTCGGCTCCTGACCCGGTCGACCGCCTTCGCGAGCCGTGAGGCCTCGACCGGCTTGAGGAGATAGTCGACGGCATTGACCTCAAAGGCCTCGAGGGCGTGCTGGTCGTAGGCGGTGACGAAGACGATCTGCGCGCGTGCCCGCTCGGTCAGCAGTTCGCGGGCGACCTGGAACCCAGTCAGGCCGGGCATCTGAACGTCCAGAAAGACCACGTCGGGATCGAGGTCGCCGATGATGCGCAGCGCCTCGGGACCGTCGCCGGCCTGGCCGATGACGCTGAGGTCGTCGAACTGCTCCAGCAGGAAGCAGAGTTCCTCGCGCGCGAGCTGCTCGTCGTCGACGACGACGGTGCGGAGATCCATGGGTGTCTAGGCGGTCACCTGTTCCGCGGCCACCAGCTCGGGAATCTCGATCCGGACGCAGGTGCCGTGGCCGGGCGTGCTGTCGAGCTTGAGCTGGTAGTTGGCGCCATAGATCACCCGCAGACGCTCGTTGACGTTCTTGAGGCCGATGCCGCCCGAGGACGCCAGGTCCAGCTTCGGGTTCTGGGGCAGGCCGGTGCCGTTGTCGATGACTTCGATGATCGCGTGCCCCGCCTCGCGCACGCTGCGAATCGTCAGCCGCCCCTGCCCCACCTTGGGCGACAGGCCGTGCTTGATCGAGTTCTCGACCAGCGGCTGCAAGATCATGCTGGGCACCACGACGTCCAGCGTGTCGGGGCCGATCTGCTTGTCGACGACGAGCGTGGGGCCGAATCGCACCGTCTCGATGTCGAGATACTCGTCGATCGAGGCGAGCTCCTCGCGGAGCGTGACGAAGTGGTTGTGACTGCGCAGCAGTCGGCGGAGCAGTCCGGAGAGCTTGGTGATGACCATCCGGGCCTGGTCGGGCTGCGAGCGGATGAGCGAGGACGCCGACGTCAGCGTGTTGAAGAGAAAGTGCGGATTGATCTGGCTCGCCAGCGCCTCGACCTTGGCCGCCATCAACAGCTTCTCCTGTTCCTGCAGCCGGTGCTCGATCCGGGCGCTGTTCCAGATCTTGATCGGCAGTGCCACCGAGAGTACGACGCCAAGCAACGTCAGCACCCACATGACCGGGGTCGCCGCTTCGAGATAGAACAGCCGGCCCGTGAAGCGGTAGCCGAGGGCGTGGCGGAGCAGTTCGAGCGAGATCGGCGCGGTCAGCAGCGGCACCTGCCAGTCGATCTGAAACGACCGGACGAAGCGCCAGGCGCGGCGGTGCAGGTCGGTGAAGACGAACGGCGAGAACTGCCAGATTGCCTCTTTCGGGCACGCCTCGCGCAGGCCGCCGCCGGCGAAGCCGCAGCCAATGGCGAAGGGCAGCGCGACGAACTCGCCGGCGAGCAGCGCCGGGATGCCGGCCAGCGATCCAACGATGACTCCGGTGTAGGGGCCGGCGATGAGCCCGGCGATGAAGGCGCCGGCCAGGGTCAGGTCGGCGGCCTGATAGCCGAGCAGTAGCCGAGAGACCACCCCGGTGCTCACAGGCACGCCGAACGCGAAGGCGAAGATCAACCGCTCACGCCAGGCGCGGCGCTCAGTGAGCAGCAGTCGGCGGAACCAGCGGAACCGGACGAGCATCGTCGCGACGACCGCGACGACTGCCAGCTTCACCATCAACGTGGTGAGCAGGAACTGCGTGGCCGAGAGAAATCTGGCTTCTTCTGGCACGGGTTGGTTGAAAAACTATAGCGAGCGCGCCGCGGGAGTGTCAAACGGGACCGATCACGAAACGTCTTTTGAGTGAACAAGTTAGACCGGATCGTCGTCGAACCAGGTGGGGCGGTGGACCGCAAGGCGTTGACCTCAGGCCGTCGTTCGACCGAAGAAAGGAAGCAGAGGTCGGGCAGGGCGTGCTGCCTTGCCCCTCTGGGACCAGATGGGTATAGTCGTGGGCCTTGCTTCTCCCGTGCGTGGCGAAGAGGTGGAGTGAGGTCCAGCGCGCGCACGGCGCGACCCGACAGGGTCGCGAACCAGTAACGGAGGCGTCTTCTTTTGGTATCGCTGTTCGGGCAAGACTCGGTGTCGAGCGACGACGTCGTCGTGTCGTCGGACGCCGCCACGCGCACGCTCTCGGTCGTCTCCGTGGAAACCGGGTTCGTGAGGCGTGTCTACGAACGCATCTCGTCGGTCTACGACCTGATCTACGGCTGGACGCTGCACCCCGGCCGCCTGCAGACGATCAAGCGCCTGTCGATCAACACCGACGACGAGGTCCTCGAAGTTGGGGTCGGCAACGGGATCAACGCCCTGCTGTACCCGCGCGACTGTCACGTCACCGGCATTGACCTGTCGCATTCGATGCTGGAGGGCGCGCAGCGTCGGCTCGATCGCCACGGCGTTAGCAACGTCCGGCTGAAGCAAATGGACGCCACGAAGCTGCGGTTTGCCGATTGTTCGTTCGACCTCGTCTACGCGCCCTACGTGATCAGCGTCGTTTCGGATCCCGTCGCCGTGGTGCAAGAGATGCACCGGGTCTGTCGGCCCGGGGGGCGCATCATCGTGCTGAGCCACTTCCTCAGCGAGCACAGGCTGCTGGCGCGGATCGAACGGTTGCTGTCGCCACTCACCGTGCACGTCGGCTTCAAGGCTGATCTCGATCTGCCGGCGTTCCTGGTCCAGGCCGAGCTGGATCCCATCTCGATCGAGAAGGTCAACATTCCGCGCATCTGGTCGCTCGTGACCTTCGTCAAGCACTGACCCCGCAGCCCGTCGTTTCCGAGGCCGCGCACCGCGCGGCGCTTCCGTAGACCTCCATGCCGTCGCGGCTCACGCCGTTTGAGGGTCCGCGGCGCCGACGGCGCCTCTCGTCTGCCTCGGCTCCGGGTTGCGGAACGGGCGCTGCGCTATAATCGGATCGATTTCTAGCATGTCTGTTGCAGTCAGTGGTGGAACTCTCGCGTCGTACCGAGACCGTCGAGGCGCCCGCCCCGCTAGGCGCGAGGAGGGAACGTGCCGGGAGCATTTGACCGACGAGGAACGCCGCGGGGCGGGATGCATCGACGGTCGAATGCAGCGTGAGTTTCACCGCGGACTGCTAGTCACCCGGGCTCTCTCCTCCGCCTTCATCGTCGCGACGGTCGTTTCCGCGATAGGGCCGGGTCCGGCCGGCGCGCAGGCGCCCGACGGCCAGCCTGCGGCCGTCAGCGAAGCCTCCGAACGCCACGAGTTTCTGCGTGCCGCGCGGCGCGCGCTCGCGCACGGCGATATCGCCGAGGCGGAGGACCTGGCTAACGCGCGCGAGGTCAATGACGCTGCGGCGGCGGCGGTGCGCGGCCGGATTGCCACCGGTCGTGGCGACTTCTCCGAGGCTGAGCGGCTGCTCGTGCCGGCGGCGGGCGCCGACCCCACGGGCGAGGCCGCGCTCGAACTGGGCCTGCTGATGGTTCGACTCGGCCGGGGTGAGGAAGCGCTGACGAGCCTGGCGCCGATCATTGCCACCGCGGCACGACGCCGGGTCGACGTCGAGTTGCTGCGCGTTGCGGAGGCCGCACGCGCGCTCGGACGCTTCCGCGATGCTAATACCTACTTCCGGCGCGCGGCCTCGGTGGCTGCGCAAGATCCGGCGATCAATACCGCCTGGGGCGAGTTGTTTCTCGAGAAGTACAACACGCAGGATGCGGTCCGATCGTTCCAGACCGCACTGGCCGCCGATTCCGAGTGGGCGCCCGCGCATATCGGTCTCGCCCGCGCGCTCGCCAGCGAGAATCCGCCGGCTGCGGCAGAGACCGCCGGCCGTGCGCTCGAGATCGACGAGTCCTCAGAAGCCGCCTACCTCCTGCTGGCCGAACTGGCGCTCGATGAACGGCGCTACGACGACGCCGGCGAGATGATCGAGCAGGCGCTCGAGATCAATCCCAACAGCTTGGAGGCGCGCGCGCTGCGTGGCGCCATCGCCTACGTCGAGGATCGGCTGCCGGACTTCGGCAACGAGGTGCAGGGCGTCCTCGCGCTGAATCCCACCTATGGCAAGGTCTACCGCGTGGCCGGCGCCCAGGCCGCGAGTCACTACCGGTTCGACGAAGCGGTCCAGCTCGTCCGGCGGTCGCTGGAGTTGTCGCCAGACAGCTCGCTGGCGCAGGCCGAACTGGGGATGCACCTGCTACGGACCGGTGATGAGGCCGGCGCGCGCGAGACCCTCGAGCGCTCGTTCAAAGTGGATCCGTTCAGCGTCGTCACCTTCAATCTGTTGCGGATGCTCGACGCCGTCGACGAGTTCGAGACGATCGAGGCGGGGAACCTGGTGGTGCGCCTGCATCCCGACGAGGCGCCGGTGCTGGGTGAGTACGTCGTCTCGCTCGCGTCCGAGGCGCTCGACACGCTGTCGGCGCGCTACGGCGTCGAGGTGGACGGCTCGGTGCTGGTCGAAGTGTTCCCGCGGCACGACGACTTCGCCGTGCGCAACGTCGGACTGCCCGGGATGATCGGCGCGCTCGGCGCCTGCTTCGGTCGAGTGGTGACGATGGATTCGCCAAGAGCCCGGCCGCCGGGGACGTTCAACTGGCAGGCGACGCTCTGGCACGAGATGGCGCACGTCATCACGCTGCAGATGTCGCGGAACCGTGTGCCGCGCTGGCTGACCGAGGGCATTTCGGTCTACGAAGAGGGGCTGGCCGAGCCGGCCTGGGGCCGCGACATGGAGTTGACGTTCGCGCAGGCGCTCGAGGCGGGCGAGACACTGCCGCTCAGCGAGCTGAACGCGGGCTTCACGGAGCCCGAGACGATCTCGCTCGCCTATTACGAGGCGTCGCTGCTCGTGGAGCATCTCGCCGATCTTTACGGCGAAACGGTGCTGCACGACCTCCTGCGTGGCTACGGCGATGGGCTCGACACCGACGCGGCGCTCGACCGGGCGGCCGGTGTCGACTTCGACGACCTCCAGGCGACGTTCGACGTGGCGCTCGAAACGCGATTCGGCGATCTGCGCCAGGCGCTCCGCCAACCGGTGTCCGGAACGCTGCCCGAGGCCGGGAACGAACTGGAGATGCTGAGCGCGCTGGCGACGACCTATCCTGGCAGCTACGCCATTCAGGTGACCTACGGCCACGCGCTCTATCAGGCGGGCGACCTCGACGATGCGGTCGAGGTGCTGGAGCGCGCGTCGGTGCTCGTGCCGATTGCGACCGGGGCGAACAGTCCGCGCGCGCTGCTGGCCGACATCGCGATCAGGCAGGAGGACCGCGAGCGCGCGATGCGCGAGCTGGCCGGATTGCTGGAGTACGACCACCGCGATATCGAAGTGGCGCGGCGACTGGCGGCGCTGGCCGAGGAAACCGGTCACACCGGGTATCAACGAACGGCCTATGAACGGATCATCGGCATCGATCCGTTCGACTCGGTGCCACACGCCGCGCTCGGCCGGCTCGCGATGGGCCGCGGTGAGATCCCGACCGCGATCCGGGAGTTTCGCGCCGCGCTGGCGGCCGGGCCCGTGGACGCCGTCGTAGCGCGCTGCGATCTCGCTGAGAGCCTGCTGGAAGCCGGAGAGATCGACGAGGCCAAGCGCCACGCGCTGGCCGCGCTGGAGCTGGCGCCGTCCTACGAACGCGGTCAGGAGTTGTTGCTGCGGACCGTCGGAGAAGTGCCGTGACGGCGGTGCGGTCGAGCGCCGGTTGGAGCCGTGGCTGGAGCTATACCTGGAACGTGGCGTGGCGGCGACGGTCCCTTCGGGTGGTGTCGGGCCTGGCGTTGGTGGCGGCTGTCGCGATGGTGGCGGAGCCGATCGCGGCGCGTGTCGCCGACCAGATCCCGATCGTGTCGGGCGGCCGATTCGCTGGCCTCGAGTGGACGTTCGTCCGCGTCAGGTACAACTCGTGGGCGATGGACGAAGCCCGGTTCCGGCAGTACTGGAACGAACCGTGGGCGATCGACGCCCCGGCGGCCGAGCAGAATCTCTCGCGACGGTTGTCGCGGATCACGTCGATTCAGGTGCACGACCCGATCGTGCTGACCCTCGACGATCCGCGGATCTGGGAGTACCCGTGGCTCTACTTCGTCGAGCCGGGCAACCTCGAGTTGCAGCCAGGCGACGTTGAGACCTTGCGCGAGTTCCTGGCGCGCGGCGGCACGATCACATTCGACGATTTTCATGGTCCGCTCGAGTGGGACCACTTCGTCGCGCAGGTCGGTCAGATCGTGCCCGGCCGTGAGATCGTCGAACTGGATACCGACCACCCGATCTTTCACTGCTTCTACAGCGTCGACAAGTATCCGCAGATTCCCGGGCTGGGCGCGTTCTTCAGCGGCCGTACCTGGGAGAAGGGTGGCTTCGTGCCGCGCCTCCGCGCCGTGCTCGACGACGACGGGCGGCCGATGATGCTCATCAACTGGAACACCGACATGGGCGACGGCTGGGAATGGTCGAACGCGGAGGAGTATCCCGGCTACATCCAGTACACCGGGCAGTCGTACCGGATGATGATCAACGAGATCATCTACGCGCTGACCCATTAGTGACACGAACGGACGAGCGGCGCATGGACACGATATCGGAATCCACAGCAACCGAACTGGCCGAGCGCGTCACGCGCGGCCGGGAGCAGATTCTCACCGAGGTCCGGAAGGTCATCGTCGGGCAAGACGGGTGCATCGACCAGGTCCTGATCGCGCTCTTCACCGGCGGGCATTGCCTGATCACCGGGGTGCCTGGGCTGGCCAAGACGCTGCTGATCAAGACGATCGCCGAGATCCTGGATCTGACGTTTCGGCGGATCCAGTTCACGCCCGACCTGATGCCGGCTGACATCACGGGCACGGAGATCCTCGACGAGGAGGGCGGGCACCGCGCGCTGCGCTTCGTCAAGGGGCCGGTCTTCGCGCAGATTCTCCTGGCCGACGAGATCAACCGGACGCCGCCGAAGACCCAGGCCGCGCTGCTCGAGGCGATGCAGGAGTATCACGTGACCGCGGCCGGCCGCACGTACCAGCTCGACCGGCCGTTCTTCGTCCTGGCCACGCAGAACCCGATCGAGCTGGAGGGCACCTATCCGCTGCCCGAGGCCCAGCTCGACCGGTTCATGTTCAACATCGTCATGCACTACCTGTCGGAGGACGAGGAGGTGCAGGTCGTGACCGCGACGACCGGCGCCGATCGCGAGCCGCCGGCGTGCGTGTTGCGTGGCGATGACATCCTGGAGTTCCAGAAGTTGATCCGGCAGGTGTTCGTTTCCGAAGAGATCGCGCGCTACGCCGTGCGGCTGGTCGATGCGTCCCGGCCAGGTCGGGGCGCGAACCTCGAGTTCGTCCAGCGCTGGGTGAAGTGGGGTGCTGGGTTGCGCGCGTCGCAGTCGTTGATTCTCGGGGGCAAGGCCCGCGCGCTCATGCAGGGACGGTTCCACGTCTCGGTCGCCGACATCGCGGCGCTCGCCCCACCGATCCTGCGCCACCGGATCATCACCAACTTCTATGCAGAGTCCGAGAAGGTCGATTCGGACAAGGTCGTCGCACAGCTCCTCGAGGCGGTCCCGCCGCCGCGGAGCGAGATGTAGGATGGTGGTCGGAGCGACGGGGGGCGAGCTTCGGTTTCTCGACCCGGCCGTCATCGCGCGCATCGGCTCGATCGAGTTGAAGGCGCGGACCATCGTCGAAGGCTTTCTCGCCGGTCTCCACCGCAGTCCGTTCAAGGGATTCAGCGTCGAGTTCGCGGAGTACCGGCAGTACCTGCTGGGCGACGATCTCTCTACGATCGACTGGAAGGTCTACGCTCGCAGCGACCGGCACTACGTCAAGAAGTTCGAGGAGGAGACCAACGTCGACTGCCACGTGCTGCTCGACGTCAGTGGGTCGATGGGCTACGGCTCGACTGGGGTGACGAAGGCCGAGTACGCGTCGTATCTCGCCGCGGCGCTCGCTTACCTGATGAATCGCCAGCGCGACGCGGTCGGGTTCATGGCGTTCGACGACGACATCGTGACCCATCTGGCGGCCAGCGCGCGGCCGGGCCACCTCCGGTCGGTCCTGCTCGAGCTGGATCAGGTGAAGCTGGGGAGCCGGTCGAACGTCGCGAAGCCGCTGCACCAGCTCGCCGATGCGCTCGTCAAGCGTGGCATCGTGGTGCTGCTGTCCGACCTGCTCGACGAGCCGGAGCAGGTGATCCGGGGGCTTCGCCACCTGAGGTTCCGCGGCGCCGACGTCGTCGTGTTCCAGCTGCTGGACCACGACGAGCTGACGTTTCCATTCGAGCGGGTGACGCGTTTTCGCGATCTGGAGACGGCGGACGAAGTGCTGGCCGCGCCGCTCGAGATCCGCGACCACTACCTGCGCGAGATCAACACGCTCGTGTCGCGGTACGAGCGTGAGTTGCGGCTCGTCGGCGTCGATTACCATCTGGTCGACACGTCGAAACCGCTGGACTTCGCGCTGATGAGCTACTTGTCGACTCGCAGCCGCCACCAGTAGGCGCCTGCTCGGAGCCCGAATGTTCGGAGTGTCGTTCCTGGTGCCGGCGTTTCTGGTGGGCTTGGCCGCGGCCGCCATTCCGATCGTCCTGCATCTCCTGAAGCGTGAGACGGCGGTGCGTCGGGCGTTCGCGGCGGTCTTTCTCATCAAGCGAACGCCGGTGGAACAGGCAGCGCGTCGTCGGCTGCGTGAGTGGATCCTACTGGCGCTCAGGGTCACGGCGCTAGTGCTCCTGGCCCTGGCCTTCGCGCGACCCTACCTGGTGGACACCACGGCCCAGTTCGGTGGCGTGACGGTCGTCGCGCTCGATCGGTCGTTCAGCATGTCCAGCGCGGGCCAGTTCGCGCGAGCGAGGGAACTGGCGCGGGAAGCCGTGAACGCGGCGCCGGCTGGGGACGCGGTCGCCGTGGTGGCGTTCGACGAGACCGCCACCGTCGTGGTCCAGCCGTCGGCCGGTCGACCGGCAGCGCTGACGGCGATCGAGGGCGTGTCGGCGGGCGCCGGCGCGACCCGCTACCGGGTCGGGCTGAGCCGTGCGGCGGAGGTGATCGGGACGCGCGCCGGACGGATCGTGATCGTGACCGACCTGCAGCGCAGCGGCTGGGGCGCCGAGGGGCAAGGGGTCGTGCCCGATCGCATTCCCGTCACGGCGGTGACGGTGGGCTCGCCGGCCGGCAATCTCGCGGTGACCGCCGTCAGCGGTGGGCCGTCCGGCCCGCGCGCGACCATCCTCAATGGCGGCGACGGGTCACGGTTGGCGCAGCTCACGTTGTTGGTGGACGGGGTCGAGGTGGACCGCGCCTCCGTCACCGTACCGGCCGGTGTCAGCGCCGAGGTCGACTTTCCGGTCGTGCTCCCACGCCGCGGCGAGGCCAGTGTCGTCGTGGAGGATGACGCCGGCTACCCGGCCGACAACGCGCGCTACCTGCTGCTGGCGCCGCCAGAGCCGCTGGAGGTGGCAGTCGTCACCGCCGCCGGTGACGCGGCGGCCGAAGCCTTCTTTCTGCATCAGGCGCTGCAGGTGGCCGATGCCCAGGGCCGACTGGCGATCGAGCCGGTGGCCGCCTCACGGCTGGCGGCGCGGTTGGCCGAGCCCGGGGCTGCGCCGGCGGTCGTGCTGGTGCTGACCAGTCGAGGTCTGGATCGCCGGGGCGTCGCGGCGCTGGACGAATTCGCGCGGGCCGGTGGCGGCGTACTGCTGGTCGCGGGTCCCGACCTCGAGCCGATCATGCTCGGCGGCCTCGGCGGGGTCGGCCAGCCGGCGCCGGCCGCCGGTGACGCGGCGGCCGACCGGCAGTTGGTGCCAGCCGGCGGGCGGCACCCGATCTTCCAGGCGCTCGGGGAGCGGGTCGGCAACCTGGCGCAGGTCCGTTACGCGCGGACGCGGGCGATCGAGCCGACGGATGAGACCCGGGTACTGGCGTGGTTCAGCGATGGCGCGGCGGCGCTGGTGGAGCAGGACCTCGATAGCGGGCGACTCCTGGTCTTCGGCTCGGATCTCGACGACGCCTGGAACGATTTCCCGCGTCATCCGATGTTCGTGCCGTTCGTGCACGAGATGTTGCGGTATCTGGGTGGAGATCGACGGGCGCGGCGCGAGTTGCTCGTGGGTGACGGTCCGGCGGCCCGCGTCGAAGAGACCGGATTCATGACGCTCGCCGATGGGGTGAGCGTGGCGGTCAACGTCAATCGGGCCGAATCCGATCCGACCCGGATGTCGGTGGCGCAGTTCGACGCGGCCGTGGCCCAAGCCCGCGGTGCCATGGCGGTGTCGACGAGCGATGCCGAGGGTGAGCAGGAGCGAGATCAAGGATACTGGCGCTACGGCCTCGGCCTGATGGCGCTGGCGTTCGCGGCCGAGAGCCTGCTCGGCAGTCGAATGGGATAGGCGATGTCGCTGTCACACCACGAACTCGGCAGTTTTCTTGGACGCGTCCGGCGACGCTGGACGATGACCGCGATCCTGCGCGCGGCGGCGAGCGCCGCGGCAGGTGGCGGTGCGATCGTGCTGGCGGCGGTCATCGTCGATCGCGTCTGGCTGCCCTCGGACCTGCCGCTCGTGGTGCTGGGGGTGGTTGCGATCGGTGCCGCGCTGGGGTACGCCGCCTGGATGCTCTGGCCGCTGCACCGCGTGCCCTCGCACCGGCAGGTCGCCAGGTTCGTCGAGGAACAGGTGCCGGAGTTGGAGGATTGGCTGGCCAGCGCCGCCGATCTCGGCGAACCGGGAGCGGACGCCGGCATCCACCGGTTGATCGTGGCCGACGCCGCGCGGCGCGTCGGCGGGATCGATCTCGAACGGATCATCGCGCGCGCGCAGATCACCCGGGCAATCGCCCTTGGATCGGCCGCGGGCATCGCCCTTGCTGTGGTGCTGGGGCTGGCCGCCGACCCGGCGCGTCGAGCCGTCGGCGCCGCGTGGCTCTATGCGTTCCCTGACAGCGTCCGCCTCGAGGTGTCGCCAGGGGATGCGCAAATCATGGCAGGGCAGCCGCTGAGTATCAGGGCCGAGGTCTCGGGCGTCGCCGAGGCTTCGGGTAGGACGCAGGCCTTGCTGCAGGTCGAGGCCGACGACGGTTGGCAGGATGTCGAGATGGTGCCGGTCGGTGGGGGCTTCCAGTTCGAGTTCGCGTCGGTCGGCGAGAGCTTCAGGTATCGCGTGGCTGCGGCGAGCGCGCGCTCCGAGATCTACGAGGTCGTCGCGATGGTCCTGCCCGGCGTCGCCCGGATCGATGTCGAGTACGACTACCCGGCGTTCACCGGGCTTGAGCGGCGCGTGGAAGTCGACGGCGGCGATATCTATGCTCCGGCGGGTACGGCGGTCACGCTGACGGTTCACGCCGACAAGCCGGTCGAGGCAGGCGCGATGGTCTTGGGCGGCGGCAGCCGCGTGCCCCTGGCCCTGAAGGACGACACGGTGACCTTGAGCGCCGAGTTCGAGGTGACCGCCGACGACGCGTATCGTCTCGAACTGTCCGACGATGAGGGGCTGAGCAATCCTGGAGAGGTGCAGTACTTCATCCGCGCGATCGACGATCGCCCGCCCGACGTTCGCATTCTCAGGCCCGAAGGCGACCGTGTGGTCACGCCGCTCGAGGAGGTGACGATCGAGGCGCGGGCGGACGACGACTACGGCCTCGAGCGCTTCGAGATCGTCTACGCGGTGCGCGGCGGCGAGGAACGGGCCGTGCCGTTCCCGGGGTCGACCGGCCTGTCCACGCGCGCAGGCACGCATACGCTCTACGTCGAGGATCTCGACGTCGTGCCTGGGGACTTCGTCACCTACTACGCGCGCGCGATCGACGTGAATCGGGCGAAGGCCTCCACCGAGGCGCGCAGCGACATCTATTTCCTTGATGTCACGCCGTTCGAGCAGGAGTTTGTCGAGGCGCAGAGCCAGTCGCAGAATGGCGACGGCGGCACCGGTCTGGCGGATCTGACCGCGTCGCAGCGGGCGATCATCGTTGCCACCTGGAAGCTCGATCGACGGCCCGATGACATGTCGGCCGACGACGATGTGCGCACGGTGGCGCGCGCGCAGGGTGAGTTGAAGCTCCGGACGCAGCAGGCGCTCGAGGAATTCAGCGGCGGATCCCCAGGGAGTGGCCCGCCGCCGGGGCCGGCGGCCGACGGCGATCCGCTGGCGCTGGCAGTGCAGGCCATGGGCGACGCCGAGGCCGAACTCGACGGGGTGCAGACCGAGGCCGCCTTGCCGCATGAGATGACGGCGCTCAACCAGTTGCTGCGCGCGCAGGCCGAGGTTCGGCGCCGCGAGGTGGCGCGGCAGCGGTCGGCGACCGGAGGCGGGGAGGGCCGCGCCGGGCAGGACCTCTCGGCCCTGTTCGATCAGGAGTTGCGCCGTCTGCAGCAGACCAACTACGAGACCCGTTCGTCGGCGCGGCGGGACACGCCCGAGAGCGAAGCGCTGGCGCGCGTCAGGGAGTTGGCCCGCCGTCAGGACGATCTCGCGCGGCGCCAGCGAGACCTCGAGCGCCGCCGTGGCGAGCTGGATCCCGAGGAACTGGAACGCCAGCTGGACCGCTTGACCCGCGAGCAGACCGAGCTCCGGCGCGAGGCGGAGGAGTTGGCGCGCACGCTCGACCAGCTGGGCGAGGCTTCGAGCCAGCGACCCGGCGGGCAAGCGGCAGAGCAGACGGCGCGCGTGGGCGGCGAACAGATGCGCGGGGTGTCGGAAGCGATGCGCGGGGCGACCAGTGAGTTGCGGCGCCAGGACCTGGAAAGCGCGGCGGCCCAGGGGCAGCAGGCGCTCGACAGCCTCCGCTCGCTCGAGCAGGAGCTTCGCGCGCTCGATCCGGACGAACGTCGTCGAGCCCTGGGCCAACTGGAACTGGAGGCGAGGCAGCTGGCCGATGCCCAGGCCGGCATCGCGGATGAGGTCGAGCAGCTCGGCGGCGGCCAGGCCGCGCGCGGTCCGCGCGAGCGTCTGGCCGACGAGCAGTTCGGGATAGCCGACCGCGTCGACGAACTGCAGGCCGATACGGAGGGGTTGGCACGAGCCGACGACGATGCCGACCGTCGGGCCGCGCTGGAAGCGGCGGGCGAGGCCTTGGCGTCCGAACGGATCGCCGATCGGCTCCGCGAGTCGGCCGAGGCGCTGCGCGGCGATACGGCGGAGGTCGACCAGGAGCTCGCCGAGTCCGAGCGCGCGCTGGCAGACGCGCTGTCGCAAACGGCCGAGCGCCTCGGTCGGGTGCCGGGCGGCGAGATGGCCGACGCGCGCCGGCTCTCGCAGGAACTCGAGTCGGCGCAGGCGCTGCGGGAACGGCTCGCCGACCTGGAACGGCAGATTGATGCCGAGGCCCAGGCCGCCGCCCCGGGCGAGCCATCGGGCGACCTGGGGAGCCTCGAAGCGGCCTACGAGGAAGAGTTGCGCTGGGCCGAGGAATTGGTGGCCGAGCTGCGCCGTGACGACCCATCGCTCGGGGGCCGGCTCGCCGCGGCTGCCGGGCAGTACACGCGTTCGGCGCCTGGCACCGAGGCGTTCAAGCAAGACTTCGAACGCTGGGACGAACTGCGGGGCGACGTGGACGATGCGCTCGAGCGCTACACCGCCGGCCGGTCGCGGCAGCTGTCCATCGAGGAGCTGCGCGGTCGGCTGAGCAGCGGCGCCGACGAGCGGGTGCCCGAGAGTTACCGCACCCTGGTCGAGGCCTACTACGAGGCGTTGGCCGCGGCCGGGAGGCGGCGGTAGCCGCCGCGACGATGATGGCGTTCGACGCGCTGATGCCCTGGTGGGCGCTGGCGATCCTCGTTGCCGGGGCGGTCGGCGTGACCGCGCGGGCCTACGCGCGACCGGTCGTGCCGATGTCGCCTCGGATCCGTCTCGTCCTGGCGGGCTGCAGGCTATGCCTGTTCTTCCTGATCATCTTGATTCTGCAGCGCCCGGTGCTGCTCGAGCCCTCGGACGACCGGCGTGACGCGATCGTCCCGATCCTGGTCGACGTGTCGCAGAGCATGCGCCTGAACGATGTTGGCACGAGTGTTGGGAATCGGCCGAGGATCGACGAGGCCGCGGGGATCGTGGAGAATCTTTCGCCCGCCGTCGCCGCGGCCTTCGAGGTCGAGGTGCTGGGCTTTGGTGAATCGCTGGCGCCGGTCGATCCCGGCGACCTCAGGGCCGATGGCCGCCGGAGCGATCTCGGCGGGGCGCTGCGCGGGATCAGGGAACGTTATCGTGGGCGATCGATCGCCGGCATCGTCGTCGTGTCGGATGGGGGGGAGTCGGGCGGCGATCCATCGACGCAGCCCGAGGATGGAGATCCACCGGTCTTCGCCGTGGGCGTCGGGCGTCCGACGATCGCACGCGATCGCGAGGTGCTCGACGTCACGGTCGGGGCGCCGACCCTCACCAACTCCGCCATTGACCTCCGCGCGTCGATCGCCAGCCATGGGTTCGATGCCGAGCCGATCGAGGTGCGGCTGCTCGAAGACGGGCGCCTCGTCCAACTCGAGCAGATGACGCCGACGGCAACGGGCGCGCCGATGGCGATCGCCTTCCGGGTCTCACCGAAGCCGGACGTGGCGACCCTCTACACCGTTGAGGTCGCTGAGGCCGGCTCAGAGTTGACGCACGGCAACAACGCCCAGCGCGTCCTGGTGCCGCCGGCGGGGCGCCCGCGTCGGATCCTGCTGGTGGAAGGGGCGCCGGGCTACGAGCACAGCTTCCTGAAGCGGGCGTGGCTGCAGGACGAAGCGATCGAACTCGACTCGGTCGTACGCAAGGGCGTGAACGATCGAGGACAGGACACGTTCTACATTCAGGGTCACCCGGACCGCACGCCGGCTCTCGCCGCGGGTTATCCGCAGCATCGCCCCGCGCTCTTCGCCTACGACGCGGTCGTCCTGGCCAACGTGCCGGCGGAGTTCTTCACGCCTGATCAACTCGCCATGACGGCCGACTTCGTGTCGACTCGCGGCGGTGGGTTGCTCGTGCTGGGCGCGCAGACCTTCACGGGCCGAGGGTTCGCAGCCACGCCGCTCGAGGAAGTCCTGCCGCTGTACGCGTCCGGCCGAACCTCGCAGATCGCGCCGCCCGCCGCGCGCGTGCCGAACACCGTCAGTCTCACCGAGGACGGCGCCCACCACGGGCTGATGCGTCTCGGCGCGACGCCGATGGCGACGCGGGCGCGGTGGGATGCGGCGCCCCCGCTGGCCGGCGTCGCGGCGCTCGGAGATCCCAAACCCGGCGCATCGGTCCTCGCCCATACGGTGGGCGCGGGCGGCGGATTGCATCCGCTGGTAGCGGTCCACCGATACGGCCGCGGTCGCGCGATGGTGTTCACCGGGGAAGCCTCGTGGCGCTGGAAGATGCTCTTGCCGTCCGCCGACGACACGTACGACACGTTCTGGCGGCAATCGGCGCGCTGGCTCACGGACGGCACCCCCGGGCCCGTGACGCTGGCGATCGCGGGCGGCCGGGTGCCTGGAGAGACGGTCCGTTTGGAAGTGACGAGCCGGGACTCGACCTACACGGCCGTTGCGGACGCCTCGGTGACGGTACGCGTCGTCGATCCGGCGGGAGAGCTACAGGAGTTCCGGCCGGCGCTGGCCGACGCGACCGCGGGTCGCTACGTCACCCAGTTCACACCGACGCAGACGGGCGTCTACCAGGTCGGCGCCACGGCCGATCAGGCAGCGGTCAACCTCGGCGACGCCGACGGCTGGGTGCTGGTGGGCGGCGCCGATCGGGAGTTGACCGATCCGCGGCTTCACGGCGACGCGCTGGCTCGCCTGGCGGCGGCGACGGGTGGGGCGGTCGTGTCACCCGAGGCGCTGGGCGATCTGCCCCAGCAGCTTCGCGATCGCTCCGCCGATCCGGCGCCACCGGTGCGCCACGACCTCTGGCACAACGTCTGGGTGTTCGCCCTGCTCGTGCTGCTGCCGTCGACCGAGTGGATCGTCAGACGCCAGTGGGGGCTCCGATGACCCGGCGGTTCGTGGCGTGCCTCGCGTGTGTCGTCGGCCTGACGACCGCGGCGTCAACGTCTGTGGGGGCGCAGGAGCGGTTCGCCTTGATCGTGTCGGGGGCGTCCGGCGGCGCGCCTTACGCCGAACGCTACGATACCTGGCGCGGCGCGCTGGTCACCTCGCTTCGCGGCGACCTGCGCTTCCAGGATGAACACCTGTTCGTCCTGGCCGAGACGCCGGGCCCCGGGGTGGGCCGGGCCTCCCGCGAGGGCGTCCGGGCGGCGATCGATACGCTGGGCGAGCGCCTCGGGGAGAACGCGACGTTGCTCGTGGTGCTGATCGGCCACGGGACGTTCGACGGCAGCGACGCCAAGTTCAACCTCGTCGGACCTGATCTCGACGCCAGCGAGTGGCGCGGCCTGCTGGATCGGCTACCCGGTCGGCTCGTGTTCGCGAACACGTCCTCGGCGAGTTTCCCGTTCATGGCGCAGCTGGCCGGCCAGGATCGGATCGTCATCACCGCGACGGACAGCCCGGAGCAGAGGTACGAGACGCGGTTTCCCGCGTTCTTTGTCGATGCGTTCAAGGTCGAGCGGAGCGATTTCGACAAGGACGGGCGCGTCTCGATCTGGGAGGCGTTTTCGGGTGCCAGCATGGAGGTGGTGCGGTGGTACGAGCAGCAGGGCCGCCTGTCGGCGGAGCGGCCGGTGCTCGACGACACCGGTGACGGCGTGGGCAAGGAAGCGGGCGCGCCCGGGATCGACGGGACGACGGCGCGCCGCCTGTTCCTGGACCGGTCGGAGGAGGCGGTGCGGACCACGGATCCGGCGCTGGCCGCGTTGCTCGATCGCCGGCTCGATCTCGAACGCGCCGTCGACGACTTGAAGGTCAGGCGAGACCAGTTGACGGACGCCGCCTACGCCGCCGAACTTGAACGGCTCCTGCTGGAGCTGGCGCGCGTGTCGCGAGAAATCCGCATCCGCTCGTGATCGGTGGCCTGCGCGGAGGCTAACCCCACCACTCGACGCGCTGGCGCTCCGGCCGCCGGAAGAAGAAGATCGACGCTCCGCCCGCGACGAAGCCGGCCACGTGGGCCCAGAATGCGATGCCACCGCCCGTCGGCGTGAGCGATCCGAGTCCGGCGACCAGCTGCATCAGGAACCAGATTCCGAGAAAATAGATCGTCGGCAGTTCGATGACGTCCCAGACGATGATGAGCGGAATGAGGGTGAGGACGCGTGACCTGGGGAACAGGACGAAGTACGCGCCCATCACGCCGGCAATGGCTCCGCTGGCGCCCACCATCGGGATCGCCGAGTTCGGAGCCGACCACGCCTGCACCAGGGCCGCGGCGATGCCGCACATCAGGTAGAAGACCAGGTAGCGCCCGTGGCCGATCCGATCCTCGACGTTGTCGCCGAATATCCACAGGTAGAGCATGTTGCTAAGAAAGTGCAGCCAGCCGCCGTGCAGGAACATCGACGTCACGAGCGTCGCCACCTGGAACGACGCCGGGATCAGGCCGAAGAACCGGATGAAGGCTTCCTGCGCGCCAGGACCGAGCGAGACTTGGTAGGCGAAGACCAGCGCGTTCAGCGCGATCAGGAGCATCGTGACGAACGGCGTCGTGCGCGACGGAATGACGTCCCGCAGCGGGATCATCACCTGAGTATAGCGGAGGGCATTGCCGGTCCCGGGCGGGAGCGCGGCGGATGATCTGCACGAACTGTGGCACGGAGATCGCCGAACGGGCGCTCATCTGTTTCCGCTGCGGCGTGGCGACGGCGCAATCGGTCAGGCGGCCGCCGAAACCACGACGTCGGCGGTGGGCGCTGGCCGTCGTGAGCGCGGTCGGTCTGGCGAGTGCCGGCGCCGCTCTTGGCGGGTGGGTGGCGCCCGGGGTACCGCACCTGGCGGCCTGGGCCATCGTGGGATTGGCGCTGACGGGGTTGGTCTTTGGTCTGATTCGGCGCTGAAGCGGCGGTGACGGCGCGCCCGATTGCCGCCGCCGCGGGCGATACGCTAACATGACGTTTCCGATGACCCAGTGGACGGCGATCGATGGCTGACGCGCGGCTGGAAGTGACCGACGCGCTCGGGCGGCGGATCGTCCCGATCGACAAGGCGGAGTTTTCGCTCGGCCGGCGCGACACCAACGATCTACGCCTACAGGGATCGGAAGTGTCGCGTGACCACGCTGTCATCGTGCGCAAGGACGACGCCTTCTTCGTGAAGGATTGCGAGTCGCGCTATGGCACCTACGTCAACGACGACGTCTCCGGAGACCACGTACTGGAGCACGGCGACCAGATTCGCCTCGGGCGCGGCGGTGGCGCCGAGATCATCTTCCTGGTGCAGGATGCTGAGACGGGGCCCGATCGAAATACGATGACGGCGGTCACGGATTTCCGGCATATCGCGGCGCTGCTCGAAGGTCTGCACGCACTCGGTTCGGGCCGGGTGCTGGACGATGTCCTCTCGATGGTGATGGACTCCGCGATCACAGTCAGCGGCGCGGAGCGGGGCTTCATCATGCTGGCCAGCGACGAGGGCCAACTGGAGTTCAAACTCGGTCGCGGGCGCGACCGGGCCGCCCTGGCGGGGTCGAAGTTCGAGACCAGCCGGAAGATTCCCGAGGAGGTCTTCGCGACGGGAGAACCCCGGGTCGAGGTCGACCTGATGGACGGTGACCTGGCCAACGTGCACATGGGTACGGTCGCGCTTGGAATCCGCAACGTGCTCTGTGTGCCGCTCAAGCTGGTGCGTTACGTCGACGAGGCGCATTCGCTCGAGGAACAGAAGCGGATCGGCGTGCTCTACCTCGACTCGCGCGACAAGGGCACGCTGACGTCGACTTCGACCTTGCAGGCGCTGGACACCCTGGCGACCGAGGCCGCCGTCGCGATCGAGAACGCCAGGCTGTACCGAGCCACGCTCGAGAAGGCGGAGCTCGATCAGGAGATGCGTATCGCGGCCGAGATCCAGCAGGCGCTGCTGCCGCGAGCCGCGCCCACGGCGAAGTACTTTGAGGCCTCGGCGGTCATGGAGGCGTGCCGGTCGATTGGCGGCGACTTCTTCGACTACGTCGACTTCCCGGACGGCTCGTTCGGGTTCGCGCTCGGCGACGTGGCCGGCAAGGGGCCGCCGGCGGCGCTGCTGGCCGCCATGCTGCAGGGCATGCTCTCGGCACAGGCCTACATGGCCCACGGGCCGGCCGAGACGATCGCCAGAGTGAATCAGGCGTTGTTCCGGCGGGCGGTCGAGGCGCGGTTCGTGACGCTGCTCTACGGCGTCCTGCGGCCCGATGGCCACCTGACCTATTGCAACGCCGGACACAATCCACCGTTCCTCGTTGGGTCGAGCGGCGTTCACCGGCTGGAGACGGGCGGTCTGATCGTCGGGCTGTTCGGCGGCGCCGAGTTCGAGCAGGAAATCCTGCAGCTGCAGGCGGGCGACGTGCTGGTGGTGTTCACGGACGGCGTGTCCGAGGTGCTCAGCAAGGATGGCGAGGAGTTCGGCGACGATCGGATCCTCGAGGCGATTCGCGCCAATCAAGATGCCTCGACGCAGGCGATGCTCGAGGCGGTGTTCGAGAGCGTTGCCGAGTTCACGATCGGCGCCGAGCAGAACGACGACATGACCGCCATGGTCGTTCGCTATCTCGGTGACGGTTAGCCCGGCTCAGGCCGGCGTCCCCCCGAGCGCCATATGCATCGGCTGATTCACGACTGGAACACGACGAACCCCACACCGATCCCGTCGCGGGTCGTGCTGAACGACGAGACGCTGCGTGACGGTCTCCAGTCGCCGTCGGTCACCACCCCCTCGATCGAGCAGAAGATCGAGATCCTCCAGTTGATCGACGCGCTCGGCATCGAGTCCGTCGCCCTCGGGCTGCCGGGTGCTGGGCCGCAGGTCGCGCGCGACGTCGAGCTGCTGGCCCGCGAGATTGTCAGCGCCAAGCTGTCGGTGCGGCCCAATTGCCCTGCGCGCACGACGCGCGCCGATATCGAGCCGATCGCGGAGATCTCGCAACGCGTCGGGCTGCCGATCGAGTGCTGCACGTTCATCGGGTCGAGCCCGATCCGCCGCTACACGGAGGATTGGTCGCTCGATCGCCTCCTCGCGTACACGGAGGAGGCGATCGGGTTCGCCGTCGGCGAGGGGCTGCCGGTCATGTTCGTGACCGAGGACACCACCCGTGCCGATCCCGAGACGCTTCGCGCGCTCTATGCGACGGCGATCCGAGCGGGCGCGTCGCGGGTCTGTGTCGCCGATACGGTCGGGCACGCCACACCGGATGGTACGCGCGCCGTCGTCCGGTTCGTCTGCGACGTCGCGGCCGAGTGCGGCGATGGGGTGGAGGTGGACTGGCACGGCCATCGTGACCGGGACATGTCCGTCTGCAACAGCCTGTTCGCCCTGGAAGCTGGTGCGACGCGCGTGCACGCCGCCGCGCTCGGCATCGGTGAACGCGTCGGCAACACGCCGATGGACCTGCTGCTGGTGAATCTGGTCTTGCTCGGCTGGATCAACCGCGACCTCGGGCGGCTCTCCGACTACTGCCGAGCGGTGGCGCTCGCGTGTGACGTCGAGATTCCGACGAACTATCCGGTCATGGGCGCCGATGCCTACCGGACGGCGACCGGCGTCCATGCGGCGGCGGTCATCAAGGCGCTGCACAAGGCCGATCCGGATCTGGCCGACGCCGTATACTCAGGCGTGCCGGCGCGGCTCGTCGGCCGGGAGCAGACGATCGACGTGGGCCCGATGTCGGGCCGCTCGAACGTCGTGTTCTGGTTCGAACGGCACGGCGTGCCGGTCACCGATGAAGCGGTGGACCGCGTGTTCGCGGGCGCCAAGTCGGCGAGCCGGGTGTTGAGTGATTCGGAGGTCGAAGCGCTGATTGCTGCCGAGCCCGACGGTCAAGCCAAGTGAGTTCTGGGGTCCGGCGCGCCGCTTCCGAGCCTGACATCTTCTGACAACGAGCGGATCGGACCTCGTGTGTGGGCGAGGTCCGTCGAGAATCACGAGCCCGGCGTAGGGTCAGGGCTCACGATTCGTTCGAGGAGCGGTATGCGTGGAGCAGTGCGAGGCGTGCGGGGATTCGTGCGACTGGCCGCCGGTTGCGGAGTGATGCTGGCCGGCACCGGCATCGCCGGCGCTCAGACGTCTGACCTCGTGACCGATCGGCCCGACTCGACCGAGTCAGCGACGGTCGTCGGTAGGGGCTTGGTGCAGGTCGAGACCGGCTATCTCTTCGCCAGCACGGACGACGTGGGCGGCTACGAAGTGCCGGGCACGCTGGTGCGTGTCGGTCTCGGGGGGCGGACGGAACTTCGGCTCGGCCATGGCGGTGTCGTCGGGAGCGAGGGTCGTCATGGCTGGAGCGACAGCACGCTGGGCATCAAGGTCAATCTGATCGAGCAGGCGGACGGCTGGAGGCCGGAGTTGGCCGTGCTGGGTGGGCTGTCGCTCCCAACCGGTGAGACCGGCTTCTCGAGCGACGGCGTCGACCCGTCGTTTCTCGTCGTATTCGCGCACGAAGTGTCGGAGCGGGTCTCCGTCGGCTACAACCTCGGCGCGGCGTGGGAGTCGTCACCCGAGCAAGCCGACCGCGACGCGGCGGTGGTGTACTCGTTGGCGGTCGGGATCGGACTGACCGAGCGCCTGGGCACATTCGTCGAGCTGTTCGGCGACCAGCCGGCGAGGGAGCAGATCGACGCCGGCCTGTCACTGGACGGTGGGTTCACGGTTCTGCTGACCCCGCTGGTCCAACTCGACGTCTTCGTCGGCACCGGCCTCCACGGGTCGGTCGACGATGTCTTCGTGGGGACGGGGCTGAGCTTCCGCTTGCCCCGGTGAATACCGGCTACCGGCGCTTCTCCCTTGGCACGTAGTCGCGCTGCGCGGCGCCGGTGTAGATCTGCCGCGGCCGCGTGATGCGCTGCTCCTCGTCGAGCAGCATCTCTTCCCACTGAGCGATCCAGCCGACAGTTCTGGGGATGGCGAACAGCACTGGGAACATGTCGGGCTGGAATCCCATCGCCTCGTAGATCAAGCCCGAGTAGAAGTCGACGTTCGGATACAGGCGCCGCTCGACGAAGTAGTCGTCCTGCAGGGCGATCCGCTCCAGTTCGAGCGCGATCTGCAGCCTGGGGTTATGCCCGGTCACGGCGAAGACGAGATCGGCGATCCGCTTGATGATCTTGGCGCGCGGGTCGTACGACTTGTAGACACGGTGACCAAAGCCCATGAGCCGCCGCTCGCCGCTCTTGACGCTCTCGATCACCTTCGGCACGTTCTCGATCGAGCCAATCTCCGACAGCATCCGGAGCACCGCTTCGTTCGCGCCGCCATGCAGCGGTCCGTAGAGGGCCGCCGCCGCGCCCGTCAGGGCGGAGTACGGGTCGGAATGCGCGCTGCCGATGGTTCGCATGGCGCTCGTGCTGCAATTCTGCTCGTGGTCGGCGTGCAGGATGAAGAGCACGTCGAGCGCCCGCTCAAGCACCGGATTCGGCTGATACTTCAGCTCGGCCATCTTGAACAGCATGTTCAGGAAGTTTCCGGTGAAGCTCAGCTCGTTGTCGGGCTGCACGTAGGGTCGGCCCTGACTGTGGCGATAGGCGTAGGCTGCGATGCTCGGAACCTTGGCGATGAGACGCAGGGTCTGGGTGCGTCGTGAGTCCTCGCTGAAGATGTCCTTGGCGTCGGGATAGAACGTCGAGAGCGCGCCGACGGTGCTGAGGAATATGCCCATCGGATGGGCGTCGTACCGGAACCCGTCCATGAACTTCTTCATGTTCTCGTGCAGCATCGTGTGGGTCGCGACCTTCGTCTTCCACTTGGTCAGCTGCGCCGCGGTGGGTAGCTCGCCCGCCAACAGGAGATAGGCGGTTTCGAGGAAGTCGCTGTGCTCGGCGAGTTGCTCGATCGGATAGCCGCGGTACAGCAGGATGCCGCGGTCGCCATCGATGTTGGTGATCCGGCTGACGCAGCTCGCGGTGTTCACCAGCGCCGGGTCGTAGGTCTTGAGCCCGAAGTCGTCCGCGTCGGTCTTGATCTGGCGGAGGTCCATGGCGCGCACGGCGCCGCGCTCGATCGGCACCTCGTACTGCTTGCCGGTGCGGTTGTCGGTAATCGTCAGGGTGTTAGGCATGAGGCTCCAGGGGCACGAGTCCGGATCGTCGACCGCCGTGCAGTCTTATTGTAGGACCTTCCGGCGCGAGCGGTCGAGCGGTGGCTCGACCGGCGCGATCCGCCAGACTCTGGCCGGGCGAACGGTGGGATCGATCTCCACCGTCTGACGTGCACCGTGCCAGACCGCGGAACTGCCGTCCAGGAGGTCGTCGGCGATTAGGGCACGGTCCGCGGCGATGGCCCACGCCTCCCGGGGAATCTCGATCGTCGCCGTGCGGACGCGTCCCGGGTCGAGAGCGACGGCGACGCAGACGATGTCGCGTCGGTCGCCGGACACCTTGCTGTAGCAGATGACCGTGTCATCGTCGGTCTCGTGGAACCGGAGGCCGGCATCGGTCTGTAGCGCCGGATGCGCGCGCCGGATCCGATTGAGCGCGGTCAAGAGCGGCTTGATGTGCCCCGGCCGGTTCCAATCGCGGACCCGATACTCGAACTTCTCCGAATGCTGGTACTCCTCGCGCCCAGGGATCGCCTCGTTGTCGCACAGTTCGAACCCGCTGTACATCCCGTAGCTGGCGCCCAGCGTGGCGGCCAGGACCAGGCGGAGCTCGAAGGCCTGACGGCCGCCCGTCTGCAGGCAGGTCGGCAGCACGTCGGGGGTGTTCACGAAGAGATTGGGGCGGAGATACTCGCGGGTTGGCGCCGCCGCCAGTTCCTCGAGGTGCGAGGTCAATTCGAACTTGGAGTGACGCCAGAGAAAGTAGGTGTACGACTGCGAGAACCCCAGCTTGGCAAGCCGGAGCATCACTTTCTGCCGCGTGAAGGCTTCGGCCAGAAAGACGACGTCGGGGTGATCGCGCCGGACCGTGGCGAGTAGCCACTCCCAGAACGCGAACGGTTTGGTGTGGGGGTTGTCCACCCGGAAGATGCGGACGCCCCGCCCGATCCAGAACGCGACGATCCGGTGTAGTTCGGCATACAGGCTCGGCGCACTCAACCCGTCGAACCGGAACGGACAGATGTCGTCGTAGCGCTTCGGCGGATTCTCACCCCGCCGGAGCGTCCCGTCAGCCCGGCGAGGAAACCACTCCGGATGTTCGCGCACGTACGGATGATCGGGTGAGCAGTGGAAGGCCAGGTCGAGCGCGATCTCCAGGCCGAGGTCGCGCGCGGACGCCACGAACCGATCGAAGTCCGCGAGAGTTCCCAGGCCCGGCTCGACGGCGAAGTGTCCACCGGCCGGTCCCCCGATGGCCCACGGACTGCCAGGGTCGCCGGCCGCGGCCGGCCGGTCGCCACCGCGCCCCTTGCGATCGGTGATGCCGATCGGATGAATCGGCGGCAGATAGACGACGTCGAACCCCATGGCCGCGATGTCGGGCAGGCGAGCCGCGGCGTCGCCGAACGTCGCGCTGCGCGTGGCATCGGTGCCGGCCGAACGGGGGAACATCTCGTACCACGCGCCGAATCTCGCCCGCGAGCGCTCGACGTGCACCCGGTGCGGCGCGCTGGTCGCCACGCCGTGGTGGGGCGGAATCCGCGCCATGCGGCTCCGCAACTCGTCGGCGAGGCCGGCGGTGACTCTGGCGCCGGTCGGGCCCGGCGCCTCCAGCAGACGTGCCCGCGCGTCCAGCCAGGTCACGTCGTGTCGGGCGGTGCGCGTGAGGGCGTCGCGGATGACGACGGCGCCGTCTTGAAGATCGCGATCGGTGACTCGATCGGTCGCATGGCGCGCGCGGACGGCCTTGCGCCACGTGCCGAAGTCGTCGATCCAGGCGGCGACGATGAACTCGTGGGTGCCGAGGGTGTCGACGGTGAACTCGGCGGCCCAGCGATCGTTCGAGAGCCGCCGCATGCCGACCTCCGACCACGGTGTCGTGGCACGGGAGGTGTCGCCCGCGTGTCGATGCCTGACCACGGCGCCGATCGCGTCGTGCGAGTCGGTGAAGATGTCGGCCGTGACCTCGACGCGATCCCCGGCGATCCGCTTGACTGGATAGCGGCCGCCGTCGACGGCCGGTGCGACCGTCTCGATGACGACCCGAGGGGTGCTGGTCGGCGACGCCGTTGCCGGCGGGCTCGCCGTCCCCACCACTGGCGCCGGCGCGAGGGCTCGAGGCGATGAATCCGATAGCGTCACAGACCGCCCGCGTCGTCGTCCGAGTCCGCGCCGCCGTCGGACGCCAACGTTTCGTCCATCGCCTGGTCGAACTCGCTGCCGAATTCGTCGCCCATGTCACGGCTCATCTTCATTCATGAAGGCAGCCGCGCTCTTCGGGTCGTTCTGATCGACGCCTTCGGCCGATGCCGATGCCGACGCCGACGCGGCGAGTGCTTCCATGCGAGCGTCATCGCCCCTGGGGGTCGCGAATCGGGAGACCAGCCGTTCGAGCCGGTCGCTACCGCAGTGGCGACAGCGCACCTCCCCGGTCCGGTCGCGGTTCATGACGAGCGCGTTCGTCTGGCGACGGCACGCGCCGCAGCGGAACTCGTAGATCGGCATCGCACGCCATCATACGACACCCAGTCGGCGCCGGGCGATCCGAGGCGAGGGGGCATCCAGTCAGCGGGCCGGCGCTGACCGTGAGGTCGAGGCCAGCGGCCGGGATCCGTTTGGCCCGGCGCGGCGTCTGACCTTACATCAGGTATTCGAATGATACTCAGTAGCGAACTCCAGCTCCGCACCAGGCCCTGCTGCATCTGTAGCTGATCTCTTGCCCGGTGCCTTCTGCACCGCGCGCAAGGGATCTTCCCCGAATTCCCCAATAGTTCTTCGTTGTGAGAACCGCCCGCCGGCGTCGGCCGCGTGGCGATTGCGTGAGGAGAGTCTCAATGAGTGTGCGTCCATCGTGGTTTCTCGTGGCGGCGGCCATCGTGGCCGTGAGCGTCGTGCCGCTTGGCGCCGCGGAGTACAAGGCGGAGATCGAGGCGTTCCGTGCCCAGCAGGAAGAGCGTCTACGTAGCGACACCGGCTGGCTCGCCATGGGCGGTCTGTTCTTCCTGGTCGAAGGCGATTATCGGTTTGGCGCGAGCACACTGAACGACTTCGTGCTGCCCGAGGCCTCGGCGCCGGCAGAGGTCGGGGTGTTCGAGTACCGCGACGGCGAGACGACCGTCCGCGCGCGGCCGGGCACCACGATCGCGGTCAATGGCGAGCAGGTCAACTCAACGGTGCTCACCCCGAGCCTGAGCGAGCGCGGCGCCGACAAGGTGACGGTGGGCGACCTCGAGTTGTGGGTCCACATCAGCGGCGACCGCAGGGCGATCCGGATTCGCGACCCGAACAGCGAGATCCGCCGCTCGTTCACCGGTCGAAAGTGGTTTCCGGCGGATGAGAAGTTCCGCGTCGTCGTGCGGCACGAGCCGCTTGCCGCACCGGAGCCGATCGAGGTGCCCAACGTCCTCGGCGACATCGAGCGCTACACGGCAACTGCGTTCGCGCACTTCGAGATCGACGGTCAGGCATTACAGCTTGAAGGGCATCGGCAGTCGCGGTGGGAGGCTGTGGTTCATCTTCCGTGACCTGACGAGCGGGAAGGAAACCTACCCGGCGACGCGCTCCCTGACGTCTGAGGTGCTGGAGAACGGCGAGGTCGTCATCGACTTCAACAAGGCGGTGAACCCGCCCTGCGCGTTCAACCCGTACACTACCTGCCCGCTCCCGCTGCCCGAGAACCGGTTGAGCGTCAGGGTCGCCGCGGGTGAACTGAAGTATCACGACTAGGAGGGGGCAGGCCCATTCCTCGCCGAGGGTAGCGCGCCCCTTTAGAGGCGCGAACGGCGCGGCGGATGCCGCGCCTCGACACACAGGGCAATCCTCGCGGATTGCCCGTTCGCGGGCCTGAAGGCCCGCGCCACCGAGAGGCCTCTGTACGGCGGCCGATCCGCTAGACGCCGGTCGCCTTGTAGCGCTTGATCGCCGCCACGGTGCGGTCGATCTCCGAATGCAGATTGTAGAAGTGCGGCGAGATCCGCAGGCCGTTGCCGCGGCCCGTGACGCCGATCTGCTCGTTCTCGTACAACGCATTGAAGAGGCCGCGTCCATCGAGGCCGTCGATCGCGAAGACGACGACCGCCACCGACCGCGTCGAGTCCTGGCTGGTCGAGAGCGTCACGCCGTCGATGGCGCTCACCTGCTCCATGAGTGATTGAGCCAGCTCCTGCGAGCGGGCCTGGATCGTCTTCATGCCGATCCGCTGCTGGAACTTGAGCGCCTCGCCGAAGGCGATGATCGCGGGCTCGTCGCGCTGGCCGAAGCTCTCGAGCTTCTGGGAGATGCCGACATCGCCGCGGCCGGCGCTGAAGATCGTGCCCCAGATCTGGTCGTGTGCCCGCTCGTTGACGAAGAGCACACCGGTTTCCTTGGGGCCGCATGGCCACTTGTGGGCGCTGCCACTGTAGAAGTCGGGCTGCATGTCGCTCAGGTCGACGTCCATCAGGCCGAAGCTCTGCGCGCCATCGACCAACGACAGCACACCGCGGTCGCGTGCGACCCGGCAGATCTCCTTCGCGGGGAAGAGGTCACCGACGGTGTTGGTGTGATGGGTGATCGCCACCAGCTTCGTCCGGCCGGTGATGGACCGCCGGACCAGGTCGACGTAGTAGTCGGCGCCCGGATGCGGACTCACGACTTCGAGTTCGGTCACGGTGAAGCCGTAGCGCTTCGCCTTCTCCTTCCACGCCGTGTTGTTGCTCGGGTGGTTCTGGTTGAAGATGATGACCTCGTCGTCGGCCGTCAACTCGACGCCGCTCGAGACGAGGTTGTTGGCCTCGCTCGTGTTCCGCGTGATGACGATCTGTTCCGGCGTCGTGTGGAGGAACTCGGCCAGGAGCTTCCGCGTGTTGATCTTGCCGGCGCTCATCTTGCCGCGATTCTGGAACGACGCGTCCCGGTCGATGTCCTTGGTGTTCTCGTACATCGCCTCGATGACCGGCAGCGACGACGGGCACAGGTTGGCCGCGTTCATGACGCTGACGTCCATTGGCATCAGGAACTGTTCGCGTACCGAGCGCCAGAACTCCTCGTCGGGCGCGGCCGGGGTCTGGGGCAACGGCGCCGGTCGCTCGAAGGCGAGTCCGGTTCGGCCGAGCAGAGCGGCCGAGCCGCCGGCGGCCAGAAGTCGGGCAAAGCTACGCCGGCTGATGCCGTTGCTATCAGGTCGTGCATGCGCGGTCATGTCGATCTCCTTCGATCGTGAACATGGGTCGGGTACGGCCGACAGCATACACCCATTTGGTGGGCGCGTACCGCCCACTGGGTGGAGAGGGTAGGGGGTCAGCGACGGGTCGCTCGCCGGTGGCGGCCGGGCTTGGCGATCCCTTTCCAGACTGTATCGACGATCCGGCGGGCCCAAGTACGGGGCATCTTGTCGCCGGTGAGGTAGTGGGCGTAGAACGAGCCGATGAGCATGTTGACCGCTGCGTCGAGATCGGCTCCCGCGCGCAATGCGCCCTCGGCTTCGGCTGACTCGAGCACCTCCCGCAGCAGCAGGCGGCGCGGGTGCACGACCCGTTCCCGGAAAAGCGTGATCAGTTCTGGCGTGTGGCGTTCCTCGACCATGACCGCGCCGATGATTGCCATGCCGTTCGGCCGGAACAACGTCTTCTGGAGGGCGGCGAGGATCGTCTTGAGATCGGAGGGGGCCGAGCCCGTGGAGGGGATGGGCTCGGCTCCCTGGAGCTCCGCCAGCGCCGCCGTGGCCAAGTCTGCCTTACTCGACCAGCGCCGGTACACCGTCGGCTTGGTCACGCCCGCTTCGCTCGCCACAGCATCCATCGACATCCGCGAGTAGCCGTCCTCGGCCAGCTGCCGGAGCGCGGCTTTCAGAATGGCCCGGTTGACGCCTGGGTCGCGTGGCCGGCCTGGCCCCGTGCTTCCTACGGTTTCGCTGGATGGAATCATTCGGTCGCCGTCTCCTGACTGAGTGCTCTGGTATAATTACTATACCGTATCGTAAAGGAACTAGCCGCGAGATGCAAGGAGAAAATCGACCGGCCGGCCGACCTAGCGGATCAGCAGGATCCGTTCGTTGGCGGGGTAGAGCCACTCGACGCCGCGGACGGTGAGCACGGCGTCGTCCTCGAGCGGGATCCGCACCTTCGCATCGCCCCATTCCGGGACGGCGGTGTAGGCGAACAGCTCGATCGAGAGCAGGTTGGTCGGGCGCAGGGTGTATTCGATCCGCACCGGGTTGAAGAACGCAATCGACGGGCCGATGCCGTGGCCGGAGTTGCCAACCGAGTGCGACCCGACGACGACATCGGTGATGGCTGGGTCGTCGCTCGGCTGGTTGAAGGCGATCTTCTGAAACCCGGCCGCTGCCAGGGCGGTGTAGATCTCCTGTTCGGCCTGCGCGGCGGAGATGCCAGGTCGGATCGTCTCGGTGATGATGGCGCGCGCCTCCCGGCCCTTGTCGAAGGCGTGCTGGAAACTGGCCGGCGCATCGGATTCGCCCTCCTCGAGCACATAGGCAATCCGCTTCATGTCGGTGTACATGTTCAGGTAGCCGACGCCCCAATCGATCATCAGCAGGTCGCCCCGCCGGATGATCCGGCGATTCGATGTCGCGGCGATGCCGTCCGGGCCGGTGACGTAGACCGACGGCATGCCAAACGACGTGTCGAGGCCGCGTGCGAGGAGCTGATCGAGCATCCACCACGCGACATCCTCGAGCATCGTGACGTTCGGCGTGATGACCTCGTTCGAGAATGCCCGCTCGGCGATCTCGCGGGAGATCTCACCGGCCTCGGCGAACGCCGCGATTTCGGTCGTCGTGCGGCGCGACCGGAAATCGGAGACGAGCTTCTCGGCCGAGACGAGGCGGGCGGCGTACGGCTCGCCCAGGGTTTCGACGAGTTGCTGGTGGCCGGTATATGTCAGGTTGTCGACTGGGCCGATCGCCCGTGACGTGTTGATCCCGATCCGCTGGGGGTCACGCTCGCGCACGAATTCGGCCAGCCGGTCGGCCGACTCGAAGAGGTCGTAGGCGCCCGACTCGCGGATCCGATAGCCGTTGATGCCGAGGGCCGCCCGCTCGATCCGGTCGCCGCCCCGGTCGGTGAAGACGTAGTAGCCGGTGCCGCCGGCATAGCCTTGGCCGAAGTCGAGCCAGAGCGTCCCGTAGTTGGCCTCGCGGATCATCGTGATCCACATGTCGATCCGGTTCTCCCGCATCGCCTCGGGGAGAACCTGGTCGAACTTCTCGCGACGGATCTGGTTCAGCCGCTCCCACCGGCGCCGTGCCTCCTGCGCCTCGGCGGGGAAGTCTCCCCATCCGAGGAGGACGACGAGACAGGCCGCGATGATCTTGATACTGCGCACTTTACTGCTGCGGCCGGGGCCGTCCGCCATACTGCTCCCAGAGGCGCGTGTGGTGCGTCTCGAGACTGACTTCCTGGCCGCGGATGAGCACGTGTTTCACCTGCGTCGGAATGTCGAGCAGGTCCCCTTCCGAGACGACGAGGTTCGCGATCATCCCTTCCTCGACCGAGCCGTAGAGGTCGCCGATGCCCAGGAGCTCGGCCGCGCCGCGCGTCAGGGCATGCCAGGCGGCGTCGCGTGGCAGGCCGAAGGCGACACCGAGCGCGGCGTGGTCCGGCAGGTTGCGCGCCGCGGAGGCGCCGCCGGTCCGGAAGGCGAACTGGACCCCGGCGTCGTGCAGCAGCTTCGCCGTGACGAAGATGGAGTCGTAGGGATCTCCGTCGGCCGGCTGGGCCTGAATCGGGCCCAGGATCACCGGCACGCCGGCTTCGGCGATCTCGTCGACCACCTTCCAGACGTCGCGCGTCCCGGCCAGAATCCCCCGAAGCTGGAACTCCTCGAGGAACGCCAACGCCGCCTTGATGCCGTCCTCGGTCGACGCCTCGAGAACGACCGGCAGTTCACCCATGACCACCGGCACGAGGGCATCCAGCGTGTAGGTCTGCTCGGTCGGCGCGATCATGCCCGCGGCCAGTGCGCCGGCGTGCGCGCGCGCCCGGTGCATCCAGTCGCGCAGCGTCGCGAGCTGCTCATCCACGGCGTCCTGGGTCGAAGGACCTCCGCCGCCGCCGCCGGGACCGCCGCCACCGCCCCCGATCTCGGGGAAGTTGATATGCATCGCCAGTGGGCTGCGTGCGACCACCTCCGGACCGGTCCAGCCCGCCATGTCGATGAGGGCGCTCTGGCCCTGGATGAGGCCGCCCGCGGGCGCGGCGATCGCGGTGGTGACGCCGTTGGCGCGCGCGATCGGGATCATCTCGGAGTCGGGATGGATCGCCACCGAGGCCTTCACGTGGCTGTTGATCTCCTCGATCTCCCTCGTGTCGTTCGTCTCACTCACGGCGCCGATCTCGGAGAGCCCGACCGAGGTGCCGGCGTTGATCATTCCCGGCGATACCGTCATGCCCGCGGCGTCGATGACCTGCGCATCATCGGGCACGCGGACGTCCTCACCGACGGCGGTGATCCGACCGCCCTGGATGATGATCGTCCCGCGCTCGATTGGCGCGCCCGTCATCGTGAGGATCCGCCCGCCCACGATGGCGATTGGCGTCGTGTCGTCGGTCAGCATCGGCTCGGCGACGTCGCCGTAGCTCGCCGGCATCAGCTCGGCGCGGACGGCGGGGGGCAGCGTGGGCGGCGTCCAGTCGGCGATCCGGGCGTTCGGGCTGTCGACGTCCTGCTGAATGCCGCCCTCACCACCACCGGCCGGCGCCTCTGGCGTCAGCGTCGACAGGGCATCTTCGGTCGTTTCGACCTGGCTGCGGTCGAAGTAGATCTGGCCCTCGATGAGGGTGTACTGGACGCGCGTATTGCCCACGAACGGATGCGCCGTGAAGATGGCGAGGTCACCGTCCTTCCCGACCTCGATCGAGCCGACGCGATCGTCGATGCCGAAGTGATTCGCGGCGTTCAGGGTGACCAACTGGAGCGCCTCCTGCTCGGGCACCCCGCCGTACTTCACCGCCTTGGCCGCTTCTATGTACAACCGGCGCACGCGCTCGTCCGAGTCGGAGTTCACCGACACGGTCACGCCGCGCTCGTGCATGATCGCCATGTTGTAGGGGATGGCGTCCCACGCCTCCATCTTGTAGCCCCAGAAGTCGGTGAACGTCGACGCGCCGGCCCCGTGGGTGGCGATCTCGTCGGCCACCTTGTACCCTTCGAGGACGTGCTGCAGCGTCTTGATCCGGAATCCGAAATCCTCTGCAACCCGCAGTAGCATCAGGATCTCGTCGGCGCGGTACGAGTGGGCGTGGACCTGGATCTCGCCCGAGACGATCTCGGACAGCGCTTCGAGCCGCAGATCGCGCCGCGGGGCCAGCGGGTCGCCGCCGCGCGCCCGCGCCCCTTCGTACTCGTCCCATTCGGCCTGGTACTCGCGCGCATCGGCGAAGCTCTTCCGGAGGAGGAACTCCACCCCCATGCGGGTACCGGGATACCGCCGATCGACGCCCGGCGTGGCCGGGCGGCTGGCGCGCGTCGGATTCTCGCCGAGCGCGAACTTCACGCCGCGGGCGACGTCGTCGAACAGCAGTTCATCGGCCGACTTGCCCCAGCGCATCTTCAGAATTGCGTTCTGCCCACCGATCGCGTTCGCCGAGCCGTGCAAGACGTTGATCGTCGTCACGCCGCCCGCCAGCGCCCTGAAGATCGCATCGTCGCGATGGTTGATCACATCGATGATCCGGACCTCCGGCGTCACCGAGTTGACGCCCTCGTTGCCGCCGCCCTCGATCGACATGTGCGAGTGGGCGTCGAGCAGGCCGGGCGTGACCCACATGCCGGTCGCGTCGATCTCACGCGCGCCGGCGGGGATGACGACCTGGGCATCGGGTCCGACGGCGGTGATCGTGCCGTTCTCGATCAGGACGGTGCCGTTCGAGATCGTGCCGTTCGCGGCCGTCATGATCGTGCCGTGGCGGACCGCCGTGGCCGGGACCTCGCCGCCGAGCGGACCGTAGGGGGCGCGCCGCTCCAACTCGGCGCGGCTGGGCGCCTCGGCATCGTCGTCGTCGGCGTCGTCTTCTTCTTCGTCGTCCGCGCTGGCTTGCCTGCCTCCGCGCGCGCCGTCGTCGTCTGCGTCGTAGCGGGCGCCGTCGACCCAGACCGCCTTCACGCGGGCCTCGGCGTCGAAGATCTCGCCTTCGACCGCGACGACGTTCGCCGCCTTGCCGACCTCGAGTGAGCCCAGCACGTCGTCCACGCCCAGGATCTCAGCCGGCGCGATCGTCAGCGCGCGCAGCGCGCCGTCGCGTGACAGGCCGGCGCCGACGGCGGTACGGAAGTTGTCGAGATAGTCAGCGGGATCGTCCAGGCCGGCGCCGGTGAACGCGACGGTGACCCCCGCCGCGTGCAGGCGGCCGGCGTTCGCCGCCGCGTCGGCGACATCCTCGGTGGTGGGATCGTCGACCGGGCTGGTGGCGAGGCCGCCGCCGAAGCCGACCGGGCCGCTGCGCGGCCGGAGGTCGAGCGAGACCAGCACGGGCTGATCGGCGGCGCGCAACGCGTCGGCGGCGCGCCATCCCTCGACGGCGCCGCTGACGATCATGTCGAGTCCCAACTCGTCCGCGAGCTTCAGGGCGCGGCGGATCTCGTTCTCGGTCCAGGCGGTGAAGACGACCGGCTGGGCGCCACCGGCGGAGTTCTGCAGCGCCTCGAGCCCTTCGTCGTAGGCGGGGCGATCCGTCGAGGCCGGCTGCTCGCGATACCATGTCCACGCGGCGTCGTACCACTGCGCGTCGAGGTAGTGCTGGCGGATCGATGCCATCGTGCCCATCAGCGTGCCGGGGTACTCGCCGCGCAGCCGCTGGAAGCCGAGGTGCTGCGCCCACTGGCCGCGCACGACCTGATCGGTCAGGAGGCCGTCGCGCAGGGTGACGATAGTGCTCTGACCCTTGAAGACACCGAACGGCGGCGCGATCGCGGCGGCCGTGATCCCGGCGTTGCGGGCTGCCTGCAGGGCGTCGCGGTCGGCGGTGTAGGACGACACGGCCTCGAGCTGCGGCGTGAGGCCTGGCGTCGGCTCGCCGGCACGCTGGCGGGCCTGAATGGCGCGGGCCCGGGCCGCGTTGTCCTGGGGCAGCGTAGGCGGATCGGGCATGCCGAGCGCCGAGTGGGCATCCACGAATCCCGGATACAGCGTCCAGCCATCGGCGTCCATCACGATGGCGTCACCCGGGGGGTCGACGTTCGCGCCGATCGCGGCGATCTTGCCGTCGCGCAGGACGAGCGTTCCCGACGGGATCGGTCGAGAACTTACCGGCACGATGCGGGCGTTGACCAGCGCGTAGGTCGGGACGTCCGGCGCGGCCTTGACGCGCGCGGTCTGGCCGATCGCGATCGGCAGTGCCAGCAGGACGAGGGCGACGAACAGTCGCAGCGTGGTTCGACGGGCCATCAGACAACCTCCAGGGCGGCCGACGCGGCCGCCGAACAAGACGGGGCCAGGATTATAGCAGCACCCGACCTCCATCCACGCTGGCCGAACCCAGCGGAAAACGCATAGGATCGACCGGATCGTGACCCGAATCGTGACAACCCGGGCCGGCTGGATCGTCGGCGCGACCCTGCTGGTGTGCGGGTCGGCGGCGGCGCAGGCTCATCGCGTGGTTCGCGTGACCGAGGCCGGTGCCCGCAACCCCAACGAGGTGTCGATCGCGATCGACCCGACCGATCCCGACCGGATCATCGCGGTGTCGAGAGCAGCCGAACGAAACGGGCGCTCGGTGAACTTCGAGTACGTGAGCGGCGATGGCGGCGCGACCTGGCGGACGCGCCGGTCCGAGAGCCCGCGCGGGCGGACGCATGGCGACGATGCCATTGCGATGGCGGCGGACGGCAGGGCGCATCATTCCTATATCTCGTTTGAAGGCCTCCGCCAGGAGCGGCCGGAGGCGCCGTCGAACGGGATCTTCGTGACGACGACGCGCAATGGTGGCCGGTCGTGGTCGGCGCCGGTGGCGGTCCTCGACCACACGAACGCGATCACGCCGTTCGAGGACAAGCCGTACCTCGTCGTCGACCAGGTCGCGGGGTCGCCGCATCGCAACGCGGTCTACATCGCCTGGACCCGGTTCGACGTCTACGGCAGCGCGCATCCCGACGACCGCTCGCACATCTTCGTCAGCCATTCGACCGACCGGGGCGCCACGTTCACGTCGCCGGTCCGGGTGTCGGACGTCGGCGGCGACACCCTCGACAGCGACGGCACGCTCGAAGGCGCCGTGCCCGCGGTCGGTCTGGCGGGTGAGGTCTACCTCGTCTGGGCCGGCCCGAGGGGACTCACCTTCGATCGATCGGACGACGGCGGTTGGACGTGGGGCGACGACCGGGTCATTCAGGAGACGCCCGGCGGGTGGGATATCGACGTCGATGGTTTCGCCCGGCACAACGGCATGCCGGTGACCGGCGTCGATCGGAGCGACGGCGCGCGGCGCGGCAGATTGTACGTGAACTGGATTGATGAACGGCATGGCGATCCCGATGTCTTCGTGATGTCGTCACCCGACGGCGGCGCGACGTGGTCCGACCCGGTGCGGGTCAACGACGACCCGGTGGGTAACGGTGCGGCGCAGATGTTCACCTGGATGGCCGTCGACCCGTCGGACGGCTCGGTGAACATCGTCTTCTACGACCGGCGCGATCTCGAGGGGACGTCGACGGCCGTGACGCTGGCGCGGAGCGTGGACGGCGGCGAGACGTTCGTGAACTACACGATCGACCTGGACGCGTTCGAGTGCAATCCGGCCGTCTTCTTCGGCGACTACACCGGCATCGACGCGCTCGACGGCCGGGTCGTGCCGGTCTTCATGCACTTCATCGACGAGTCCGAGATGGCGGTGTCGGCGGCGATCTTCGAATTCGAGTCCGGCACCCAGCGTATCCGGTAGGGCAGGGCTTGGCTGGGCGAGCTGCGGGCCACTGAAGATGCGTAGGGCAGGGATTTGGCTCTTCCATGAGAGAGCCAGCCGGTGTCAAGCTTTGAGTGCTTGGTCGAGGTCGGCGATAAGGTCCTCCGGATCTTCGATCCCGACCGAGTAGCGAACCAGCCCCTCCGGGATGCCCGCGGCCGCGCGCTCCTCTGGCGTCAATTCGACATGGCTCGTCGTCGACGGCGGCCCGACGACCGTCTCGACCGACCCGAGGTTTGCCGCGCGGTGTGCGTAGCGAAGCCGCGGGAGGGCCCGACGCATCGCCTCGATGCCGCCGACCAGCTCGAAGCTGACGATCCCACCGAAACCCTGCATCTGCTTCCGGGCCACTGCATGCCCGGGGTCGCTGTCGAGGCCGGGATAGTGCACCCGCGCGAGAGCCGGATGGTCAGCCAGGTGTCTCGCGATCGTCAGTGCTGAACGACATTGACGCTCGATCCTCAGCTGCAAGGTCTTCATCCCGCGGAGCAGCAGGTAGGCGGCGGTAGGGTCGAGGGCGGCGCCGGTGATCTCGCGGTAGTGGTAGATGCGCGCGACGAGATCGCGCCCGCCGCAGACGGTGCCGCCGAGCGCATCGGCATGCCCGCCGAGAAACTTGGTCGCGCTGTGCACGACGAGATCCGCGCCCAGATCGAGCGGCCGCTGGTTGATCGGCGTGGCGAACGTGTTGTCCACGATGGTCACGGCACCCGCGCGGCGGCCGGCGTCGATGAGCCGTGCGAGGTCGAGGATCTTCAGCGTCGGGTTCGTCGGCGTCTCCAGGTACAGCACGCGGCAGCCTTTCGCCACGGCCGCTTCGACCGCGGCGTCGTCGGTGGGGCAGAGCGCGACCTCGACTGACTGGCGCGGCAGGAACTCGAGGAAGATCTTGTTGGTCCCGCCGTAGGTGTCCTGAATTGACACCACGCGGTCGCCAGGCGTGAGGAAGGTGAAGAGCGTGTTGCTGATCGCCGCCATCCCGCTGGCGAAGCTGGTCGCGCTCTCGGCGCCCTCGAGTTGTTGGATCTTTTGCTCGAAGGCCCGCACGGTCGGGTTGGTATTCCGGCTGTAGATGTCGCCCGGCGCCTCGCCGCGGCCGACGGCTTCCCACTGGGCGACGTCTCGGTAGCCGAACGCCACGCTCCGGACGATCGGAACCTGCGTCCCGGCGCCCGGTGCCGGTTCGTCTTCACCGGCCCAGACCGACAGGGTGCCGGGGCCCGGCGTGCGTCTAGGTGCTGGCGGCAGGTCTTTGTCGGGCATGGTCCGGCGATCATACGGGATCGCATGGGCGTCGGTCGGTTGACAAGCGCGCGGCTGGTGCCTATATGGGTGCTGGAGCGAAGGGAGGTTCGCCATGGCGTACATGATGAGACAGGTGATGTTCTCGGCGGTATTGGTGTCCGGTGGAATGGTCGCCCTGGCCGGCTCGCAGTCGACTCCGACGCCGAAGCGGATCAACAAGGCGATCGAGCTACTGGAGCAGGGCCAGCCGATCTACTACACGCAGGTGAATCGCGGCGGCTACGACGAGGGCTTGGCGCTGGCCCAGACCTACGCCGACTACATCACCTACAACCTCGAGCACTCGGCCTTCGACATCGCCTCTCTCGAAGGGTTCATGCGCGGGCTGGTCGAGGGCGGGCCGACGAAGAGCGGCCACCGCACACCGACCGTCATTTGCGTCCTGCCGGTGCGCGGCCTCGACGGGCCGACGATGCGGGCGAACGGTTGGATGGTCGAGCAGGTACTCTCGGCCGGCGTCCACGGCGTGCTGCTCGTCCACGCGCGGTCACCCGACGCGGCGCGGGCGATGGTCGAGGCCGCCCGCTTCCCGCGTCGCGCTGAGGCCGCGACGGTTGGCCTCGCCGAAGGGCTGCGGGGGAGCGGTGCGCAGGGGAACGCGGCCCGGATCTGGGGGATCTCCTCGACCGAGTACCTGGAGGTTGCCGACCCGTGGCCCCTGAATCCGGACGGCGAGATCCTCCTCGGGCTCAAGATCGAGGACCGGCATGCGCTGGAGAACGCCGAGGCGTTGACGAAGGTGCCGGGCATCGGCTTCGCCGAGTGGGGTCCGGGCGACATGGCGATGTCGTTCGGCCTGTCACGCAACGCCGACGGCGCCTGGCCAGCGGTGCTGGCCGCCGCGCGAGCGCGCGTGCTGAACGCGACGAAAGCGGCCGGCATCCCGTTCCTCAATGCGGTCACACCCGACAACGTCGAGGCGATGATCGACGGGGGCGTGATGATCGGTGCCGCGAACGAGGCCGCGGCGGAGCGGGGGAGACGTCACACCGGGCGGACGATGCCCTGGTGAGGGAGTCTCGTTCCTACTCGCTGCGCAACGCGACGAGCGGATCGACGCGCGTGGCGCGGAGCGCCGGGAGGCAGCAGGCGGCGAACGCCGCCACGAACAGGGCGAGCGGAACGACGAGGAAGGTGGCCGGATCGATCGGGGCCACGTCGTAGAGCTGGCTCGCCATGACCCGGGTCAGGGCGGCGGCCGCGGCGAGGCTGACGGCGATGCCGATCGCCGTCAGCGCGAGCCCGTGCCCGAGGACCAGTCGCATCACGGCTCCACGGTCGGCGCCGACCGCCATCCGGATGCCGAACTCCCGCGTCCGCTGCGCGACCGAGTACGCTAGGACCCCATAGATGCCGACGGCGGCGAGCAGCAGCGCGATGCCGCCGAAGAGCGTCAGGAGCCGGCTCGAGGCGCGCTCCTGCGCGATCGACCTGCCGACGATCTCTTCCAGCGTCAGCACGCGTGACAGCGGCTGATCGCCGTCGATCGACAGGACGTCACGGCGCACGACGCCGGCCAGTCCCCGCGGGTCGGAGTCGGTTCTGACGACAATCGACGTGAACTGGAAGGGCCGTTGCCAGAACGCCTCGTAGGTCTGGGCCCGCGCCGTCGACGCCAGATCGTACTGCTTGACGTCGGCGACGATGCCGACGATCTCGCGGACCCACGGTCCCCTGCCCGTGGGTCACATGGATCCGCTGCCCGATCGGGTCCTCGTCGGGAAACTCCTGCCGCGCCATCGTCTCGTTGATCAGGAGCACCGGCACGCCGTCTTCACGGTCCAGATCGGTAAAGAACCTGCCCCGACGCAGGGTGATGCCCATCGCCTCGAAGTAGCCTGGCGTGACGACGTAATGGTTCGTTAGCGGCATCTGGCCGGGTTCAGGCTCGGGACGTCCCTCCACCCGGTAGCCGAGGACGTAGTCGCCGAAGAACGGTAGCGACTGCGTGACACCGACGGCCCGGATGCCCGGGGCGGTGGCGATGCGATCGACGAGTTGTCGGTAGAAGGATCGGGCATCGCCGGCTCGGGATACGTCGCGTCGGGCAGGCTCAGGCCGACGACGAGGACGTTATCGGCGTCGAAGCCCGGATCGACCTGCTGGAGGAGCCAGAAGCTCCTGATCAGCAGGCCAGCGCCGATCAGAAGAACGAGCGCGAGTGCGACCTCGCCCACCACGAGCAGACTTCTCGCACGGCGCCGGCCACGGCCGCCGCTGGCACCATGCCCGCCTTCCTTGAGTGCGCCCACCAGATCGGGTCGGGAGGCCTGGACCGCCGGCATCAGGCCGAAGACGACACTGGTGGTCAGCGTGACGAGCGCGGTGAAGCCGAGCACCCGGGCGTCGAGCGCGATGCCGTCGATACGCGGCAGTTCGGGTGTCAGCGCGGGCAGCGCGCTGAGGCCCCAGGCCGCCAGGACCACGCCGGCGCCGCCGCCCAGCAGCCCGAGCACCAGGCTTTCGGTCAGGAGCTGGCTGACGACCCGGCCGCGTCCGGCACCCAGGGCGATCCGTGTGGCGATCTCCTTCTGGTAAACCGGACCATGCTCAATCGCGTTGAATCCTCCACCAGTCAGCGGTAGAAGCTAGCCCTCCAGCCACATCGTCGGAACCGAGATGGATAGATGGCTCACTTCGTCCGGTTCGTTGCTCGTGTTGCCGTCCTGGTCGCGCTGACGGCTGGGGTGCCGGTGCAGGCGCAGAATTTCCAGATTGACGTGCAGCGGGAGTGTATAGTCGGAGATATTGTTCTGACTTAACCATAGGAGCCAAGTTATGTCTCTGTCTGATCAACTGGTACTTGAAGAGCAAGTCAATTCGTTCCGGCTGAAGATCACATCGATGACCAGCACCAAGGATGGCGTGCAGGTTAACGCTACTGGCACCGTCGAACGCTACGGCAAGGTCTTTCTCACATACAACTTCACGAACAATCCCGCCCAGGATGACACCGGGTCATTCATCGGATTCGGCTGGGGCATCACGGCGGACGGCACCAGGAACCAAGGGGAACGCCGCGGGGTATTCACGAGCGATGGCCTTGTGGGCACTGTCTATTCACTCGACGACGTTTCTGACGGCTACCCCAACTTCTGCATCGAAAAGTGGGATCTGAAGAACGAGACCATCACAATGGAGTTCTCTCGGATCCAGAAGCATTAACCTGACTTCTCGCGATGGTGGTGCCCTGCCCCCCTTGGTGGTCCATTGATTATGAGAGAGGTCGGGTCAGATTTCCCCTCCCATGAGCCAGCCCGGTCGGCCGTCTCCTTCACCACCACGAGCGCCAGCGCCTGATCGGCGCTGACCGTCCGCAGGCGGC
>PVBE011490896.1_pt1 | contig 50936 bp, 55 predicted proteins | sample 1631181 | NCBI WGS metagenome assembly PVBE01 (sample SAMN08397723, study PRJNA350692) | Marine metagenome, whole genome shotgun sequencing project. | isolation source: water | place: Pacific Ocean | collected 2012-04
GGAGCGGGGGGAGCGGGGGGAGCGGGGGTGTCGGAGGTCGAGTCATCGAGCAGGCCCATGGCGCGGGCGCGCGCCATCTCGCGATCGACGCGAAGGCGGCCCGTGGTCAGCGCCGCGAACTGTTCGCCGTACTCCTCGGCGATGCTGTCGGCGAGCGCGTCGGCGATGTCGTCGGGGATCTCGTCGGGGTCGAGCGAGTCCAGGGACACGGGGTACTCACCGCTGGAGGCTCGAACCGACGTGCGGGCGGCGGCGAGCACCCGGTCGTCGACGTCGGAAGCCGGCTCACCCTCCAACTCCGTGCGCATGCTGCGGAGATCGCGGGCGGTGGCGTTCCGAGCGCGAAGCTCTTCGGCGCAGGCGGCGCATCCCCTCAGATGCGTCATGACGGCCGCTGGAGGCTCTTGCCGTGCCACCGACTCCCAGATCCAGTCCTGTGCCTGTTCGCAGTTCATCATTCCTCCACTCGATGTCCCGGTCGAAGGTGGCTCAGCGTCGTCGCCAGCGTCCGGCGGCCCGAGCGCAGACGGCGCTTCACGGTCGCTTCGGAGCAGGACAGCGCCATCGCCGCCTCCTTGTAGGTCATGCCCTGGCAGTCCACGAGGTAGACCGCGCTCGATTCGTCCTGGGGCAGAGCGTCCAACGCGGCCCCCACTTCAGTTCGCGTGTCGAGGCGAGAAGCCGCCTCCTCGGGGTTGGGACCGCCGGACACCAACGTCAGGGTCAGCGGAATCGCGGCCCGGGCGCGCTTTTCGTTGCTGCGCTCCAGCACGTGCAGCCCACGGTGGTGCACGGCGGTCAGGGCGTACCCGATGAACGAGCCATTGATCCGACCCCGCCTGGCCTGCACGGCCACTGCCGCCATGGCCTCGACGAGGATGTCTTCGGCCTGCTGGAGATCCCAGCCCATCTTTCTCGCCATGCCCCACAGACGCCGACGATGGCGCTTGTACAGCGTGGTGAATGCGTCCTCGTCGCCAGAAGCGTAGAGGTCGAGCAGCTCGTGATCTGTCTGGAGTCTCGCCAACATGGGGTTCCCCGTTGAGTGTAGGACCGGTGCTCCGGCAAAGCCGGGTCATTCGGTCGTCTGGGCTGTCCTCATGCCTTCGGACGGGGCAGCCTCAGGATCATTCGAGGGGAAGTGAAAAAAACGGCACGACTTCCTCTTCGTCGAGCCTTCTTGTTTCCTGAATGTCGGTCCCGAGGGCCGCTCGGATCTTCAACGAACGGGACAGAATTCCCAGTTCTGCAGGAGCGCGGGAGGCATCGAATCCCTCCTCGGCAGAGCTTGGGAGGACTTGAGCGCGCTCCCACGCGCGCGTGGGGAGAAACGTGGTACGAACTTCGGCATGACATCCACCGATCGAAGCTGGAGCGGCTTGGAGCAGTTTCGGGTCGTCCTCTTCGCCGAGGACGAGGCCGAGTTGGCCCGCATGACCGCCTCGGCGGGCACGGTGCTGAACTGCTCGGGCCGCTCGGCCTGGGAGGACGTCCTCCGGTTGGTGAGTTCCGCCGAGGTCGCCGCGCTGGTGGTTCGGGCCAAGGACGCCGACACGGCGTTGGCAAGGCTGGACGAAGCGACGGATGCGGCGCCGCACCTGCTTCGCCTCGTGGTGGTGGACAGCGACGCCGTGCCGGACGTCATCGCGCAGCAGAATCGGGGATTGGTCGAGCACGTCGTGCCCGCTCCGATCGAGGGCGGGGGCATCGAGTGGGCGTTGCGCACGGCGCTGGTGCGGCTGTCCACGGCACAGTCGAGCAAGCTGCTGGTGGAGGCCCTGCGGCGGGATCGCGCGGTGGCCCGGCGGCGGGTCGATGCGTTGGAGTCGGCGCTGGACGAGGCGAACCGCCGGCTCGACCGCATCGCGCCCACCGACGGCACGACGGGGCTCTACAACCGGCGGCACCTGATGGACCACTGGCGTCGTGAAGTGGCGCGGGCGCGGCGTTACGCGCTGCCGCTGGCGATCGCGCTGCTGCAGCCCCAGGCGTCGGACCGGGCCATCATCGACGCCGATCTGCGGAACGCGGGCACGTTCCTGGTGCAGGCGATTCGCGACGTCGACTTCGTGGCCCGAGCCGGGGACGAGAGCTTCGCGGTGGTGCTTCCGCACTGCGGCGGCGCCGATGCCGCGGCCCTCGCCGCCCGGCTGAGTCAGAAGTTCGAAGCCGAGCACGGCTTCGCGCTGCACGCGGGCTCCGCTTCGTTGCGCGAGAACGGCAGCGATCCCTCCGAGGTCTACGGGGCCGCGGAGGCGCAGCTTCAGGAGGCCCTGGACGGGGCGTAGATCAAGGGCTTGCTGATCGCGAGCACCTCCTTTACAGTCCGCCGGCTTCGGGCCAATCCCATTGACCAGGGTCCGAACACAGGAGATTGATCTCATGGGTCGTGATCGAGATGACAATGGTGGCTCGCGTCGGGGCAACCCGAACCCTGACTTGGTCGTCAACTACAAGGACACCAAGCAGCTGAAGCGGTTCATCAGCGAGGACGGCAAGATTCTGCCGCGTCGCCGCACCGGCTTGAACGCCAAGAACCAGCGTCGCATCACCACCGCCGTGAAGCGGGCCCGCCACCTGGCGCTGCTGCCCTACGCCACGCGCGACTAGCGAGGCGTTGCCTCGCGACCGTGGGCTGTGGGCTGTAGGTCGGCTGGGTTGAGGCGTAGCCGGGATTGAGAGACCACACCAAGCTCCGGGCGTTCCAGAGTGCTGACCGCTTGGCGGTTGCGGTCTACCAGGCGACCGTAGGCTTCCCGAAGTCAGAAGCATTTGGCCTCACGTCGCAGCTGCGGCGTGGGGCTGTTTCGGTTGCGTCGAACATCGTGGAGGGCAGCGCACGTTCCTCCCAAGCGGACTACATCCGCTTCCTGGACATCGCCCTCGGATCCGCGCGAGAGCTCCAGTATCAGCTGAGCCTCGCCCACCGCGTCGGCCTCCTCACCGAGCAGTCCTACGCCCCCCTGAGAGCCGAAGTCGAGCAGACCTCCAAGCCCCTCGCCGCCCTCATCCGAGCCCTCAGAACCTCCTAAGGCCCCTCAGCCCTCCTAGGCCCCTACCAAAACCGCAGGTCCCACCCGCAGGCCGGTGGTCGTCTCCAGCCTGCCCACAGCCCACAGCCCACAGCCCACAGCCCACAGCCCCGGCCGCCCCCGGCCGAAGCACTCCTACTCCCCCGAGTATTCGCTACCGACCTTTCGATACGCCTCCCGAAACGGGACGCCCTGCCGGACGAGTTCGTACGCGCGCTCGGTCGCGTACAGCTCCTCACTCATCGCCGCTTCGCACCGCGCCCGGTCCACGGCCAGGCCTCCCATGACGTGGGCGGTGATCTGGAGCATCGCCATCGTCGTGTCGAAGCCACGGAACAGCGGCCCCTTGAGCAGCTGCAGGTCGCGGTGGTAGCCGGACGGCAGCGGTGAGCTGATGGCCTGAAGCTCGGCGAGGGCGGAACGCACGACGGCGGCCTTGGCCCGGGTGAGCTCGAGCACGTCGGGGTTCCGCTTCTGCGGCATGATCGAGCTGCCCGTCGTGAACTCGGTCGGCAGCTTCAAGAAGCCGAACTCGGCCGACACGTACAGGCAGACGTCCCACGCCCAGCGGCCCAGGTCGCGGGCGATCTCGCTGCACGCGAACAGCAGCGCCGCCTCCGCTTTGCCTCGGCTCAGCTGCGCCGCCTCGGGCGGCTCCATCACCGAATCGAAGCCCAGCTCCTTCGCCGTCATGGCGCGGTCGATGCCGAGCACGTCCGGCACGCCGTAGCCGGCGGCGCTGCCCAGGGGGGAGGCCGAGGCGAGGGCATCGGCGGCATCCAACAGCGGGAGCCCCTGGCGGACCAGGGTTCCGTAGGCGGCGGCCCAGCGGCCGGCGGTCGACGGCATCGCCCGCTGCAGGTGGGTGTAGCCAGGCAGGGGGATGTCGGCGTGCGCCGTGGCGAACGCGTCGAATGCGGTCGCGGCGGCGGCGACGGCCTCCCGCAGGGCGGTGACGGCGTCGCGCTGCCACAGCCGCAGGTCGACCAGCACCTGGTCGTTCCGGCTGCGGCCCGTGTGCACCTTCTTGCCCACCTCGCCGAGGGCGCGCTCGATGGCCGTGTGCACGTCCTCGTCAGCCTGCTCGATGCGGAAGTCGGGGTCGGCCAGGATCGCGTCCAGGCCCGACTCGATGGCGGCCAACTCGGCGTCGTCGAGCACGTCGATCGAACGGAGCATGCGCGCGTGAGCGCGGGAACCGGCGACGTCATACGGGATCAGCCGCAGGTCGAGGATCGGGTCGTCCCCGACCGTGTACGCCTCCACCAGTTGGTCCAGCGGCTTGCCTTTGTCCCAGAGCTTGCCCATCGCGCTACCTCCCCAACAGGGCGAGCAGCAGCGCGGCCTGACCCCAGATGCGGTTCTCGGCCTGGTCCAGGACCGCCGACTGCGGGCCCTCGAGCACGTCCGCCGAGACGACGACGTTCCGGCGCACGGGCAGGCAGTGCATGAAGCGGGCGGGCTTTCCCTTGGCCAGATCGGAGCTGCGGACGGTCCAGTCGCGCAGCGCCGCGAAGGCGTCCGCGTGGCCCGAAGCGGAGGCGGCAGAGCCGGTGTAGGCGCCCCAGGACTTGGCGTAGACCACCTCGGCGTCGGCGAAGGCGTCGTCGCGGTCGTTGGTGACCCGGAAGGAGCCGCCGGCTTCGGCGGCCAGCCGCTCGGTGTGGCCGAGGGCATCGGGGTCGAGCTCGAAGCCCTCGGGGTGCGTCAGGACCACGTCCATCCCCACCGCGGCGCCCGCCCACAGCGCGGAGTTCACCGTCGCCATCGGCAGCTGCTTGGGGTGCGGCGCCCACGTCACCGCGAGCTTGCGGCGCTTCGGTTCACCCAGCAGATCCCGGAACGTCATCGCGTCCGCGAGCCCCTGGCAGGGATGCGCGAACGGCCCCTCGAGGTTCACGATCGGAACCCCCGCGTGCGAGGCGAACGCCTCGTGCACCGGCTGCGACTTCTCCCGGTCCCACTGGCCGCGGGTGGGGAAGGCGCGCAGGCCGACCACGTGGGCGTAGCGGCCCAGCACCCCGGCGGCTTCGTAGACATGCTCGGCGGCGGTGCCGTCCATCGTCACCTGGTCGGCGAACTCCATCGTCCACAGGCCCGAGCCGGGTTGCAGCTCGACGAAGTCGGCGCCCAGGCGGTTGCAGGCGACGTGCATGGAGGTGCGCGTGCGCAGCGACGGGTCGAAGAACATGCCCGCGAAGGTGCGGCCCGCCAGCGGCCGGCTGCGGGACAGCTCATCGGCGTGGGTGCGGATGGCGACGCCGAGGTCGAGCAGCGCGCGGATGCCGTCGAGCCCCGGCTCGAGGCCGGTGAGGAAGTGCCCGCCGTCGTCCCACGTGGGGACGGCGTTGAGCGCCTTGGCGACTTCGTTGGGGAGCAGGCTCATCTCAGGCGTCCTCTCCTCGCCGCGCGGCGAGTCCCGACAGCAGCTGCTGGGTTCCGTAGATCCGGCTGAAGCCCTCGGCGTCCCGGCCGTCCCACAGCGCGTTCTCCTCGCCGTAGCGAGCCAGCTCGGGGGCGAGCATCGAGAAGGGGGAGCGGGTGCCTCGCACCTGGACCGCGCCCTGGCGCAGGAACACGCGGACATCGCCCGTGACGGTGCGCTGGCTGGAGTTCAGGAACGCCTCGATGTCCCGCATCACGGGGTCGAAGTGGCGCGCCTCGTGGAGCATCGCGCCGTACAGGTCGCCGAGCTGGTCCTTGTGGAACCGCTGCGCGCCCGACAGCACCAGCTTCTCCAGCTCGCGGTGGGCGGGAATGAGCACCGCCGCGGCGGACGCCTCGAACGCGATGCGGCCCTTGATGCCGAGGATGGTGTCGCCCAGGTGGATGTCCCGACCGACGCCCTGGGCCGCGGCGCGGGCGCGCACTGCTTCGACCAGGTCGAGGGCCGACATCGCGACGCCGTCCAGCGCCACGGGGAGGCCGTCGGCGAAGCTGATGACGACCTCGTCGCCCTCGGGGGGAGCGCTCGAGGGGTCGACGGTGGTGGGCCACGCCTCCTCCGGCGGGTACCCCCACGGATCGTGGGTCTCCTTGCCGCCGATGGTGACGCCCCAGAGGCCCGCGTTGATGGAGTAGTCCTTCGTGGAGGCGTCCACGGGGAAGCCCTGCTCGCCGAGGTAGGCGGCGGAGCTGGCGCGGCGCACGTTCCAGTCGCGGATGGGGCTCCAGCAGCGGACGGTCGGGGCGAGCGAGGCCATGGCGACCTCGAACCGCACCTGGTCGTTGCCCGCGCCGGTGCTCCCGTGCACGACGACGTCGGCCTCCCGGGCGGTGGCGACGGCGGCGACTTCGCGCGCCTGGACGACGCGCTCGGCGCCGACGCACAGCGGGTAGACGGCGCCGCGGAGCACGTTGCCCTTGATGAGGTAGGCGAGGTGCTCGTCGTAGACCATCTGGCGGCCGTCGACGAAGACGTGCTCCTCGGCGCCCAGCTCGGCTGAGCGGGCGGCGATGTACTCCAGCTCGGCGGCGTCGAAGCCGCCCGTGTCCACGGTCACGGTGACGACGCGGGCGCCGGCCTCGCGGCGGAGCCAGCAGACGACGAAGCTGGTGTCGAGGCCGCCGGAGAAGGCGACCACCGCCAGGCCACCGGAGGCGACGGGGGCGGACGGTGCGTTGGGTCCAGACAGATCGGTCATGGCCGCGTCTGATACACGATCGACGGCCCCAAGGACAGAAACCCCGGACCCGAAGGCCCGAGGTTCCTGAGCGACGTCAGGGAGCTACCAGCTGATGGCGAGGTCCCAGGCGACGTACGTGCCGGGCTCGGCGCCGTTGGGGAACTGGATGCGCACGAGGTAGTCGTGGTTCGTCTCCAGGAGCATCGTCTCGACGTCGTTGCAGTTGACGCGGAAGCCGGCCTGGAGCTGCGTCGGGCTGGACCCCTCGTCGTCCCAGGGGTGGGCGGCGGCGGCGTCGACATCGCCCTCGCCGTCGCAGATCAGGTCCAGGGTGATGTTCACATCCTCGTTCTCCAGCGCCGGGGTGGTGAACGCGACCCAGTCCTCGGAGTCGCCGTCGAGGAAGCTGATGGCGTCCGCGACCTCGATGATCCGGGGCGCGCCGGAGCCCAGGAAGCTCTCCACGAACAGCGGGTCGTCGAACGTGTCGTTGTCCTGCTCAGCGGCCAGCGGCGGCTCGACCACGTCGTCGTCGTCGTCGTCGTCGACCGGAGGCTCCGTGCCGTCGTCGTCCTCGATGGGCTCCTGCTCGTCGTCGTCGTCGGTTGCGCTGTCGTCGTCGTCGCCGAGGCCCGGCTCGTCGGGCACGTAGCTGTCGACCGTGTACTGGGGGGTGCAGGCAGAGGCGAAGGCGATGAGGGTGATGAGGGCGAACAGGGCGGTCAGGTTGAAGTTGCGCATGGTGTGTCTCCAGGTTGTTGGGTTGCGCTTCTGGGTGTGCCGCCCCGTCGGTGAGTCACAGAAGACGTGATCTTTTTGTTTCGATTAGCCTCGCGTCATGCGTTTCTTGCCTTTTCTGGCCGTGTTCCTGATCGCCTGTCCGACGACTTCCGAGGACCCGGATCCCCCGCCGGCGGAGGAGTCGGTGGTGACGTTCGCGACGTCCGATGGGGAGACCCTGGAGGCGGACTGGTACCCGGCGGACGACGTCAGCAGCGGCGCCGTGCTGCTCTTCCACATGATCCCGCCGGGCAACGACCGGACTGGATACCCCGTGCGCGTGCGGGAGGCGCTCCACGACCAGGGCGTCTCCGTGCTCAACGTCGACCGGCGGGGCGCTGGCGGCTCGACCGGGACCCCGACCGCCGCCTACGAAGGCGAGGGCGGCCGGATCGATGTGCAGGCGGCGGTGACCTACGCCCTGGACCAGGGGGCCGATGCCGACAAGCTCGTGCTCGTGGGCGCCTCCAACGGCACCACGTCCGTCTACGACTACGTGGTCGGACGCGACGACGGTTTCGGACAGGCTGCGGCGGTCGTCTTCATGTCACCGGGCACCTACACCGAGAACCAGAACGACTTCGTGCCCCAGCAGGACGCCTGGGAGGTCAGCCTGAGCTTCCCGTTCCTGTGGCTGTACCCGATGACCGAGCCCTACTCGCAGGCGTTCGTGCCCGACGCGCCGGGGGCCTGGAAGTTCGTCGAGGACGGGAACCAGCACGGCACCAACATGTTCGACGAGGGCTCTCTGGAAGAGACCATGCTCAGCGAGCTCACCACCTGGGTTGCGGCCGTTCAGTAGTCGCGCGCGAGGCGGAAGCCGATCACCCAGCGTCGATCGCCGGCGTGGCGCCCGTCCCGGAAGGCGCCGCGGCCATGCACGATCGGGTTGCTCCACGAGCCGCCTTTGACGCACCGGCTGAGCTGACCGTCGTCGGGCACTGCGTCCGGGGGGCGGACGAACCATCCCTCGGCGGTCAGCGCCGGCCCCTCCTCGGTGAACACATCCAACGTCCAGTCACACACGTTGCCTGCGGTGCCGCGCACGCCGTAGGGGCTCACGTCGACGGGGTGATCGGTGATCGCTGACGGCCTCGGGCGCCCCTCCCGGGTGCCGTGCACGGCGGCGAAGGTGGCATCGCCGAACCGCCCCCACGGCCAAGGCCGGCCGTCGACACCGCGGGCCGCCTTCTCCCACTCCAACTCCCAGGGCAGCCGCCACGCCACCCCGTCGCGTGAGGCGGCCCACGCGGCGTAGGTCCGGGCGCCGTTCCAGCTGACCATCCAGGCGGGCCAGTCCGGCTCCCAGGTGTCGCCCTCGGCGTCGACGCGGAGGCTGAAGCCGGTGTCGGGATCGTGGGTGACGAGCAGGGCGCCGAGCTCGCCGGGGCGGGCCGAACGCTCGCGGGGGGCGTGCTTCAGGGCCTCATCGGCGTCGATGTCGTTGAGGAACGCCAGGTACTCGGCGTGGGTCACCGGGTGCTCCCGGATGACGAACGCATCCACTCCCACGCGTCGTCCGCGGGTCGCAGCACCCGCTGCTTTTCGACGTACGGAACGGCGACGACGGGGGCCGAGCGGTCCGACTTCAGGGACAGCTGTCCGGTGTCCGCGAGGTAGTCGGCGTGTGAGCCGTCGTCGTGGGCGCGGAGCAGCGCCTCGAACCGGGCGGCTGCGGCGCGCTCGTCGGCGGCTTCGGCGGTGGCGTGGCGGTCGCGCCAGTGGGCGGCGAGCAGGGCGTGGGCGGCGGGCAGGTCGGGGTCGTGGGTCAACGCGGAGCGCACCGCCTCGGTGAAGGCGACCTCCTGCAGCTCTGCTTCGGGATCGGAGCCCCGGAAGCTCGCCTCGAGCCCCAGCATCATGAAGAAGAGGCCGTCGCCGAGCCCGATGAGGAGGCCTGCGATCCCGCCTACGAGCGGCCAGTAGCGTCGTTCCAGCATGCGCACTGCCCAAGCATCATCCATGCCCGCGACGACGTCGGCCACTCAGGCGTGCGGCTGTGCTGCAGCGGCGCCACACGACGTTGTACGGCTGCAACGTCCGACGGGTCGAAAACGCAGGACGTCGTCGTTGGCACGGCGGTTGCTCAAGGGAAGGGGCACGAAAGGAGCAACTCATGCTCAAGAACTGGAAAGCCCTTCTCCTCGGCCTCGTGATCATCGACTTCGCTTCGCTGACGGTGTGGGCGGCCATGAACCAGGGAATCGGCGAGACCTTCGCCGTCATCGCCGCGAATCCCTGGATGACGCAGGTCTCGCTGGACCTGTGCGTCGCCGTCGCCTTCGGCCTGACCTTCCTGTGGCGGGACGCGCGGAAGAACGACATCAACCCGGTGCCGTACGTGGTGCTGTCGCTGTTCCTCGGCTCGATCGGGTTGCTGAGCTACGGCGTGCGTCGGCTCTGGGTCTCCAGCGAGGCCCCCGCCCCTGTGGGCGCGACGCCCGTCCGCGCCTGAGGGAGCGCCGGCCCGCTATCCTGGGGAGGTGGAAGAGGACGAATTGAGCGCCACCCAGGTGGAGCTGCGCGGTCTGCTCGAGACCCTGGCCCTCGAGCGGCCCGCCGGACCGGGGGAGACCGTGCTCCCGACCCTGCCCTCGGCGGACGGAGGCCCGGTTCGCATCAGCGAGATTTCGCTCGGCCCTCGGGACAGCGTCGTGCTCGTCGGCCAGACCCTCGGTGAAGGGGGCATGGGGATCGTCAGGCTCGGGACTCAGGTGTCCCTGGGCCGCTCGGTGGCGGTCAAGTCCACCCGTCCCGAGCGATCGAACCCCCAGGCGGTCGCCAAGCTGGTGCAGGAGGCCTGGGTCACCGGCTTTCTCGAGCACACCAGCATCGTGCCGATCTACGACCTGACGGAGGATCAGAACGGCCGGCCGATGCTGGTCATGCGTCGGATCGAGGGACTCGAGTGGAGCGAGCTCTTCGGCGACGCCGACGCGATCCGAGAGCGGTTCGGCGCCTCGGATCTGTTGGACTGGAACTTGCGGGTGCTGATGCAGTTGGCGTCGGCGCTGCATTTCGCCCACGGGCGGCAGATCCTCCACCTCGATCTGGGGCCCGCGAACGTGATGATCGGCCCCTTGGGCGAGGTCTACCTCGTGGACTGGGGGCTGGCGATGGCGCTGGGCGGCGACAAGCGTCTCCCCCGCGCCGCCGACAACACCGAGATCATCGGCACCCCCTCGTACGTCGCTCCCGAGATGCTGACTGGAGACGGCACCCAACTGCGCCCGCAGACCGACGTGTACCTGCTCGGTTCGACGCTCTACACCTTGCTGGCGGGGGAGCCCCCCCACCGAGGCGACACCCCATGATTGCGGCGCTGTACCACGCGGCGGAGGGGACCCCCGAGCCGCTGCCGAGCCACATTCCGCCGGAGCTGGTTCGGATCGTCGAGTGCGCGATGTCCAAGGACCCCAGCGAGCGCTTCGCCACCGCCGAGGAGTTTCGTCTCGCGCTGCAGGGCTTCCTCGAGCATCGGAGCGCCCTGGATCTGGTGCGCGGGGCCGACGAACGGGCCGCGGAGCTGGACGCGCTGCTCGCCGCGGGGGCCAGCGAGGGGGTCGTCGCGGCGGCCTCGGGGGCCCGATTCGGCTACAGTCAGGCGTTGGGGATGTGGCCGGAGTGCGCCTCGGCAGCTTTCGGCTTCGACCGCGTTACGGCGGGGTACGCGGTCTGGAGTGCCGAGCAGGACGAGCTGGCCACGGCCGAGGGATTGGTGAGCCAGCTGAGCAAGCCCGATCCCCGGGTCGACGTGGCGATCGCGGCCGCCCGGGCCCGCCTTCAAGAGGGCGCCGATCGCCTCGAGCAGCTGGAGCAACTGGGCCGCGACGTCGACGTGCAGACGGGCCAGGGGGTGCGGATGGCCATCATCGGCATCGTGCTCCTCGGCGCCGGGCTGCTGCCGGTCATCGAGCCGTTCGTCCCGTGGCTCCAGACCTGGTCCGCCCTGATCCTGTTCCCGGTTGCCGCGGTCACGATCCTCGCCGGGTTGGCGGTCTACGCCCGCGAGACGATTTCGGCCACGCGCATCAACCGCCACGGCATGGCCGTAATGGTCGTCATGATGGCCGCCCAGTTCGCGATCACGTTCGGCGGATGGCGCGCCGGGCTCAGCATGGCCACGACGATGTCGCTCGTGTTTCCCCTCTGGGGCGTCGTGGCGACCAGCTTCGCGCTGATGATCGATCGGAAGCTGTGGCCCACGGGGGCAGGCTTTGTCGTAGCGTCGATCGTGGTCATGGTTCGTCCGCAGTGGTGGCTCGTGCTCACGTCGCTGTGCAACCTGCTCGCCGTGCTGAACTTCGCCTACATCTGGAGGCCGAGCGAGCCTCCCTCCGATGGCTGACACCTCCGAACCGGCGGTGCGTGCCGCGCTGGCCGCGATGGCTGTCGACGGCGGCTTGATGGCGGAGTCGCTGGCGTTGCAGCTGGACCCCGTGGCGCGGGCGTTGGCGGAGAACGAGGCGATTCTGATCTGGGGACTGGGGGCCTTCCAACTCCTCTTCCTCCCGCTGATCCTCCTGATCCCTGTTGCCCGGAGCACGCCCACGGGCGACGCCGTGCTCGGCCTCGCTCCCGAGACCTTTGCGTCCAAGGCGTGGCCCTGGCTCTGGACGGCCTGCTTCGGCGCCGGCTTCATGGTCCCCCTGCTCGGACTGCAAGTCGCCCCCCTTGCGTGGACCATCGCCGTCATCGTCGGGCCGCTCTTGATGCTCGGAGTGATCGGCTTCGCGATGGTGAAGCTGGACGACAAGAAGCCGTCCCGAAGGCTGTCGCAGGGGGAGTCGTTGGCCCTGACGCTGGGCACGTTCTGCTACCTCGCGCTGCTGGAGGGGATGCTGTTCCTGGATCGCCCGGACGAGCAGTTGGACGTGCTCGTGGTGCCCGCGCTGCTGCTGGCCTACCTGCCGATCCGCCTGATGTTGTTCATGCTTCGGGAAACGAAGCCGTGGGAGTTGGCGACCCTGGCGATGGCGTTCGTGCTGCTGATGGCGCAGCTGGCGCCCGCCTGATCAGCCGGCGCTCGCCCGCTACGGCACGACCTGGAAGTTCGCCAGGTTGTTGCTCTCGTTGGGCTCCTCGATGGTTCCGGCCACGTCCGCGAGCACGTACGACTGCCAGAAGCCGTCCGGGACGTCCCGAATGGCGATGTCGAGGTAGGCCGTCTCCCCCGGCGGGAGCAGGTCCACGTAGGCCTGCTCATCGGGGTACGCGGGGGCCACCGGGGGGAACGCGGGGTCGCTGAAGACGCCCACGTTGAAGGCCGCTGCGGCCTGATCGCCGGTGTTCGTCACATCGACGATGTAGAGCACCTGCTCCTGCGCTTCCTGCACGAAGGCCTGCAGGTAGGTGACCGCCAGATCCGGCCCGATGGGGCCGCCGCCGCTGGTCACCTGCACCGGCTCGGGGCCCCAGATGTTGTTGTTCTCGCCCAGGCTGTCCTCCGCGACGGTGTCGAACGAGTCGATCATCAGCCAGGACTGGTAGTTGCCCGGCGTGGTCTCCAGGGCGAGTTCGATGAACGTGCTCTCGCCCGCCTCCAGCAGCGAGACGAACTCGTAGGCGTCGCCCGTGGCGGGGGGCGGCGGGGGCGCGGCGGTGCGGTTCAGCCAGACGTCCAGCCAGAAGCCGCTGGCGGGCGAGCCGCCGGAGTTCTTCACCTCGACCGAGTAGGTCACCCCGTCCCCCGTCGAGACCGGGTTCACGCCGAGGATGCGCACGTCCGCCTCGTCGATCGAGACGCTGCCGTCGAGCACCTCGATGACGGCGGGGGTGCCCACGAACTCGCCCTGGGCCGAGTCGTAGACAACGCCCACAGTGGCGGTGCCGAGGGTGTTCGAGGCGGTCACGATGCCGTTGGAGTCCACCGTCGCGGCGCCGCCGTTCTCCGCCGTCCAGCGCACCGTGCCGGTGACGTTGCCGTGGCTGCCGTCGGAGAAGTCCGCCACCGCCTCCAGCTGCACCGTCTCCCCCGAGTGCAGCTGCACGGTCGAGGGTTGGATGACGAGGCTGGTGATCTGCGCGTCCGTCACGGTCACGACGACGTCGTTGCTGGGGAAATGCTCCAGCCCGCAGCTGACCCGCGCGACTCCCGCCGCCAGCGGTGTTCCGCGGCCTTCCGAGTCCAGCCCGGAGCTGACATCGATCACGTTGGAGTCGGTTGTGTACCACTCGACGGTGTCGGTGATGTCCCGGGTCGAGGTGTCGTCGTAGAAGCCCGTGGCGACGAACTGAATCTGCTCCCCCAACGTCACCGTGGGGTTCATCGGGGTCACCCCAATGCCCACCAGGGAGGCCTGGAACACCGGCCCGGTAGCGTCATCATCGTCGTCCCAGCCACCGCTGCAGGCGGTGAGCATCAGGACGATCGCGAGGGTCGCGCAACGATTCACGGCGCCAATCTAGCGATACGGCAGTCGCTTTCCCAGGGCATCAGAACGACGAAGGCGCCGCCGGCAGGTTGCCGACGACGCCTTCGAGGCTTGTCTCGTGTCCGCTACTCGCGGGTGATGCCGGGCATCATCCCCTCGAGGTCGCCCCACCAGAGGTAGGGGTTCTCGGAGCGGCCCTCGTACACGGAGTTGGCGTAGGGAATCCACGCGAAGTCGGGGTGGCCGTCCTCCGGGTCGTCCCAGGTGCCCGAGATGATGTCGCCGTTGGGCGAGGCCTCGAGCGTGAAGCGCCAGACCTTCCAGAACCCGTTGGGGTTGTTCTGGTCGCTGTCGATGTGGCTCGGGGCGACACCGTCCGTGGTGAAGCGGACCCGCAGGTGACCATCGAACTCACGCAGCTGCGTGCTCTGCGTGACCGTGATGGAGTCCTTGATGCGGTTGTAGATGCCGAAGCCGATGCCGCGGACGTCCACAATCTCTTCCGTCGTCTGGAAGGGACCGTTCTGCTCGCGGTACTGGATGATCCGGTTGCCGCGCACCGTGTTGATGCCCCACAGCGTCGACAGCTCTTCGAGGTTCGCCGTGTTGATGTTGATGAGCCCCGTGGAGCCATCTTCGGTCGTGCTGGAGGCGGAACTCGTCTCCGTCAGCGTCAGCTCGTACTTCCACGCGGGGAAGTTCCAGACCTGGTCGCCGGCGGTGGTGTCGAAGACCATGGGGATGCCACGGTCGCCGATGATGGTGCTCAGCAGCTGCAGGGTCGCCTTGGGCGTCAGGTCGCTGATGTCGTCGCCGTCGTCACCGTTGTAGCGCTGGCCCCAGAAGTTGCTCAGCGTGGAGTAGTGCGACTCGGACAGGAGGCCCTTCTGGTCGGCGGTGCTCAGCTCGACCGAGTGCTGGTCGGTGCTGCCGAAGTTGACCGTGACGGCCTCCCGCGGCTCGTGCGTCAGGATGGCCGCAGCCGCCCAGCCGTTGCAGTGACCGAACCAACCCGAGCCGGCGGGGCTCCAGTGGTTGAGCGCCTCCCAGGCGGGACCGAACCAGGGGTTCGTGTTGTGCGTGCGGCCTTCGAGCTGCGCCACGAGGGCGAACTTGTCCAGGGGGGACATGCGGTTGATCTCGAAGTCGAAGGAGTCGTAGTCGGCGTGCCAGCTGGACTCGGCCGAGACGCGACCGTCGGCGACGACGATGCGGTTCTGGTCGATGCCGCTGCGGACCGCGTTGTAGAACTCGACGAGGCCGTCGACCAGCTCACGCTGCTTCGTGCGGTACTCCTCGACCTTGGTGGTGTACTCGGTGCTCTCGGCGCCGGACTCCTTGCGGATGTCACGGAGTTCGTCCCCCAGGTTCTGCAGGTCGGTCGCGATGGGGCGGACGGTCGAGTCGACCATGCCGGAGATCGTGTTGTTGCTGCCGCTGACGTGGCCGAGCCAGAGCTTGCCGCCCTCCTGGCTCCACCAGTCGCCGGCCCAGGGGCGGTAACCCTCGCGGGCCTCCTTGGTGCTGCTGCCGACGAGCTCGTTGACGCTGAGCGAGGCGCTCAGGTTGAGCGGCGCGCGGAGCAGGTCGACGAAGTCGAAGTCCTCGGGGTCGTCGTGGTTGCTGAAGTCGATGCCGCCGGTGAGGTCGTCGACCTCATCGTTGGTCATCAGCCGCGACTCGACCGTCGGGGTGAAGCTGTAGGACGCCCAGGGCTGGCCGTCTTCCCAGGTCTCGGCGATGAGCGTGTCATCCATCGAGTTGTCGTACATGACGTCGACCGAGGTGCCGGTCGCGTTGGCGAAGCTGACCACCTGGCCGTCCTCGAGCACCCTGTCACCGTCGACGTCGCCCGAGATGGGGAACGGCGGGATGAAGTGCGGGATGATCGACAGGTTGGCCTGCGACAGCCGGCTGTAGGCGCGGTTCATGTCACCGTCGTCGACCGTGACGGCCGAGGAGGTGCGGACGCCGCCGACCGTGCTGAACATCACCATGCCGGCGAGGCGCAGACGATCCTCACGGATGACCATGTAGATCTTCGGGTCGGCCTCGATGAGCTCGGTGCCGACGTTCAGGGTCGGGTTGAGCGAAGCCTTGATGATGGTCAGGCCGGACTCGGTGCCGCCCTTGGTGCTGTACTCGTAGAAGTCCTCGCCCGCCTCCGGGTAGAGGCCCTGGTCGATGACCTGGTAGCGCCAGTAGACCGACTCGGACCACTGGTCCGACAGGTCCATCGTGTCGCCGAGCGCGTCGGCGGCGGGGTCGGCGGCGGTGTCACCGCGAGCCGTGCGCATACCGATCTTCTGGTAGCTCGTCTCGAGGTGGAATTCCTGGTTCTGCACCCACGCGGGGCGGATGGAGTTGCCAGTTAAATCCTCGTCCGTGCAGGCCGAGGCGCCGAGGGCAAGACCGCTGGCGAGGGCCAGGGTGCTCAGCCGGCGCAGGGTCGCGAAGGGCTTGGTGGTCATCGTGTTCCTCATCTCTCTAGGTGTCAGGGGGTCCTGAATCTGTCTCTGTCTCGTACTCAAGAAGCGCTGGGTCCCACTAGCGGGGGCGACCCGATGTACCCCAGACGCAAACTGCGTGCCAAGTAGATGTTACGAAAGCGTGAACGCACGCCGTATCCGCGATTGTGACCGGGTCGTGAGCACTTGTTGCGTACCGGGTGCGGCATCGCAACCGAGTGTAATGCTGTAGCTACACCGACTACACCCAGGCGTAGCCTCAGGATTCACCGGGATCATGTCGCTTGATCATCTTGTGCAGGTTGACCCGGTGGATGCCGGCCAGCTCGGCGGCTCGCGACACGTTCCCGTCCGTCGTTCGCAGCAGGGCCGCGAGGTACCGCTCCTCGAACCGACGGAGCACCTGGTCCTTCAGCTCCTTCCACGCCCAGTCGGCGCCGTCGAGCTGGATGTCGACCGCGTCCAAGGTGGGCGGGGTGCGCACGACGGGGCCTCGGGAGCGGGGCGCGTGCCCGGGTGAGGCGGCGGCTCCACCGACGGGGGCCAGGGAGCCGGGCATGGGCGGGGCGGCGACCTCGCCGCGCAGGTAGGGGGGCAGGTCGCTCAGCTCGACGTGGGCGCCTTCGGCCATCAGCACGCCCTGCTCGACGATGTTGCGCAGCTCGCGCACGTTGCCGGGGAACAGGTGCTTGCGGAGGGAGTCGTAGGCGTCCTCGCTGAAGCCGACGACGGAGCGGCCGTAGGCGATGTCGGCGTCCTGCACGAACTGCTTGATCATCGACGGGATGGAGCCGGCGTAGTCCCGCAGGGGGGGCAGGTACATCGGCACCACCATGAGGCGGTAGTAGAGATCCTCGCGGAACCGGCCGAGCCCCATCATCGTCTCGAGATCGCGTGACGTCGCCGCGATCACACGGACATCGACGCGGTGCGAGGAGTCGCTGCCGACCTTGCGGACGTCCCCGTTCTGGAGCACCCGCAGGAGCTTGACCTGCAGCTGCGACGGCAGGTCGCCGATCTCGTCCAGGAAGATGGTGCCGCCGTCGGCAGTCTCGAAGGCTCCGGCCCGGTCCGCGACGGCGCCCGTGAACGCGCCTTTGACGTGGCCGAAGAGCTCGGACTCCAGCAGCTCAGCGGGGATCGCGGCGCAGTTCACGACGACGAACGGGAGCTTGCTGCGGGCCGAGTTGAAGTGGATCGAGTTGGCGACCAGCTCCTTGCCGGTGCCGCTCTCGCCGCGCAGGCAGACCGTCGCTCCGGTGGCGGCTGCGCGCTCGATGCGCTTCTCCACCGCGGCCCATGCGGGGCCTCGGCCCTTGATCATCACGCCGGAGCCGCTCCGTCCCGCGCGGGTCGCCTCGTACAGCTGGGCCCGACGGACGAAGGGGGCCGAGGTGCGGGCCAGGTTCTCCACCTGGCGCTGGTGGTCGGGGGTGAAGTGGCCCTCGGACGAGGCCTCGCACAGCACGATGCCGATGCAGCGGTCCTGGAACGGGATGGGCACCGCCAGCGCCGAGCGGGTGTCGTCGAATACCGGGATGTAGTGCACGTCGTGAGCGGCGTCGTTGGCGAGGTAGGTGCGGTTGTCCTCGAGCACCCGGAAGACGATGCCGCTGGCCCGCTCAGCGCGCTTGCGCAGCACCTTGGGGATGGTCCCGGGCCGCTCGCGGCTGAACGTCTCCGCCTCGACGATGAGGTTGCCGTCCTCCTCGTTGACGATGAGCGCCGCGCCGGTGCGGCAGCGGGTCAGCGACAGCGCGATCTCGAGCACCTTGGCGAGCAGGCGGCTCAGCTCCGCTTCATCCAGATCGGCCGACAGCTCGGCGGTCCCCCGGGTCACCTCCATGAGGAGGTCGAGCTCGCGGTCGGCGCGGCTGCGGGAGTAGCGGTTCAGGAGCGTCGCCTCCAGCGTCTGGAGGAGGTCCTGGATGAAGTAGAGATCGTCGCCGGTGAACGCGCTCTTGTAGTCGGCTTCGAGCACCAGGATGTCGGGCGCATCCCCCTCGAAGCGGAACTTCACCGCCACCAGGCTCTGGCTGTTTGCGTAGAAGAAGCCCTCGGTGCCGGCCTGGGATCGCGACGTCACGTGCAGGTTTCCCTCGGGGGACTCCAGCAGCCGGGCGATGAGCGGGTGGTCCAGCGGGATCTCGTCGGGGGCGCGCCCGCGTCCGTCTTCCCGGCGGCTGACGATGCGCACGACGCCGGCCTGGGGGTGGACCCGACCGATGAACGCCGCGAGCACGGGGAACTCGCGCGTGATGCCGTCCAGCAGCGCGTCGCACAGCTCCCCGGTGTCGGTGACCGAAACGAGATCGCGGAAGAGGACCACGGAGCGGCGCAGGCGCTCGTACTGGCCGTGCAGCAGGGCGAGCTTGTCTTCGAGCTCAGTGAGATCGGTGCTGCGCCCGCGCCGAGCCTTCGCCACCGCTACTTGCCCGAGGCCACGAAGTCGGTGAAGTAGTCGAAGGCGACTTCGTCCGGCTGCTCCTTGCCGTCCCACTCCAGCGTGGTCCAGGGCTCCATGTTCGCCGGCTGCGTGTTGGAGGCCTCCGACCAGGTGATGGAGATGAGGCCGTCGTCGCCTTCGGTGAGGCTCACGCGGAAGAAGAGCTCGTAGTCCTCGGCGTCGTGGTGGGCGAGGCCGCAGCTGGACTCCTCGACGAGGAACTCCATGCGGAAGCGGGAGACCAGACCGGAGGGCTGGACCTGTTCGCCGTAGGAGGTGCCCTCGGCGCTCCAGAGGATCCCGCACTCGCTCTCGCCGTCGGGGCCGAAGAAGTGCTTGGCCTCGCAGCCGCTCCAGTCGGCGCTGAAGAGGCCCCCTCGCTCCTCGTACTCGAACGTCAGCACGGCATCGCCGGTGTAGACCTCCGTCGAGGTGCCTTCCCAGGAGCTGCCCGGCTGCACGGTCGGGCCGCAGACCACGGGGCCGCTGGGTGGGGTGGTGTCGTCGTCGTCCGAGGCGTCGTCGTCGTCGCCGCCGCCGGCGGAGTCGTCGTCGTCGCCGCCGTCTCCGAAGATCCAGAGGGGGCCGCCGATCGACAGCGAGCCTCCACAGGCGCCCAGGGGCAGCAGGAGGGCGATGGCGGCGAAGGGAAGCAGCGTCTTCACGGGGAAGAAGTATAGACAGGGCCACAGATCCCGTTCGGGCCGTCGCGGGTAGGATTCCTTCGCCATGAGCACGACCCTCCCCATGCCTGCGATCGCCTCGGAGACCTGGCTGGACGAGGACGAGCTCGCGCGCCGGCACGCGCGGCTCCCGCCGGCTCCTCAGGATCGGGGCCGCGTCACGCAGATCCTCGCGCGCACGCCCGCGAGGACGCGTCTGTTGCACCAGCGGACCCCGGTCACCGAGTCCGGCGGGGTGCCCGGTGATCGCTGGGCCGCCGCCGACGAGCCGAAACGCGCCGCTCAGATCGCGGTGATGGGCCACGCGGTCACCACGATGATCGCCAACGGTCAGCCGCTGACGCTGTTCGGCGACAACCTGGCCCTGGCCCTGGACCTGTCGGAGGCGAACCTGCCCGTGGGAAGCCAGGTGCGCATCGGCACGGCCACGCTGGTGGTCACCCCGAAGCCCCACAACGGCTGCCACAAGTACGCGGCCCGCTTCGGCCACGCCGCGCTGCGCTTCATCGCCGCCAAGGAGCGCCGCCCGCTGCACCTGCGGGGCATCTACTTCCGGGTCGTGAGCGACGGCGAGATCGCGGTCGGCGACGAGGTCGTCATCGAGCACCGGGGGGCTGCATGACCGAGCCGGCTCCCAAACGAAGCTTCCTGCGGACGTGGCGGGGACGCCTGCTCGCGCTGGCGTTCGGCCTCCTGATCGCCCTCGTCATCGCCGAGGTGTCGATGCGCGTGATGCTGGGGAGCTTCGAGCTGTCGGAGATCGTGCAGCCGTCGGACGATCGGGCGCTGTGCATCGAGCTGAAGCCGGGCTCCAACGCCATGTACGACGGCCGCTTCGAGAAGATCCCGGCGACGTCGATGAGCGTGAACGAGCACGGCGCCCGGGGGCCGTCGTTCCCCGCCGCCAAGCCCGCGGGAACGCTGCGCGTCGCGGCGGTGGGAGACTCGTTCACGTTCGGCCAGGGGGTCGAGTTCGAGCATGCGTTCCTGACCGTCGCGGAGCAGGCCCTCGTCGCCGAGGGCCGGGCGGTGCAGATGCTCAACTTCGCGGTTCCGGGGCACGGCACGCCCCAGGCGGTGGCCCAGGTGAGGCACCGGGCGGTGCAGTTCGACCCCGACGTGGTGGTCCTGTCGGTGTTCCCCAACGACCTGACCCCGCGGGAGATGACGTGCCAGATCCTCGCGCTGCGTCCCGACGACGCGGAGCCGGGGAGCCACCCGCCGGGCGGGATCTACGTCATCGGCCAGATCCTCCGGCTGATGCCGCAGCGCTCTCACCCCGACGACCGGACCAAGGCGCCGCCGCCGCCGCCGCCGTCGACGCTGTTCGTCGCCGCGGTGACCGAGTTCATCGAGCTGGGTAAGACGCACGGATTCCAGCCCGTCGTGGTGCTGCTGACCGATCGTCGGGCGTACGAGAACGAGCGTGACTGCGCCCCCTGTCCGGCGCCCCACGACCTGCTCGTCGGCCTGGACGTCCCCGTGATCGACATGGGCCCGCACTGGGAAGGGATGGGCAGCGACTGGGCCCGCCACTTCATCCCCGGTGACGGTCACCTGAGCGTGGACGGCAACCAGGTCATGGGCGCGCAGTTGGCGGTCGAGCTGCGTCGCTACCTGGAGCCCTGAAGGTCCTCGAGCAGGCGCGCCTCGTCGGCTTCGAGCTGCTCCGCTGACAGCTCCCCCGCGACCCGCAGGACCCCATCGACGGTGCGTCGGTAGTAGTCTTGGGCGATCCCCCCGAGCGACCGGTACAGCCACGCCAGCAGCCGCTTCGGGAGCAGCCACTTCAGCTGCGCGTAGCCGAACGGCGCGGTGGCGTTGTTGTAGGTGATCAGCGCCCCGCCCTCGTGCTCGGTGAACATGATCTCGCCGTTCTCGCGGCCCCCCAGGACCTGCTTGGCCAACGGGATCGTCCAGCGGATTGAGTGCCCGCCGGGCTCTTCGAAGACCTCCTCGTCGAGCTCGTAGGAGTACATGCCGGCGCGGAACCACCAACTGGACTGGAAGCGATCGGCGCCCGGCCACAGGAACACGATGGGGTTGATGCGGTGGAACACCCGGCTGCGCTTGCCGGCGCGGGTGACGACCCGGACAACGGGCATGCCGGGCACGTACCGGGCCTGCCCTTCGAAGTCGTAGAACATGCCCGCGAGCTGCCGGGGTCGGCCGTTCGGATCGAACCGGAAGATGCTTCCCCACAGCAGGCCGTCGCGGATGACGACGTCGGTCTTGACGGTCTCCCCGCGGTGCAGGGCGGCGCGCTGCTCGTCGGTCAGGCCACCGATCCGAGCGAACGTGGAGCCGACCTCCAGCCAGTCCCGCCAGACCTCGTCGCTCATGGCTCCAGCGGCGGTGGGACGAGCACGTACTTGCCGACATGCTCCTTCTCGAGGAACTGCGTCTGGGCCTCGGCGATCTGCTCCAGTCCGAACGTGCCGGCGATCAGCGGCTTGATCTCGCCCCGTTCGATGTAGCCGATGAGGTTCGGGAAGGTCTCCTCGTCCCACGCGGTGGTGCCGATGAGGGTGAGGTCCCGAAGGTAGAGCGAGCGCAGGTCGAGGGCGGCGTCGGGGCCGGCGATGGCGCCGCTGGTGACGTACCGGCCGCCGCGCTCGAGGGCGTCGACCATGGCGGGGAAGGCGTCGCCGCCGACGTTGTCGATCACCACGTCGAAGGAGTCTCGCAGGCGATCGGCGAGGGCATCCCAGCCGGGCTGGCCGACGCGGCCGGAGAGCACGTCGTCGGCGCCGACGTCGCGCAGTCGATCGGCCTTGGCGGCGCCGCACAGGGCGGTCACGTGGGCGCCGCGGCGCTTGGCCAGTTGGACCACCGCCGAGCCGACCCCGCCGGAGGCTCCCGGAACGAGCACGCGGTCGCCTTCGCTCACGCGCGCGCGGCCGATCATGGTCTCGGCGGTGCCGTAGGCGCAGGGGATGGAGGCGAGCTCGACGTCGGTCCAGTCCGAGTCGATGGGGAAGACCTCGGCGGCGCGCACGGCGACGAACTGGGCGAAGGCGCCGTCGAAGTCGGACGCCATCCAGGAGGTCTGCCAGGAGGCGAAGCCGTCGGGGCCGCGCTGGCACGGTCGGACGAGCACGCGCTTGCCCCGCAGCGCGTCGTCTCCGGCGACGACGCGGCCGCAGCAGTCGGTGCCCTGGATGAAGGGGAAGGGGGTCTGTTCGTTCCACCCGCCGTCGGCCTGGAACTCCTGGCCCTCGGCCGCGAGCCGCTCGGTGTCGGCGTCGACGGCGGTGGAGTACCAGCCCAGGCGGGTGTTGACCTCGGTGTTGTTCACCCCCGCCGCGAGCACCTGCACGAGCACCTCGTCGGGGCCCGGAGTGGGCGTCGGCACGACCTGCCGCTCGAGCTTGTCCAACCCGCCCTGGCCGGTGGTGACGATGGCGATCATGGTGGCGGGGATCGGCATGCGGGTCGGGAGGATACTCCGGGGTGCGGGTCGCGCGCGGCGTGGGGTGACGGTGGGAGTCGTCTAGACTCGGTGCATGGCCCCGCCTCGTTTGGACCCCGAAGACCTTTGTTCGTACGCCCGCCGGGACTGGGGGGCACCGGAGCGGTTGGCGCGCAAGGAGCGGGCGGTCCTTCCGATCGACGCGAAGGTCCGCCTGGGGATCGAGCTGTACCGGGCCGCGCGGGCTACACGCCCTGGCTGGCCCGATGAGGCGACGCGGCGGGCTGACTTCGAGGCTCACCTGAGGCTTCGAGCGCTGCTCGACCGGGCGGCGCATGTCGGCCGTCGGTGAGGCGCTCCGGTCCCTCGCTGGAGTCCTGGATCAACGCTCCCTCGACTGGTTTGTTTTTGGCGCGCAGGCGGTTGCGGTACGCGGTGCGCCCAGAGCCACGCAGGACGTGGATGTCACGGTCTGGGTCGAACGCGTGGCTCTGGGGGAGCTCGCGGAAGCCTTGGGGGCCGAGGGCCTCCGTCACCGCTATCCCGAGATCGCCGACGAGTTGCTGACGTCGGGGTCCGTGCTGCCGCTGGTCCACAGCTCGGGGATGGAGGTCGACCTCGTGCTGTCCAGCTCCGGCCTCGAGCGTCTCGCGCTGGAGGCCTCCAGCCGAGCCTCGATCGACGGCGTCCTGGTTCCCGTCGCTCACGCCACCCACCTCGTGGTGATGAAGGTGCTCGCGGGTCGTGGCAAGGACCTCGAGGATGTCCGGGCGCTGCTGGCCAGCGGCGACGTCGACCTCGGTGAGGCGACGGAACTCCTGGGGCAGTTGGAGGAGGCGCTGGGTCAGTCGGATCTGCTGATCGCGCTGAACGTTGCGGTCGAGGATGTGGGAGCGGGTTGAGACCCTGGCGGCACGCTTCGTGTAGATGAGGGCGGATGAGCCGTCGCGCCCTTGGACTCGCCCTGCTCGCGCTGAGCTGGAGCCTCTGGCTTCTGGTGTTCGCCGTGCCGTGGCTGGACGTCTCCACCAAAGCGAAGGTCTCGATCGCGGGGGGCATCTACGCGCTGTCGTACGTCGCGTTCGCCGGCGCAATCGGCGTGATGGGGAAGGAAGCCTGGGAGCAGATGAAGGATCGCCTGCCCTGGCGTTCGTAGGACGCGCTGTCACTGCCTTGTCATCGGAGACTTCGCTCAGGAGGGCTATTTCTTGGTCCCGGCGAGAGACGCCGAACCGAGGAAACCATGCGCGACCAAGCACGACCAAGCACGACGCCTGTTCAACATCGACGACTCCATCCCCGGCCGGGAGGGCTACCCCCCGGGCCTCGCCGGCCTGGGCCGGGGAGCGCCCAAGCTGGTCTCCGACCCGGGGATCAAGGTGCGCGGGGCGCTGCCCACCGACGAGATGGACCGCGCCCTCCTCCTGGTCCGCCACCGCGAGATCGTCGGCCGGGGGCGGGCGATGATGGCCGGCTCGGGGCTGGTCCTGTTCGGCGCGGTTCTGTGGAGCGTCTGGTCGGTGTCCGCGGGAGCGGCGCTGCCCTGGGCGTCGGTGGGCGCGGTCGGGGCCGTCAGTGGTCTCTTCCTGGCCCGTGGGTGGTCGTCCAGCCGCTGACAGCGGTCCTCAGCGCTCGCCGCGGCTCAACTTGGCGGCCTCGACGCGGGAGACGATGAAGTCCACGAACGCTCGCACCTTGGGATCCAGGAACTGGCGGTCGGGGTAGACCAGGCGTGCCCGATCGATGCGGCCGATCGTGTCCGGCAGGACGTGGACGAGCTCGCCGGTCGCGATCAGCTCGCTCGCGCTCCGGTCGAGCACCAACGCGATCCCCAGGTCGCGCTTCGCGGCCTCCAGCCGCAGCCCTTCGTGGTTGGTCATGAGGCGGCCGCTGACGTTCATCCAGCCGCCGCTCAGGAGAGGCCAGCGGGGGGTCGGCACGTTGCCGCCCTTGTACCCAATGATGCAGTCGTGTTTGCCCAGGTCGTCCGTGCTCTTCGGGGTCCCCCGGTTCTCGAGGTACCGCGACGACGCGACCGCGATGGCCGAGTTGACCACCAGCGTCCGGGACACCAACGACGTGTCTTCGATCGCGCCGTACCGCAGCGCCACATCGAAGCCTTCAGCGACGAGATCGAGATGCTCGTCGCTCCCCACGACGTCGAGGCTGACCTCGGGAAACGCCTCCAGGAACTCGGCGAGCCACCGGGTGAACGTCTCCTGGGGGACGCGCGGCGGGATCAGGACCCGCAGCAGGCCGCGCGGCTTGTCGTCCAGCCGCTCCACCGCCGCCTCGGCCTCCTGGGCGGCGCGCACGACTCGGCGCGCCCGCTCGTAGAGCAGCTCACCGTGCCTGGTCAGGTTCATCCGCCGCGTCGTGCGATGAAGGAGGCGAACTCCGAGCCGCTCCTCGAGGCGCGCGAGGCGCTTGCTCACCGTGGGGCGCGGCAGCCCCAGGCTCTGCGCCGCCCTCGTCACGCTGCCGCAGTCGACGATGGATACGAACTCCTCGAAGCCGGTTGCAACCATTCGTAACGAATACGACCATCTGAAGTCCAAATCAATTCATTGTTTCGATTCAGTCTCAAAACTACGCTTGCGCTCCAACCTGGAGACGAGATGAACAAGCTGACGTGGACCTTTCAAATCCTCCTGGCCCTCGTGTTCGGGCTCTTCGGCGCGCAGAAGGTCGTCATGCCGATCCCGGATCTCATCGAGTTCGGGATGTGGTGGATCGAGGACTTCCCTGCCTGGCAGGTTCGCGTCATCGGAGCCCTGGAGGTCCTGGGCGCCGTGGGCCTCGTCGCGCCGTACGGGATCAAGGCGCTCCCGCGGATGATCGTTCCGCTCGCGGCGGGAGGGTTGGCGCTGACGATGATCGGTGCGATCGCGACCCACGTTCAGCGGCAGGACCCGACCCCCAGCATCGTCATCACCAGCGTGCTCTTCGTGCTAAGCGTCGTCGTCGCCGTGAGGCGGTTCAAGGAGGCGCGGGCGGAGAGCTGATGAGCCCAATTGGCGGTTGACGCCCCCGGGCCGGCTCCGTATATTGCGGCACCCTTGCGCGCGAAGTGGCTTAACTACGCGTAACCAAAGGGTTTTTCGGCAGCAAGCCGGTGGAGTTGAGAAGCATGGTTACCATCCGACTGGCCCGCCACGGCGCCAAGAAGTCGCCCTTCTACCGCCTCGTGGCGACGGACTCGCGCAACCCGCGTGACGGCCGTTTCATTGAGATTCTGGGGCATTACAACCCCGTCGCGGCCGCCAAGCCGCTCACGATCAAGGACGATCGTGTGGCGCACTGGATCGGCCTGGGCGCGCAGCCCAGCGCGACCGTGGCGCGTCTGCTCAAGACGCACCGCAACGCCAGCGCTGACGCCTAGATGGCTGACACCGCGCCGGTTCGCGGCTTCCTGGACTTCGTCGTCGGTTCGTTGCTCTCCCACCCGGGGGACGCGCAGATCGATGAGGTGGACGGGGACAAGAACACCCGCTTCGAGCTGTCGGTGCACGACGAGGACCTCGCGTACCTCAACGCCGACGAGGGCCGCGTGGGTCAGGCCATCGCCACGATGGTCGACGCGTGTGCCTACAAGCACCGCCTCCGTGCCGAGCTCGTCATCGGCTCCGACGAAGACGCCGAGGACGACCTCGACGACGACGACGACGACGATGACGAAGAAGTCGGCTACGACGACGAAGACGACGACTAGATCGCCGCGCCCCCGCGGGCGTGAGTTGCTCGTCGAACTCCACGATCAGGGCTACGGCCCCTCGGATCTCGTGGGCGTCGCGCGACTGGGCAAGCCCTGGGGTGTGCGCGGCGACATCACCGTCCGCCTGGACAACCCCCACAGCGACTGCGAATGGACCGCCGATGTGGCGTTCCTGCACGGCGAGGCGTTCCCTCACCAGGCGGTCGAGGTCGAGCGGTGGCACGGCAAGGGCGGCAAGGTCCTGGTCAAGTTCGCGGGCATCAACAGCCCCGAAGACGCCAAGGCGCTGACCCACCTCAACGTGCTCGTGCCCCGCGACTGGATCGACACCCCCGCCGGCGACGAGCACCTCGTCGCGGACCTCATCGGGGTGACCGTGACGGACGTCGAGCGGGGCGAGATCGGCACCATCCGAGACGTCTTCAACGCCGGCGCCACCGACGTCTGGGTCATCAAGGGCTCCGGCGGCGAGGTGATGATCCCCGCCGTGAAGGACTTCGTGCTCGAGCTCGATCTGACCGCCCGCACGGCGTCCGTCCGCTACGAGACCGAATAGCGTCATGCACTTCGAGGTGGTCACGGTCGTGCCCGAGACGGTCGAGGGCTACCTCGGGGCGTCGATCCTCGGCCGCGCCGCCGAAGCCGGCACCGTCTCCTTCGGCGTCACCCCCATGCGCGACTTCGGCGAAGGCAAGCACCGCCAGGTGGACGACTCGCCGTACGGCGGCGGCTCCGGGATGGTGATGAAGCCCGGCCCCGTGGTCGACGCCATCGAAGCGGCCCGCGCCGCCGCTCCCGCGGGCGAGCGCGTGCGCGTGCTCCTGATGAGCCCGGCGGGGACCCCCTTCGACCGCGCCGTCGCCGGACGCCTGGCGGCCGACTGCGACCGCCTCGTGCTCGTTTGCGGCCGCTACGAAGGCATCGACGCCCGCGTCGAGGACCACGTCGACGAGCTGGTCTCGGTCGGTGACTTCGTGCTCACCGGCGGTGAGCTGGCCGCCCTGGTGGTCGTGGATGCCGTCAGCCGACTCGTCCCGGGCGTGCTCGGCAACGACGCCTCCGCGGCGGAAGAGAGCTTCGAGGGGCCGCTCCTGGAGTACCCCCAATACACGCGCCCGCGGAACTTCCGGGGCCACGCGGTTCCGGACATTCTGCTGAGCGGAGACCACGCCAAGGTCGACCGCTGGCGGCTCGATCAAGCCGTGAGACGCACGATCGAGCGTCGACCGGACCTTCTTGGCGATCGGGCGACGTTGCCCGAAGAGATCTCAGAGTTGCTTGAAACACTGGACTCCGCCCCCAATTCGAAGTAAATGGCGCGTCCGCGCGCAGTGGACCCACCGGGCTGCGTGCATCAGGAGTTGAGACATGAGCGCAATCATCGCTGACATCGAGGCCGCCACCATGAAGGCCGCCCCCGTTCCCCGCTTCCGCCCCGGTGACACCGTCAAGGTGCACGTCCGCATCAAGGAAGGCGCCAAGGAGCGTGTCCAGATCTTCGAGGGCGTCGTGATCGGCTGGAACGCGGCTGGTGCCCGCTCCACCGTCACCGTCCGCAAGGTGAGCTACGGCGTCGGCGTCGAGCGCATCTTCCCGATCCACAGCCCCACCATCGAGCGCATCGAGTGGGTCCGTCGCGGCCGCGTGCGTCGCGCGAAGCTGTACTACCTCCGCAACCTCCGGGGCAAGAAGGCCCGTCTGACCGAGGTGCGTGAGGCCAAGGCCCCGACGCTCGACTGAGTTCCAGTTGCCTTCGAGCACCGACGGCCGGACTGCCCTGGGGCGGTCCGGTGAGGACGTCGCCGTGCGCTTTCTGGAGGGACGCGGGCACCACGTGCTCGCCCGTCGCTTCCGGGTGCGTCATGGCGAGATCGACGTGGTCACCCGCAGCGGAGACCACCTGTACTTCGTAGAAGTGAAGACCCGCCGCCCTGGCTCCGACGCGTTCGGGGGTGGAGTCGGCTCCCTGACCGCCCTCAAGCAGCGCCGCATGGGCCGCGTGGCCGACATCTTCGTGGGCCGCTCCCGGCTTCACGACCTCGTCCCCCACCTGTCGCTGCTGACGGTGGAGACGCGGGGAGGCCGCGCGCGCGTACGCTTCCTGCCGGATGCCTTCGATGCGTGAGTCCCGCGATCCCCAGCCCGGCACGCTCTACATCGTGGCCACGCCCATCGGGAACCTGGAGGACATCACCCTCCGGGCCGCCCGCCTGCTCGGCTCGGTCGACAAGGTGCTGGCGGAGGACACCCGCCGCACGCGCACGCTGCTGACCCACCTGGGCCACAGCACGCCGACCATCTCCCTGCACGACCACAACGAGCGCGGACGCATCCCCCAGGTCCTGGGCTGGCTGCAGGGGGGCGAGTCGCTGGCGTTGGTCAGCGACGCCGGCACCCCCGCGATCTCCGACCCCGGCTTCCCCCTGGTGCGCGCCTGCGTCGAGGCGGATGTGCGGATCGTGCCGATCCCGGGCCCCTCGGCGCTGATCGCGGCGGTCTGCGCCGCCGGCCTGCCGACCGACCGGGTCTACTTCCTCGGCTTCCTCCCGGGCCGCCCCGGGCGCGCCAAGCGAGCGCTCAAGGGCGCCACCGAGCAGCCCGCCACCACCGTCGTCTACGTGGGCCCCCACAAGCTCCCCAAGACGCTCGCGATGGCGGTGGAGATCGCCGGCGCGGACCGCCCGGCCTGCATCTGCCGGGAGCTCACGAAGGTCCACGAGGAGTTCGACCGCGGCACCCTCGGGGAGCTGGTCGAGCGCTGGACGGGCAAGAAGGTGAAGGGGGAGGTGACCCTCCTGATCGGGTCGCCCGATACCGTTCAGTCGCCCGGGAAGAACCCCGGGTAGACGGCCAGGTCGAGGGCCCAGTCCATGAGCGGCTCGCCCTGCCAGTTGGCGATCAGCAGCGTGTAGCGCACGCCCGCGTCCAGCTGGAGCTCCGCGTCCTCGGGGTTGGCGAGCGTCGCCATCGACGAATCGACCACCGCCTTGCTGTCGAACCCCAGCTCGGTCTCGCCCTCTTCGTGCACGTACAGCACGGCGTCGAAGTCGCCGTGGCCGGACCAGTGCAGGTTGAAGGCGACGCGCGACGGCTCGGACAGCTCGAACTGGAACACGTCCAGATCGCCGTTGGGGTCGTTGGTCTTCTTGTCGTGGCCGGCGGTAGCGGCGTTGCCGGAGACGGCGTAGCGGCCCACGCCGAGCACGCCCAGGTCCTGCCACTCCTCGGCCGCGTCGTTGGGCTCCACTTCCACGATGGGGGTCGGCTCGCCGGCGTCGATGGAGGCGAGGTCGAGGGCGAAGTTCATGCCGTCGAGCCCGGAGCGGTCCTGCACGCGCACGTAGCCGCTGAACGGCTCCTCGCCCGTGTACCAGACCATCATCTCCTGCTCGGTCAGCTCATCCACCACCGAGACGCCGTCGACGTCCATCAGCCACAGCAGCGGCACGGTCACCTCGTCCTCGGGCCGGACCCGCAGCGCGGCGTACGTGTTGGCGGGGATCTGCAGCTCCCAGGCGGCGAACTGCTCGTCGTCGCCGAGGTCGACGTCGGCGGCGGGGAGCCCCGGCTCGAGCAACTCGGGCGGATCGATCGCGACCACGTCGAACTCGCTCATCAGCAGCTGGTCGGCGTTCAGCAGGCCCCAGGGGTGGGGCCCCTCCCACGCGAGCAGGCCGAAGTGGAAGCGGAGCGTGAAGACGTCGCCGTCGGGCACGCCCTGGATGGCGTGGAAGACGACCTCCTCCGAGCTGGGCCCGTAGGCGACGTCGGCGCCGCTGAGGTCGAAGCCGATGAGGGTCGCTTCGATGTCGACGAACGAGCCTGCCACGACGGTGGACGGGGCCAGGCTGAGGCTGGGTTCCACGGCGGCGTCATCGTCGTCGCCGGCCCAGGGGCCCTCGTTGATGTAGCCCCCGGGGACCTCGGGCGCCATGCAGGCGCTCAGCGCGAGGGCGAGGCTGATCATCAACGACGAGGTGCGGTTCATCGATCGGAACGATACACGCAGGTCCGTCGGGATCGCGGGTCGTTCGGAACCCCTAGCTGCCGTAGAGCAGGTCCCGAATCTCGGGGTCCGCGAGGATCTGCCGCACGCGGGGGTCACGGGCCAGTTCGGTCCACGACTTGCTCTCCAGCCCCTGGCGCTCGGCGGCGTCTTGCAGCAGCACCTTCACCGGAGGCGCGTCCTCGATCACGGTTCGGCGCGTGCGCGTCTTCATCGGGGCGCTGCGGCTGCGCAGTTCGCGCCCTTCGGAGTCGTTCTCCGCGTTGACCTCGCTGATCGCCGCCTCCGCATCGCGCACGGCGCGCACCCGATCGACGCCCTCCTGGATCACTTCCTGGAGGCTGAACAGCCGCACGGGGTTGTAGGGCGCCACGAACGCCGCTGTCTTGGATTCGGTCAGCCACGCCGGCGGATCCTCGTCGGGCTGCTGCTCCCACAGCGCGATGGTCTGCACGGTCCAGATCGCGATCGCGCCGTAGACCACGCCCTTGGCGGCTCCCAGGACCGAGCCGGCCCAGTGGTTGCTCAGCTTCAGCGGGCCGTTCCGCTCCACGATCATGCGTTCGACGATGACGGTCGCGATGACGATGGCGAAGTACAGCAGCAGCCCCGCCGTCATTCGGCGCAAGAACGCGTGCTCGGCGAAGGCGTCACCCAGGAACGCGAGCCGATCCCCGACCGGTCCAGCCCAGTACTCGGACGTGAACCAGAGGCCTACGGCGGCCCCGATCGTGACCACTTGAGAGATGAGCCCGCGGTACCAGCCGATGGCGGCCAGCAGCACGACGAAGGCGAGTGCGATCAGGTCGATGGTCAAGCCGGTTCCCATTGTACGTCTCCGGCGCGCATATACTGGCCGCGCTCTGGGGGAAGGACGCCTGACTGGCCTCCGATCTTCAGCAGGAGGGCCCGGGTGCCGCGCATCCTCATCGTCGACGACGAGAAGAACATCCGTCGTGTGCTCCAGGCGCTGCTGGAGGCGGACGGCTACGAGGTCGAGTCCGCCGCCGACGGCGACGAGGCGCGCGCGACGCTGCGCCGGTCCACCGAGGGCTTCGACGCGATCCTCACCGACCTGCGCATGCCCGGCAGCGACGGCCTGCAGCTGCTGCGCTGGGCTCGCGCTTCGCATCCCGACACTCCGGTGGTCATGGTGACGGCCCACGGCACCGTCGACGTCGCCGTCGAAGCGATGCGCGCGGGCGCGTACGACTTCATCACCAAGCCGTTCGACGACGCCGAGCTGCGGGACATCGTCGGCAAGGCGGTCGCCCAGGCGGAGGCCAACCAGACGCGCGTGTACGAGCCGGGCGAGGACGACGTCGCCACCACGGTCGAGCTGGACCACGCCGAGGCGGTGCTCAGCGAGATCATCGGCCGGTCCCCGGCGATGCAGAAGATGTTCGCGCTGCTCAAGAAGGTGGCGCCGTCCCCCACGACCATCCTCGTGCGGGGCGAGTCGGGCACCGGCAAGGAGCTGGTGGCGCGGGCGATCCACCGCCTCAGCGACCGCGCCGGCGAGCCGTTCGTGGCCGTCAACTGCACCGCGATCCCGGAGAACCTGTTCGAGTCCGAGCTGTTCGGCCACGAGAAGGGGGCCTTCACCGGCGCCACCATCCGCCGCCCCGGCCGGTTCGAGCTGGCCACCAGCGGCACGCTCTTCCTGGATGAGATCGGTGAGCTTCCGCTGCCGATGCAGGCCAAGCTGCTCCGCGTGCTGCAGGAGCGGATCATCGAGCGCGTCGGCGGGGCCCACAACCCGATCGCGGTGGACGTGCGCCTCATCGCCGCCACGAACGCCGATCTGGAGGGCATGGTCTCCCGCGGCGAGTTCCGCGAAGACCTCTTCTATCGGCTCGACGTCGTGCCCATCCAGCTGCCCCCGCTGCGGCAACGGCCCAGCGACATCCCCGCCCTGGTGGACCACTTCCTGGGCCGCTTCGCCGACCGCCTCGGCCGCGACCTGCTCGGGGTCGACCCAGCGGTCCTGGGGGCCCTCGTCGAGTACCAGTGGCCGGGCAACATCCGGCAGCTGGAGAACATCGTGGAGCGCATGGTGCTCCTGGCTGAGAACGGCCGCTTGACCGTCGAGGACCTGCCCAAGGAGGTGCGCGACGGCCGCAAGGACCCCGAGGCCGGGGTCGACACCGTGCGGGAGATCGAGAAGGTCCCCGATGGCAACCTGAAGGACATCGTGCGCGAGCAGTCCCAGCGACTCGAGAAGGAGCTGATCCTGCGCGCCCTGGAGGAAGACGACTGGAACGTCACGCACACCGCGAAGCGGCTGGGGATCTCCCGCAAGGGGCTCCAGATCAAGATGAAGGACTACGGTCTGCGGCACGAGGAGCGGGTGTGACGGCTCGCCTCCTCCTGATCGCGGCGGCCCTGCTCGTGGCCGCGCCCGCGTACGCCGGGGACTACACGTCCACGCCGCCGTGGCTGCGGGGCGACATCCATGCCGGCTACCAGGGCTCCGTCGGCGTGCTCGAGCTGCAGGATCGCGAGGTCATCGCCGGTCCCCTGAGCGAGGTCGGACGGGCCGTGGAGCACGCCCACGCCATACACATCGGGGGAATCTTCAGCGCGTACCACGGCATCGCCGTGCGCCTCGACATCCCGATCATCGCGCACGATCAGCGGGTCTGGCTGACCGCCAACAGCCTGCGCTACGACCCCGACTACGGGCGCCCCACCGCGGTCGGCTCCCCGGCCCTCGGCGGCGACGTGCTCGAGGACTCCACCTCCAGTCGGATCCACAACGGATTCGGCGACATCACCCTGGGCTTCCGCGCGGTCCCCTTCGCCGAGAGCGGCGTGCCCGGACGCACCGCCCCGGTGAGCCTCGCGGTCGACCTCGACCTCACGTTCCCCAGCGGCGCCAGCCACGACAAGCTGCGCGACAACGGCACCGGTGGCCCCGGCGTCGGCGGCATGCAGTTGGGCCTCGGGCTCGCGATCTCGCGGCGCCTCGCCGGCAGCGAGCCCTACCTCCGCGTCGCCTACACCCACCGCGCCCCCTACAAGGTCGATCTGGCGAGCGCTCAGGTGCAGCTGTCGACGGTCGAAGTCGACGACGAAGGGCGCACCACGCTGAACCCCGCCGACCAGCTCACGCTGGGCTTCGGCGCGGAGATCATCGCCCAGGAGAACCTCGCCGCCGACACCTCCATCCGGCTCGACGTGGGGGTCGCCTTCACCTACGTCTCGGACCACCAGGTCAGCTCCGGCACGTACCTGCCGGCGCCCCTGGAGCCGACCGTCGGCCACCGCGCCGCCGCGGGTGAGCACGTCGTCATCGAGGCCGGCCTCGGCGTGCGGGTTCGTCCCAAGCCGCAGGTCGAGCTCGTCATCGATCTGGATGGCGGCTGGGTCTCCCCCCACGTGCTCGAGCAGGTCGACTCCAAGTCGTACTCGATGCGCAGCGGTCCGGCGTCGTTCCTCATGCGCTTCGGCATGGGCGCCATCGTCCGACTCCGCTGAGCGGGCGTAACGCTTCGCTTTGGTGGCGAACACAACGGGTGCTAGGTTCCGCAGCGACGTGACTCGATCCATCCTCCTGATGTTGCTCTGCGTGCCCCTGCTGGCGGCCTGTTCGCCCCGCAATGGGCTGATCTCGCCGGACAGCGTGAGCGACGACGATGACACCCCTCCGCCGGAGGGCTGCACGTTCGAGAACGAGTGGCCCGAGCAGCTGGAGCAGTACGCTGGCTACGAGGGCACCGGCGCCGACGTCGGCGACTTCATCCCCGACTTCGCGCTCACCGACCAGAACGACGACACCTTCTGCATGTCCCAGCTGTTCGGGTCGGTGATGGTGCTCGACTTCAGCACCCGCTGGTGCGGCCCCTGCAACGAAGCCGCCGAAGAGGCGCCCCACCTGCTGGAGGAGGCGCGCGACATCGGCCCGGTCTGGTTCGCCAACGTGATGACCCAGAACCTCTCCGGCGGGCCCGCGGCCCAGTCCGACGTGGTCTGGTGGGCTGACACCTACGGCCTCGAGTTCCCCGTCGGGCTCGACGCCTCCAGCACGGTCGCCGACGACTACGGCGTCACCAGCTACCCCCTCTTCCTGTTCGTCGCCCCCACCGGTGAGGTCGTCGAACGGCACGAGAACAAGCCCACCGACGCCCAGGTTCTCGACTTCATCGAGGCCGCCGTCGAAGATTTCGCCGACTCGCTCCGTCCGTAAGCGCACACACCCGACCCTGGAGTCCCATGCGCCCTCTGCTCGTCCTGTCCGCCGCTCTGCTACTCGCCGCCCCCCTCGCCCTCGCCGAGGACGGCGGCGGTGAGACGGCCACCGACTTCACGCTGCCCAACCTCGATGGCGGCAACGCGAGCCTGTCCGAGCATCTCGGCGAGAAGGTCATCCTGGTGAACTTCTGGGCCACGTGGTGCGACCCCTGCATGAAGGAGATGCCCAAGCTCAACGAGCTGCAGCAGGAGCTCGGCCCCAAGGGGCTGCAGGTCATCTCGATCTCGGTCGACGAGGCCAAGGACGAGAGCAAGGTCAAGGCGTTGGTGAAGCGCTGGAAGTACGAGCCGCTGGTGCTGCTGGATTCCGAGACGCGGGTGGTGAACACCTACAACCCCCGCAAGGACATGCCGTGGACGATGATCATCGGCAAGGACAAGACCATCGCGCACAAGAAGAAGGGCTTCACCGAGGGCGACGAGAAGAAGCTCCGCGAGTGGGTCGAGGCGCTTCTGTAATCGATGCGCCGAGCCGCCGTCCTCCTCCTCCTCGCGCTCGCCCTCCCGTCGACCGCGCACGCCATCAAGCTGGGCAAAGCCAAGCCCGGCTCCGCCTTCTCGGGCGGTGAGCTCCGCGTCGCGCAGACGCTGTACTACAAGCTGAATCTGCAGCTGGACGAGGACCCGGACGACGATCGTCTGCCGGCGTTCCCGCTGCACGAGTTCGTCAGCCGGACGAACGTGGATCTGCGGGTCAAGCGGTTCAGCCTGGGGGCGCAGTTCGACCTGGTGGGCGTGACCCCCGACTGCAGCAAGGACTCGCCCTACGACGACTTCGGCTCGCACATCGACTGCGTGCGGGGCGAAGGGTGGAGCGAGGAGGCGCCGGGGAACTTCCTGGCGCGGCTGGAGAAGACCTACTTCCGCTACCGCAGCCCCAACTTTGACCTGGACGTGGGCGACTTCTACGCCGCCTTTGGGCGGGGGCTCGTGCTGAACATGGTCAAGCTGCCGGAGATCGACATCGACACGTCGATCCTCGGCGGTCGCGTGGACATCCGCACCAAGCCGATCGACGTCACGATCCTGGGCGGCATCACGAACCCGCAGGAAGTGTCGATGGAGTTGCGGAACCTCGACATCGACAAGGTCGAGTGGGACGCCCTGGCGGGCGCGCAGGTGAAGCTCCGGCCCCACCGGCGGGTCGCCGCTTCGATCCACGGCGTCGGCTACAACCTCCAGGACACCCCCTCGGGCTCGGTCGGCGGCACGCTCGGCTGGAACAACATCGGGGGCGCGCTCGACCTCTTCGCCGAGGGCGACGCCTTCCTGTACGGCTCCGAAGACGAAGACGCGGCCGATCCGATCACCCCCGGCTACGCCATCTACGCCTCGGGCACGACCTACGCCGGGCCCCTGACGCTGCTCATCGAGTTCAAGCGGTACAAGAACGCCAAGCTCGAGCCGCTGGTGCGCAACGGTCCGGTGGTCCCCACCGCCTTCACCAAGCCGCCCACGCTGGAGTACGAGGCGGCCGTCACCGACGACGTGCAGAAGTCGATCGACAGCAACGACATCACCGGCTGGCGGGCCCAGGGCGACCTCTGGTTCCTCGACACCGACACCACGCTGTCCATCGTCTTTGCCAACAGCTTCGACATGCAGGAGCACCCCGGCTACTCGCCCCAGCGGGAGGCGACGATCCACCCGATGATCGTGTTGGAGCAGCCCCTGCACCTGTCCGAGACGGTGTCGATGCACCTCAAGGGCGACATCGGCTACCGCCACGACTTCCCCATGCGCAGCCCCGACGGTGACCCCGACCAATTCCTCCCGAACGCGGGGCTGCTGCACTACCGCGCCGACATCGGCCTGACGGCGGGCAAGCACGCCTTCGAGATCGTCAGCACCTTCCGCCGCCACGCCTTCACGCTCCCGGAGGAAGTCTGCTGGCTCGCCGACGGCGAGACCGTCTGCGACAAGGACGACGGCTACGTCTCCGTCGAGAACGCGGTCAGCTACACGCTGATGGGCAAGTACACGGTCGCCCTGCACCTGGACTACACGGACCGGATCCAGGACCAGACCGGCGCGCTGGCGGGCATCGGCAACCTCGCCTTCGACCACGAGTTCATCTCGTCCGCGTACATCGGCGGTGAGCTGATCCTCAAGCCGGTCGAGAACCTCGAGGTCTACGTGTTCTGGGGTTCCCAGAAGTCCGGCATCGTCTGCACCGGCGGCGCCTGCCGCACGGTCCCCGCCTTCACCGGCGTCAAGAGCCGCGTCTCGGTGAACTTCTAGAGGTAGGCGTCGATGTAGCCGGCGAACCGCTGGCGCACCGCTTCGTCCGTCGTTCCGAACTCCGCGTTGCTGTACTCGTGGCGCCCGAACTTGTCCTTGGGGCGGTTGACGGTCTGCTCGTGGAGGCGCGCTTCGAACGCGTCGTCGAACGGCAGATCGAAGTGGCGGTGGATGCCCCGCACGGTGCCGATGGGGTCGGTGACCAGATCGGGGTAGGCGACGTCCAGGATCTGGCCCGGACGGGCGACGGCGCGGCCCCGGGCGGAGCCCTCGACCATGGCCTCGATCCAGCGCGCACTGGACTCCGCCAGCCGCGGCACGTCGACGTCGGCGCACAGCAGGCTGTGGAGGCTGTACAGCAGGCTCTCCAGGCTCGGCAGGGCCACGGCGGGGTCCCGGTGGGTCTGGACCACCATCGCCTCGGGAACGGCCTCCAGGAGGGCGTCCAGGCACGCCGTGTGGGCTGGCGCCTTCAGGGTGAGCCGGCGGTCCGGGTTCGCCGCCTAGTAGTGCTCGAGGTGCTCGCGGTACTGCTGGTACGCCGCCCGGTGGTCCTGGTCGAGGTACCAGTGCAGGTAGCCGTGCACCGGCGATGTGGCCCAGAACGTCGCGCTGGTGAAGGTGCTGTCGAGCAGCATCATGCATTCCTCGGGCGCATCCGCCGCGACGAAGTGCTTCGCGTCCAGCCCGGGCACCGCCCGCTTGAGGTCGTTGAGCTTCCGCGTGATCCGCTGCTCGACCGCGCTCGAGCCGTCGTACGGCGTGCCCGCCAGCAGCTCCCACAGCTTCAGCGGCCGAGCCTCGTCCCCCAGGCACAGCAGCCGGTGCAGCACCGTGGTGCCGGTGCGGGGCAGGCCGACGACGATCAGCGGGGGCCGAAGCGGCGTCTTGGGGCGGGGCCGCGCGACCCGGTGGAGGCGCGCTTCCAGCACATCCACGAGGGTATCCCGGGCGCCGATGCGTCCCAGGAAGCTGAGGTTGGCGTCCTCGTCCAGCGACCGGCACAGGACTTCGAGCCCCTCGCGGAAGCCGTCGTCCCCCAGGTCGTGGAGCTTGCTGCGCTTGCGCGCGGCCGCGATCAGGGCGTCGGGATCGAAGCGCAGCAGCGGCCGACGGCGCGAAGCCCTCGACTGATCGAATCAACCGCGCGGGCTCCGAACGCAAACCGAGGCGGTTCGAGAGCCACGGGTGGGGTCTAGGAAGGCTGACGCCCCGACACGATCGCGCTCATGCCGAAGCTCTGGTCGATCGTCTTGATGTCGACGAGACCGTGCCTCTCCATGGCGGCGGCGAGGTCTTCCTTCCACGTGCTGGTGCGGATGACCTCGGGGAGCCCCTCGAACATCGTCAGCCAGCCCGGCGCCTCTTCCCGCGCCTTGCGACGCATGCGCTCGAAGTGGCTGTCGAACAGCGTCTGCCACATCGGCTTGCTCGGGTAGGCGAAGTCCTGCAGCAGCATCAGCCCGCCGGGGGCGAGCATCTTGACCATGTTCCCGACCAGGACATCTAGGTGCTGGATGTACTTAGGGATGTAGCAAGACGTGATGTGGTCGAACTGCTCGTCGATCGTGAAGTGCTCCGCCGGGCTCACGAAGAAGCGAACATCTTCGATTCCGCGTGCCTCCGCGTTCTCCCTCGCCTCGGCGCAGTACTCCTCGCGGAGCTCCACACCCGTGACGTGGCAGTCGAACAGCTCGGCCATGCCGAGTGCCAGGATTCCGGTGCCGGAGGCGAGATCGAGGACCCGCTTGGGCTCCTCCATCATCGACAACAGTTCCTTCTTCCATTGGCGGTCGCGACCCCAGGTCGCGAAGTGCACCATTTCGTCGTAGCTCGTTCCAGTGCCGTGAAACAGCGTCTCGACGAGTGCTTCTCGTGTTTCCACATTGCCCATTGCGACCTCGATTTGGAGGGATCGGCGCGGTGAATACCACAGGATCGCCACACATACGCGACCCAAAGGCATGTTCGTCCTGTCCTACTGCTCGAACTCGTTGACACGCTGGCGAACGGGACCGCAGAATCCCGACCCCACACCTAGCCCTGGTTCGTTCATGAAGCGGTTCCTCTCCCTCTCGATTGCTCTCGTCTTTGCCCTCCCCGCGGGCGCGTCCGCCAAGCGGCTGGACGTCAAAGAGATCACGAGCAATTCCGTGTTGACCGATGCCGAGAAGGGCATCGTTTATGGTGCCGACAACATGCTCGACGAGCAGGTCGCGACCATGTGGGTGGAGGGCGAAGGCAGCGCGGGCCTCGGCAAATACATCGAAGTTCAGTTCGACGGCGACGTGGAACTGGCAAAGATCAGGATCTGGGGCGGCTGTTTCATCGATCAGGAGTTCTTCGAGCGCCACAACCGGCTCGCTCAGATCGAACTGAAGTTCACCGACTTCACCTCCCAGAAGTTCGACATCAACGACGAGATGACCCCGCAGTGGCTGGAGCTCGAGGAGCCCAAGAGCGTCGACAAGGTGAAGATCTACCTGCGCCGCGTGCACGAGGGGAACACCTGGAACGACACCGCGATCAGCCAGATCCAGTTCTTCGACAAGGGCGGCCCGACCGAGTGGATCGAGGGCATGAGCGCCACCGCCTCCAGCGAGTACCCCGACGAGAACAACGCCTACGGCGCGCACCTCGCGGTGGACGGCTGGCTGGACACCCACTGGGTCGAAGGCGCCGCTTCGGGCGACGGTGAGTTCATCGACGTGGACCTCGGTGGCAGCAAGAGCCTGAGCAAGTTCGCCATCACCACCGGCTTCGACACCACCGACGGGCTGTTCCAGGGCAACAACCGGGCGGGCAAGGTGACGCTCGCATTCTCCGACGGGAGCACGCAGAAGTTCGACCTGGCGGACTCGCGGGGGTTGCAGGTGTTCGACTTGAAGCCCGTGACGGCCAGCAAGGTGAAGGTCACCTTCAGCGGCATCCGCAAGGGTAAGACCACCGACGATCTCTACATCGGTGAGGTGCGCTTCGCGCCCTAGGCCGGTTGGCCCGGTCTATTCGACCGTCACGACCACCGAAATCAGCCCCGCCTCGGCACGCCCGGTGCGGTCGCGGCGGAGCTGGTGCAGGGCGGTGGTGTAGACGCGCTTCTGCTCGCCGAGATCGTCGACCGCGCGCATCGCTTCACCGGCGTCCAACCCGAGGTCGACCTCGGCGGCGCGGCTCTTGATCCGGAACAGGGGCACGGCGTCGTCCCGGAACTCCAGGAACTGGACCTGGACGCGTCCCCCGACGGGGAAGTCCCACTGGTCCGAGCCTCCCGGCTGCAGGGGGATCCAGCGGGCGTCCTGGGGGAGCACCTCGGCGAGCGCTTCGGCGGCGGAGGCCTGTCCGTCCTCGAGGTGGATGAGGCGCGCGTCGAGGCCCCGCAGGTTGCTGGCGATGCGGGTGGTCTCGGACTCCAGCGCCTCGAGCCGCTCGTCGGTCTTCTTGGAGGCGACGCTCGGCTCGCTGGACCACTGGGGGATGGCGAGGATGGCGATGACGGCGACGGCCGCGAGCACGACGCCGAGGGTCGGGGGGGTGCGCTCGGTCATTGGCCCTGCCTCTTGCGGAACTCGGGGTCGTCCCAGCTCTCGAAGGTCAACGGAGGGAGGCCGAGCACCGGATCGGCGAGGCGCTCCAGCACGCTCGCGACGAGCCCGTCGACCTCCGGGTGGTGGGCCCCCTCGGAGTAGATCGGCTCGGTGGTGACGACCAGGTGGGGGCCTCGCCCCTTGCCCTCGGCGTACCAGCGAGCATCCCCCAGGTAGCGGCCCCGGGCTCCGGCCTGGCCGATGGCGGTGCGGCCGGCGCGTACGCCCTCGGTGGTCACCTCACGGCTGTGGGAGCCGAGCACGAGATCGGCGCGGCTGGCCTTGGCGAGCCCCTTGTCTTCGCTGAGGCCGAGGTTGCTGAGAACGACCACGAGCTCGGCACCCTGGGCCCGGAGGGCGTCGACTTCGGCGCGCGCCGCCTTCTTGGGGTCGGATGAGCTGTAGCCCTGGCCGTCCAGGTTCCCGGGGAGCACCGACGTCACGCCGACGGTGCGGCCGTCGCGTTCCAGGAGCACCGAGGTCTGGAACATCGGCTTCCCTTCCTCGTCCAGGAGGTTGGCCGAGACCATCGGGTAGGCGGCGCGAACGGCCAGCGCGCGGAGGTAGTCGACCCCCGTGCCGAGGTCCAAACGGCCGACGCCGGAGGCATCCAGGCCGGCCACGGAGCCGGCGTCCACGAGGAGGATGGCGCGCAGCCGGCGCTCCGCCTCCTCGATGTCGTTCATCGCCATGTCGAGCTTGAACAGCCGGTTGCCGGTGTCGAACCAGAAGGCGGGTACGTCGCCGCCGCGGGCGCCGTCGACGAGGGCGGCGAGCTGGGACACCCCGCCCAGGGGGATGTCGGGGCAGGCGCAGGGCTCGAACTCGCCCATGGTGTTGGACGTGAAGAGGATGCGGGCCTGCAGGCCGGACTCGCCGGAGGCGGCCGGGTCCGACAGGGGCAGTCCCTCTTCGATGCGGGGCGCGGCCGTGGCGGCGGCGGCGAGCAGGAGGAGCAGCAGGGGGAGGATCAATCGCGTGCGCATGAGGAGTCGACGGGGCCGGAGTGTACACTTCGAGACCGGAGGAAACCGATGAGAGGGTCGCTGCTGCCGCTGCTTCTGCTCCCGCTGCTGGCGTGCGAGATCGACGTCGAGGCGACGACGGTCGAGGACACCTTTCCGGTCGAACTGGCCGACGCGGACCTGCTGTTCGTGGTCGACGACAGCAACTCCATGGCCGAGGCGCAGGCGGCGGTGTCGGCCGCGGTCGGCTCGCTGACCTCGACGTTCGCCGATCAGGGCCTGGTGTGGCGCGCCGCCGTGACCACCACGGACGTCTCCGCAGCGGACGGGCGGGGGCGGTTCCTGCCGATCGGAACCGGGGGGGCGGTCTGGACCGAGGACGCCGCCCAGCTCGCCGCCGGACTCGTGGTGGGGGTCGAAGGTTCGAACCTGGAGCGGGGCCTCGAGGCGGCCTGGTACGGCCTCACGCCGCCGCTGGCGACGCACGACAACGAGGGCTTCCGGCGGCCGGAGGCGCGGCTCGTGGTGGTCGTCATCAGCGACGAGGACGACTGCAGCGACGAGGGCGTGCTGGCCGGCGAGGAGCCTTCGATCTGCACCACCAACATCAACGAACTCGTGGACGTCGACGAGTACGCGACCCGCTTCCGGGGGCTCGTGGACGACCGCTCGGACTTCGGGCTGTGGGCCCTCGTGGAGACCGGCGTGACCCCCGAGTTCGAAGGCTGCGGGGGCCCGACTCCGGGCAGCCGCTACATGACCGCGGCGCGCGCGACCGCCGGCGACATCGCTCCGCTGTGCGGCGATCTGGCCGCTTCCTTGAGCGCCTTTGGCGTGCAGATGCGGGGCGAGCGGGCGACCGTGTCGCTGAGCCGCACGCCCGACGAAACCACCCTCGAGGTGGAGAAGATCGGCCTGGACGGCGGCGTGGTTCCGCTGAGCGAGGACATCGAGCGGGCCGACGGCTGGACCTTCGACGGCTCGGCCAACACGATTCGCCTGTGGGGGACCGCGCGGCCGGTTCCGGGCGAGTCGATCGTCGTGACCTACGAGACCGGAATCGTTCGTGATGGCCCTTGAGTGACCGCGTGTGTCTGGGGTAGTGAGCACCCCATGCAGCGCACACTCCCCCTGATTCTGACCGCCTGCGTCCTCGCCGGCTGCACCATCGAAGACGCCGCCGGGCCCCTGGCGAACCCCGAGTTCAGCGACGCCGCGAAGTTCGCGTTCGTCGAGTTCGACGCTGAGCGCGAGGCCGATCTGGCGTTCGTGATGCGCGAGTTCGAGACGCAGATCTACCTCGCCATCGACCCCGAGGCCGAGGCGAGCACGGACCGCGTGATGCAGCTGTCCGACCTGACCGCCGCCGACATCGGCGACCTCGGCACGCTGCCGGACGTCTACCCCGAGGGCTTCGACCTCGAGGGCCAGCCGGTCGACCCCGCCCGGACCTTCCCGATGGCGGTGGTGCGCACGTCCGCGCACCTGCCCGAGGACCACGTCGGCTACATGGTCCTGGAGGATCAGGTGCCGGTGGAGCCGTCCTCGCCGGACCACTACGACCGCACGTTCCTGGACGGCACCGAGGTCTGCTTCCCCGCGCAGGACTGCGACCGCCTGCTCACCGAGAACTACCTGACCAAGGACAACGCGCTCCTGACGATCACGTACGACCTCATCAAGCAGTACCGCTGGGTCGACCTGAACCTGCCGGATCCGGGCGGATTCACCGTGGACGACGTGATCGTCAACGACGGGCCGAAGCGTTGGGCGATCATCGCCCGGTCCTGGGACCCGAACGTGGCCATCGGCGACAACGGCTCCACCGCGATCTTCCAGAGCTACTCCGTCGAGGTCTGGTTCCCGCGCGATGGCGGCGGCTTCGTTCGCGACGGCGAGGCCAACGCCGACGGCGGCGAGTGGACCGCCGACAGCACCGGCGGCGGCGCCCTGCGCCTGCTGGCGCTGTGGTCGGACACGTCCTTCGGAGACAGCGCGATCGTCATCAACGCGACGCGCAACGGCATCGACGACATCTTCACCGTCCAGGAAGAGTGGATCGACGCCAACTAGCCACTAGGGCATTCCCCCACGCCCCGCCAGGGTGAATTTCCTACCCTGACAAACGCCCGAGCCGGTCTATCCTTCTAAGAAGGAGGCATATCGTGCTCGAGTGGCGCCGCCACAAAGCAGTTCGTCATCTCACGTGGGCAGCCATCGCGCTGGCGGTGTTCCCCGGCCTCTTCTTCTTCGTCTTGTCCGCCGCCGACCCCGAGGCGCTCATCAGCCTCTACCCCGCCGCCATCATGGGCGGCATCGCGGTTGCGCTGCATCGCTTCAAGCCGGTTCGGCTCCCCGTGCAGGAGGAGTGGCGGCCCGAGAAGGAGCTGATCACCCCGCTTCCCCGCCCGGTGGAGGCGCGCTGGTCCACGCCCCGGCTCACGCTGCCCTTGATCGTCTGGATGTTCCCCGCCTTCTGGCTGCTGATGGTGGCGGTCGGTGTGCGTCCGTTCGACGGCTGGTGGCTGCTCGGCGTGACCCTTCCGCCGGCGATCGTGACGGCGGTGGTGTTCATCAAGCAGGCGCTCAGCGGCGACCGACGGTTGGTGCAGGCGGGCGTGATCGCGCGCGGCAAGATCCGGCACGTGCTGTCGGGGCAGGGGACCTTCCGCCTCAAGATCGAGTACACGTTCGACGGCGAAGAGTTCATGGGTTGGACCAAGAACCTGAGCCCCAAGACGTGGTTCGGTCCGTTGTTCGTGGAGGAACGGAAGTTCGTGACGTTGCTCGTCGACCCGTTCGCCCCCGACCAGTTCGTCGTCTACCCGTTCAGTGACTGCCTCGTGAGCCCGGAGCGCGCGCGCGCCTCCTGAGGCGATCGGCGGACGCAGCGTCTATCCTGCGGCCGCCTTGAGAGTCCACCTCGTCTGTCCCCCGCCGTCACTCGAGCCGCCGCTGCATCCGCCGCGGCACGCGCCGCATTACACGGCGATGGTGGCGGCGGCGCTCCGCGAGTCCGGACACGACGTCTCGGTGGTGGACCACCACACGCGGACGACCTCGCTCCCCGCCATCGTCGCGGACGCCAAGGGGCGTCGCCCGGACCTGCTGCTGCTGATGCACAGCGACTACAACCGGCTGATCGGCGCGCACGTGCTCGATCGGGTGGCGCGGGCCCTGAAGGAGGCCTTGCCCGGGGTTCCGGTGTGGGGGTACGGGCGTCTGGATGCGGCCCATGCCCGCAGAGCCGCGGAGAAGGTCCCGTCGCTGGACGGGATGTTGTTCGACGAGCCGGAGTTCGCGGCGGTGGCGTTGGCCGAAGACCGCGCCCGCGGGGGATCGCTGACGCAGGTCCCGGGATCGGTGGTGCGCACGGACAACGGCGTGGTCGTGCACCGACCCGACGCGGTGGAGCTGGACGCGGCGCCCGTGCCGGCGTGGGACCTGGTGCCGCCGGCGGCGTACGAGACGTCGCCGCACCAGTCGATGGACGGGGTGGTCTGGCCGGTGCTGGCGAGCCGCGGCTGTCCCTACCCGTGCTTCTTCTGCGAGATCCAGATGCGGCCCGCCTACCGCACGCGATCGGTGGATGCGGTCATCGCGGAGTTCGTCGAGGTGCACCGGCGGTACGGCGCGACGAACTTCTTCCTCGCCGATCCGACGTTCGCCATCGAGCGGGAGTGGGCGATGGAGTTCTGCCGCCGCCTCGCCGCCGAGGGACCGCCGGAGATTCGCTGGGCGTGCATGGGGCGGACCGACCGCGTCGACGCCGAGCTTCTGCGGGCGATGGTCGACGCGGGCTGCTGGAACATCCTGTTCGGCATCGAGTCGCTGAACCCGCTCGCGCTGGAAGCGGCCAACAAGAAGCTCGACCCGACGACGATCGGGCCAGCCATCCGGTCGGCTCGCGAGGTCGGGCTCGAGGTCGTCGCCTCGATCATGATCGGGCTCCCGGGGGACACCCCCGAGGGCGTCGACCGCACCGTCTCCCAGCTGATCGCGATGGAGCCGGACTTCGCCCAGTTCTTCGTGGTCCAGCTCGGCTCGGACACGATCCCCGAGGGCGGCGCTTGCGTGTCCGAGTGGGACGGGAGCCGCTACGACTTCTGGGGCCATGTGTACGTCCCCGACGGTTTCGACGGGCGGGATCAGCTGCTGGCGTTGCGTCGGCGCGCGTTCCGGCGGTTCTACCTGCGGCCCTGGTACGTGGCCCATCGGCTAGGCCGCGTCGCGCGGTCGGGGAGCCCGATGATGCAGCTGCGGCGCACGGCGCGCGGTGGGCTGATCGCGCTGAAGTTGGCGACGGGGCGCGCCTGAGGGGCGGCTGCCTCCGGCGGCGCGGGTCGGCGAGGAGGACGCTCAGGCCACGACCTGGAGACCCCGCCGCTCGAACCGGTCCGCGCACCGCCGCAACTCGTCGGGCGCCATCCAGCCGCCGGTGTATTTCGGGGTCCGGCCGACCTTGAGGGCCTTGCCGCCCCACAGCGGGTTGTAGGCCATCAGCTGAACCTTCGGCGCCCCGTTCACCACCAGCACGTGCGCGAGCGCGTCCAGGTTGGCGTCGGCATCCGTGATGCCGGGGACGAGGGGCACGCGGGGCAGGACCTCGGCGCCGCCCCGGGAGGCGCGGTCCATCACCCAGGCGAAGTTGTCCAGGATCGTCCGGTTGTCGGCGCCGCAGACGTCGCGATGGTGGGCGGCGTCGGCAGCCTTCAGGTCGTAGTGGATCGTGGTGAGCCAGGGGTACACGTCGCGCTCGAACCGCTCCCGGGAGAAGGCGCCGCAGGTCTGCAGCAGCGTGTGCACGCCGGCCTCCACGAGTGTGCGCGCGAGCTCGCCGAGGGCGTGCATCGAGCCGGTCGCCTCGCCGCCCGAGAAGGTCACGCCGCCGCCGGAGTGGTCGTAGAACGGTTTGTCGCGGAGGAGCAGTCGGGCGATCTCGGCGACGTCCAGCGGCCTCCCCACCCGCTCCAGCGCGCCCGCCGGGCAGGCGTCGACGCAGTCGAAGCAGGCGGTGCAGCGGTCCCGGTCCAGTGAGGCGGGACGGCCGATCTGCAGCGCCCCCTCCGGGCACCGATCGACGCACTCCCCGCTCCCGACGCAGACGTCGGGGTCGAACGACAGCTCGGCCCGAGGAGCGATGCTCTCCGGGTTGTGGCACCAGACGCAGGACAGCGGACAGCCCTTGAAGAACACCACCGAGCGGATCCCCGGCCCGTCGTCCAGGCAGTTGGCCTTGATGTCGACGATCAGGGGCGGGGCGCCGGTCACAGCCCGAACTCGGCCCGCTCGATCAGCTCCAGCTGGATCTCGCGGTTCAGGGTGACGAAGTAGGCATTGTAGCCGGAGATCCGGACCAGCAGCCCCCGGTACGCCTCGGGGTGCGCCATCGCGTCGCGCAGCGTCTCGGCGGTGACCACGTTGAACTGGATCTGCATGCCGCCGCAGTCGAAGTACGTCTTGGTGTAGGCCTCCATCGTGCTGACGGTGGTGTCCCGACTGTCCTTGGCGTCGGGCACCAGCTTCACGTTGAAGGCCATGTTGTTGTCGAGGTTGGTCGGGTCGAGGTGCGCCACGTCCCGGATGTTGTCGAGGAAGCTCTTGGACGCCAGCGGCTGAGGCGTGAGCCCCGGCGTGAACGCCTTGCCGGCCCGCCGACCCGACGGCAGGGCGCCGGTGAGGCAGCCGTAGGCGACGTGCTGGGACATGGACCAGAAACCGCTGGTGTAGCGGCCGCCGCGGTGGTTGCGGTGGTTCGTCCAGGTGTCGTGGACGAGTCCGGCGACTCGGTTGGCCATCGCGACCGCCTCGGGGTCCCCGGAGCCGAACAGCGGGACCTTGCAGCGGGCCCGCGCCGCGAGGGCGTCGTGGCCTTCGAAGTCGGCGTCGATCGCCGAGACCAGCGATGCGAAGTCCACCCGGCGCTCCTCGAAGACCAGCTTGAGGATGACCATCATCGAGTCGGTCACGTCGGCGAGGCCGATGTTCGAGGTGCCCGAGCTGTTGATCTCCGCGCCGCCCCGGGTGACGTCGCGACCGCTGCGGAGCGTGCCCCCCATCATCGAGCTCAGCAGCGGCGTGGGGCGGTGCTGGGCGTGCACGGCGGCGAGCTGGTTGTTCCGCTGCACGGCGAGCGCGGCGAGGCTGCGGAGCTGGATGGCGAACGCCTCGAAGAAGCCGTCGAACGTCTCGAAGGAGTCGACCGCGCCTGTCCGGGGCCCCACCTGCAGGCGCATGCGGGGGTGCCACCCGTCGTGCAGCGTCATCTGGAGGGCCGCGACGAGGTTGAAGAGGATCGAGCCGGTGTGGCCCATGTGCTTGCCGGAGATGCTCGGCTCCACGCAGCCGGTGGCGGCCCAGTCGCGGATGTCCTCCTCGCTGTAGCCGTGGGGCCGAAGCGAGGCGAACACCGCGTCGTCGCTGTGCATCGACGGCGTGCCGGCGGTGATGAAGTTCACCTCGCAGAGCCGGCGCAGGTAGCAGTCGGAGTTGGTGCCCCGCTTGAAGCGGGCGTTCACGTTGACGTCCCGGATCGAGAGCATCTCCGTCACCTTGAGCAGGACGTAGGTCATGTCGTTGACCGCGTCCGTGCCGTCCCGCCGCACGCCTCCGAGCGTGAGCGCCTGGGTCGAGGAGGCGCCGCCGAACAAGTAGTTGCCGATGTCCGGCGACAGCGGGAAGTGGTCCGTGCAGCGCATGAAGAAGGCGCCCGTCAGCTCGATCGCCCGGCGGACGAGGGAGTCGCGTTCGGCATCGCTGTCGGCCGCCTGCAGGTCGGCGTCGAAGAAGGGCTGCAGGACCTGGTCGAGGCGTCCGAGCGACAGGCCGGTGTCGGCGTTCTCGTTGTGCAACGCCACCCAGAGGATCCAGAGCGAGGTCAGCGCTTCGCGCAGCGTGGTGGCGCCGTGTCGGGGGACGCGGCCGCAGATCGCCGCCATCGTGCGCAGGTCCGCGGCGCGATCCGGATCGGCCGCCTCCGCCGCGAGCGAGGCGGCGTGGGCGCCCAGGTGGTCCGCGTAGGCCTCGACGCCCTCAAGGCACTCGATCATGGTGCCGTAGGTGCTGGCCGCTTCGTCGTCGACGGCGGTCTGCTGCGCCTCCTTCAAGAGCGCGATCCGACCGGAGGTCCCGGCGGTGAGGATCGGTCCGAAGTCCGGCACGGTGTGGGAGATGCCGATCGACTTCCAGACGAAGTAGGCGACCCAGCGCTCGTCGACCTGCTGGCTCAGCTGGTCGCCGTGTTCGGCCCGGACCCACTCGCGGAAGTTGCGGTGGATCCACCACGGGAAGACGTCGTGGTGCAGCGTGCGAGACGTCTCCGGCGAGATGTCGAAGGGGATGAGCATGCGCTTGTCGAGCGAGTCCAGCTCACCCCAGATCATCAGCCCCTGGGCGTCCGGGAAGACGACGCTGCCGGTGACTGGCTTCGTGGTGGTCGTGCCGGGGAGCGGGTCTCCGTCCCGGATCACGGGGGTCTTGTGCCGCATGACGTGCGCGAACGCCTGGCCCTGCCGCTGCACGGGGTCCCAGGGTGCGCCGGTCGCGTCGGTCTCGAAGCCGTGCTCCCGGTGCCAGTCCGTGAGCAGGCGGGGCCGCTCGGCGCAGACCTCAGGATTCTGGGCGAGGTGGTCGTCGAGGAAGCGGCGCAGGAGGGGGAAGTCCTCCAGGCTGTAGTCGGACAGGTAGGGATCGGACAGGTGGAGCACGCCTGGATCGACGGCCGCGGCGCGCAGCCGGGTGGCGGGCCGGGCTGCGAACGCGTCGCGGCCGCGCTCGTGTTCGGGGTTTGCGTCCGCCTTCCGCCTCGCGCGATCGTCCCGGATGATTCGGCCGAGCTTGCGGTCGTGCTGGGCTCCCGCCACCTGCGCCAGCAGGTAGTTGAACAGCTGCACGTGGCCCCAGCTGCCGTCGATGACGAGGTCGTTGTCGAGGATCAGGGTCAGCACCTCATTGGGCGTGGACCGGAGCATCACGAGCAGCGCTCGGTCGTCGACGAAGTTCAGGACCGCGTTCGCGTGCCCCGAAATACCCCGGCGGCTGGCCGCGCGTCCTTGCTCGAAGGTGATCGAGCGCTCGACGCTGCCGGACTCGGTGCGGATGCCGATCGTGAAGTCGACCCAGCCGTCCCGCGATCGGAGCATGTCCCGCAGCGAGGCGCGGTGGTTGCACAGCAGGGTCATGAGCCGGAGCAGCGCGGCCGTGGCGACGTCCATGCGTCGCGAGCCCAGGAGCAGTCGATCGAAGGTGCTGATCGTGGTCGGCGTGGTGGAGCCGGTGGTTGGCGGGGTCATGCGGAGGTCTCCGGTGGGGGCGTCAGGGCAGCGCGGGTGTCGGCGACGATGGCGTCCACGAGGTCTTCAGGGGTGTCGGTGACCTCCTGGAGCACGCGCGAGTTGAGCAACGAGACGACGCCGTGGAGCATCGACCAGACCTGCAAGGTCAGGATCCGGGGGCCGTGGGGGAGCTGCACGCCGGGGGTCCGTGCGGCCCGGCGCACGACCTCCTCGCACAGCTCGATCAGCGCCATCGCGGCCCGCTTCTCGGCGTCGGCGGCGGGCTCGTCGGCGGTCCCGATGTAGTCGACGTACTTGGGCGTGTTCCGCCCGAGCATCACGTCGTAGGTCTCGGGGTGGGCACGGCCGAACGCCACGTAGGCGCGGACGAAGTCTTCGAGCTGATCGACCGGCTCGGTCGACTTCGCCAGCGCGGCGGTGAAGTGGGTGAGGAGCCGCTCGAACCCGTCCATCTGGATGGCGAGGTAGAGCTCGTCCTTGCCCGAGTAGTAGTTGTAGAGGTTCGCGGCCGTCATCTCCGCGCTGCGCGCCAGGCGCCGCATGGTCAGCGCCTCGAAGCCGTCGGTGCTGATGATCGTCGTCGCGATCTGGAGGATCCGCCGCCGGCGTTCGAGGAGGACTTCGGGGGACAGCGGTCTGCGAGGCACCGGCGCTCCGTTGGATGATAGTTTACTGAACGTCGTTAAGTTAACGGTGTTCAGTAAATTGTCAAGCGTGGCGACGCGCCCGGTCAGCTCCCTCGGCCGCGCAGCCACCCCCAACGATCGGTGGCGCCCCGCGGCCAGGCTTCGACCGAGTAGACGTACAGATCCTCGCCGCGGCCGGTGAACGTCGCCACCTCACCCGGTCTCACGGGCACTCCCCGTGGGCCTCCGACGCCGGGGGCGGAGGACGGGAGTACGAACCGGGCGGGCACGTTCCCGATGGCGGCGCCCTCCTCGACGAGGGCGAGGTCCAGGCGGTCAACGCCCGCCAGCGTCGCGGGTTTGCCGACCCCGATGGCGGTCCCGTCGACGCGAATCACGAACGCCCCGTCGAGCGCCTCGATCTCCACCC
>PVBE011958142.1_pt1 | contig 50932 bp, 49 predicted proteins | sample 1631181 | NCBI WGS metagenome assembly PVBE01 (sample SAMN08397723, study PRJNA350692) | Marine metagenome, whole genome shotgun sequencing project. | isolation source: water | place: Pacific Ocean | collected 2012-04
CTCCCATGTGCGACACCCAAACAGGCGAGTAGAGACTTTTAGGGGATAGGGGATCGGTATCTTGGACACTGCCGTCTCTCCGCCGCAGGTGGGAGAAGCTTGAAATCAAAAAGCCCCGAACCTGTGGGGGGTTCGGGGCCTAATGATATTAACTACTACGTATATAAAAATTACAAGGAATCCGTGGTGGAGTTGAAGGGGATCGAACCCTCGACCTCATGACTGCCAGATAAGGCGCCGCGGTTTTCGTCCCCACATCTTTCGGGAAATAAAAAAGGCCGGCCCCAATCGGGGCCGGCCTTTTTTATTGTCGTCAGTGGATGTCCGGGTGAATACTCCCTACTCCACCGGGGTGAAGTGCGCCTTGTATTCCTCGGGAACATCTTCTTCCTTCACGTCCTTCATGGAGAGCCTGATTCGGCCGTTGCCCTCGACCTCGAGACACTTCACCAAAATCCGGTCCCCCTCCTTGAGCACGTCGGTGACCGACTTGACGCGGTTCTTCGAGAGCATGGAGATATGGCAAAGGCCGTCGGTCCCCGGGAAGATTTCGACGAAAGCGCCGAAATCCATGATTTTTCTCACCGTGCCGTAGTAAATTCTGTTCGGCTCGGCCTCCTGGGTAAGCTCCTTGATAATTTCGATGGCGCGCAGGGCGCTCGCCTCGTCGACCGACGCGACAAAGACAGTCCCGTCGTCCTCGATATCGATCTGGGCGCCGGTCTCCTCGACAATTCCGCGAACGACCTTCCCGCCCGGTCCGATTACGTCGCGGACACGGTTCTTGTGAACCTGAATGGAGAGGATGCGGGGCGCATGAGGAGAGATTTCCTCGCTCGGCGCTGAGATAACGGCTTCCATCTTGTCGAGAACATGCATCCGCGCATCATTGGCCTGGGACAGCGCCTCGCGCACCAGGCTGAATTTGAGTCCCTTGATTTTGATGTCCATCTGAAGGGCGGTGATTCCGTCGCGGGTGCCGCCGACCTTGAAGTCCATGTCGCCGAGATGATCCTCGATTCCGAGGATGTCCGTCAAAATGGCCGTTTTCCCAGACTCCTCATCGCTGACAAGACCCATGGCCACCCCGGCGACCGCCGAGGAGATGGGAACGCCGGCCGACATGAGCGACAAACTTGCCCCGCAGATGGAAGCCATCGAGGAGCTACCGTTGCTCTCTGTGATATCGGAGACGACGCGAATCGTGTAGGGAAAAGTATCTTGATCGGGCAGAACCGCCTGAACCGCCCGCCGGGCGAGGGCGCCGTGGCCGATTTCGCGGCGGCCGGGGCCCCGGTTGGGCTTCGCCTCCCCGACGCTGAAGCCGGGGAAGTTGTAGTGCAGGAGAAAATTACGATCCGTTTTTCCGTCGAGGGTGTCGATCAGCTGGGCGTCCGAACTGGTGCCCAGGGTGGTGTTAACGAGCGCCTGGGTCTCCCCCCGCGTGAAGAGCACGCTCCCGTGCGTCCGCGCCAGGGGATTCATCCGGATGGTGATGGGCCGCACCTCGGTGAAGGAGCGCCCGTCGGCCCGGATGCCGTCGTTGAGAATGAGACCGCGGAAGACATCGTGTTCGACATCGGAGAAATAGTCGCCCACCGTTTTCTTGTCGGGGGCCCCCTCCTCTCCGGTGCAAAGCGCCTCGACGCAGGCCGCCTTGGCGCCGCCGATGGCCTGGTACTGGGCCATCTTCTCGTGGATCTCCGCGGCCTTATTGAGCAGCGGAGTTGCGATCTCGCGAACGCGGGACATCACGGCCTCGTTGACGGCTTCCTCCTCGACCTCGCGCTTGGGTTTTCCGCATTCGGCGCGAAGCTCTTCCTGCGCCTCGCAGAGTTCCTTGATGACTTCGTGGCCCTTCTCGAAGGCGTCCATGTAAACATCCTCGGAGACCTCGAAACTCCCCGCCTCGACCATCACCAGGGCATCGGCCGTTCCCACCATGACGCAGTTCACGTCGCTGTCGACCTGCTGATCAACGGTCGGATTGATGATGATTTCCTCGTCAATCCTTCCCACTCGGACGGCCGCTATCGGCCCGGCCCAGGGGATGTCCGAGATGTGAAGCGCCGCCGAGGTTCCGTTGATCGCGAGGATGTCCGAGTCGCATAGCCGGTCGTAGGACATGACCATAATCTGGATCATCGTCTCGCACTGAAACCAATCGGGGAACAGCGGGCGAATCGGGCGGTCGATGAGGCGGCAGGTAAGCACTTCGCGTTCGCCGGGACGGGCCTCGCGCCTGAAGAAATTCCCCGGTATCACCCCGGCCGCGTAAAACCCCTCGCGGTAGTCCACGGTGAGCGGAAAGAAATCGAACCCCACGCGGGGGGACGACGATGCGCAGGCGGTGCAGAGAACCGAGGTTTCGCCGTAATGCATCATGACGGCGCCGTCGGCCTGCTTGGCGATTTCGCCGGTCTCGAAGGCGAGCGTAAACCCATTGATGGATAGTTCTTTACGGATAGGTGTCATAGTGGATTCTCTCTGAAGGTTGGCCGCTCTTTAGCGGCGAAAAGCGCGGCTAGCGTCGGATACCAAGACGCTGAATCAGGGTGCGGTAGCGGCTGATATCCTTGTCCTTCAGATAATCGAGAAGGCGCCGCCGCTGACCAACGAGCTTCAACAGACCTCTTCTGGAATGGTGGTCTTTCTTGTGCGTTTTAAAATGGTCTGTGAGATAGGTGATGCGCTCGGTCAGGATGGCGACTTGGACTTCAGGTGAGCCAGTGTCGCTTTCGTGGGTTTTATAGCTGTCGATAACTTCCGTTTTCTTGTCCTTTGTCAGGACCATTCGATTTTCACCTCCGTTTGCCGGCCCGGCGGATCCGAGCCCTCTTTTCGCGCATGCCTTCTTCTCAACGGCGAGCGAGTGTAGCGAACTTGCGGTCCAATGTAAATGACGGAAACCAAAGATTTATTGGACAAATACGCGGTCCGCGTTGATCCCCCCACCGCCGGGGAGGACCCGCCCGACGGCGATCACATCGCCGCCCGGAGCGAATACCCGCACTTTCCCGCCCTCTCGAAGGGGCAGCTGGACCGTAAAATCCCGCCCGGCGAGAGGAATTCCGTTTCGAAAGCGCCCCTCGGCCTCGGACTTGACGGTAACGGCGGGGAGGTGAGCGAGGGCATCCCCCAGCGGCATCAGCGCCTCCCGGAGGCGGCCTTCCCCGGCCAGACTCTCCGCCTCCTCGAGGAAAATCCCGTCCTCCAGGTGAAAGGGACCCAGTTTCGTCCGCGTGAGGGCCTCCATGCAGCCGCCCGATCCCTGGAGAGCGCCCACGTCATGGCACAGCGTGCGGATGTAAGTGCCCCGGCTGCACGAGACCTCGAAAGTCAGCCGGCTCCCCTCGGCCGCAAGGGCCCGAATGTCGTAAATCTCCACCTTCCTGCCTTCGCGATCTACCTCCTTGCCGGCCCGGGCCAGTTCGTGAAGCCGCGTTCCCCCGACCTTGAGGGCGGAAAACATGGGTGGCACTTGGATTCCCGGACCCAGGAAGGTGCCGAGAAGGCGCTGGGCCTCGTCCAGGGGGATATCTCCGGCCTCGTCCTCCGATATCGTTTCGCCCGTGATGTCCTGGGTGTCGGTCACCCGGCCAAATATCATCGTCGCCCGGTACGTTTTCGGACAATCGAGGAGATAGGGAAATATTTTCGTCGCCGCCCCCACGCACACCGGGAGCACCCCCTCGGCCATGGGGTCGAGGGTGCCGGCGTGGCCCACCTTCGTTTTTCCGGGCAAAAGGCGCCGCACCCGGGCGACCATGTCGTGCGAGGTGGGCCCCGACTTTTTCTTCAGATTCAGAACACCGATGATTTTCAAGTTTCCCTTTCCATATCACTGAGCAAGCGGTTGATCTCGGCGCTGTGGCCCAAGCCGCGGTCGATGTAGAACTCGAGGCGGGGGACGCGCCTGAGACGAAGCCGCTCGCCGAGCTTCCCCTGGAGGAATCCGCTCGCTCGGCGGAGGCCCTCGAGCCCCTCGTCAATCTCCCCCTCCGAGCCGCGCCCCTCACCGTAGCGGCTGAAGAATACATCGGCCACCCGGAGGTCGCGGCTCACCTCGACCTTCGTGATCATCGTGCCGCGCACACGGGGATCCTTCACCTCGCGGAGAAGCATCCCCCCCAGTTCGGACTGAATCAGCTCGGCCACCCGAACCGACCGGGGGTAGTTGCGGTTAATCACCATAATCTCTCCAGCTCCTCCCCTCGGGGCGGCCCCTAGAGAATCTCGATATCAAAGTCGAGAATGACCGCCTGCCCCATCGCATCGATCGCATCGAGAGTCTTTCGAAGCTGGCTGTCCACGTGGCGTGCGTCGTTCGAGACCGCGCACACCCCGATACGGCAGCGCTGCCACTTGTCCTGAAAATCCACCTCGGCCACGGCCACATTGAAGCGCTGCCGCAGCCTGGCGGTGAGCGAACTCACCACCTTGCGTTTGCTTTTTAGGGAGCTGCTGCCGGGTATCTGGAGGTCCACGGTCATAAGACCCACGGCGGTCATGAATGGAATCCCCCGCTGGCGGCCGGCCGGGAGGCCGGCATCAAAGGGTCCGGGCCACCTCCTCGGTGACGAAGGGTTCGATAACGTCCCCCTCCTTGATGTCCTGGAACTTCTCGATTCCGATACCGCATTCGTAGCCCTGCTGAACCTCGTTGACGTCTTCCTTGAAGCGGCGCAGCGAGGAAACCCGGCCCGTGTAAACCACAACGCTGTCGCGGATGAGGCGAACCTCCGAGCCCCGCTGGACGGCGCCGTCCGTCACGTAGCAGCCCGCGATCGAGCCGATGCTCGGCACATGGAAAGTCTGGCGCACCTCGGCGTGGCCACGGATCACTTCCCTGGATATCGGATCGAGAATCCCCTCGAGAGCAGCCCTGACCTCCTCGATGGCATTGTAAATCACCGAATAGAGACGGATGTCCACATTCTCCCGCTTGGCGGACAAATCCGCCCCCGTCGTCGGACGTACATTGAAACCGACGATAATGGCCGACGAGGCGGCTGCCAGCATAACGTCGGTTTCGGTGATCCCGCCGGCCGAGGCGTGAAGGATTTTCACGGCCACCTCCTCGTTGCCCTGCTTGGAGAGGCTGTCCTTCAGGGCTTCGAGGCTGCCCTGAACATCGGCTTTTAGGATGATGTTGAGCTCCTTGATCGTGCCCTTCTGGACCCCTTCCAGGAAGGTCTCCAGGTTGACCCGCGCCATCGGGAGCATGGCGGCGAGGCGATCGCGCTGCTGGCGGCGGGAGCTGATCTCCCGGGCCGACCGCTCGTCGGCGACACTCGTGAACTCGTCGCCCGCCTGCGGGACACCGGATATCCCTAAAATTTCAACCGGCGTGGACGGACCCGCCGCCTTGATCTTGTTTCCCTGATCGTCGATGAGGGCGCGCACCTTCCCGCTCCAGCTACCGGCGACGAAGTTATCGCCCGGCGATAGCGTCCCCCGCTGGACGAGCACGGTCGCCACCGGCCCCCGGCCCTTGTCGAGTTTCGCCTCGATGACGATCCCCTGGGACCTGCGGTTGGGATTGGCCTTGAGCTCGAGCAGGTCGGATTGAAGAATGGCAAGATCGAGAAGGTCATCCACCCCGTGGCCCTCTTTCGCCGATACCGGGCTGAATACCGTTTCGCCCCCCCAATCATCCGGGATGAGATCGAGTTCGGAGAGCTGTTGCTTTACTCGGTCGGGATTCGCGTCGGGAAGGTCCATCTTGTTGATGGCCACCATGACGGGCACTTCGGCGGCCTTGGCGTGAGCGACGGCCTCGCGCGTCTGAGGCATCACGCCCTCGTTCGCCGCCACGACCAGGATGACCAGATCGGTGACCTGGGCTCCCCGGGCGCGCATGGAGGTGAACGCCTCGTGGCCCGGTGTATCGAGGAAGACCGCCGTTCCCTTCCCGGTAGTCACCCGGTAGGCGCCGATGTGCTGGGTGATGCCGCCCGCCTCGCTGTCCATGACATTCGCGTTCCGGATGGCGTCGAGAAGTCTGGTTTTCCCGTGATCGACGTGGCCCATCACCGTAATCACCGGAGCGCGGGGAGCGAGATCCTCGGGCTTATCGATGTCTTCTTCGGGAACCTCTTCGTAGGTATCCTTGGTGACTTCTATTTCGAAGCCGAACTCGCCGCAAACGATCTCGGCGGTGTCCGAGTCGATCATCTGATTGATCGTCGTCATTTGGCCCAGCTTCATCAACTCCTTGATGACCTCGGTGGCCTTGAGGCTAAGCTTGTCGGCCAGCTCCTTGACGGTGATGGCTTCGGGAATGCGAACCTTCCTCGCGGGACCGGGAGACTCCTCCTCGGCAGGGGCCACGGGCTCGGCTTCCTTCTCAGGAGCCTTGGCTTCCGGGGCTTTAGCTGCCGGAGCCGCCTCGGCGGGAGCGGCTTCCTCCTTGGGAGGCGGGGTCTTCTTCTCTTTGGCCTTGACGGGCGCGGCTCTTTTCTTCGCTGGCGCCTTTTTTTCGGCCGGTACTTTTTTTTCTGTCTTTTTTGCCTTGGGGGGCTCGTCTTTTTTCTTGGGCGCAGCCTTGGCCTTGGGCTTCTCCTTGGCGGGAACCTGTTGGGAGAAGAGCGTCATGATGAGTTCGGCCGTCTCTTCGTCGACCGTGCTCATGTAGCTCTTGACCTCGATTCCCTCTTTTTTCAACTCCCCGACAAACACCTTATTGTCGTATCCCAGCTTCTTGGCCAGTTCGTAAATTCTTACCTTCGCCATTCAGGCTGCCACCGCCCTTTCCCGTTTTCCAGAGCCGGGCTTCCCGGCCTCTCCAGTCATGATCCCAAAAAAAAAACTTCATCAAGCTGCCACCCTACGCGGGCGCCAGGGCACTCACTTGCGAACTCCTGAGCGCGACTTGCCTCGCCAGCGAGCTGTCGGCCAAAAAGAATACACCCACCGGGCGCCCGCCAAACACGGCGCCGACTCGCTCCATCGTCAAGTTCAACTCAGCGGGAGCGCCCGTCCCGTCTCCAAGGGAGGCCCTTTTGAGGACCTCCTCCCGGCTTCCCGCCGCCAGATCCTCAGCCAGAAACAAGCGGCCGCCGCCTCCCGGGCGGGCAGCCCTCAACGCGGCATCGCGCCCCGCCGAAATCACTTTTTTTCGCCAGGCGGCGCCGAGAAGGCCCTCGATCCGCCGCCCAAGCAACGAGCGGAGAGAGGCGGCGATCTCATCCGCCGCCGGGGTCGCCGTCCGGGAGCGAAGGGCGCGGGTCAAATTGCCAGGCTCCAGAGTCCTGCTCAGGCATTCGGTCCCGAAACAGCAATAAGCACCCCGGCCCGGCAACCGGCTATCCAACTCAGCGTACACCTCGCCGCCGGGTCCGGCCACCATTCGAAACAACGACCCGGGGGGGGCCTTCTTTCGGCAAGCAATGCACATGCGCTCGGGCACCGCCGCTCTTCCTCGCTTCAGCTAAACCGCCAAAAAGCCCTTCCCGCCGGCCGGGAAGCCGGTTATTCCTCTTCGGCAACCACTTCGGCCTCGGTTCCAGCCTCACCCTCGGAGCCATCGCCAAAGGAGTTCGCCGCATCAATCAAAAGCTGGGCACGCTTGGGTCCGATGCCGGGCACACTGCACAGATCGTCGAGCGATGCCTTCGTGATCGCGGCAATTGTTCCGAAACCGTTTTCGCTCAATAGCTGGGCCATTTTCTCGCCCACCACATCGAGCCTCAAAAGATCGGATTCCAGGGAACCGGCCGCCTCCTCCTCTTTCTTACCTCCGTCGTCCGAGGCGAACGCCTGCTCGGCGATCATGCGGCGGTATTCGCTCTCTCCCTTCAAGTCGATTTTCCACCCCAGGAGCTTGGCCGCGAGGCGCACGTTCTGCCCCCCCTTGCCGATGGCCAGCGAGAGTTGATCGTCGGGGACGAGGACTTCCATCCGTCCATCCTCCTCGTGGAGGGTGATATGCTGGATCTTGGCCGGACTCAACGCATTACCGGCAAAGGTCGTGACATCCTCGTTCCAGGGAATAATATCGATCTTCTCGCCGCGAAGCTCTTGAACGATGGCCTGCACCCGGCTTCCCCGCGTACCCACGCAGGCGCCTACCGGGTCGATATCGCGGTCGTGGCTTACCACCGCCACCTTGGAGCGCCCGCTCGGCTCCCGCACGCAGCACTTGATCTCGACGATCCCGTCGTAAATTTCGGGAACCTCCAGTTCAAAGAGGCGAATCAGCAATCCGGGATGAGTCCGGCTCGCGATGACCTGGGGGCCCTTTGACGCCTCGCGGACCTCCATGATGTAGGCCCGGATCCGATCGCCTCGCTTGTATACCTCGCGGAAAATCTGCTCGCGCCTCGGGAGGAGCGCTTCGGTGCGCCCGATATCGACATAAATATTGCCGCGCTCTACCTGCGAAACCGAGCCCGTGACGAGCTCGCCCTGGCGGCCCTTGAACTCTTCGTAAATGTTGGACCGCTCGGCCTCGCGGACCCGCTGGATAATGACCTGCTTGGCCGTCTGGGCGGCGATACGTCCGAGGGTTTCGGTGTCGAGCGAGATCAGGTAGGGGTCGCCGACCTGGATTTCGGGGCTCTCTTTTCTGGCGTCCTCGACATCGATCTCGGTCTCCGAATCCTGGACGATCCGCACCACCTCTTTCACAATCTGGGCGGTGATTTCGCCTGACTCCTCGTCGATCGACACCTTGACGTTCTCGCCGAGGGAAAACTGTTTTCTGGCAGCCGAGGCGATGGCCGTTTTCAACGTATCGTAGAGAAATTTCTTGTCGATCCCCCGCTCTCGCTCAAGCTGATTGAGAACCGCCACCAACTCCTGGCTCACCCGCTTACCCCTCCATCCCCTTTACCGGACCCGCTTTCGGGACCCTTGCCCATAAAAACGGAATCCCAGTCCACTTCCAACCGCGCCCGGGCGATTCCGCCAAGTGGGAAGGAGCGCTCCCCCCCATCATCCGTTTCGATAGTGACGACATCGCTCTCGATGTCTTTTAAAACACCAGAGAACCGCTGCTGGCCGGAGGCATCGTCCCGCCTCCTGAGCCGAACGGTGATCCGCTGGCCGGCGAAGCGGCGAAAATCCGAGGCCTTTCGAAGCGGCCTCTCGAGCCCGGGGCTCGAAACCTCGAGGACATGGGAGGAGTTGATGGTACCCTCCTCCTCCATCTTGCCGCCCAGTTCGCGGCTCATCCGCGAGCAATCGATCAGATTCACTCCCCCCGGCTTGTCGATGAAAAGCCGGAACATCTGTCGCTTACCGCCTCCGCCCCGCTCGATTTCCACCACCTCAAGACCCAGGTCGTCGGCCACGGCCTCGGCGAGGACCCAGATACGGCTGACTGCATCATGCGAAACCACGGGGCCCGGCTCCGGATCGGGACGAAAAAAAGCGGGCCGCTTTAGCGGGCCCACTTCCCATGCGTGTATTCAACACGCCGCCGGTAATGTACCCCTCATTGGGAATTAGTGCAAGATGAGCCGCCGAACCGGAAAAATAATGAAAAACTTCCCTCGACCCGCCCCGCGCGGCCTGGCCGGGCTTTTCCGTCTTGCCCCTCTCAGGGCTCCATGCTAGATTTTCTCTCCCGAAAGCCCATGTTTATTCAGTATTTACCGGGAGGCAGGCTCGATGGCGACAGGAGAGGCCCAGCGGCGCGAGATGGCCCGCGTGGACGACACGCACGAGATTAGCCACCGCACGATCTCGGTCCTTGAAAAAGAGACCCTTGAGCGCGAAATCATGGAGACCGCAGGCCAGGGGGGGATGGAATCGGTGGCCACCATCCTCCAGTCAGCCGGCCGGACGGTGGACCCCAAGTCGCCCACCTGGCGCGCCATATCACTGCTCGACCAAAAACTCGATCTGCTCATCTCCCTGCTCCAGAAAGAGAACATCAGCCAGGAGGCCGAATTCATCCGCTGCAGCGTCAACGTGAACGGCTCGGGGATTCGCTTCCCGAGCCAGCAGGTTTACGCAAAAGGGGATTCCCTCTGGATCGCGATGATATTTCTCTCCTCGCCTCCAATGCGGATCGAGGCCGTCGCCCATGTCGGGCGGGCCCAGAAGTCGGGAAAATTCCTCGAACGCCTGCCCGGCGCCGTCGTCGATATCTCCTCGAAATTCATCGCCATCAGGGCGAATGACAAGGAAGAGATTCTTCGCTACACCTTCCAGCGCCAGCGCGAGCAGCTAAGGGCCAAGCGCGAGAGTTGACACCCTCAGGCCGCTCCGCAGGAGAGCCCGTCCCCGGCCCATAGCGTATTTATTTTTCGTTATGTTTTTTCATCATTATGGATAATCCGTTAGGAGCTTGATCGATGGCCACACCCCTTCCGATGCCAAAACTCGGACTCACCATGGAGGAAGGCACTATCCTCAAATGGATCAAATCCGAGGGCGAAGAAGTTGAAAAAGGAGAAATGATCCTCCAGATCCAGACCGACAAGGTCGAATACGAGGTGGAGTCTCCGGACGGGGGAATCCTGCTCAAGACATTCGCGGCCGAGGGTGATGTCGTTCCCTGCGGGGACAACATCGCCGTCATCGGCGCGGAGGGCGAGGACACGGGCGCGTTTCAAAACGCCGCCGCCGAGCCCGTGGCTCCCGCACCGGCGCCAACTTCAGAACCAGTGACTCCCGAGCCGGCGGCTCCCGAGCCTGTGGCTCCTCCAGCCGTCCAGCCCGCCACGGGCCGCGTTCTCGCCAGCCCGGCGGCGCGGCGCGTCGCCCGCGAGTTGGGGGTCGACTACCGCACCCTCCGGGGATCGGGCCCAGGCGGGCGAATCGTCCAGGCCGACGTCCAGGCGGCAGTCGACTCCGGCGCTCCCCGATCCATGCCGGCCGCACCTCCCGCCGCGCAGACTGGGCCTCCCGCAGTGGCTTCCGCTGCTCCGGTCGCCGGCATGCGGAAGGTCATCGTCGAGCGCATGGCCGCCAGCTGGGATCAGGTTCCCCGCATCACCCTCCAGGCCGAGGTGGACCTCACCAACCTATTGGCGGTGCGCGAAGCCAGCAAGGCGGCCTGGGAAAGCGACCTCGGCGTCAAGATCTCGATCAACGACCTGATCGTTTTCTACACCGCCCGCGCCGTCCGGCGGTTCCCGCAGGTCAACGTCCAGCTCTCGGGCGGCGAGATATGCCGGATGCAGGATGTGAACATCGGCCTCGCCGTCGCCGTCGAGGAGGGGCTCATGGTGCCCGTCATCCGGGGCGCGGATCAGAAGTCCATCGACCAGATTTCGCGCGAGTCGCGCCAGCTGGCCGAGGCCGCCCGGGCCGGTGGCCTCCCGCTGACCGCCCTCGAGGGCGGCACCTTCACAGTCTCGAACCTGGGCGCCTACGGGGTCGATCACTTCTCGGCCATCATCAACGCGCCCGAGAGCGCGATACTGACCGTCGGCGCCGCGCGCGAGCGAGCCGTGGTGCGGGGCGGAGAGGTCGTCCCCCGGACCACCTGCTTCATCGGAATCAACGCCGACCACCGCATCGTGGACGGCGCCCCGGCGGCCGAGTTCCTCGGAGCGCTCAAGAACACCCTTGAGCACCCCAAGGTCATACCGGCGTAGGTCTAAATAAATATACCATTAACAAACAATAGCTTATGTCGAACAATCTCACCGCGCTCCGAGTATGGTAGAATTTACCTGAGCCCTTCTTGCAGAGTTCACTCCCCCCGCTATGCCCGGAATGAAGCCTCCGCCCTTCCCTAACTCGCCATCTGCCCTGGCTTGCGGTCGGGGCGCTGCATCTCGAAGACATCCTGGCTCCGGCAGTAGTGGTTCCCTGCCAAGCGGCCGACGGGCTGGAGCAGGACCGGGTCAATGTATTTCTCATCGATCATGACATCCTCCCGGATGTGCCAGCGGATGACCTCGCCGATGACAAGATGGGTCCGCTCGCCCGGCTCCCCGTTCGTGAGGAGATTGCGGAACTCGCACTCCATGGCCACAGGGGCGGCCGCTATCCGCGGGGCGGGAACCAGGTCGGCGGGGACCGCCTCGAGGCCCGCCTCCTCGAACTCGTTCACCTCGGGCGGGTAGTTGCCGGCGCAGATGTTCATCTGCTCCTCCATCCCGTTCACCACGACATGGATGACGTAACCCTGGGTCTCGAAGATGTTCCGGGTGGTGTGCTTCTGGTCGTTTTCGCGCTCGCCAACCGAGATCGAGACCATGGGCGGAGCGTGGGAGACGCAGGTGAAGAAACTGAAGGGGGCGAGGTTCGCTACGCCCGCCTTGCTGACGGTGCTGACCCAGGCGATCGGGCGCGGCACGACGGTGCCGACCATGAGGCGGTAGATCTGCCGCCGGTCGATGTCGGCGGGGTCGATGGTTCGAAAGCTCATCGGGGATGCTCCTCTCTATTATCGGGAAAATAGCGGGCGCGGCACCGTCCAAATCGCCCGTGCCGCAGGCACCGCTCAGGGTTAAAAATAGTCGTCGTATTCGTAGCGAAGGCCGTCCGGCTCGTCCGGGTCGGCGGGGCGGCTGAGGGTCCGCTCGGGCGAGCCACCCTCCCAGGGTGAATCGCTCTCCTGGGGCGGGGCGTCCTCCCCCTGGGGAACGCCCACCTCCCGGGCCGGGGCGGTGTCCTCCTCGAGCGACCACCGCTCGTACAAATCCTCGGGAAGCTCCGAGACGAAGCGCGAGATGCGCGAGAATACGCCCATCCGCCGGCTGTCGCTCTCGAGCATCGGATAGCACAGGTGAAGGTCGTCCTTCGTCCGCGTCAGGCCGACATAGAACAGGCGGCGCTCCTCCTCCTCCCCGTCGGGGTCGGCGAGGGCCCGCTGGTGGGGAAAGTGGCTGTCGGTGAGCCATATCATGAAGACGACGCGCCACTCGAGCCCCTTGGCCTGGTGAATCGAGCTCAGGACGACGGACTCCTCGGGTGCCTCCGTTCCGCCGGGCGCCGTTCCCTCGGCGGCGACCGAGCCCATCAGTGCCAGGTCCGAGAGGAAGGTCTCTGGCGATTCGTACTGCATGGCGAACTCGGCAAGCTGGTTGATGTCCTCGACCCGGGCCGGGGCGTTGTCGAAGGCCGCCTGCATATAACTCTCGTAAAATCTATCGAGGACAAGGGAGATCATCTCGGTGGGGGGCGGCATCTTTCCTCCGCCGGGGGCGGTTCCCCCACCCTCTTTTCCGGGCCGCCCGAGGCCGACTAGGTCGGCGATCAGCCCCCGGAACACCTCCCAGCTCTCGCGCGCGCCCCGAGGGATGATTTCCGCTCCTCCCACACAGGCGAAGCGGAGCGGGTCCTCCTGCGCCCTCAGCACATTCCAGATGCGGGCCGCCGTCGCCTCCCCGATCCGGGGCAGAAGCTTGAGCGCCCGCTTCCAGGCAAGCTCGTCGGCCGGACAGGCGACCAGCCGCACGAAGGCGGTGACATCCTTGATGTGGCGCTGCTCGAAGAAGCGGAGTCCGCTCCTGATCTCGAAGGGTATGCCCCGACGTGTGAGTTCCATCTGGACTTCCATCGAGTGGTAGTGCGCCCGGTAGAGAACGGCCATCTCCGAGAGGGGGATTCCCTCGTCGCTCAGCTCGAGGATCCGCTGGGCGATGAAGTCGGCCTGCTGGAGCACCTCGCGGCAGGGGACGAGGGCGGGCAACGGACCCGCCCCCCGGGTGGTGGCGAGTTCTTTTTTGAACTGACGGCGATTGTGGAGGATCGAGGCGTTCGCCAGCGTAAGGATCGGCTGGGTGCTCCGGTAGTTCGCCTCGAGCCGGAACAGCCGCGCCCCAGGGTAGCGGTCCGGGAATGTGATGATGTTCTCGAAGTGGGCTCCCCTGAAGCTGTAGATGCTCTGGGCGTCGTCCCCCACCACGGTCAGATTTTTATGACCCCCGCCCAGGAGGTCGATGATGTCGGCCTGGATTTTGTTCGTGTCTTGATACTCGTCCACGAGTACGTGCCGGAAGCGCTCCTGGTAGAGGGCGCGGACGTCCTCGTGCCCGGCGAGCAGGGCGCGCGTGTGGGTGAGGAGGTCCGAGAAATCCATTGCCTGGATTTCCTTCTTGCGGGTCCGGTAAGCCTCGGCCACCCCCTCGACCTCGGCGATCCGGTCCGCCAGATAGGGCGCACGGTCCATCACGGCGTCGGCCATCCCGCGATCGGTGTCGGCCGAGAAGGAGAGAAGGGACTCGAGGACTCTTCCCTTGGGGAAATGTTTTTCCTTCGGGTCCACCCCGGCCAGGCGGATGCAGTCGCTCACGAGGTCCGTGGCGTCTTCCCGGTCGAGGATAGTGAAGTTTTGCCCGAAGCCGAGAAGAGTGGAATGGTTCCTGAGGATCAGGTTTCCCACGTGATGGAAGGTGCCGCCCCAGATGCGCCGCACGTCGTACTGGATCAGCGTCGCCACGCGGTGGAGCATTTCGCGTGAGGCGCGGTTGGTGAAGGTGAGAAGAAGAATCGACTCGGGCCGCACACCGTCCTCGACAAGACGCGCGAGGCGGTAGGTGACGGTGCGCGTCTTGCCGCTGCCGGCGCCGGCGATCACAAGGAGCGGGCCGCCGCCAGCCATCACGACATCGAGCTGTTGCGGGTTGAGCTCGTCCTCGTAGGCGAGCCCGCCCGATCGCGAAGCGGGAGAACGCTTGAGGGTGTACTTTCTTCCACCCCTTGTGAGACTTCCGCCGCCGGACGAGCCGGAACCAGTCATATCATCGCGCTCCGAGCGCTCCGGCTGCGGGCGGGGGGACCGGCGCGCATGGGCTCCGGATTGACTTATCCGAAGCGGGCCGCTAGATTGCCCATGGTACATCCCCAACCGGGAGCCTTCCAAATGAGCATTTATCAATCATTTTTCGACGGCATGGCCCTTGGGTTCTTCCTGGGCATTTTGACGTTTTACCTTGTCTACCGCTACAAGATCAGGCGCTCCAAAAAACCCAAGGACGACATCGACAACCTTGTCGATGACATCAAGAGCTACTACCGGGGCGTATCCGAAAGAAAATCGGACGACTTCGAATAGAGACCGGTTTTCCTCCGTTCACCGAAACCCTCCACCGCGCCGTCACTTTCGCGCTACCGCTCTCAATGATAGGGCTTCTCGTTCGAGGCCAGCGCCGAGCCCAGGTGGGAGAGTGCGTTCATCATCACCACCCCCCAGCCCCGGACCTCGTCGTATTCGACGAGGTTGATTGCGGCGTTATGTTGGCGAATCGCCCGCATGTCGTTCAGATCGATACGGAGAATCCGGCAGAGGAGCGTCGTAATCGCGAGGTTGTGGCTGACGGCGACGACCATCTCGCCCGGGTGACGGCTGTGAATCGACTCGACGGCTGCCCAGGCACGCTTCTGCAAATCGGGCAGGCTCTCGCCGCCGGGCGTCAGAGCCTCGGCCGGCCGCTCCCGCCAGAGGTCCCAGAAGCCATTGTACTTTTCCTTGACGTCGGCGATCCGCATCCCCTCGAGGTCGCCCTGGTTGAGTTCGGCAAGACCGGTTTCCTCATGGAGAGGGAGGCCGCCCAGCCCCTCGGCCAGAATCCCCGCCGTCTCCCGGGCGCGGATCAGCGGGCTTGAATAGATCGCCGCTATCGGGCGGCCCGCCAGGGGCGGAATCAAGGCCCTGGCCTGAGCCAGGCCGACTTCGTTCAGGGGTTGGTCGGAGACGCCCTGGATCCGGTTTTCGGCATTCCAGGCCGTCTCGCCGTGGCGAAGCAGGTAGAGAAACAACGGATATACTCCGGGCAGCGCTATCGGTGGTTTGCGTAAGGGGCGCCGGTCAGTTTTCGAATTTCAGAAAATCGTCCGGCTTGAGGTCTTCGAGCCACTTCTTGACTTCCTCGGTGTCGTCCTCGAGGGGCTTTTCCCGGGACTCCGGTCCCTTGTCGCCGCCCTCTTCTTCTTCGGACTCGGTGAATTCGATGCTCTTCGCCTCCTCGAGCACTTTCTCCTCGACAAAGATCGGCGCGCTCATCCGGAGGGCCAGCGCGATGGCGTCCGAGGGCCTCGAGTCGATGGATATCTCCGAGCCGTTCATCGCGAGGTAGATCTCGGCAAAAAAAGTATTGTCGCGCAGATCGCTCACGAGGATGCGGGTCACCTTCCCCTCGACGCCGTTGATGATGTTCTTGATCAGGTCGTGGGTCATCGGCCTCGGCGTCTCGAACTCCTCTATCTCGCGGGCGATGGCGTGCGCTTCGAAAATACCCACCCATATCGGGAGAGAGCGTTCGCCCTCCGTTTCCTGGAGGATGACAATCGGAACATTCGTCAAGTGATCAAGGGTGAGCCCTTTCACTTTCATTTCGATCATGTTGCTCTTTCCTCCAATACCGCGCCTTGGGGCAAAGCCACTCCACCGAGGTTGCTGACACTACCCCGGAGAACCTCCACCTCCACCATCTCACCGATTTGGGGGGGCGGTCCCTCGAAATGGAAGTGTACCCGATGATTCGCCCGGCTGCGACCCATATAACGGCGGGGGGCGGAAATCTGGAGGAGCCCGCCCCCGGATTCGCCTCCACCGGGCGAGTTTCCGGCCTTTTCACGCAACGGGCCCTCGACCATCACCTCGACCACCGACCCCTCGAGCCCGCGATGAAGCTCTTCCGATATTTCGCGCTGAAGCTGCTGAACAACCCTAAAACGTTCGTCTTTCGCCTCATCCGCCACCTGGCCGGCCATGCCGTCGGCCGGGGTCCCCGGCCGCGGCGAGTATTTAAAAAGGTAGATATTATCGTAGCGCGACTCTTTCAGAACCCGGAGGGTATCCTCGAAATCAGCGTCGGTCTCCCCCGGAAACCCGACGATAATATCCGAAGTGATCGCCCCGCCCGGCACCCGTTCGCGATAGAGGGCCATCTTGGCCAGATATTCCTCGGCAGTGTAGCCGCGCTCCATCCTCCGGAGAACTTCGTCGCTGCCCGACTGGACGGGCAGGTGAAGGTGCTCGCACACTTTTTCGCACTCGGCCATCGCGCCGATCATGTCCTCGCCGCAATCCTGAGGGTTGGAGGTCATGAAGCGGATCCTCTCAAGGCCTTGGGCCTCGTCCAACCGGCGGAGGAGGCCGCCGAACGTCGGCTCGCCCTCCGTCTTTTTTCCGTAGGAATTGACGTTCTGGCCCAGAAGATGGATTTCCCGGAATCCCTCCCGGACGGCGGCCTCGATCTCCTCGACGATCAGGGCGCTCGGCTTGCTCCACTCAGGCCCGCGCGTATAGGGGACAACGCAAAACGAGCAGAAATTATCGCAGCCGCGAGCGATGCTCACATAGGCACTTGGGCCGCAGCTCCGGCGAATGGGCGCGAGTTCCGAGAAATCGGGTTCGACCGTTTCGGTGTCGCAGACCCTTCCCGCCTCGATCCCCCGGAGCATCTCGGGAAGTTTCGAGATGTTCTGGGTACCGAAAATCAGATCGACGTCCCCGTTTCTTTTGGCGATGCGCTCGCCCTCACGGGTGGCGAAGCAACCGCAGACCCCGATTTTCAGGTTCGGATTTTTTTTCTTGAGTTTGCGCAGACGGCCCAGCTGGCTGAACACCTTCTGCTCGGCGCGGTCGCGGATGGAGCAGGTGTTGAGAAGAATCAGGTCCGCGCCCTCAGGGTCGTCGCCGGGCTCGTAGCCTTCAGCGGTCAGATAGCCGGTGATCGTCTCCGAGTCGTAGCGGTTCATCTGACAACCGTAGGTGATGATGGTGAATCGCTTGCTCAATTCTCCTGAACTCCCAGTGCGATCGTTCGGCCGTCGGCGTGCGATGTGCAACCGTGCGACAACGCCTACTTTATCATATCGACCTTGCATTTTCTTTAGGCTATCGTTCGGGGGTGTGATTCCAGGCATTAAACGGGACCGGGGCAACGGAACTGGAGGGCTACCCGCGCTCCACCACCATTGCCCCTATCGGGAGGACGGGCGTTGAGGGCGCTGTGTTTTCACGGGCGGAGGGAGGCCGGCATGTGCGGAGACTTCCTCAACGCGGCCCGGCTCATCGGCGGCGCGGCGGACCGGGCAGGGCTTTCGGCCCAGGTGCGGACGTCGATGTGGCCCGCGCCGCCGGGAGGAGCCGACCGAGCGATAATCCGCATCGCCCCCGAATCGCTCCGTGATCTGAGCGTTCCCAGAAAATACGACCTCGAGGTGATCTGCGAGCCCTCGCTGGCGGTCATCCCCCCCATGGGCGGCGCCCTGCTCCTCGGAGGCGTCCTCCTCGTCAACGCTCCGGTTCCTCCGAAAACTCCACCGGACGGCCCTCCTGTTTTCTCAGCCGATCTCGGCGCGCTGGCCGCCCGGCTGGGGGCTCCCCTCGCCTTCGCCCTCGCCGGGTCCGCCTGGGCGGCGATGGCGGCACTGACCCCCGAGATGGCGTTTCCTCTCGGGGCCATTGAATCCGCCGCACCAGATGCGGGTGGCACACCAAGTGCCGGGGGCACACCTTTGGGGGAGGCCGAAATAAAACTCCTCCGGGCGGGGTTTGAGCAGGGCGCGGCCCTTCTGGCCGGGTTCGCTCCGGACGGAGATCGCGCCCGTTGACGACGCCTCCCGGCCGCGGCTAGGGTGTCACCGAAAAATCGCCCCGCTCTTCATCGCTACCAAACGCTTTTCACCGCCGCCGCTGCTAACCATCGCCCGGAACCGGCTCCTGGAAGGGCATCGCCCCCCGAAAGGACCCGCGCCGCCAGGAAGACCGCGATGAAATATCACCGCCTATTAAAGGGAATGGCCTGTCTGGGGATGGCCGCCGGGCTGACCGGTTGCGCCGCCGTACGGTCCGCTCTTTTTCCCGCCTGCCCTTTTTCCGCAGGCTCTCGACCCGCCGCTCGGGGCGAAACCCCTTTCGAGGTGGGCCTCTGGGTTCAGGCCGAGGGAAGCCAGCGGACCCTGGACAACGCAGATAAGATTAGGGCCCTCGTGGCGCAGGCGCGCAAATCGGGCGTCACCGACATCTACGCCCAGGTCTACCGGAGCGGGCGGGCCTGGTTTCCAACCCGCTACGCCGACGACTCGCCCGCCCGGCGCGCGGGGGGCGATCCGCTGGCCTATCTCCTGAAACTCGCGACGGAAGCCCCTGGAGGGAGTGCGATCCGGGTGCACGCCTGGATCAACGCCTTCTCGTTGGCCAGGAATGCGAAGGCGCTCATCATCTCGGACCTGGGCGATGAGGCCGTCCTTCGCGATCAGTTCGGTCACTCGCTTCTCGAATACCCCCCGAGCGGGAAACCCCCCTGGGCGAAGGGATTCGGACTCGGGACACCGGGGATATTCCTCGACCCGGCCCATCTGGGAGTCCGGCGGCGGCTCGTCATCATCGCCTCCGAACTCCTCCGCCGGTATCCTTCCCTCGCGGGAATTCATCTCGACTTCATCCGCTACCCCTACGCCCTGCCCATCTCGCCGGGCTCGCGCTTTTCCCCCCGCCTCGATTTCGGCTACGGACGGGACTCGGTGGCCCGCTTCCGGCAGGAGACGGGCCGCCGGGCCCCGCTGGCCGGGGCATCGGTCTCCCGGCCCGACTACGAGGCCTGGGACACATGGCGCCGGAGGCAGGTGACCGAGGCCGTCCGTGAGGTTTTGGGCACGATTCGGGCGATACGGCCCGCCTCGCGCCTCTCGGCCGCCCTTTTGCCCTGGCCAGAGCGGGCCTATTTGTCCTCGTTTCAGGACTGGCGGAGCTGGCTGCGCGAGGGGCTTCTCGACAAGGCGATCGTGATGAATTATTCGAGGGACATGACCCTTGCCTCCGAGATCAACTGGAGTGCGGCAGCCACAAGAAACACTTCAAGAAACCCGGCCAAACAATTGATAATAATTGGCTTAGGCGTATGGCTTTTCGAGGAAAATCCCCCCGCCCTCTGGCGCCAATGGCGGGACGCCCGCCTCGCGGGAGTTGATGGCGTCGCCCTGTTCTCCTACGATCAGATGGCCGGTAAATCTGGATTTTGGCGCTTCCCTCGCCCCAAAACCTCGTCGTTACAAAGGATTCCATAAATTTCCGCTTGCATGTGGAGCTCAATATGTATAATATTTTCCAGATGTCAAGGTCCGCCTCCCTGATTTTGTGCCGCCTGTAGGGAAACCCATCAATATATTGTACCGCCTAACTGGGCAGGAGCCTTTTCCGCCCGATGGTGCCGCCTAATGCGGACCAGGAGAAGGGAGATTATGAACAAAAGGGATCTCATCAACGCCATCGCAAGCGAAACGGACATGAGCAAAGCAGGCGCCGGGGCAGTGCTGAATGCTTTCGTCTCCTCCGTCACCGGGGCCCTCAAAGGCGGAAATAAGGTGACGCTGACGGGCTTTGGCACCTTCAGCATCTCCAACCGCGCCGCGCGCATGGGGCGTAACCCCAAAACGGGCGAACCGATTCAGATCCAGGCGTCCAAAGTGCCTAAGTTCAAGGCGGGGGCCGGCCTCAAGGGAGCGGTGAAGTAGTCAGAAGGACTTCAACCTCTCGCCGCTCGCGTGCGGAGAGGAAAATCATCTGTTCATGGCCATGAACGGAAACGGGGGAGCTCACGTGCTCCCCCGTTTTTTTTTTGCCCCCCGAGTCGATTTCGGTGGCATCTAACCCCTCCGAAACTCATCAGAAATCTCCCTGAAACATATCCGCCCTATAAAGACTTTGTTTGCACCTTTCAGTTTTGGGATATATGTAGGCGTAAAGGATAAGAAACTCCGATGTCCCTGTTACTGATGAACACTCCAAAGGATTGAGCGAATGTCCGCTTCCGAAATAACTCCCATCGACAAAGTAACCTTGGGACGGCGAGGAGCCATGGCCACCATCGCCATGGCGGCCGGGATAGTGGTGAGCTACGGAACCGCCGCCATCTACGGCCTGCGCTTCCTGTTCGGGCGGCAAAAGCCCCCGCGGATGGTCCAGGTCCTCTCGGCGGCCCTCACCGAGGTTCCCGACGGCGGGAGCCGCCTGGCGCAGGACCTTTCGGGGCGGAAATTCCTCCTTGTCCGCTCGGGCGGGAACGTCAGTGCCTTCTCCACCACTTGCACCCATCTGGGCTGCCAGGTCCACTGGAAGACTGAGGATAAGGCGTTTATCTGCCCCTGCCACGACGCGGTCTTCGACGCAAACGGAAACCCCGTCGAGGGGCCTCCACCGATCCCCCTGGCCCGCTACCCGGTCGAGGTGCGCGGTTCCAATATCTTCGTATCGATGCCGGAGGCCTGAGCCGTGGCCGATCGGATTCTCAACTGGGTCAGCGAACGCATCCCCTTCAACTGGGACAATCTCAAGCATTTCACCAGCGAGCCCATCCCCCGGCACATGCACAAGTGGTGGTTCTGCCTGGGCGGGACGCCGCTTTACCTCTTCATGATCCAGCTCGTCAGCGGAATCGCCCTCACCTTCTATTTTGTCCCCGACCCGTCGAAGGCGTACGAATCGGTGCGCTATATCACCGAGGAAGTCCCCTTCGGCTGGTGGGTGCGGGGGATTCACCGCTGGTCGGGCGAGTTGATGGTGGTCTCGGTCATCCTCCACATGATGCGGGTGTTCTTCACCGCCGCCTACAGGCGGCCGCGCGAGATCAACTGGCTCATCGGGATGGCGCTCCTCATCACGGTGTTCACCTTCGGCTTCTCGGGCTATTCGCTCATCTACAACCAGGTTTCCTATTGGGCCACCGTCGTGGGAACCAATATGGCCGCCGCCGTGCCGTTCGTGGGCCAATACATGGCGGGCTTTCTCCGGGGCGGGCCGGTCATCAGCGCGAACACCCTCACCCGCATGTACGTTCTGCACATCGGCGTGCTCCCCACGGCCGCTTTCGGCCTTCTGGCGCTGCACATATTCCTGATTCGGATTCACGGCGTGAGCGAATTCATCGACACCTCGAACGGCGAATCGCGCGACGACGAGGACCGCTTTTTCCCGTTTTTCCCGGACCACCTCCTGACGGAAATCGCCATCGGCATTTTCTTGATATTCCTCGTCAGCCAACTCGCCATCATTTTTCCGGTCCAGATCGGCGAGCCGGCCAATCCGGCCGTCACCCCCGAACACATCAAACCCGAATGGTATTTCTACCCGGTCTTCAGATGGCTCAAGCTCTTCTCGTTCCAGACCGGAATCATCAGCACTATTGGAATCGTAATGGTCATGTTCGCGTGGCCCTGGGTGGACGCCTCGATCGAGCGTCGTTTTCCGGGGCGCGAGGTGAGCGTATTCATTGGCATCGCCGCCGTCGTGGCGATGGTTGTCCTGGTCCTCATCGAAGGGCTGTCTGGACACTGAGCGAAGGAGAAACCCTGTGAATTTTCGGGTCAAGCAGTGGATTGTGGCGGCGCTGAGCCTGTTTTTCCTCGGCTCGCTGATCACGGTGGGCTTCATTGAGAGCGGCCGTCTGCTGCCGGAGAAGAAGGCGAAGGTGGTCGTCACGGCCAAGAACGAGGGCTGCGTGAACTGCCATGCCGAAAAATCGCCCGGCATCGTCTCGCAGTGGAAAGACAGCCGCCACGCCCCCCTCGGGGTGGGCTGCGTCGATTGCCACCAGGCGAAAAAAGAGGACCCCGACGCCTGGGAGCACGAGGGCTCCCTCGTCGCCACCGTCGTCTCGCCCAAGGACTGCGCCCGCTGCCACGCCAAAGTGGCCAAGGAGTTCACCAACAGTCACCACGCCAAGGCCGCCCAGTTCATCGGCAGCCTCGACAACTTCCTGGGCGTCGTCGTCGAGGGCGCCCCCGCGGCCATCGGCGGCTGCCAGAAGTGCCACGGCTCGACCGTCAAGGTGCTCAAGAGCGGAAAGCTCGACCCCTCGACCTGGCCCAACTCCGGCGTGGGCCGCATCAACCCGGACGGCAGCAACGGCACCTGCTCGGCCTGCCACGCGCGGCACACCTTCTCCGCCGCCCAGGCGCGCCAGCCCGAGAACTGCGGCAAGTGCCACATGGGGCCGGACCATCCCCAGATCGAAATCTATAACGAGTCGAAGCACGGAATCGTCTTCCGAGCGCGAATCAAAGAGATGAACCTGGACAGCAGGAGCTGGGTCGTCGGCAAGGACTACACGGCCGCGCCAACCTGCGCCACCTGTCACATGAGCGCGACGAAAGATCTTCCCATCACCCACGACGTCGGCAAGCGGATCAGTTGGACCCTGCGGCCGGTGGTATCAAAGAAACTCAAGAACTGGGAAGCCAAGCGAAAGGACATGCAAAACGTCTGCGCCGCCTGCCACGGCCCCGACTTCACGAAATCCTTCTACACCCAGTACGACAACATCATCGGTCTCTACAACGAGAAGTTCGCCGTCCCGGCCCGGGACATCATGCTCGCACTCAAGAAAGAGGGGAAAATCACATCGACGCCGTTCGACGATAAAATCGAGTGGACCTTCTTCGAGCTCTGGCACCACGAGGGCCGCCGCGCGCGCATGGGCGCCTCGATGCAGGGCCCCGATTACACGCAGTGGCACGGCTTTTACGAGGTGGCCAAGCACTTCTACTTCAAATTCATTCCCGAGGCCGAGAAACTCTCGCCCGGCCTCACCGAGCGCTTCGTCAAGGGCAAGCACCACCAGTGGCGCAAGGGGATGACCAAGGCGCAGATTCAGCAGATGCTTGACTTTTATCAGAAGAGATACGGAGCGGAAGAGAAAAAATAGGGGGCGGCGGCCGGCGGCCGGATTATCCGGGCCGCCCTTCCTCCACCGAGTTCAATCACCGAGATCAATCCACCCGACGGGATCAAACCCCCGCCGAGGTTAGTTTTTCTATCAATCCCCCTGAGGAGCTCGGTCCCCCTGCTTGACCAAAATCCTGTATGCCGGAAGCGTTAGACAGTCCAGATCAGCCGCCCTCTCCCGAAGCGGACTGGCTCGCCTCAACACACCATGTTATTCAACCTCGGGCTTTTTTCACCGCGAGACGGTGCGCACGCAACACCGACTCCGTATATCCACTCGGCAGGTCAAGCCCATTAGATACGATTTCGAAGGCCGCCTTGAATTCATTGCCGGCTATATTATCCGCCATGGGTAGGTAATTCTCGTCGTGGGCATTCTGCCCGTCAACGACGGCGGCCATTTCCCTGAAAGTTTCTCCCACCTGGCTCTCGGCAACGATGTCCCACTTTAGCCAATCGGCGATGTGCTGACTCGAGATGCGCAGGGTGGCCAGGTCTTCCATGAGATTCGTTCCCTCGAGATCCGGGACCTTGGAGCAACCGACTCCCTGGCCGACCCAGCGCGAAACATAGCCAAGGATGCCCTGGGCATTGTTCCTGAGTTCCGTCTGTACTTCCTGGGGAGTCAGCTCCCTGTCAAGCAATGGAATCGTTAATATCTCGTCGAGGCTGGCGCGGTCCCTGTCGGCCAGCTCTTTTTGTCTTCCCTCGACATCCACGTAATGATAATGCATGGCGTGTATTGTCGCGACGCTCGGAGACGGCACCCAGGCGGTGTTCGCCCCGGCCTGAGGGTGGGCTATCTTGGCGCCGTACATGGCCTTTAAATTATCCGGCATGACCCACATGCCCTTTCCGATTTGGGCGTGACCGGGCAGGCCGCACTCGATTCCGATATCCACGTTCCAGTCTTCGTACGCCCTGAGCCATTGCTGTTGTTTAATCTCTTCCTTGCGCAGCATCGCGCCCGCGTACACGCTAGTATGAATCTCATCTCCGGTTCGATCCAGAAAACCCGTGTTGATGAATACGATGCGATCCTCGGCCGCGCGTATGCACTCCTTGAGGTTTGCGGTCGTTCTTCTTTCTTCATCCATGATTCCTATTTTTATCGTGTTTTCATCCAGGCCCAGCGCCTTTTCGACTTCACCGAACAGCTCGACCGTCGCGGCGACTTCCTCGGGGCCGTGGAGCTTGGGTTTCATGAAATAAACGCTGCCGGTTTGGCTGTTGACGAGATGGCCGTTTCTCTTGAGATCGTGAACGGCGGCAAGCGATGCGACCATCGCATCGAGGAAGCCCTCCGGGATCGGCTTGCCATCCTCCGTGAGCACGGCATCGGTATACAAATGAATACCCACATTGCGATTCAACAACAAACTCCGGCCCGGCAGGGTGTATTCCCCGCCCTCCGGCGACATATAAGTTCTATCCGGATTTAGCGCGCGAACCATCTCCCGGTCGTTTTCCGTGAAGGTCGCCTCCAGCGTTCCCTTCATGATTTTATGCCAGTTTCTATAAGCGTTCGCTTTGTCGTCCGCATCCACCGCCGAAACGGAATCCTCGAAGTCCTGTATGGTTGTGACGGCGGCTTCAAGTAATATTCCCTTCACACCGGCAGAGTCGTATCTTCCGGCCGTCTCGTCATCCCTGTCTATTTGAATTTCGATATGCAAACCGTTGTTTCTCATCAAAACGCCGGCCAGTTCGCCGTCGGCTTCCGTGAAACCCGCGAATTGAGAACGATCAGTCAGGCAGGCTTCATCCCCGTCGCCTATCACCGCGACCAGATTCTTGTTCTCATCCAGTTTGTATCGGATCACGAGCGCATGAGACCCATTTTCCAACGCCACGACATCGTCGAGAAATTTCTTGGCGTACGCGATCACCCTGGCCCCGCGCCGGGAATTATAACCGTCGGGTCCATCACCCTTTTTCCCGGCGCCCCTATCCTCGGGAATCATGTCGAAGCCGTACATCGCGTCGTAAAGACTCTCCCAACGGGCATTCGCCGCATTGGTTGCGAAGCGTTCGATCGTCAGGGGCACAACGAGTTGGGGGCCCGCGATTTTCGCGAGTTCCCTGTCCACATCGAGCGTATTTACCTTGAAATAGGGACCTTCGGGAATCAAATAACCAATTTCACATAGGAAAGATTTATATTCTCCCATGTTGAAAGGTTTGCTATCTCTCTCCTTATGCCAGGCATCGATCTCTCGTTGTAGACAGTCTCGTTTTTCCAGCAACTCTTTGTTCTTGGGCTCTAATTTATTCGAAATCTCGCCAAGAAAGCTCCAAAAAAATCCGGATCGACACCTGTTCCCAGCGCGTTCTCATCTTTAACCAAGTCATATAGAGGCTGCGCGACTTGCATGCCGGCGACTCCGACATAACCTGGGCTCATAATATCCCACCTATTTTTATCCGGAATTATACGGCAACACGTTAAACCGGGATTATGCAGCAACGACCTGTGGATGGCGGATTCTTGATTTCACAAGGATGGCTGCGCGAAGGAGGGATCCGAGCGAATCCGATTTCCCTGAAAATTCCATGTAATTCCCTGTTCGGATTTCAGGCCGGAATTTTCGAGACTCTTTATTTTATAAGCACATATGGAGGATATTGCCGGTGCGATAGGTCCTACTCGGTCGCGCCGATCAACGGGCCCGCGCCCGCCCAGGCCGCCCGATCCGAGAGCAGGTCCACCGAGTCGCGGATGAAATCCCCGAAATCCGAAACACGCTCGGCCGAGTCGAGGATGAGCCGGCTGGTTCGGGCGACGTTCTCGTCGCTGAAGGGGAGCTTGAGTTTTCGGAGGATTATCCGGGTCCGACCGTCGAGGTACATGTAGTCGATGTCGTCCACATCGCCGTAAAATCGCTCGGCGCCGTCGCGGGCGGCGGTAATCTCCCCGGCTCCGCGGCCGTAGAGGGCGGCGATGCCCGCCTCGAACTCGGCGATCAGCTCGGGAGGGCTGGATACCCTCGCCTGGCGGACGATCAGAGGGACGCTCCGGTCGGCGACCGAGATGGCGTAGTCCACCGCGATCTCGACCAGGGTGTGCGCCAGGTAGTAGGCGTCGGACTCCCCGAGAGGAGTGCCCATTTCCGAGGCGAAGGCCGAGAGGAGCGGAACCAGGTCGGCCCCGCGCCGGTAGGTGTAGCCCCTCTTCTCGGCGGCGGAGAGGCCCCCGTCGGGCTTCCCGGCGCCGCCGTAGTGGCAAAAATTATCGACGACGAGATGGCACTTCACCCAGATGAGCTTGGGGTAGCGCTCAAGCACACCGGGCGGGGGATCGAAGCGGTGGGTCTCGCGGGAGCGGAAGCCCTCGGTCAACGGCAAATGGTCGGGCGCGATGTTGTACAAGTATAGGTCGCGCTCGTCGGGCGGGGGCTCGGGGCCGTGCTTGAGAAGCGTCCGGAGAATCAGGCTATGACAGTTGGTCAACAAGGCGCGGCTCCGAAGCAGATGAAATCATGGATGAATTCTCGTGAGAATTCCAAAAATATTCCGGGGCTTTTTTTATAGAAGGTGAACGGCGGCGTCAAATTCGGATCCGGGGATCGGCGGCTTCCTCCCTCCCGCGGCGGATCCCCTTCCCCGGAGGAGCGGGACTCCCGGCCGTTCCAGCTGCGGATTACTTCGCCCCGGAGGGGCCTGTGAGGAAGTAGCACTCCCCTTCACGGCGGGCCCTGCCCTCCTCGATGAGTTTTTCGAGGTGGCCGGCGATCATCGTGGCTCCGATCCGGATGGTCTCCTCTCTCATTCCCCGGTAGATGCGTCCGGCCATCCCCTCGGGGGTGTCGAGACCCTCGCCGAGGGCCTCTAGGACCTGTGCCTCGCGCCGGGCGCGGTGTGTGAGCAGGGCCTCTACCCGACCCGCCGGGTCGACGACCGGAGGGCCGTGGCCCGGATAGATCACCCTCGGGGCGAGGCCCCGCACTCGCTCGAGCGAGTCGAGGTAGGCGCTCAGGCTTCCCAGAGGAGGGCCCACCCAGGTCGAGGTCTCCATCAGGACGATATCGCCCCCGAAGAGCACCCCCCGCTCCCGCCACCAGAAGGCGAGATGGCCGGGCGAGTGGCCGGGGGTGAGCACCGCCTCGAGCTCAATTCCTCCGGCGCGGAAAATGTCCCCGTCCCCGAGCGCATCGATATCGAGCGAGGGCGCGCGCTCCCCCATCAAAGCGATCTCGCGGGGATGCGCGCGGCAGGCCGCGCCGGTGGCGGCGGCGAGCGCCTCCGCCCCCCCGAAGTGATCGGGGTGATGGTGGGTCAGGAGAAGCGCCTCGAGTCCTCCCCTCGTCCGCTCGGCGGCCCAGCCGGCCACAAAACCGCCACGCTCGGCGTAGCCCGCGTCGACCAGGGCAAACGGCCCCTCCCCTACCAGGATGACTTGCACATGGTCCATATAGGCGCTGGGGGGCGATTCGACCCGGAGGACCCGGACCCCTTCTTCCTGTATTTCGCCGTTTTTCATGTTCGCAATTGGTCCGAGGCGGTGCGGCGGTAGTCAACCCGCCCCTGCTGGTAGAGATGGTCGATTTTTTTGATATCTTCGGTAGCGAATAAAGCCATGGGGCGCCGGTCCTTTATACGCCGCGGGGGGGGCTCGCCGCGGGAAAACGACTTCAGTCGGGCTGGTTTCCGTATTCTAGGAAAAACTTCCATATTTTCAAATGAGTGGAAGCATAAAGTATGTTCGAATCGGATAAATGGGGGTTTGACATCCCCCGAAAATCAGCTATTTTACTCATCAACTGAAGTTTCTCCATATCGAATTATTCCTCTGGCCGCCGGGCCGTAGGGGAGCGGCCACGATTTTGTATACGGCGGACAAAATGCTTGATGCATATTCGATGCGTCTCAATGTTAAAAGGAGAAAACCGATGAAAAGCACTCTGCGTCTTCGCTCACTTACGGCCTCGGTGGGCGCGGCGGCTATCGCCCTGATGGGGATGGCATCCTTTGCGGACGCCGATCTCAGCGCCGGGGAGAAAAAACTCGCCCGTGCCGCCAAGAAAGAAGGCGCCGTTGTCATCATCAACCCACTCTTCAGCGACCGGACCGCCAAGCGCATGGGCCCGGCCTTCGCCAAGCGCTACGGCCTCGGCAGCGGCTTCAAGTTCAATAATATCCGCAAGGGCACGGGCTCTACGGTGGCCACCGTCCGCCAGGAGATCAAGGCGGGCAAGTTCACCATCGACGTCCACATGGTCAGCGCACCGGGCTTTTTCCACGCCGCCTCTAAGCGGGGCGCCTTCTCGAAGCTCGACAGCGTCCACTGGAAGGACAACGTCGAGCTCGTCGAAAAGGCCGGCCAGTATCACAACTATCCCTACGTCGTGACGCCGCTCGCCTATACATTCCAGCCGGTCTGGAATAGCGCGTGCCCGGGAATGAAGGACATCACCGTTACTTCCTACGCCGACACCGTCCAGCCGGCCCTGAACGGCAAGACGATCTCGCCTGACATCACCAAGAGCTTCACCTACACGAACACCGTTATCTCGCTGACCGAAAACGGCGTAAACATGAACGCGGTGTGGGATAAGCTCAAGGCGACCAAGCCCATCGTCGAGTTCCGCACCGAGCCGAAGATACAGATGGTCATCGCCTGCGAGCGCCCCTTCGACATGATGAACCTCTCGGGCCGCGTCTACCAGAATGTCCTCAAGAAACCTGCTCTCGCGAAAATCCTCAAGATTGGCTACTACAAAGAGGGCCAGGTCTTGCTGGGCAACCAGGCCGCCGCCGTGAAAGGCGGACCGCACCCCAACGCCGCCCAGCTTCTCGTAGACTTCCTCCTCAGCAAGGAAGGCGCCGACATTTTTGTCGAGGGTGAGGCCATCTACTCGTTCCGCAAGGGCTATATCGCCCCGGCGGCGGCGAGGCCCTACCTCCTCGACCTGAGCAAACATAAGCTCCTTGGTTTGAAGGACTGGGTCGGCGCCCAGCGGAAGTTCAAGAAAGTGCGCGGCGAATGGATTAGACGTTTCAAATAGCCTCCGCATTTAGAAAACGACTGAGCGGGGGCCCGGCGCAGCCGGGCCCCCTTTCCTTGGCAAAGTTATGTCGGCAAAATTTTTGCCTTACAAGATCCTTCAACCGAATGCACTGATATGACAACCGAAACATCATCCAGCGATCTTGGAATCGAACGGCCGAGCCGATGGCGCACCTATCTGACAATGGAAAATATCGTCACCACGACGGTCGGTCTCACCATGCTCATCGCTGTCTTCCTACCATTATTTTGGCTCATCGAAAGCAGCTTTGAGGTGTTGGACGATATGGGGTTCGACACCGAATGGGGGCTAGCCAACTATCGCGAAATTTTCCATGGCCGCGTCATCCGAAAGGCCTTTCGCAACACCCTCCTGATCAGCACCGGGACCACCATATTGGCCACGTTCCTGGGCGTGTCGCTGGCCTGGATCAACGCCCGGACGAACTGTCCCTGGCGCGAGAAGCTCGAACCCTATAATCTCATTCCGTTCTTCCTCAGCCCGTTCGTCGGCGCCATCGCCTGGCACAACCTGGCCGCCCCGAAGGTGGGCTTCCTGAACAACATCGCCCGCTCGATCTTCGGCATCGAGGGCCACATTCTCAACGTGGACAACATCTACGGCGTCATCTGGGTGACGGGAATCTTCTTCACCCCGCTGGTCTATCTTTTCGTGGTGGGCTCCCTCCGGCGGATGGACCCCTCCCTCGAGGACAGCGCTCGGACGACGGGGGCCGGCCTCCTCACCACCACCATGAGAATCACCCTGCCCCTCGTCACCCCAGCCATTCTCTCGGGAGCGATTATCGTCTTCGTCACCTCTGCCGGAGAGTTCGGCGTTCCCTTCAAGCTCGGCGCCCCCTACGGGTGGGACACTCTGACGACCCAGATTTACAGCAAGGCCGTCGGCGACGATTCAAACCACTACCTGGGCGCGGCCATGAGCATGTCGCTCGCCGTCATCACCGGTCTCTTTATCTGGATTCAGCGACGCATCATCGCCCCGCGTGAATACACTACCGTCACCGGCAAGGGATTCCGCCCGAACACGATCGACCTGGGCCGATGGAAATGGGCCGCCCTGAGCTTTAACCTGTTCTACATCTCTTTAGCCGTCATTCTTCCGCTCATCTGTCTGCTTATCGTGAGCGTTCATCCGGTTTGGCAAGGCAAAATCATCCCGACCGACCTGACATTATGGAATTACAAAAAAGTTCTTTTCTTCTGGTCGCCCGATAGCATCGGCATCGCAACGCGTGGCATCATCAACAGCTTCATCCTCGCCTTTTCGGGCGCCACGATCGCAATGGCGCTATCCATAATAATCGGCTACATGATCCACCGGACCAAGGGCTTCGGTTCCACCCTGCTCGATTTTCTCTGCGTCATCCCCATCGGCTTTCCGGGGATCGTCCTCGCGATGGGAGTCCTGATTGCCTATATCAAAACACCCATTTACGCGACGCTAGGGATTTTACTCGTCGGCTACATCACCCGCTTTTTTCCTTACGGACAGCGAAACATCTCTTCCATCTTACTGGCCGTCTCCGAGGAACTCGACCAGAGCTCGCGAATGGCCGGGGCCACATGGCTGACCACCCTGTGGCGGATCACCATCCCACTCCTCAAGCCGGGGATCTTCGCCGGATGGGTCCTCCTTTTCGTCATTTTCCTGCGCGAACTTTCAATCTCGATCATCCTTTATTCGGTGGGGACCGAAACGCTATCGGTGGGCGTCCTCTACCTCGCGGACTTCGAGGGGGACCCCTTGACCGCGGCGCTTGCGATCGTACAAACCATTATCCTCCTGGGCTGCATCATTCTCTTCCGGAAGGTCGCCGGAAAAGAGGCCCTCACCGCATAACAGAGGAAACATGGAACACGTGATGAACACACTGAATAACGCCAGTTATCTGGAGATCGGGAATCTTGCCAAATATTTCGGCGACGACCGGGCGGTGGACGGAATATCCTTCAACATACCTGAGGGAAAATTCCTCACCCTGCTCGGCCCCTCGGGTTGCGGCAAGACCACGACGCTGATGTGCATCGCCGGCCTCCTCAAGCCCAACGCGGGGGAGATCACCGTCGGGGGGACCCCGTTCACCTCGACCGAAAAGAAAATCTTTCTGGCCCCCGAAAAGCGCGACATCGGGATGGTCTTCCAGAGCTACGCCATCTGGCCCCATATGACCGTCGAGCAAAATATCTCCTATCCGCTCGAAATCAAGAAGGTCGACACCTCGGAGATTGAAGACCGCGTGATGGAAATCATCCGTCTGGTGGGGCTCGAGGATATGATCGGAAAGGACGCCACCCAGCTCTCGGGCGGCCAGCAGCAACGCACCGCCCTCGCCCGGGCCATCGTCTGCCGTCCGAGTCTCCTGCTTTTCGACGAGCCGCTGAGCAACCTCGACCTCAAGCTCCGCGAAAAGATGAGAGTCGAGCTCAAGCGGATTCAGCACGAGGTCGGAATCACCTCGGTTTACGTCACCCACGATCAGGCCGAGGCCCTCGTCATGAGCGACGAAATCATCGTCATGAGCAAGGGCCACATCGAGCAAACCGGCGGGCCGCACGCCATCTACGCGCGCCCGGCCAACCGCTACGTGAGCAACTTCATCGGCATCGCCAACCTCATCAAGGGAAAAATCGCCCGGACGACAGATTCCGGCCGGGCCGAGATCAAAGTCGACAAGGGCGGCGAGCGCGTCCTCCTCCCCTGCCTGCTGGGAGAGGGGCTCGAGCAGGGAGACGATGCCTTCCTCTCCGTGCGGCCCGAAAACGTCCACGCCGTCCGCGAGCGCCCCGAGGGCCCCTCGATGGAGGGCGAAATCATCCAGACCGTCTTTTTGGGAAACTACCTCGACTGCCGAGTGCGGTGGCAGGATTTCGAATGGAAGGTGCAGGCGCACCCCCGCGAGCGTTTGCGCCAGGGCGAGAGCGTTTTCGTGCGCCTCGACGCCGACCACACGCTGGCCGTACTGCCGTAAGGAGAATCCCTTGTCATTCGTTGAGATCGAAAGCCTGGTCAAGCGCTTCGGCGAGGAAGTCGCCGTCGCCGGAATCGACCTGAACATCGAAAAAGGCGAGTTCGTAACCCTCCTCGGCCCCTCGGGCTGCGGAAAGACCACCACCCTCCGCTGCATCGCCGGGCTCGAGCGCCCCGACACCGGGGAGATTCGGATCGAAGGCGAGGTGCTCGCCTCCGCCGAGAAAAGCATTTACCTGACCCCAGAGGACCGCAACCTCGGCATGGTGTTCCAGAGCTACGCCGTCTGGCCGCACATGACGGTGTTCGACAACGTGTCCTTCGGCCTGAAAATCCGCCGCGTCGGGGCCAAAGAGACGAAGGAGAAAACCAACAAGGCCCTCGATCTCGTCGGCCTCGCCCATCTGACCGACCGCTTCGCGACAAAACTCTCGGGCGGGCAGCGACAGCGCGTCGCCCTCGCCCGCGCCATCGTCTACGGGCCGCGGGTCGTCCTGTTCGACGAGCCGCTGAGCAACCTCGACGCCAAGCTGCGCGAGCAGATGCGCATCGAGCTCGTCCGCCTTCAGCACGAGGTGGGCATCACCTCGATCTACGTCACGCACGACCAGACCGAGGCCCTCGTCATGAGCGACCGCGTCGTGGTCATGGACAAGGGCGTGATTCAACAGATCGGCGACCCCGAGACCATCTACGCCCGTCCGGCGAATTCTTTCGTAGCGAACTTCATCGGGGCGGCGAACCTGCTGGAGGGGAAATTCCTGGGGCGCGAGGGCGAACTCGCCGATTTGGAAATTTCCGCCGGCGAGAGCCGCCCGCCAATCCGGCTCAAGGCGCCCGGCGCCGAGGGCGCCGCAGCGGGCCAGCGCGTCATCCTGAGCCTGCGCCCCGAGGACGTGAGCCTCCTCCTCGAGGCGCCCGCCGCGCCCGGCCCCAACCTGCTTGAAGGGGAAATCATCGACACCGTTTACCAGGGAAATTTTCTGGACTGCCAGGTCCGCGTCGGTCCCCACGAAGTGGGCGTCCAGATGGACCATTTCGAGCAGCTCGCCCCCGGCCAAAAGGTCTATCTCGCCTTCGAGCCGGACCACGGTCTCCTTCTCACCGAGTAAACGCCACATGGCCACCCGAAGCGCGCGCCAGACCGCCCTGCTCGCCGGGGGAGATGTCGCTATCAACCGCCCCCGCGCCCGAGGCGCTTTCGGGCCGCTGACCCCCCTCTTCCAAAAAGCGGGCGTCGCCTTCGTCAACCTCGAGCTGCCCCTCTCGCGCGGCGGCAGGGCCCAGCCCGAGAAAATCCTCCTTCGCGGCGCCCCCGAGATGGCCGGCGCCCTGACCGAGGCCCGATTCGACGCGCTCGCGCTCGCCAACAACCACATGCTCGACTACGGCGAGGAGGCCCTGCTCGACACCCTCGCCCTTCTGGAGGAGAGCGGGCTCCCCTCAGCCGGGGCGGGACCCCACCTCGCCGCCGCCCGGCGGGCCGCCGCGATCGAGCGGGGCGGCCTCAAAATCGGTCTCTTGGCCTTTTCCTCGATCATCCCCCGGGGGTTCTCGGCCGGGCCGGGAAAACCGGGCATCAATCCTCTCCGGGCGCACACCGCCTACGAGACGTGGCGGGACGTGAACGAATATCCCGGCACCCTCCCCAAGGTGGCCACCTGGGCCGACGAGAAGGATCTGGGGCGAATGAAGCGCGACATCCGCGCCCTAAAGCGCCGGGCCGACGCCGTTATCGTGAACCACCACTGGGGGACGAGCATGACCCACAAAACCCAAGATTTTCAGACCGAGCTCGCCCGCGCCTCGATCGACGCCGGCGCCGACCTCGTCCTCGGCGGACATCCCCATGTCCTTCAGGGGGTGGAGTTCTATAAAGACACCCCCATCGTCTACAGCATGGGGAACCTGATCTTCGACTTTCACATTCCCCACTTCACCGCCTCCTCGAAGCAGACCTTTCTCTTCGGCTGCACCCTCACGAAAAAAGGGGTCCGGGACCCCCACCTGATTCCCTGCTGGAGCGGGGACTTCGAGAAACCCACCCTCCTCTCCCCCCGGCACGGTCGGGGCAAGGCCATAGCCGCCTTCATGCGCGACCTCAGCGAGCCCCTCGGAACACAACTCGAAATCAGGGGCGATCGAGTGGCGCTCATGCCGGGAGAGGTCACCGGCTCGTCCCGCGACGGCACCGCCGCCTACTTCGGCAAAAAATAACCCGCCGTTCCTCCCCCGCCACTGGCGGCGCGGTTGCCAGAGCCTCCGGAATTCGCTAATCAATGGGCAGGCAACGGCGCCCAGGTGTCAACGACACCCGAGTGTCAACGACATCTGAGCGGGAGCACATCCGCGTGGCAAAACCCCCGAAAAAAGAAACCTTCACCACCCGGCTCCTGCCCCACACAGCCAAATTTGTCCGCGGACTCGCCAAGAGCGAAAAGGTCCTCGTCTCGACTATCATCTCCGAGCTCGTCGAGGAGACGATACAAGCCCGCGTGAAAAATCTCCTCCCGGCGGCCGCCGATAGCCGCCCTTCGCCGCCTCAGCCCAAAGCGACCTCCACTCCCAAAGCGCCCCCGGGTAACCCCCACGGCACGCTGCGCAATCAGGCCGAGGCGACCGAACTCATCCTCAAGGAAATCCGCCGCCGGGGCGGCCATCCCGACCTCGAGGCCCGGCTCGAGCAATCCATCCGCGATTTCTGGGAAAAGAAAAAAGAGGCGGGGGCCTAGGACCGCGGACTTCAAATTCAACATCGCTTTGGGCAAGACAGAATGCCATCCCGCCGGGCCACGCGCCGGGGGTGAAATCAGCGGCGCGGCTCGTTCCCGCTTCCGGAGCCCTCCGCCGAGAGAATCTCGAAAATCTCTCGCTGGATAGCGGGGCTGTGGGGCGCGTCCCGGTGCCTGATCCCGCGTCTGACATTGACGCTGTGGCGAAAATGGCGCCGGAGTTTGCATTTCGTAAAGGAGGACGCCTCCTCCAAATCCTGGCTTTTAAGGCTGACGGTGCCGTCTCCATCTATAGGCGCTTTGAGTGAGACAAGGGAGCGTAGAAGCCACCAGGGGGACCATCGCTGCCTTTTTCGCGGAGAGGCGGAAACGATGATGGAATGAAAGTTCACCTCGCAGGAAACGGGGAGGGAGTTCAGGCGTCTGAGATCGGGGCCTCCCCCCTCGCTCAAGGTGCGCTGGGCGTACCAGCCCATGACAGAGGGTATCGAATCCGCGAGAGGGCTTCCCAGGTGGGGAGCGGCGATCATCACCAGATTCGCCACATCATCCTCATAACTCAACGAGCTGACGCGACTTCCGTCCTTCAAATCCATCTCCTGAAGATAGGCGCGGGCAACGAGAGCGCCCATGCTGTGGGAAATAATATCGACCTTGCCCGCGTTAAAGCGTTTTTTTGTCTTGTCGATCCACATTTTCAAAATCCGGGCATTTTCAACCAGGCTCGCATTTCTCGTATCGGCGAATGTATTCAGGTAAATATTCGGAAAACCACGGGATTTGAGAAAATCAACCATGCTTATCGTTTCCGGGATGCCGTTTCCGTGACCGTCGTCCGCCACGGCCCACATCCGGGCGGAGCGGTTCAGCCCATGAACCAGAATAATGGGTCTTTTCTGTGCGGAGCCGGCTCCCGAATACCACCTTTCAAGGGGTTGCCTCGAATGTTGGGAAATCCGGTAGGCCCCCCACGCAAGCAAAAGGCCCGCGCCAATCAGAAGCACAAGGAGAAGCCCAATCAGTATTTTGAGGAATGTCGAGAAAATATGTTTCATGTGGTCTATGTCGGGGACGAAATGGCCCTTCCGGAAATCTTCTCCCGGTGAATTTGAGTTTCAGGCTATGGACAACGCTCGATTAAACCACAAAATGATGCCGTAAGCTCTGAGAAGCAGCCAGTTCCCGGATTTAACCGGTTTAATGGTTGTGTCTCCCGCCTGAAAGCCATGTGTGTTACTTCACACCTTTTCTGTGATCCAAGCCCTCTCGCAAGCGAGCAAAAAGGCCGATAATAGTAGTGAGGCCGCAGGGGGCTTCCATCCAAGGAGGGGGTGTGATGAGACCACGCTACCTGCTTTTGTCACTGTTATCCGGTTTTTTCCTGCTCGCATCCACACACGAAGCCGGCGCGGACCGTATTTCCGATATCTTGGACAGCGTCAAGGGCGGCGGCAGGTCAAAGACCAGGACTGCCGTAAGTATCGTCAAGAAAAACAACGGCCTAATGCCTCATGACAGCCACGCGGCGGAAAATTCGGACTGGATTGATGTCACCGATCAATTCAGGCGGGCGGGGAAAATCCGAAAGGCCACCCTTGGCCCGTCCTCGACAGTTCACATCCAAAATAGACCGCTCGCGGAATAAGTCCGGGACCTGCGAACAACCCTCTTGCCGCCGGAATAGGGCCGCGACCGGCCGCCCTTCCCCCGGAAACTCCGCGTCAGATAATTGCCCCCCTTTGTCAGGAAACCAGCATCGGAACCGGGAAAATCTGCCGAGAATTCAAATCTCCCTCCGATAATTACCCAGTCGCCCGAAATATAAATTTTTGGAGAATCCATTGATTTTGCTCGCACATGAGCCATCAGAGAGCAAATATCTGAAAAATATAAGCCTTTGCCCCTAAATGGCACGAATCTGGCTTCATTGATGAGCAGTATGGTATGAGCGGCCTGAAAAAGTGCCACAAAAACGATTTTTCGAGGAAGGGGATTTTATCAATGAATTTTCACAACGAAGAAGAGGTCTTTCATCCGTACGACGGAGGGAAAATCCACGTCCTCGACACTGTGTCGGATTTAGACATTCACCTAATCGAGTGCGAGAATTTCCAGGAAATTAAAGAGTACGATTTCGGATCATCCGATAAACGGGACATCCTTGCCCTGGAAGAAAAGGCGTTTCCCTTTCCCGAGAATTTTTGAGCGAAACCTACCGCGGCTAGCGATTCCAGAACATCAACCACTGCAACCATCCCATTTCGGGCACATCCTCGGCAGCGAGAAGATCGACCTTGGCGAGGACCTTCTTCCCCAGGCGGGCTTCGATCTCACCCAGTCTATCCCCTTTTTTGACGGGAGCCTTGATCGGTAGAGGCACCTGAAGATGGGTCGTGATCCCCGGCGCCCTCAGCCGCTTGACCACCACCGCTACCCCTCTGGCCGGAGTGGCGCGCACGGTCTTCTTTTCCCCGCCCTCAACGGGCAATGAGCGGCCAGTTTTTTCCAGGACGGCGAAGAGTTTCATTTTCCTGTAGAGCCGAAAACCTTCCAAGAGAAGTTTGCGGGTTTCGCGGGTACGTTGCTTACTGCGAGGGGAGCCTAGCACCACGGCGATCAACCGCATCCCATCCCGCACCGCCGTAGCGCAAATGTTAAAGCCCGCCTCCTTGAAATAACCCGTCTTGATCCCGTCCATGCCGTTAAACATTCGCAGGAGAGTCCGGTTCGTGTTGTAAAGGGTGAACTTCCCGCCCCGGAACGTGTCTTTCCAAATACGTGTCTGCTTCAGGATGAGAAGGTGCTTGACGATTTCCCGGCCGAGAAGGGCAGTGTCGTAAGCAGTGGTGTAATCCGGCCTCTTGCCCGGGTCGGGCGGAAGGCCGTGGACGCTCTCGTAATGCGTGTTTTTCATCCCGAGTTCTCGCGCCCGTTGGTTCATCAGGCTGACCATGCTCTCGGAGGTGCCGGCAAGGTGCTCGGCGATGGCGAAAGCGGCGTCGTTGGCCGAAGCGATGCTCAAGGCCTTAAAAAGCGCGCTCAGGGGAAAACGCTCGTCATGTTTCAGGAAAACCTGGGATCCGCCCATCCGGCTCGCCTCGGGCGATGTGGTCACTTCATCATTCAAGGAAAACGCTCCCCGCTCGATCCCTTCGGCGACAAGAAGCATCAACATCATCTTCACGATGGAAGCCGGGATATGTTGGGCGTCGGGCCGGTGGGCCTTGAGAACCTGGCCGGTTTCGGCTTCGATGAGAATGGCCGATTTGTGGGGAGTGTCATCGGGGGCCGCGGCGCCGATCGGAGACGCGGAAAAGGCGCTGAAAAAAACGAAAAAACACCACAACGGCATGTGGCGTTTACGCATGATTAATTGACGCATATCATGCATTTGCCTTCTTTTTGATCCGGGCAAGTATTGTCGAAAAAGTACCAAAAATTCTCTCATTCGGCATGGACCTTCGGGGAGGCACACCGCCTTCCCTCCTGGCCGCCTGACTGCGATGGAGGGCAGGATATTGTTGCGCCGCCGTTTACGCAACCCCCTTTTTTCACTAAAATGAACTCATCCAAAGGTTATTATTATTCAAACACCGGGAAAACCCGGGAAGCTATCGCCCCCCTATCACCCAGGAGCGGGGTTCAATATGACAGAAGAACAAGCGCTACTCAGTCCCGAAGTGGTGGTCCAGGATTTGAAGGAAAACGGCGTCACCCACGTCGTTTGGCTCCCCGACAGCGAAACTAACTTTTTGTATATGTTAATGAAGGAGGAACCCAAGCTGGACCTTGTGCCGGTGGGCCGGGAGGGCAACGCCTTCTCCACCGCGGCGGGGCTGTCGGTGGGAGGCGCGAAGCCCGTCATTTTGATTCAGAACACCGGCATGATGGAATCCGGCGATTCGATGCGCGGCTGGGCGTTGGCGCTGAATATTCCCATAGTGATAATGATCGGGTATCGAGGCTGGACCCGCCACGGCAAAACCCAGGATACCGCCGCCATCTACATCGAGCCCTTTTTAAACGCGTTCAACATTAAATATTTCCTGATCGAAAATAACGACGACGCGCCGAGGATCTCCTGGGCTTTCGAGGAAGCGGAAAAAACGCAGCGGGCCGTGGCGGTCCTCATCGGCGACGAATACCACGGATTCCATCGATAATATTATCCCGCTTCCCAACGCGGGAGCACAGCGCCAGGAGGCTTCGAATCATGCGCACGGAAGACATGCTCAAAATCCTCCACCAGTACCGCGAGGACGCGATCGTCATACCCGGGCGGGGCGGAAACCATTGGATCAAAATGAGCACGAAACCCGAAAGGGATCTGGCCTTCAGGGGAACCGCGATGGGCGGCCGCTCCTCGTTCGCGCTCGGTCTCGCGCTCGCCCGCCCGGATGAAAAGATAATCCTGCTCGACTCGGAGGGCGACATTCTGATGGGTCTGGGGGCCTTGGCGACCATCGCGGATAAGCGCCCCAGTAATCTGTACCACTTCATACTGGACAATGAATGCTACGCCACGACCGGCGGGCAGCCGGTCCCCAACGCGAAGAAAATTCGATACGACCTCCTCGCGCAAGGGGCGGGCTATCCTTCCAGCCATGCCTTCGACGAGCTGGATGATTTTTCGAGCAATATCGAGGCGATACTCAACGAACCGGGCCCGGTCTTCGTGAGCGCGAAAGTCGAGCCCGAGATCGTCAACGAACCCATCGCAACGCGAAGGCGCTGGCAAACCCGCTCGAACGAGCAGGTCATCGTCGATTTCAAAAACGCACTGGGTCCAAGGGCCGCCTAAGGGCAGCTCGTTTTTCAAAAACATCCCGCCCCGGCAAAAAAACCATTTGCCGGAGCGCTCGCTATTCCGGCTGCTCCCTCGGGGAGTCCGGCAACGCCTCGGCGTCGATGAGGATGAACGCGATCCGGCAGGGCGCATCGCTCCTGTTGGACCAGGCGTGGTTCGTCCCCCGCTGGATAAGGACATCGCCGGGGCCCATTTTCGTCTCGCCGACGTCCATCATGGCGTACACCTCGCCCTTGAGTACGATGGCGTAGTCGAGGGTGCGCGTTTTGTGAAATCCGGGATGGCGGCTCGATGCGCCCGCCGCGTAGGCGCCCTCGCCCCCGTATTGGGAAGCGGTGCCCGCTCTGTCCATCCCGACCCCGAAGCGCACATCGTCGGGCGGCATGTCGATGATCCTGAAAACATTTCCCCGCTCCGGGGGATCGAGATTAACCGGTCTTTCGGCAGCGTCGGCGTCGCCCGCGTTCGAGGCCGGGGCACCGTCCGCCGCCCAGAGCTCATGCCAGATGAAGCCGGGGATGCCTTTGACTTCCAAGCTGTCCGGGGCCGCCCGATCCTCGAGTATCACCGACTCGCCCCGCTCGTTGTGCCCGGTGAGTATCCGCCTGAACGATTCGCTCATATTATTATTCCTTAAGTGTATGGGTGGTCTAATTCAAAACCGCCGCTTCGATTGCGAGGGCCGGAAACGCCACTAGGCGCTCGGAATAACCGGGGCGAACAGGTAGGAGCCCTCTGCCCCCTCGAGGATCGTGTTGTCCGCCTTGACGGGAAACGCCTCGTGATAACCGGGGCGCTCGATGACGGAGCCGCTGCTTGCGATCTCGAGTCTCAGGCGGTGACCCGGCTGAAATACGTTGCAGGTGGGGACCAGTTCTATCTCGAAAACCGCCTCCTCGCCCGGCGTAAGCGGCACCGACCGTTTGTGCGGGTGCCACGGGCGGCCGGGTTTGGAGCGTGATTCGTCCACCTCGCGGTGAGAGGCGCGAAGCCACCCCCTCGTCAGCATCCGGGCCGATCCGTCCGGCGCCTCGTCCATGAAGGCGATGAACCAGTCCACATCCTCGGCCGTCGATCGCGCCACAAGGCGAGGCGAAAGGGGGCCCGTTATTTCGAGCGGTTTATCCACCGGTTCCGAGCGATAGACGAGCTTCGGGCCTCCGAGGCACCAATCCTCCCCGAAAACGTCGGGCGAGTAGGTTCGCTCCCCGCCGCCGCCCGCCGAGAAGGAAAGCGTACCCTCCTCTCCCCCGGAGGGGCCGCCCCCGGCCGGGCCGCCCGAAAAGATCCGCGTCCATTCCGTGCGCTTGAGGGGCCACTCCTCCTCGCCGCGCCAATGGCCGTCGCCCCGGAGGTAGAGCTGAATCGGCGGGCCGTCCATCACCCCGGTGTCCATCCCCTTGAGCCAGTGGTCGTACCATCGCAGCGTCTCCTCGTGATAGGCCCCGAACGGGCGGCGGGGCTCGGGCTGGGGCCCGACCAGGATGCGCTTGGGAACATCTCCCACCCCCTCCCATCCCGTGAAGATGCCAGCCAGATGAAGCTACCAGAACGACCAATCGCAACCGAAGTAGACGGGGATGTTGACCTTATCGAGGTGCGGGCTAGGCGAGCGCCTCCAGTAATGCTCTCCGTCATAAGGATGAGAAAACGAGAGCCCCTCGTCGAACATATTCCGCAGGCCCGACGGATCTCCGAGCCGCCCGCTGGTCAGATTCAGAGCGGCCACCGCCGAGAACCACGTAGAGGCGAATCCCATATGAGGAACGCCGCCATGAGTCGAGCGGTGCCGGTACATGTCGGTGTATGCATCGTAGGGAAAGATCGCTTTCAAGGCCTCGGGCTGGTGAACCGCCGCCAGGAGCTGGGCCAGCGCGAAATAAGAACAACCGATCATTCCCACCGACCCGTTGCACCAGGGCTGCGCCGCGCACCACTCGATGAGGTCGACATAGTCGGCCTGTTCTTTTTCCGCCTTGTCGTCGTAGCTGCCCTCCGAGTCGTTCGAGCCACGGCAGTCCACGATGACATGCGCATATCCCCGGGCCACCCAAAACTCCGTGATGCCCGCCTCGTTCTGGCCGATTGGCACCTCGGTGAGCTGAAGCCCCCGGGTGTAGGGCGATACGGAAATAAGCGCCGGAAACTTTTGCCCGGCGGCGCGGGGTCGGTGGACATCCGCGGCGAGACGCACATCGTCGCGCATGGAAATCATCAGATCGTATTCCGAGAAAATGTTGTAGGCCGGCTCCGAGCGCTCCCTGACCTCGGGCGGCGAATCGAAGGGCCACTGGGGCCAGACGGCCGGATGCACATGGCGAACGCTGTTTGGATCCCAGACCGGCTTCATATGACTGCCCACTAAGCCGCCCCCTCGATGAGGATAATCCGGAAGATGTGGTGACCCCGGCACTATACCAATACCGCCGGACCTTATCGAAGGGCCTGTATGACTGCGGCAGGTTTTCGGGCGTTCCATGAGTGGGATTTACGGGTCCCGCGGATTCAGCTTTTCAGGGAGGCTTCGATTTCCCGCGCGAAGGCGATCAGCATTTCATCCGACCCCCTCGCGCCCAGAAGCGAAAGACCGACCGGCAGTCCATCCACCTCGGCCAGGGGCAGATTAATCTGGGGCGCGCCGAGCATTCCGGCGACGCAGGTCAGCGAGTTGTTCCGTGAGCGAAGAGCGGCGCGCGCCGAGAGGCTCTCGCCCACCGGGGGCGCCGGGGCCGCCGTCGTCGGCAGGCAGACGGCCGCGCTGCCCGAGAGCACCGGCTCCATGCGCTCGATAAAATCCGCCCGGACGGACCCGGCCGCCTCTATCTCGGCATCCGTGATCCTTGATGCGGCCGCATAACGCTCGGCCACGTCGAACTTCAGTCGCGGGTTGACGCGGTCGAGCCAGCCACGGGCCGACTCCCAGCTCTCCCGGTTCTGAAGACGCCATTGGTGCCCCTCAGCTCATCGAGGCTTGTCTCGCAAATCCGCTCGGCCGAAGAATCGCCAGTGAGAGAAGAGACCATCTCGACGGCCGGCTCGAGGGCGCCGGCAATCGCCCGCTCCGCCAACTCGAAGGCGTCCTCGGCGATGATGATGCGGCTTGGCCGCGCCTCCTGAATTTCGCTCCCGAGCATCACCCCGCCGACCCGGGCGAAGGTCGCGGCGTCGCGCGCGAACCAGCCCACCGTGTCGAAGCTCGGCGCCTGAATCAGGATTCCGTCCAGCGGAATCCGCCCGTGGGTCGGCCGTAGGCCATAAAGACCGCAGAAGCTGGACGGAACGCGCACCGACCCGCCCGTGTCCGAGCCGAGCGCGAAATCCACAAGCCCGCCCGCCACCACCGAGGCCGAGCCGCTCGACGAGCCGCCCGGAACCCGGCCCGGCGCGCGCGGGTTGACCGGCGTGTCGTAGTGGGCGATCTCACCGAAAATGCCGCGCGTGAGTTCGTCCGTGATCGTCTTGCCGGCCATCGTCGCCCCTGCTTCGACCAAGACACTGACCGCCCGGGCGGTTTTTTCCGCCGGCCCGTGAGTCGCCTTCCAGTCCGGATTCCCCCCGCCCGTCACGTGCCCCGCGACGACGAAAATATCCTTCGCCGTGAAGGTCAGGCCGGCGAGCGGCCCCTCCGCCGCCCCCTCGAGGTAAGCGTCGCTGTCCCTGCAGAATGCGCTCAACCGGTCATCGACAACCCGCCCGAAATTCGTCACGGATTTTTCACCTCCGGTGTCCTGTGTCCCACCTTTTTAACAGAACCATGCGCATCGGGCGTTCTCAAGGGGGGGGGCTGGGATGAACTCCGGAATTTTATCGGCGGGGAGGCATCCATCCGCGAGTTTGAGGGAGGCGTAGGGGGGTGCTAACTATCTATTCGAAGGTATCAGGTTCGAGTCGTGTCAGCGATTTCAGAATAAAAACACTTTGACGGCTATGACAATTATTTCTCTATGCATTAGTAAGCCAAGAATAAGGCTCTAATGTAGGGATGCTATTTTGACTGTACGGAAGTGCCTTCACTGTTAGAGGTAGATTATAATTGACAAGAAAAGATGTTGGCCGAATGACCTGCCCCGCACAGACGGGGAGTAAATAACCTTCGCGCCTTAGATGGAAGATAATGTTCACCCGACTTAGACCAACGGAGACGATTACAAGCCCAACGCCTCTTCAAGTTTATTTATAAGCACTGAACGCCTCTTGTCATCCAGCGTGTTCAGATTCTGTTGCCGCCACCTGACGGTCGGCAATTCGGCCACGTGTTCAAGACCGAGAAGTGGCCAGTCCGGCTCACCGCGTTCAAACGAAATCAGAAATTCCCGGTGGTCATCTGGCATGCTGCCAATCACGGTGTCAATTGTCGCTTCTCTTGCCGCCAGCAACGCGTCCAGTGTGACCGGCCGGTCTGTCATCCCGGCAAAGCCGCGCTCATATTCAAGGGAAATGTCTTTACGCCTCGGCGCAGCGACTTCATGCATCGGGCGGTCATGGCTGAGCAGGTAGACGATGAAGGCACGCCGGAGATTGTCATCAATGCCTTCATTGGCTAACAGGCCACGCATATCAAAAAAATCGCGTGGATGCTGGCGGTTGAGGGCAGCCACGATTTTGCCGCCATAAAGGTCTGCGAAAGAAACCACCTGGATTTCGGCAAATCCGAACGTCTTTTCAACGGCAAGGGAAACGGTGCGCGTCTCCGGCTCGAAGGCGCAGCCGCGTAAGACAGGTGTCACCTCGATTGTGATCCGAACGCCGTTGCCACGCGCGAACAGTTTCGTCACTGCCCCTTCCTTGTTGGGGCTTGATGTGGTGAGGTCTTTTGCCGGAGATACAGACTGCGCCACTTCGGCTATCCGCTTCATCGTGGTGCCAATCGCCGCCAGCGACTCCTCACAGGATTTCACGGGCAGGTAGGTCAGGGTCAATGCCCACCGACAGGCGTGGCATGTTTCGGACAAACAGATTGATGGCCGTGCCGCCCTTCAAGGCAAAGCAGTCCTCATCTGCCACAAAGGGCAATAAACGGACCAGGAGCGTGACCTGTCTGCGGTATTGATCATTAAACGGCACCCAGATCCTCCGGCACGGTTATCCGGTGGACCGGATCAAACTTCCCGCCACGCACCAGCATGCGATCGCCTTTGCCGAGATCGACGGCATTCCGGTCGATCCTTTTGAGCCAGGCGGGTGAATGGCGATCAGCAAGAAAAAAACAACCGCTTTACCTTGACGCTGTGGCAATCGCTGAGAAGCTTTTGTAGTCGATTGGGGCTGAGACTGGCCAGTCCTTCAACCAGCTTGTCAACCACCTGGAAACTTTCTCGGTTTGGCAGATCATCGAGAAGCTCGAACAGTGCGCGCTCCGACGTCGAGACTGTCAGCGGCCAGTCCCATTGGCCCCAGGGCAATACATTCAGGCCGCCATGTATGAGATCGGTGCTCACGCTTTCATCGGTCATGACGTTCCAGTTCAAGCTGGCGAGGCCGCGCGTTACCGGGTCGTTGCGGAACAGCCGCGTGCTCTTGTGGAAGATAAAGCGTTGATTGAAAGGCAGTTTTCCCATCCAGGCGGGCAGAGGTTTTTGCCCATAAAGATGGACTTCCCGTTGTTCCTGCAAAAGAAAATGCGCATAGCCCTGAAGCTCCAGAGCCGTCCGGCCGCCGACAACGACGGGAAATTCGAGCATTGTCTGAAGGGAGATCACTACCTGTTCCCAGCGCAAATTACCCCGGCACCGTCGGAACACGCTGCGGGCAGGCTGTTCCAGCCAGCCCGCAGCGAGATACTGGGAGCGCAACGAAGTCGAATAGCCGTGTTTAGTCAGCCAGGCGGCCGTGACTATCAGTCCCTCGGGGATTTGCTGGTCTAACCACTTTAATTTTGATGTATTTTGCTTAGTCATACTATAGAAAATAGCATATTTTCAAAGAACAGCCGGGGATTACTTTGAATTAAAATAAATTTACTTAGCCAAACTATGTAAATTCGTTTACTTTTAAAGTTAGTTATTTTGACATGCTATCCTAAGAAAGATGCGCAGATCGGACGGAATGATGCCTTTAAAATATTCCAGCGCGAACTATAAGTTCCCTCAAAATCATTGATTGTTTCCAAAACCCTAAACTTTTCGGATGTCCCTCAGCTTCGCCTCGAATTCCGGTTTGTCGATTTCGCCTTTGGCATAGCGCTTTTTCAGGATGTCCGCGGCAGTATCTCCGCCGCTAGAGGGTGAGATGGAACCGCCCGAGCCGCCCAGAGCCAGCGGACGAGGACGACGCACCTCCCTCGCCCGGCAGGAGTTGCCCTTTGGCTGAAGCTGGCTCTGCCGTCTCAGGGAAGCGGCACAATCGCCTCGATCTCGACGAGGAACTCGGGGGCGGCGAGGGCCGAGATGATGAGCAGGGTGTTGGCGGGCGGGTCGCCCTTGAAGAATTCGCGGCGGACGGCGCCGACGGCGGGGCGGTCGTCTACGTTGGTGATGTAGACGGTGGTCTTGGCGATGTCCTCCATGCGCCCGCCGGCGCCCTCGACGACGGCCTTCAGGTTTTCGAGGACCTGGCGGGTCTGGCCCGCGGCGTCGCCGACGCAGACGATGGTGCCCTCCTTGTCGCGGGCGGTCTGGCCGGCGACGTAGAGGGTGCGCCCGGTTTCGACGATGACGCCGTGGGAGTAGGTGTTGCCGGCGGGCTCGAATACGCTGGGGGGCTGATAGGTTGTGCGTTTCATGGCGTTTTCTCCTTCCCCTAGCAGGGGGGCATGGCCCCCCTGCGGGGGGATTTTGGGTGGGAGCGCCTAGCGGTGCTCACCTTTCGCTGCCCACGATATGATAAAGCCACCTTTGAGTAGATTTCGCAGGTCGATGCCGTTCGCAGGGCCTATGCCCTTCCGCAGGACCAGCTAACGCTGCCCAAAGTAGTTGAATATCTTTTCTACGCTGTCTGCCAGGGCTACGCCATCTCCGGTGGGGTGTGTGCCGCCCGCCGGGCTTTTGGCACGCCGTCCGCAGAACTATGCCGTCCGCTGGTGGGAAGCACGCTCCCCCGTCCGCGCAGGACCAGTTGGCGCTGTGCTCGATAGCGCTGTGAACATTATTCACTAGCCAATCTGGCGAGTTCCCACATTTCACAAGTCTACGCCGTCCGCTAAAACACTTTGCCGGTGGCGTCGGCGGCCGGGCTTTTCATGATGATGGCGGTCATGGGGGCGCGAGGGCGGCGGTCTTGTGCTCGAGGCCCGAGGGGATGTAGGCGAGGGCGCCGGGGAACAGCTCCTGGCGCTCGCCATGGGTCTCGGTGTAGCCCCGGCCCTCGAGGACCCAGATGACCTCTTCCTGGCCCGGATGGCTGTGGGGTTCGTGGGGGGTGTCGGGATCGTACTCGGTCACCCCGACGCGGATGTGCTCGGCGAGAGCGAGTCCGGGGCCGGTGGCGGTGGGCCCGACGAGAATCTTGGAGCGGCCCCAGGCGACCGGGGCGAAGGGAACTTTGTCAATCGTAACCATTTTTTTATCAGTCATTTGAACTCCGTTTTCAAGAAAATATATGAGCGATGAACCCGGGATATCACCGGATAGGACGCAGGGGCACTCCAGGCCCCGGCTAGGCCAGCCGCCGGCGGATGGCCTCCCCGCACTGGCGGGTGGAGATGCTGCCGCCGATGTCGGCGGTGCGCTCGCCGGCCTCGATGGCCCCCTCGACCGCCCCGCGGATCGAGGCGGCGCCCGCCGCGCAGCCCAGGTGGTCCAGGAGCAGGGCCGCCGTCAGCGTCGCGGCCACAGGGTTTGAGATGCCCTGCCCAAAGATGTCCGGGGCGCTGCCGTGGACGGGCTCGAACATCGAGACCCCCCCCATGTTGAGGTTGGCGGAGGGGGCGAGCCCCACTCCTCCCACCAGGGCCGAGGTGATGTCGCTCAAAATATCGCCAAACATGTTCTCCGTCACAACGATGTCGAAATCCGCCGGATGGCGGATCAGTTCCATCGCCACGGCGTCCACATGCATGGCGTTGGTCTCGATTGTGGGAAAATCGGCCTTCACCTCCTCCCAGGCCCGCCGCCAGACGGGGCCCGCGAATTTAAGCCCTCCCGCCTTATCGGCCACCGTGACCTTCCGCCTCCCGTGGCGCTCGGCGAATTCGAAAGCGGCGCGAATCACCCGCTCGACCCCCTTATAGGTGTGAACCTCCTCCTGGAGAGCCACCTCGTCCGGGGTGCCCCGCTTGAATATTCCCCCCACATTGGCGTAGAGGCCCTCCGTGTTCTCCCGGAAAATCACATGGTCGATTTCGCCCCTTCCCCTGCCTTTGAGCGGCGTGAGGTCTTCGTGGTAGAGGCGGCAGGGGCGAACGTTGGCGTAGGCATCGAGGCCGTTTCGCATATTCATGATGACCTGCTCCTGGACGATTGAGCCAGGGATTCGCGGATCCCCGATGGCGCCTTGAAACAAGGCGTCGAAACCCTCGCAGATGGTTTCGGGGGCGTCCTCGGGCATCCCCCGCCCCTCTCGCAGGTAGCGCTCGCTCCCCCAGTCGAAGTGCGTGAATTCGATGGGAAATGAGGCGGCCGCCGCCGCTGCGAGAAGCGTCTCCTCCGCCTCGGGCATCACTTCGTTCGCAATTCCGTCCCCGCGCACCACCGCTATTTTGACCATGAATTGATTCCCGATTGGATGAAAGACGATTGAACCAGTAGGACCGCATTCTGGCAGAGGTCAACACTCCCCATCAAGGCCCCAGTGGCTTCCGTAAGAGCCCGCGGGAAGCTATCATGCGGCATTCAAGTCTCTACCGCGAATAATTCAGGCAAGGAGAACTTACATGGTCGAGTCCACCCCTCTGCCCGAGGGCACAGTCCGATTTCCGCACGAGATGATCCACCAATTCACCAATGCGGTTTTCCGTTCGAAGGAAATTCCCGACGAAGACGCCAAATTGGTCGCCGATGTGCTCACTAGCGCCGACCTGCGGGGAGTCAGGAGCCACGGCGCGGGGAGAATTCCATTTTTCATGGTGCGACTCGAAAATTGCGTGATTAACAAAAACCCGAATATGGTTTTCACGCCGGGCAGCGACACGACAGGCGTCCTCGACGCAGACGGCGGACTCGGCATTGTTGCCTCAAACCGCGCAATGGACGAGGCCATGGCGCGGGCCGACAAACACGGCTGCGGATTTGTATCAGTGATGAACAGCAGCCACTTCGGCTACTGCGGTTACTGGTCGATGAAGGCCATGAAAGAGGGATATATCGGAATCAGCATGACAAACGGTGGGCGCCGGGGGACGGCCACCTACGGGATTGACCCGCTTTTCGGGACAAATCCATTCAGTATCGGTATCCCCGGCGGGCCGGGAGGCCATGACTTTCATCTTGACATGGCCACCTCGATCGTTGCCGTCGGAAAAATCGAGACCGCCCTTAGGGAGGGCCGCGAGGTCCCCAAGGACTGGATCCCCAGCAGCTACGGCCCCCCGAAACTGAACGAGCGAAGCATCCTTACGCACGACGTTCCCGTCCTCCCGCTGGGTGGTGAGGGCATGGAAGGCGGAGGCCATAAAGGCTATGGACTTTCGCTAATGGTGGAACTCCTCTGCAGCATCCTGTCGGGAGGGAATTTGAAGGATCGCATCGCGGGCGCGGCTGGGGAGGCACGGCCCGGTACCGGTCATTTCTTCGGCGCCATCAAGGTCGAGGGATTCCGTGATGCGGCGAGCGTTTTTGGTCAGATGGCTGAGACATTTGACATTATTCGAAATTCTCGAAAAGAGCCGGGCCAGGACCACATTTATATTCACGGAGAGCCCGAGGCCATCGCCGAGGAGGAAAACAGACGTATCGGAATCCCAATCACTCCGGCCGTGCTAGAGCAAATCCATTTACTCAACGATCAGTTGCAACTCGGTTTCGAATTATAAGCGACCAGCCGAAATCCACGACTTTACGATGATGTGGGTATTGAAGCCTTGAGAACACCCTCCAGATACCGAATCATTCCGGGGCCGTCCCACTTGCGGGGCCCGATAAACTTGCGGATCAATATACCCTTAGGATCGATAACAAAGGTTTCGGGAACTCCGGTCGTCCGGTAAAGTTTTTTCACGCTTCCCCTCGAGTCGAGCAGGATCGGAAACGTAATTTCAAACCGATCCACCCACTTCCGGACAGGATCCGCTCCCAAGGCGTCGATGCTCACCCCAAGAATCTCAAACGGAGCGCCCTTGGTCTTCATCTTTTTGTAAAGGTTTTCCAGGTCGGGCATCTCGTCGATGCAGGGTGGGCACCATGTGGCCCATACGTTAACGAGCACGACCTTCTCTCTGTAGTCAGTGAGGCTGGCTGTCCCTCCTCCCAACAAGGGGAACGTAAAAAACGGGGCTGGCTTCCCCAGCACCGGAGCGGGAAACCTCGTATCGAGCCTCACGGGTTCGGTAGTCACCCCCACCCAGAAAGCCCAGATTACCGTAACAACAACAGGCGTCAAGATAATGGCCAGTGCCCTTTTTCGAGCACTTGCCAAATGCTTTTCGACCTTTGGCTCTGATGTTTGAACTGAATTCATGACCGTCCCGCTGGTTGCCTAACCCTTTTCCTTGAGAAGATGAGCGATGAGGTCGAAAGCAGCCTCACTGTCCCACTCACGGGCTCCCATTCCATATGCCACTACACGCCCCGCCCGGTCGATAAGATATGTCGTCGGCAACGCACGGACCCGGTAAGCCTGCTTTACCCTGTTTTCGGGGTCCAAAAGAACCTGAAAATTTAGCTTCAGGCTTTCGGTGAATTTCCGGACCGCGTCGGAGTTTCCCAGGTCCACCGAGATGGCA
>PVBE010081116.1_pt1 | contig 50917 bp, 42 predicted proteins | sample 1631181 | NCBI WGS metagenome assembly PVBE01 (sample SAMN08397723, study PRJNA350692) | Marine metagenome, whole genome shotgun sequencing project. | isolation source: water | place: Pacific Ocean | collected 2012-04
ATTTCTCTCTAACCAGTTCTTTCAACGAAACGTCAGGCCGGGCGCCAACGTGGGAAATGACTTCCGCCTAGACTACATGCCGCCGATATCGTCCGCCCAATCGGCGGCGACGCACAAGAACATTCAAGACGTCGAGGTAAAGGCGGGATCATGGTCCTATGAGCTCTCGGCTGAGAAATTCGAGGTTGGCCGTCCGGTTCGGTTCTCGGCCAAAAGCGCCGATACGATGCACAGCTTCGCCCTCTACCATCCGGATGGCAGGTTGTTGTTCACGATGATGCTGATGCCGGGATTGGAGACGCCCGCCTCGCTCATCCATACCTTCACCGAACCCGGAACCTACAAGATCCGTTGCTTGGAATACTGCGGCGCAGCTCACCACGAGATGTCGGACGAGCTGGTCGTCACAGAGAACAAACAATAGCCAAGCCTAAGACAGAGGATCGAAAAATGGTCGCCGTGACAAACATCATTCAACGCACCCCTCTTTTGGGCAAAATGTTCGGTGTCGACGAAAGTACGGGGTTGAAGGAAATCAGCGCCTGGCCAAGTTTGATGGTCATGACTTCGTTCGTCTGGCTCGCCATCGCCGGCCTGTTGGGCGTGGCGATGCCGCTGACCCAGCTTTTGGGACTCGACAGCGCGTTGTTCTATACAGCCCTCACCGCGCACGGCGCGGCCCTGGTCTTTCCCTTCCTGTTCCAACTGATGGTCGGCGTCAGCCTCCATCGGGCGGCCGGTTGTGTGGGGAAACCGGTCACGGGGCCGATTCCCGCCTTGATCTATATTTTCATGAACGTCGGCGCCCTGCTGCTCACGCTGGCCATTCTGGGCGGGCTCAAGATCAGTTATATCGTCATGTATCCGCTGCCCATAGTCGGCGTGCAGACGGGCCAGTGGAGCATGGGTGTGGTTGTGCTCGGCTTCACCGGCATCGCTCTCGTCCTGATCACGGTTATCTTGCTGTATCCCGTGCAGGTCCTGAGAATGCTGTTCTTTGGCCAGCAGCGGGAGGACCTGTTGCTGTCGCCGCGCTCGCTCAGGGATCCCGGTCTGTTGGGAATGGCGATGGCGGTATTGGTGATTCTGATCACGGGGACGCCTTTCCTGCTCATTGCCAGCGTGGTTCTGCTCGGCCTTTATGGCATCGTTCCCATGGCCGCCATCACCTGGGCGACCGCGCCGGTGGTCTTCCAGTTTACCTTCTTCATCTTTGCCCACAATCTGATGGAAGCCATGGCGATCATGGTGATCGCGGCGATTTACGGCACCCTGCCGCTATACCTCGCCGACGGGACCCGCAAGCTCTATAGCGACCGGCTGGCCAACCTGGCCCTGTGGATATTGCTCGTCACCTCCCTGACGTCGTTCTTCCACCACTTCTTCACCATGTTCCCCAGCCTGCCGTCGGCGCTCGCCTATCACGGCAACATCATGAGCTGGGGCACCGGTCTCGGTGCCGCGATAACGATTTTCACCATTCTCGCGACCATCTGGAAACACGGCCTGAGGCCGGAACCCGGTACCATGGCCTTGCTCATGGGGTTTGCGCTCTATGTGTTGGATGGCGTCACTGCCATTGTTACATCGAATGTGGCCTGGTCTTTCCAGCTTCATGGAACGATGTGGCAGGCGGGGCATACCATGTCCGTCCTCGTCGCCATTTCGCTGATTTGGATGGGCGTTTTCTACCATCATTACCCCGTCATCACGGGCCGCAAACTCAACCCCACCATGGGGAATTGGTTCGTCGGGCTCTATAGCATCGGCGCCGCCGGGGCAATGTACGCCTTCATGGCGGCGGGTGCGGCCGGCATGCCCCGGCGGTTCGCGGCCTGGAATCAGGAAGGCTGGATGGTTTACGGCAACTTCGTCCTGATCTTCGGGCTGCTGATTGGCGCGGGTCTGCTTGTATTTGCCTGGGACCTCATGAATTCCCGAGAGATCGAGACCTCTCCAGGCGAAGAGACGGTTCCGGCGGAGTAGCGAGCCGCGATTGACGGGAGGGGCAGACCTGTCCCTCCCGCTTTTTTTTGCCTATGGAAATAAAAGGGGAGACGAACCATGAGTGATTCGTTGAGAAAGGTCATTGAAGGTGCCCAGGCCAATTTCCGGGCCGAGCCGGCCGAGGCCCAGGTCACATTCGAATCAAAATCCAATCTGCAGCAGGTCTTTCACAGCGAGGTCGCCATGCGTGACCACCACCTGACCGTCGACGAGCCAGAATGGCTCGGCGGCACCGACAAGGGCCCCAACCCGGTCGAGCTCGTGTTGGCCGCACTAGGCACCTGCCAGGAGATCACCTACCGGGCCTACGCCGCAGCGATGGGCATTCCCCTCGAGGGCGTCTCGGTGACGGTCGAAGGCGACATCGACTTGCGCGGCTTCTTCGCCGTCGCTGACGATGTGCGCCCGGGCTATGGCGCCATGCGCGCCACGGTGGAGCTGACCTCGAGCGCCGGGGAAGAACAACTCAATCAGTTGCGCGATACGGTCAACTCCCACTGCCCGGTGCTCGACATCGTGACCAATCCGGTGCCGGTCGACTTGGAACTGAAAATCAACGAACCGGCAGTGGCCTGAGGGCAGCCCAAACCCGCCCCGCCCCGGCGCGTCATTTCTTCCCGAGGCGAAACAAACGCGCGGCGTTCTCGAACGCGATGCGGCGGGCCACTGCGGCCGGTAGCTGCTCGAGGATGGCCAGGGTCGCAGCGCTATCGGCGGTGTGGCGGAGCGGTGAATGGTTGCGGGGAGAAACGAAAAAGCGGTCCGTGCCCACCATGATGCGGTCGGGGAAGTCGTTGAACAGCTTGCGCCATTGCTTTCGCAGGCGGCCGTCGGGTCCGGCGATCCGGCTGGCCATGACGCTGGGTTCGCGGCGCCTGTGGGGCGGGATGCGGTAGCTCAGATAAAGGTTGGCGTGGCGTTCAAGGAGTGCCCGCGTGAGCGCCGCGGTGCGCCGGCCGCTGTTGTCCCAGCCCAGGTGCACCCAGACGATGGCGGCCTTTCGGTTGTGGGCCAAAAGGCGCTCGAAGGCCGGCAGATTGGCGCCCAGCCGAGCCGGATTGCGGCCGCGCCCAGAAAGCCGCACCGGCAGCGCCATATCCTCGGGAATGGCCTCCATATGCAGGTCGATGGGCACGCCGTGCCGGGCGGCGATGTCGGCCAACAGGCTGAACAAGGCGTGGTCAGGGGGCGCGTTGACGTAGGGATGGCGGGGGTTCATGGAGAAGTGCTCGGCCGTCAACTCGCCGAAGCCGACGGCACCCAGGCGCAGCAGTTCTTCGGCCTTGGCCTGGAAGCGGCGGCGAACCTCGGCTCCCATGTCGCCGCTGCGCACGGCGCGCTGGATCATGACGTTGAGGGTGCCACCACCGGCCAGCACGGCAAAGCGGCCGGGGTGGCGGCGGGCGATGGGGAACAGTTTGGTGGCGTCGTAGCCGGCGGCAAAATGCTCCGGCTGCGGCGGCGGCATGACGAGCATCGTGCGTACGCCGAGCCGGTCCATGATCCGCAGGGCTTCTATCGCGGCGCCTTCGAAATCGAACCTGCCTTGCCGTGGTGGCAGCAGGCCATGCAGGTGATTGTGGCTGTCGATGACCGGCAGCGAATCGCCCCGGGCCGCTAACGAGCTCAACAGTGGCAGCACCACCACGAGCAGGACGGCAGCCATCCTCATGGCGACTTCAGGCGTTCTTGATGGTCAAACCGGCGTCGACCGGCAGCGTCGCGCCGTTGATATAGGATGACGCCGGCAGCACTAGGCTGAGTGTAGCGTGGGCCACCTCTTCGGGTTCGGCGTAGCGCGCCAGCGGTACTCGGCGGCGGGCGAAGATCTCCTTGTGCTCGTCCTTGATGTTGGCGGTCATGGCGGTGCGGATGGCGCCGGGGCAGATGCAGTTGACGGTGATGCCGTCGCGGCCGAGCTCGGTAGCTAGCGACCGGGTTAGGCCTATGACGGCGTGCTTGGCGGTCGAGTAGGGGCTGATGCGCGGCGTTGCACCCAAGCCCTCGGTCGAGGCGATGTTGACGATGCGGCCGGCGCCCGACGCCTTGAGGTGCGGCAGCGCCGCCCGGATCAGGCGCACCTGGGCGGTCAGCAGAATGTCGAGATGGCGCGCCCATTGGCTCTCATAGTCGTCGGCATCAATCGGCACTTCGGCTGAAATCCCGGCGTTGTTGATGAGGATATCGAGGCCGCCGAAGTGCGCCGCCACCTCCGCCACTACGTCCTGTATGCGTTGCGGATCGGCGATATCGAGCTGCCAGCCCCGGGCCGTGGCGCCGACCGCCGCAATCTCCCCGACCACCGTCTCAACGCCGGGCCCGTTGATGTCGGTCACCGCGACCTTTGCCTGTTCGTCGGCAAAGAGATGCGCCGTGGCCCGACCCATACCGCTGGCGGCGCCGGTAACCAGGGCGACTTTATCTTCGATCGACCGGCTAAGTTTGCTCAGTCTAGTCATTTTGCGTCATCTTTCGTCCGTGCCGTTCCCCCACGCGCAGCCATTGTGGCTCGCCGGGCCGGATGACGAAAGGCAGTACCATGACGGAAATCGAATCCCTCTTCTCCCTGGCGGGCCGGGTGGCGCTGGTCACCGGCGCCTCGCGCGGCCTGGGCTGGGCTTTCGCGGAGGCCCTGGCCGGGGCGGGCGCGCATGTGGTGCTGAACGCCCGTCACGCCGAGGCCCTGGAGGAAGGTGCGACCAAGCTCAGCGACCGCGGCCTGGCCGCTTCCGTGGCCAGCTTCGACGTCCGTGACGAGGCCGCCACGGCGACCGCCGTCGAATCTCTGCTGGCCGACCACGGCCGGCTCGATGTGTTGATCAACAATGCTGGCGTCATCAAGCGCGCCGATCTCGCCGACTACGACAGCGGCACCTGGCAGCACGTCATCGACGTCAACCTCACGGCATGCTTCCGCCTCGCCCGTGAGGCCGCCCGGCCGATGGCCGCGGCCGGTTGGGGCCGCATCGTCAACATCGCCTCGGTGATGGGTTTGATCGGCCGGCCCTCGATCCCTGCCTACGTCGCCAGTAAGCACGGCCTGATCGGCATGACCCGTTCGCTGGCGGCCGAACTCGGCCCCCGGGGCGTCACCGTCAACGCCATCTGTCCGGGTTATTTCGCTACCGAGATGGCCCGGCCGCTGATGCAGGACGAGGAATTCAACGAAATGGTCTGCAGCCGCACCCCCATTGGCCGCTGGGGCGATCCCGGCGAGCTGGCCGGGGCCGTGATTTTTCTTGCTTCCGGGGCCGGGTCCTACGTCAACGGCGCCACTTTGGCAGTCGATGGCGGCATGACGGCTGTGCTTTGAAGGTTCTTCACGCTCGTGCGTGTCCGTACTTTGATTGTCGTTCACGCTCGCGCGTGTCTGTACTTTGATTGTCGTTCACGCTCGCGCGTGTCCTATGCCCCACCGATCATGCGGTCGCGGATCTCCGACTTGAGAATCTTGCCGTTGGCGTTGCGCGGCAGGGGCTCGCTTAGCAGCTCGATGCGCACCGGCACCTTGAAGGCGGCCAGCCTCCCGGCGACCTGGGCCATGAGGTCCTCGGCCCTGACGTCGGCCTCGGGCGTTACCTGCACCATGGCGCCGACTTCCTCGCCCAGGGTCTTGTGCGGCAGGCCGATGACGGCTGCGTCCATCACTGCCGGGTGGCTGTAGAGAGCATCTTCGACCTCGACGCAATAAACGTTCTCGCCGCCCCGGATGAGCATGTCCTTGGCCCGATCGAGCACGTAGATGAATCCGTCATCGTCACACCGCACCAGATCGCCGGTGCGCAACCAGCCGTCGACGAAGGTCTCGGCGGTTTCCTCGGGCTTGTTCCAGTAACCGCGCACGACGTTGGGGCCACGGATCCACAGCTCGCCGACGCCACCGTCGACATCGGCGCCGTCCTCGCCGACCACGCGGCCGTCGCACACCGGAATCAGGGGGCCGATGCTGTCGGGTTTGGCGAGATAATCGCTGCCCATATTCTGGGCCGCCAGAGAGGAGGTCTCGGTCATGCCGTAGCCGTTGGCCGAAAGCGCCGCCGGGAAGACCTCGCCGATGCGGCTGACCAGCTCCGGCGCCGCCGGGGCGCCGCCGTAGGCCACGTATTCGACGCTGGAAAGATCAAAGGCCTGGCGCTTGGGGTGTTCCAGCACCTGCCAGGCGATGGCCGGCACGCCGCCGAAACCGGTGATTCCTTCGTCGGCGATCAACTCCAGGGCCCGGTCGGCATCCCACTTGTGCATCAGCACCACCTTGTTGCCGGCATAAGCGCCGGAAAGCATGGCCGAATGGCAGCCGGTGACGTGGAAGAAGGGCACCGCCAGCAAGGTGGCTTTTTTGGGCCCGGGCGCATTTGGGTCGGGCAGCTCGCCGTCGTCGCGAAGGGTGGCCCGGGCGCGGCAGAACAACAGGCTAAAGATGTTGGTGGCGATGTTGCGGTGCGAACCGACGGCACCTTTGGGAGAACCGGTTGTGCCGGAAGTGTAGAAGATGGTGGCGTCGTCCTCGGGTGCGATGGGAACTTGGGGCAGAGGGGCGCTCTGGTAGCGCGCGAGCAGGGCATCGAAGTCAATCGAGCCGGCGTTGCTTGTGTCGCCGCGGGCGGTGATCATGGCCCGCGGCCCGAACCCGGCCAAGTGCTGCCGCAAACGCTCTGCCCTCTCGCCGTCGGCGATCAGCACTTGGGAGCCCGAATCCTTGAGACCGTATTGCAATTCGTTTGCCGTCCACCAGGCGTTCAGCGGCACCGCCACGGCGCCGATCTGGACCGTTGCCCAGAAAGCCACCACCCAGTCGGGGTAGTTGCGCATGGCAATTGCGACGCGGTCGCCCTTTTTGACGCCGAAATCCGCGACCAGTGCCGCCGCCAGGGCGGTCACGCGGCGATCATGCTCGGCATAGCTCAAGCGTTCGTCCTGATAGACCAGAAACGGCAGCTCGCCATGGCCACGCATCACCTCGAGCACCGCCGGCAGGGTCGACGGGCAGTTCTTCCAGATGCGTACGCTTCTGCCACGGATCTCCACCTCGCCCATCTCGAAAGGCGCCCCAGAGGCCGTCAGCGTGGCGGTAATTTCAGCGATCGAACTCACACAGCACTCCTGGCAGAAAAACCGGCCCAACAATAGCGAACTCGGCACCCGGCGGGATAGGATGAAACCCTGCCAAGGGAGAATCCTACCGATGATCAAACTCAGTTTCTGCCTGCGCCGCCTGCCTCACCTCAGCCACGCCGAATTCCTGGCCTATTGGCTCGACAATCACGGTCCCCTGGTGCGCAAACACGCCGAGATCCTGCGCATTCGCCGCTACGTCCAGGTCCACGGCATGGAAAACGCGGTTTCCGAGGCCATGCGGCAATCGCGCGGCGGCGCCGAGCCATTCGACGGCATCGCTGAGCTATGGTTCGAGAGCGAAGAGGAACTTGGCGCCAACGCCGAAGATCCTGCCTCGCGCCAAGCCCGCAAGGAACTGGTGGTCGACGAAAAGAAATTCATCGACCTGCCCAAATCGCCGCTCTGGATCGGCACCGAGCACGTGCTGGTTGGATAGCATTGGGAGCTGGCCCCACTCTGCTTGCGAGCCATAATCATGCTAATCTTGCAGGACGGATGTATGGGGGAAGTCCGAAATGTGGCGCATTGTGCTCCTGGTAGCAGTGGTCGATGTCTTGGCGCTGGCGGCCGAGGCGGCAGAACTTCGCGGCAGCGTCAGTAACGGTGCGGGCAAGCCGGTTGCCGATGCCGTGGTTTACGCCACGCCGCTGGCCGGTCTGCCGGTGGCAACCACCACCCGAACCGTCATCGATCAGATCGGCAAACTATATGTGCCCTTCGTCTCGGCCTTCCGTGTCGGCACCACGGTTACTTTCCCCAACAAAGACAACATCAAGCATCACCTCTATTCGGTGTCGCCGGCCAAACGCTTCGAGCGACCGCTCTACCGCGGCAGCCAAGCCGAGCCGGTGGTCTTCGACAAGAACGGCGAGGTGACGCTGGGCTGCAACATCCACGACTGGATGATCGCCCACGTGCTGGTGCTGAAAACGCCCTATGCGGCGGTGACCGACAAGGCCGGCCGGGCCCTCATCGCCGGTCTGCCGGCCGGCGAATACGATGTGCGTGTCTGGCATCCCGGCATGAAGGGCAAGAAGAAGGCGGCGAAGAACCCGCGCAACATATCGTTGGCATCGACTGCCGAGGTTGACTTCAAAATCCGTCTCAAGCCGAAAACCCGGTGGTGGCGCAGCAAGCCGTTCGACGCCGATCTGCCGGTGTCGGACACTTACTGAGTCCGTCATGAGCAGCTCCCGGACGCTCTTCGTGGCGCTGTTGGTGGCGGGCTTGGCGTCAGCCGGGGGGGCGCTTGCAGGGGGTTTGGCCGGAACGGTCCGCGATGATGCTGGCAAGCCGGTTGCCGATGCCGTGATCTACGCCACGCCCCTGGCCGGCCTGCCGGCGGCGACCGTCACCCGTGCCGTCATCGATCATGTCGACAAGCTCTATTCGCCCTTCGTAACGGCCTTCCGCGCCGGCACCACTGTTACCTTCCCCAACAAGGACAACATCAAGCATCACCTCTATTCGGTATCGCCGGCCAAGTCGTTCGAACGCCCTCTCTACAAGGGCCGCAAGGCGTCGCCCGTGTTTTTCGACAAACCGGGCGAGGTGACGCTGGGATGTAACATTCACGACTGGATGATCGCCCACGTGCTGGTGCTGGAGACACCCCATGCGGCCGTGACCGACCAGGCCGGCCGGGCCGTCATCGCCGCTCTGCCGGCCGGTGACTACGAGGTTCGGGTCTGGCATCCCGGCATGAAAGGCAAAAAGAAGGCGGTCAGGAATCCCCGCAAGATCACCGTGACCGCGGCTGCTGCCGAGGTAGCCTTCGAGATTCGTCTGAGGCCGAAAAAGAGGTGGTGGCGGAAAAAACCCAAGGACGCCGACAAGAAGTATTCCGGCGATGAAGGTTTCGCAGGCGGCAACTGAACCTTGTTTCGATTCCGTAGCTTTCGCACGCGCCTCACGGTCTTTTTCGTCGGCCTGTTGTTGCTCGTCCAGGGCGCCGCCTTCGTTGCCGTCGATCTTGCCAACAGCCGCAATGCGCGGCGCCAGATCAACGCCGAGCTCGAGGTCGATGCCCGCGTCTTCGACCGCCTGCTGGCCAGCCGCACGGCCCAGTCGACCCAGGCAGCGCGCCTCCTGTCCGGGGATTTTGCCTTCAAGACGGCCTATGCCAGCGGCGATGAGGGCACGCTGCTGTCTGCGCTGCGCAACCACCAGGCCCGTATCGCGGCCGACGTCATGATGCTCTATTCCCTCGACGAGGAGAAAATTGCCAGCACGCTGGAGCGTCCGCCGGACGCCGACGAGCTCGATCTTGCCGAGATCATCGAGGCCGCCGACGACAGCGACGAGGGCGAGGCGGCCCAAGTCATGCTGCTCGACGGGCGGCCCTACCAAGTCGTTCTGGTGCCGTTGCTGGCGCCGCTACCGGTGGCCTGGATCGGCATCGGTTTCGTACTCGACGAGGGTTTCGTGCGGGCGCTGGAGGAGCTTACACGAGCCCATGTGTCGCTGTTGCGGCGCGCCGACGAGGGCTGGCACGTCGAGGCCTCGACCCTGGCAGCTCCCGCCGCGCTGGCGGGGGCGCTCGGCGCGAGTCGTCAACCGGGGCGCAGCTTCGTACTCGACCTTGCCGGTCGCGACAACGTCAGTCTGATGCAGCCGCTAGGCGGGGCGGGGGTGCAGGTGGTGTTGCAACGCCCGCTGGCCGCTGCGCTGGCGCCCTACCAGCGGCTTCGATTGGCGCTGCTGGTGCTCACTGCCGTGGCCTTCGTGATCTCGCTGTTTGGCGCCAGCGTCATCGCCCGTGGCGTCACCCGGCCGGTACAGACCCTGGTGGCGGCGACGCGGCGGGTGCAGCAGGGCGACTATGGCAGCGACGTGGCGGTCGATCGGGTCGACGAGATCGGCGAGCTGGCCGGCGCCTTCAACAGCATGACGCGGGGCCTGGCGGAGCGCGACCCGGTGCGTGACCTATTGGGCAAGGTGGTCGATCCAGCGGTGGCCGAGGAGCTGCTCAGCAAGGATCTTGAGTTGGGCGGCGAGGAGCGCGAGGTGTCGATCCTGTTTTCCGACATTCGCGGCTTTACCGCACTTTCCGAGCGTCATCAGCCGGCCGAACTCCTGGACCTCCTGAACCGCTACCTGACGCATATGAGCGTCGCCATCGAGGCCGAGGGGGGCGTGGTCGACAAGTATATCGGCGACGCCATCATGGCACTGTTCGGAGCGCCGCTGGCCCACGGCGACGACGCTGCGCGAGCCATCCGCGCCGCCCTCGCCATGGGCCGCGAGCTGATCGAGCTGAATCGCGAGCTGGCGGTCCAGGGGCTGCCTATGATCGCCACCGGCATCGGCATCAACAGCGGCCAGGTGGTGGCCGGCAATATGGGTTCGGCCCGCCGTCTCAACTACACCGTGATCGGTGACAACGTGAATCTGGCCTCGCGCATCGAGGGCCTGACGCGCTTCTACGGCGTGCCCCTGATCATCAGCGAGAGCACCGCCGCTGCCGCGCCCGGTTTTTGCTACCGCGAACTCGACCAGGTGCGGGTCAAGGGTAAGCAGGAGCCGGTGCGCATCTTCGAGCCCATGGAGCCCGGAGAGCCAGGTGTTCCCGGCGCAGACGAGCTGGAGCGCTACCACCAGGCCTTGGCTCACTACCGGGCCCGGGAGTGGCAACCCGCCGACGAGGCTCTCGCCAGCCTGGCCTCGGCTGCGCCGCACTGCCCGCTCTATGCCCTCTATCGCCGCCGCATAGCCGATTTTCGCAGGGCTCCCCCGCCAGCCGATTGGCAGGGCATAGAGGTGTTCAGTGAGAAGTAGGAGGGTTAGTCTTGGGCCGATGGTGAATCGGCCTGCGATCTTTCTGGCCTTGCTGCTGGCCGGCAAGTTGCCGCGGCAACTGCGCCACGGCGCCCTCAAATTGCTGCCTCCTCCGGCCTGACGGTATTGCGAGCGAGTGGGAACATGAGCAGTCAACTCAATGAACTCAGCGCTATCGGCGTCGCCGCCATGATCGCCAAAGGCAAGATCAGCTCGGAAGAGCTGGTCGCCGCCTGTCTGGCGCGCATCGAGGCCCGCGAGGACGTGGTCCAGGCCTGGGAATACCTCGACCCCGAGGCGGCGCTGGCCGAAGCCCGGGCGCGCGATGGAGAGCAGCCGCGCGGTCCGCTACACGGCGTGCCCATCGGCGTCAAGGACATCATCGATACCGCCGACATGCCGACCGCCATGGGCTCGCCCATTTACGCCGGCCATCGTCCCGCCGGTGACGCCGCTTGCGTTGCCCTGGCCCGGGCCGCCGGCTGTGTGGTGCTGGGCAAAACGGTGAGCACGGAATTCGCCGGTCTGCACCCGGGCAAGACGCGCAATCCGCACAATCCTGAGCACACGCCGGGCGGCTCCTCCTCGGGCTCCGCAGCGGCCGTGGCCGACGGCATGGTGCCGCTGGCCTACGGCACCCAGACCGGTGGCTCGATCAGCCGGCCGGCTGCATTTTGCGGCGTCGTCGGCTTCAAACCCAGCCACGGCACCATTCCGCGGGCTGGCCTCAAACTCATTTCCGATGCCCTCGACACTATCGGTGTGCTGGGTCGCAGCCTCGACGACGTGGCGCTCTTGACCGCCATCAGCAGCGGTCGCAGCGCCGATGCGTTCAAGTACCCCCTCGATCCGCCGCTACGGCTCGGCCGTTTGCGCAATGCCCCCTGGTCCCAGGCAGAAGCGGGTGTCGAGAGCAAGATGGATGAGGCTGCGGCAACGCTACGGGCGGTCGGCGCCAGCGTCGACGATGTCACCTTGGCGGCGCCGTTCGACGAGCTGCGGGCGGCGCACTGGGATGTCATGCACTTCGAGCTGGCGCGCTGGCTGAGCTGGGAGCGCGAACAGAGGGCCGAATTGCTGAGCCCCGAGATGCGCGAGATGACGACCACGGGCATGACCGTGGAGACCGGACGCTACCAGGCGGCGCTCGATTTAGCGGCCCAGGGCCGCGCCCTGCTGGTCGAAGCCTTCGGACGCTACGACGCCCTGCTAACGCCGAGCGCACCGGGCGAGGCGCCGGCCGGCCTCGAGGCCACCGGCGATCCCGTCTTCAACGGCGTCTGGACCTTTCTGCACGTGCCCACGGCCTCGCTGCCGGTGTTCAGCGGCCCGGCCGGACTGCCCATGGGCCTTCAGGTCGCCGGCCCGCTGCGCGGCGACGGGCGCCTGCTTTCCGTGGCGCGCTGGATCGAGGGCAAGCTGAAATCATGAGCGACGTCACGCGCCAGCTTTGCCGGCACGCTGCGAACTTGGACTACGCGGCGCTGCCGGCGGAAGTGCGGGGGCGTGCCCGCGTGCTGCTGCTCGATCTGCTCGGCAACATAGTCTGCGCCGCCCACGAGGCCGAATCGTCGCCCAGTTTGTTCGCCGCCGTCGAGTCCCTGGGCCTAGGGCGTGGCAGCGCAACGGTGGCCGGCGTCGGCGGGGGCTATGCGCCGCCTGCGGCGGCTTTGCTCAACGGCGCATTGGGCCATTCGCTCGACTTCGACGACACCCACGCTGCGGCCTCGCTGCATCCCGGCGCCACGGTCATCCCGGCCGCCTTGGCGGCTTGCGAGATGGTAGGCGGGGACGGCGGCCGGCTGCTGGGCGCCATCGTTGCCGGCTACGAGATAGCCTGTCGCATAGGCTTGGCAGTGGGTGCAAAGACACATTACCAGCGAGGTTTCCATCCCAGCGCCACGGTCGGCGTCTTTGCCGCCGCGACCGCCGCCGGTCAGCTTTTCGGGCTCGACGCCGAGGGTCTGGAGAACGCGCTGGGCATCGCCGGTAGCCAGGCCGCCGGGTCCATGCAGTTCATGGCCAACGGGGCTTGGAACAAGCGCTTCCACGTCGGCGCCGCAGCCATGAACGGTCTGCTGGCTGCCAGTCTGGCACGTGAAGGTTTCAAGGGAGCGAGCGCCGCTATCGAGGGGCCGGCCGGCTTTCTTGCCGCTTATGCCCCGGCGCCCGAGCCGGCAGCGGCGCTGACCGGTCTGGGCCAGGGCTTCGAGATCCTTAATGTCGCCCTCAAACCCTATCCAGCCTGCCGCCTGGCCCACGCCGCCATCGATGCCGTGGTCGAGCTCAAGCGCGAGCAGGGTTTCGCGGCGGCCGAGGTGACAGCCTTGGAGATCGGCATGTCACGCCTGGGCATCGACATCTGTGGTGCGCCGGAGGCTGCCAAGCGCCACCCGGCAAGCTTCGTCGAGGGCCAGTTCTCAATGCATTTCCTGGCCGCCGTGGCGCTACGCCAGGGATCGCTGAGCTGGCGCGACTACTGCCGCCACTATGGGGACGGCGAAACCATGGCGCTTTGCCAACGCATCACTGTGGTGCCCGATACCGAGGTCGAGGCCGACTACCCGGAGCGGCTCAGTGGCCGAGTGCGCCTCACCCTCGGCGACCGGCGGCTCAAACGCAAGGTCGACCTGCCGCGTGGCGAGCCTGAGAATTTTCTCGACGCTGTCGAAGTGCGCCGTAAGTTCGAGGGTTTGGTGTCGCAGCACCTTGGCCCGGCGGCCGGAGCTTTGTACCATGCCGTCATGAAGCTCGACGCCGATGACGACGTCGCGGATTTGTTGGCCCTCTTGGCCGTTTAGGCTCCCTCGCCATAAGGAAATCGAATGTCTGATCCAGCTGAGATCCAGTCCAATTCGCCCATCGTCGCGGCTTTCACCGCGCGCACCAAAAAGTCGGCCGAGTTTTTTCACCGGGCCCAGCAATCGCTGCCCAGCGGCATTGCCCACGACGTACGCCACATCGATCCCTACCCGGTCTACATCGAGCGCGCCAAGGGCTCACGCAAGTGGGACGTCGACGGCAACGAATACGTCGACTACTTTGGCGGCCACGGGGCGCTGCTGCTGGGCCACAACCGGGTCGAGGTGGCCGAGGCGGTCAAACGCCAAATGGACATCGGTACCCATTTCGGCAGTTGCCACGAGCTCGAGTTGCGCTGGTCGGAGTTGATCCAGGAGCTCATGCCCTCGGCCGAGCGGGTGCGTTTCACGGCCTCGGGCACCGAGGCGACTTTGCTGGCACTACGCCTGGCCCGGGCCTTCACCGGGCGCCGCAAGGTGGCGCGTTTTCGCTATCATTTTCACGGTTGGCATGACCATTTCGCGGCCAACTACGTCTCCCACTTCGACGGCTCGACGCCGACCGGCCTGCTGCCCTCGTTGGGAGACGACGTCATCGCCTTGCAGCCTGGCGACATCGATTTGGTGCGCCGCACCCTGGAAGCCGACAACGACGTGGCGGCCTTGTTCTTAGAGCCCACCGGTGCCAGTTGGGGGCGTATCCCGCTACGGCCGGAATTCCTGCATGAGCTGCGCGAGGTTACGGCCAAACACGGCGTCATGCTGGTCTTCGACGAGGTGATTTGCGGCTTTCGCGTGTCGCCGGGCGGTGCCCAGGGCGAGCTCGGCGTCAGGCCCGACCTGACGACGCTGGCCAAGATCGTCGCCGGCGGTCTGCCCGGCGGTGCCGTGGCCGGACGACGCGACGTGCTCGATCTGCTCGATTTCGAGGCCACGGCAGCAGCAGGCAAGGAGAAGATTCTGCATTTTGGCACCTTCAACGCCAATCCGGTGTCGGCTGCCGCCGCGGTGGCGACACTGGAGATCATCAAGTCAACCGACGCCTGCGCCCGAGCCAACGCTTTTACAGCGGCGCTGCGTGACGACCTCAACCAGGCCATCGAGGACGTTGGCCTGCCCTGGGCCGCTTATGGCACCTACTCCGGCTTTCACATTTTCACCAACCCGGACGGTGATGACATAGGGCCCGGAAATTTCGATCCCTACACCCAGAATCCCAATAGCTTGCGCCTCAACGACCCCGAGGTGGTCAACAAACTGCGGCTGGGCATGATGGCCTTCGGTGTCGACATCAACGGCTGGCCCGGCGGCATCGTCTCGGCGGCCCACGACGACGAGGATCGCCAGATTACCGTGGCGGCTTTCCGCCAGACCGTGGAGATGATGAAAGACGAAGGCGTGCTTGGTTAAGACCCAAGGGAAATTCCTAATTTGGATATGTAAACCCAGGGTTATCCCCGGATTTCGCTTGTTGCCGGAGGATCGCGGGTGTAGCGTGCAATTCAGGATTCTCGCGTTCGGTACGACCATTGGGGGGACCCAATGCTGCCGCAAAAAGTAGCGTCCGTGGAGTGCACGCGTGACACCTGAGGAACTCGTTAACATCATCAAGAAGCACGACCGCTTCGTGCATGGGCTGGTCGGTGGCGAGCGGGCCGTGCTCAAGGGCGTCAAGCTGAAGGGCTTGCGTCTCACCAATCTCAACTTCCAGCACGCCATCCTCAGCGGCATCGACTTTTCGGGCGCCACCCTGGAAGGCAGCGATTTTCGCTTTGCCGATCTCTTCACGGCCAATTTAGAGGGCGCCAACTCCAGCGGTGCCAAGTTCGACCGGGCTGACCTGAGGGGTGCCAAGCTGCAGGGCGCCGAGCTGCAGGACGCATCTTTCAGTGAAGCCGACCTGCGTCCGGGCCTGATCATGGGGGCGGCCGGCGAAAACATCACCGACCTATCCGAGGCTTGCCTCGACCGTGCCAATCTGGAGGGTGCCCAGCTCGCCCGGGCGTGTTTCCAGCATGCCTCGTTGAAAGAAGCCGTGCTGCGCCGGTCCACCATGACGGCGGCGAACATGCATGGGGCCGATCTCTCGGGGGCCGACCTCGAGGGCGCGCGCGCCGAAAGCGCCAATTTCTCCGGTGCCGACCTCAGCGGCGCCCGGCTCGACAAGGCGCAGCTGCGCAGCGCCAACATGCGCGGTGCCATCCTGGCCGAGGCCTCACTGTCTGAGACCGACCTGATGGACGCCCGCGTCAGCCCCGGCAGCCGGCAACTGCCCGTCGACCTGCAAAGAACACTTCGCGACCACGCCCTGTGGGTCGAAAGCAACGCCGGCCGCGGCCAGCGGGCCAGCCTGCCGGCCATCGACCTGTCTGGGCTGGATATGCGCGCCGCCTATCTTTCCGGCGCCGATCTGAGCCGCGCCCGGTTCACCGCGGCCAAGCTTTCACACGGGCTTTTCGTGCTGGCCGATCTCTCTCACGCCGATCTCTCGAATGCCGACTTGCGCCATGCCGATTTGGCTGGTGCCAACCTGAGCCAGGCCGACCTGAGCTTCGCCGACCTGCGCCACGCTAACTTCAAGCCGGTCGAGCTCAAGGATCAAAAGGGCCAACCGACCGGCGATTTGTGGCCAACCAAGCTCAATGGCGCCGACTTGCGCGGTGCCAATCTGATCCATGTCGATCTGCGCCAGGCCGACACCAGCGACGCCGACTTTAGCGACGCCAAGATCGACAGCATCAACGAGCGCAAAAGCCACTAATCGGTATTCCGGGCCATAATGGCGGGGATTTCCAACAAATGGGAACCCGCCATGAATCCGACCACTGTTTCCTATGCTCGCGACGGCCGTATCGCCCGCATCACACTTGACCGGCCCCAGCGCCTTAACGCCATCAATGACGACATGCCCGGCGAGTTGGCCGCGGCCGTGGCCGAGGCCAACCGCGACGACGGTGTCCACGTCATCGTGTTGGGCGGTGCCGGCCGCGCCTTTTGCGCCGGCTACGATCTGGTCGAATACGCCGAAACTCCAGGACCCAATCCGGTGGTCCAGGAGATGCCATGGGATCCCATGAAGGATTACCGCTTCATGGGCCAGAACACTGCCGATTTCATGACGCTTTGGCGCAGCTACAAGCCGGTGGTCTGCCGAGTGCAAGGCTATGCTGTCGGCGGCGGCAGCGATATGGCGCTTTCCTGCGATCTGGTGGTAATGGCCGAAGAGGCGCGCATCGGCTATCCGCCGGCCCGTGTCCTCGGCTGTCCCACCACCGCCATGTGGGTCTATCGCGTCGGCGCCGAGCGGGCCAAAAGGATGTTGCTCACTGGCGACTTGATCGACGGCCGCGAAGCCGCCCGTATCGGCCTGGTCAGCGAGTCCGTGCCCGAGGCCGACCTTGACGCTGCTGTCGAGCGCCTGGCGGCACGCATGGCCGGCGTTCCCAGGAACCAACTCATGATGCACAAGCTGATGATCAACTCGGCTTTCGACAACATGGGCCTGGCCAGCACCCAGATGCTGGCGACCCTATTCGACGGTATCACCCGCCACACACCTGAGGGGCAGGCCTGGAAGCGACGCGCCGAAGAGGTCGGTTTCCAGCAGGCGGTGAAGGAGCGCGACAGCGGCGATCCGATTGCCGAAAGCTAAAACGCCTTCGGTTTGATGCTAATCGGTCACAGCTCTCATATGTCACTCCCGCGAAAGCGGGAGCCCAGGTTTGGTAGGTTTTTCATGCTGGCCGCAGCAATAAGACAGTCAAAAAAGACACAAAACCTGGGTTCCCGCCTTCGCGGGAATGACACCAAAAATAGCGCTGCCGTCAGCGAACTTACGTCGCCGCGGGTCCCGGCCAGGGGCAACGGGTCTGGCAGCTGAAGCAGTAGTAATAATTACCGGTCATGAAGTTTTGCCATAGCTCGCGCAGGCCCGAGCCGGAGACGATCTCACGGGCCTCCTCGCGGTTGCCGTCGACCAGGTCCTGCATCAATGCCTGGAAGGCGCGGAAGCCATGGCGGAAGATCTCGTCGCCGCACTTTTTCTTGTCGATGCGGCCGCCGCCGGCAAGGGCCCCCACCGGGCAATCCTCGACGCAGCCCATGCAATGGTCGCAGAGATCTTCCTCGAGCGGTGCGTCGGGCACCAGATCGGCCGTGGTGACGACACCGGCCAGGCGCACGGCGTTGCCGAACTGACGGGTCACCAAAAGGCCGTTTTCGCCGTAGCTTCCCAGGCCGGCCAGGTAGCCCGCCTGGCGCCACGAGATGGCGCCGCGCATGCCCTTGCCAGGCTCATTCATGTCGAGGGGGATGAAGGCCGGCACCGCTACCGCCGCTTGGCCCTCGGCCTCGAGCAAGTGGGCCACGGCATGACTGGCCCGGGCCGACTGATCGTAAGCGTGGATGGTGTCGTACTGCCGCACCTGATTGTTGCCCGACGAAATCGCTGCCAGCGAATGACGGGCCGCCACCACGACGACCTGGCGGGCATCCGGCAGCAGATCCTCGATGGTTTCGGCGTGCTCGGACAGCGCCGCCACCGGTGCGATGCCGACCAGGTCGGCGCCGTTCCCGAGGGCCGCCGACTTGCTGGCCCGGGTCAGGTCGGTCAGGTCAGACATTCCGACTATCCCGTCACCTGGCAGGGCACATAGCGGTGAAAGGGTGTGCCGACACGGGGATCGCGATGCTGGGTGCTGGTCAAGCGGTTGACATTGACGCCGTTCACGCCGTCTTCGTTGATCATGCCGAAGCCGTGCGGCATGACGACCTGTCCGGCGCTGGCGCTATCGGTCTCTTCGAGCTCTATCTCCAGCGAGCCGGCAATGGTGCTCACGGTGACGGTCTGGCCGTCACTTAGGCCTCGTCCGGCGACATCGTCGGGGTGCATTTGCAAGGTGCAGTAGCGATTGGCGCCGATCCATGAGGGATCTCGCAGAAGCGTGTTGGCGTTGTAGGCCATGTGGTGGCCGGCCATGAGGATCAGCGGATACTCGGCATCCGGCTTCAGCGCGGCCTGCTCGGCAGCCGGGGTGAGAGCTGCCAGCTCGGCTTCGAGTTCCGGAATTTCCAGATTTATGCGGCCGTCCGGCGTGGCCAGCTCGGCGAAATTGTCGTCCGTGTCACATTTGCCGATCCATACTCCCTGGGGGTTGTCCATGATCGCCTGGAAGAGACGTTCCACGACGTCTGCGCCGGGCTCGAAGCCGGCTCTTGCGGCGTTCTCCCAGAAAGACTTGGGTTTCGCCATCAAGAGCCCATAAAGCCCACCCAGATTGACCGATCCCAGCACCCGGCCGAGCGTGCGGGCGACGATAAAAACGGTAAAGGGCGCGGCTTTGGGGTTTTCCTTGAGGTAGCTTCCCAGTGCGGCGCGAAAGGCCGGGCCGGGTCCGGACTCGGCGGCTTCGTGCAACGCCGCGGGGATCTCCGGCATCATGCCTGAAGCCTCGGCCAGCCGGACGAAGATCTCAGACGTTTCCAATGTGTCGCCGGCTGCCTCGACCAGCGGTCGGCGCATCTGAAAAAAGACCTCGGGATAGTTCAGAGCGAAGAAGGAGGCGTCGTGGGATTCGAAAGCCGAACGCGCAGGCAGTACGTAATCCGAGAGCCGTGCCGTCTCCGACATGGCGACCTCGACGGTGACCAACAGGTCGAGCTGGGCGAAGGCGTCCTCGTGGGCCTGGGTGTCGGCATACGAGAGCAGCGGGTTGCTGCCGCTGACAATCAGGGCGCGGATGCGTTCGGGTTTGTCCGAGGCGATCTCTTCGGGCAGCGCGTTAGGCGGGAAGACACCCATGATGGTGGGGAAGTCGGAGGCGCTGGCCCGCCAGGTCTTGTCGCTGCGCTCGTCCGTGTGGCTGCCCAGGTACGAAAACCGGCCGGGCAGCACGTTGCCGCCGGGCTGGCAGAGCCGGCCGGCCAGCGCCATGAGCACGACGATCAACCAGGACGAAAGTGTGCTGTGGCGGTTCATCAACAATCCCAAGTCGTCGTGCAGGCAAGCCCGACGTTGAGTCAGTTCGCGGCACACGGTCTTGACGGTCTCCAGGTCGAGGCCGCAGACCTCGAGCCCGGCCGCCACGTCGAAGCTCTCGAGCTCGGCCAGGATGCTGTCGAGGCCCGTGACATGGGCAGCTAGATAGTCGTCGTGCTGCCAGCCCTCTTGCAAGATGATGGCGATCATGGAGCGCAGTAGCATGGCGTCGGTGCCGGGCCTCAGCGCCAGATGGATGTCGGCCTTCTCGGCCGTGCGCGTGCGCCGCGGGTCGACGATCACCAACAGTTTTTCGGGATCCTTGGAAAACTGCTTGAGGATGTAGGGCGCGCGCGGGATGCCGTGACTTTCCATGCCGTTCCAGCCGATGCCGAGCAGCATGTCGGACTCCTCGACGTGCGCAATGAAATTCATCGGCTGGCGTCCGGCGGTGCGGCCTTGTACCCAGTAGCGGCCGGTATGCTCCTGGGCGATTGCCGAGAAGTGGTAGCGTGAGCTCAGCGCCCGCATGAAGGTCACACCGAAAGGGGCCTCGAAATTACAGCCTTGGCCGCCGCCGCCCACATAGGCGTAGGACCGCGGGCCGTGTTCGCCGACGATGGCACGCAAGCGTTCGGCGATTTCGCCCAAAGCCTGTTCCCAGGAGATCGGCACGAAGTCCTCGCCAACCCGCTTCAAGGGACTCGTCAGGCGTCCGGCGTGGCGGTGGTGGGCGTTGATGTTGCGGCCCTTGGCGCAGATGTGGCCCTGGCTGCGGGGGTTGGACTTGTCGGGCAGGACCTTGACGATGCTGTTGTTCTCGACCTGGACTTTGAGGCCGCAATTGACGAAACACAGGTTGCAACTGGTAAGTTTCCAGGTCTCCATCAGGTATTTTCCTTTACAGCTGTCTGCCGGGGCCGACAATCTAGCGAGCAATCCTTGACGAGTCTCTAGATATTGGTTTGGTGGAGGGGTTTTTTTCATTGGTCTGAGGTCAATTCCCGTAAAGGCATGCCCATAACCGTCGCCCGGCGAAAAATGCGGGCTGGTGCCTGGCGCTGGCAGCACGGCTGCACGGCTGCACGCGCCGTGATCAGATGCTCCTGATCCAGGTGCAAGTCCCTATGGGCATCGCCGCTTAGGCCATAGATAGCTGAAGCAGCGTACCAGCATGGCGAAAAGCGGGAGTTCGAGATGACGACGACGGGACGTGGCACAATCAGCGGGCCGGCCGACGTGTCGGAGCTGGAGAAGTTGCCGTTCGAGCAAGCAGTGGCTGCCCGCAGCACTTACGATCTACTGCGGGCCAGCGCCGCGGCGGTGCCCGAGCGTTGGGCCCTGACTTTCCTGCCCAGCGCCGAGCCAGACGTCGAACCCGAACGTCTGACACACGCCGAGCTCTTCGCCCGCGTCACCCAGGCCGCCAATCTATTTGCCGAGCTCGGTGTTGGAGCCGATGACGTGGTCTCGTTCCTGTTGCCCAGCCTGATCGAGACCCATCTGGCGTTCTGGGGGGCGGAGGCGGCCGGCGGCGCCAACCCGATCAACTTCCTGCTCTCGGCCGAGCACATTGCCGAAATCATGAACGCCGTCGAAACGAAGGTTCTGGTCACCCTCGGGCCGCACCCGGATATGGCGATCTGGCCCAAGGTCGAGGCCATACGCGAACGCGTACCCAGCCTGCGGGCGGTGCTGACCGTCGGCCAGGGGGTGCCGGCGAGTGATGACTTCAGCGCCGCCCTGGCCGCCTGTCGGGGCGACAGCTTGCTCAGCGGTCGCGACATTGGCCTCGAAGACGTGGCCTCCTATTTTCACACCGGCGGCACCACCGGGGCGCCCAAACTGGCGCTGCATAGCCAGCAAAACGAAGTTCACATCGCCTGGTGCATCGGCCGCATGTCCGGCCTCAGGGCGCACGACGTATCGATCAATGGTTTGCCGCTGTTTCACGTCGCCGGGGTCCTGGTGGTCGGGCTGGCCGGCCTGGCGGCTGGCGGCGAGCTGGTCATGCCCACGGCGGCGGGGCTGCGCCATCCCGGCGTCATCGAAAATTACTGGCGCATCGTCGAACGTTTCGGTGCCACCGTCATCGGCGGCATTCCCACCTCGATGGCGGCGCTGCTGAACGTGCCGGCCGACGGCTGCGACATCCGCAGCGTGCGCATCGCCCAATCCGGCGGAGCGCCGATCCCGGTGGCGCTGAAGCAGAACTTCAAGCAGGCCTTCGGCATCGACATTTTCGAGGGCTACGGCATGACCGAATCGAGCGGTTTGATCGTGCTGTCGCCCACGGGCGGGCCGCCGCGCTATGAATATTCCGGCATTCCCTTGCCCTGGGGCCGCGTCGAGGTACGCCAAAACCTGCCCGACGAGGGTGTCGGCGAAAGTCTGCCGGCCGGCCAGACCGGTGTAATCGTCTATAAGGGCGCCAACGTCACACCCGGCTATCTCGGCGCCGCCGCCACCACCGGCCGCACCGAAGACGGCTGGTTCATCAGCGGCGATCTCGGCCACCTCAGCGAGGATGGCTGGCTGGCCATCACCGGCCGGGCCAAGGACGTCATCATCCGCAGCGGCCACAACATCGATCCGGCTATGATCGAGGAAGCGCTGCAGAACCATTCCGCCGTCGAGACCTGTGCTGCCGTCGGCCAGCCCGACGGCTATGCCGGCGAGGTACCGGTCGTCTACGCCGTACTCAAGCCCGAGGCGCTAGCCACGGCCGAAGAGCTGCAGGAATTCATGGCCGACCATATTGCCGAACGACCGGCGCTGCCCAAGGCGGTCTATCTGCTGGATGAGATGCCGCTGACTGCAGTGGCCAAAATCTTCAAGCCGGCGCTCCGATTGGATGCCGCGCGGCGGGTCTTCACGGCGGCCCTGGCGCCACTGGCGGCCGAGGGCATCGCCGCCACGGTCGAGGTAAGCACCGGCAACCAGGCGTCCTGGCAGGCGGTCGTGACTCTCGAAGGGGGTGGCGGAGGCGGGCGCCAGGCTACGGAGGCCCAGGTGCAAGCGGCTCTCGGCGTTTTTGACATTGGTATCGACACTATTTGGTCATAGGAGGGCCGACATGTCCGACAAATCAGAAAACATCGATTTCTACTTCGATTTCCTCTCTTCATACGGCTACATGGGTTCTTGCAAGATCGACGAGTTGGCGGCGCGCTTTGGCCGCCAGGTGACCTGGCGGCCCATTCTGCTGGGCATCACCATCTTCAAGGTAATGGGCCTCAAGGCGCCGCTGGAGACGCCGCTGAAGGGTGACTACATCCATATTGATTCGCCGCGCATGGCCAAGTACCTGGGCGTGCCGTACAAGCATCCGGCGCAACAGCCCAATCCGCTCAATTCGGCCCGCGCCTATTATTGGCTGCGCCAGCGCGATGCCAACTTGGCCAAGGACCTGGCCAAGGCGCTGCTGGCCCGCCAGTGGGCTCAGGGCATCGATATCTCCAGCGCCGAGTTGGTGGCCGACGAAGCCGCGGCGCTCGGCGTCGAACGCCAGGAAACCCTGGCCGCATTGCAAGATCCGGCTGTCAAGCAACTGCTGGCGGATGCCGTCGACCAGGCCATTGCCGAAGGGGTTTTCGGCTCGCCCTTCTTCGTCGTCGATGGCGAGCGCTTCTGGGGCGTCGACCGCCTGCCGCTGGTGGAGCACTGGCTTGAGCATGGTTCATGGTGATACGCTTGATATGGATCAATGAACGAAGCAGGGACTTCCCATAGCGACGGCCTTGCCTTATGAGAGTTTTTTGTCATGGCGCCGTGTGGCGCCGTGTGGCGCGGTGGAATTGGTTTTCAGGCGTAGTGCTGATAGCAACCGCATAGCAATGACTGCCCAAGCCCAAATAGATATGAGCACAGCGAAATCACTCAAACCCATAGTGTGGCTCGAAAGCTTCGAGATCGGTCACCGGGAAATCGATCAGGAGCATCGAAAAATCCTCGGTTTGCTGAACGATCTTGTGGCCGCTAGCAGCGCGGGCCGCACCGCTGACATGTTCGAGCTGTGCGAGTCATTTCGCCACCGGCTGGGTTCGCACTTTGCTACGGAAGAAGCGGTCTTGCGCCAGAGCGGATTTCCTCGCGCCGACGACCACATCGAAACCCACCGTCAGCATTTCGACAATGTCTATGCCATCGTCTCGGGCTGCGGCGCCAAATGCACGCGTGGCCAGCAGCACGACTGTGCCGGCCGTTTCGCCCACATTCTGGTCGATCACATGATCCGCGACGACCTCGACTTCAAGTCCTTCCTCAACCATCACCTGGGCGTATCGGCTTAAGGCACAGCTCGCGTTCGCCGACCAACCGAACTTCGGCTATGTCCAGTGGCTGGTGGAAGAGGCGCAGATAGACCGGGGTTTCGCCACTGCCGACCGTACGCATTTCCTGCCGCGCCGTTGCGGTTGCGGTGGCGTCGAGCGTCAGGCTTTGCGGCTCTATGACGCACCCGTAGACGAGGCGTGCGTAGTCCAGCGTGATGTATTCCTCGATGACGTCGGCCAACACCCGTTCGGGGTCGCGCTCCAGCGCCGCGCCGTGACCGCCGCCGCCGGCCGAGATGTGGCAAAGCACGTCGCCATCTTCGAGCTGCACGGCCTCCATCGGCATCACCGGCAAGAGGCGCTGGCCGGGACCGGGGTTGAGGATATTCCAGGACGGTGTGCCCGGCGAGCCGCCGGCCAAACCATAGGGCAGAAACCGGCGGCGGTCCGAGCGGATGACCAGGCGCGCCTCCTGGGTGCGCAACCGGTACTGGCGCACGAAGGCCGGGGCGCCACGAAAACGCCCGGGGCCGCCGGAATTTTGCACCAGTCCGTAGCGCTCGATCTCGACCGGATAGAGCGCCTCGATCATCTCCACCGGCTGGTTGGTGATGTTGCCGCCCGGATTGGGGATACCGTGGACGCCGTCGCGGTCGGGCAGCGCACCCCAGGCCCCGGCCAGGGTTTCGGTGCAGACGAAGGGCCGGCCTTCGTGCCAGCCGCCGATGGCCGGGAAGCTGACGCCGCCTTCGCCGGCAGCCGGGATGCGTTCGGGCACGACCTGGGCGAAGGCGCCAAAGAGCGCGTCCAGCATGCGCCAGCCGATGATGGCGCGGGCACCGCAGGCGCCGGGCAGGCGGGGATTGACCAGCGTGCCTTCCGGGGCCACCAGGTGGATGGGCCGGATGAAGCCCTGGAAGTTGGGGATCTCGGCCTCCGTCAGGCATTTGACTACCAGAAAGGCCGCCGATTTGGTGAACGGAATTGGGCAGTTGATGGCGCCGGGCACTTGATCCGAGGTGCCGCTCCAGTCGACTGTCAGGTGGTCGCCGTCGATGTCGACGCTCACCTTTAGGGTTAGCGCCTCCGGCGCTTCGCCTAGGCCGTCGAGATAGTCGGTAAATTCGTAGCGCCCGTCGGGCAGCGCCCCGATCTCGGCCCGCATGAGAGCCTCGGCGTGATCGTGCAGCGCCTCGATTGTGGCCCGGAAGGTGTCCACGCCGTGGCGCTCCAGCAACGCCAGATAGCCTGCCTCGGCGCTACGACAAGCCGCCACCTGGGCTCGCATGTCACCGGCCACCTTGTCGGGCAGGCGCGTGTTCTTGGCCATCAGCTTGAAGAATGTCTGGTTGGGCTGGTCTTCCTCGTACATCTTGATGATGGGGATGCGCAGCCCCTCCTGGTAGATCTCGATGGCGAAGACGGCACCGCTGCCAGGCGCAATACCGCCCATGTCGGTCTGGTGTACCAGCGTTGCGGCGAAGCCTTCGAGCTGCCCCTCGAAGAAGATCGGCTTGACGATGTAGACGTCCGGCAGGTGCATGCCGCCGCCGCCGTAAGGATCGTTCCAGACGAACATGTCGCCGGGCCGCATGTCGCCCTCATAGTCGGCGATGAGCTGGGCCAGGGCGTCGGGAAACGAACCGAGATGCAGCGCCATGGTCAGGCCGTGTGCGATGGCCCGGCCCTGGCGATCGCAAAGCCCCGTCGAATAGTCCATGGAATCGCGTACAATCGAGGAATATGCGGTGCGCATGATGACCAGCGCCATCTCGTCGGCGATCGAGCCCAGCGCGTTCTGGATTACTTCCATAGTCACGGGATCGGCTTTCATGGCCCGTCCTCGGCGGTGATGACGATGTTGGCGTTGGCGTCGAGGCTGGCCCGCCAGCCCGGCGGCACGACGCAAGTGGCGTCGTATTCCTCGACGATCAGCGGCCCCGGCCTTTCGTCGCCGATCAGATCGCGCCGCGCCAGCACCGGGGTCTCGAGCCGGCCCTGGTCGGGCCCGAAGAAGGCGGTTCGATTGCCGCCCGAGCTGCCGCGCTCAGCTGCCACGGCGGGCAGGGGATCGTAGCCCAAAGGCGGTGGCGGCACCCGGCCGGCAACGCGTAGCGCCACGCACTCGACCGCCTCGTCCTCGGCACGATGGCCGTAGGTGCGCTCGTGTTCGTCACCAAAGGCCAAAGCCAGGGCGGTCAGGTCGCTGCGGCTATCGGCGCCGCCGTTGGGCAGCACTAGCTCGTGGGCCTGGCCGAAGTAACGCAAATCGGCAAAGCGCAGGATCTCCACCGCCTCGGGACCGAAGCCCTCGACCGCCATGGTCCGACGCAGCTTCGCCAGCAAGGGCTCGTAGGCGCTATCCAGATCGTCCGCCGAAAGCTCGTCAAGGCGCTTGAGGTACGCCCGGTTGGTCTCGTGCTCGACGGCCGAGAGCAGCAGCCCGAAGGCGCTGAAGACGCCCGGATTGGGCGGTACCAGGATTTCCGTCATGCCCATCAGCCGGGCCACCTCGGCGGCCACCACCGGGCCATTGCCGCCGAAGGCGAAAAGCGCGAAGTCGCGCGGATCGCGGCCGCGGTAGGTCGATACGGCCTTGACCGCCCGCACCATGGTGCTACCGGCCACCTGGTAGACACCGTAGGCTGTCTCCTCCAGCTCTTTCTGCAGCGGCCCGGCGACGCGTTCCGCCAAAACCTCACGGGCCTTCCCGGCGTTCAGCGGCAACGCCCCGCCGACCAGGTAATGCGGGTTGAGATAACCCAATGCCACCATGGCGTCGCTGAAGGTGGGGTCTTCGCCGCCCCGGTCGTAGGCCACCGGGCCGGGAACGGCGCCGGCACTTTTCGGCCCCACGTGCATCAGGCCGCCGGCGTCGACGGTGACGATGCTGCCACCGCCGGCACCGATTTCCGAAATGTCGATGACCGGCAGCTTGAGCGCAAATCCGCCGCCCATGACCAGCTTCGACGACAGATTGATGCCGGCGCCGACCTCGTAGTCGCCGGTCTTGTCGACCCGGCCCTCCTCGACCATGGCCGCCTTTGCCGTGGTGCCGCCCATGTCCAGCGTGATGCAGTCGGGACCGCCGATCATTTTGGCCACCTCGGCGGCGCCGATGACGCCGGCGGCGGGCCCGGATTCGACGATGTAGGCCGGTCTTTCGGCGGCTGCCGCCAGGCTCATGGTGCCGCCATCCGACTTCATCACCTGCAAGGGCGCCTGGATACCGACCTCAATCAGGTGCCGGGACAGGGAGCGGAAATAGCGTTCCAGAATGGGCCCGAGATAGGCGTTGATGACGGTGGTGCTGGTCCGTTCGTATTCGCGGATCAGCGGCAGGATGTCACTGGAACAGGTGATGAAGGCGCCTTCCAGGTGACGGCGCAGGATTTCGGCCACGCGGCGTTCGTGTTCGGGGTTGGCGTAAGCATGCAATAGCGAGATTGCCACGGCCTCGACGCCGGCCGCCTTGAGCCGTTCGGCGGCACGCGCGACGCTGGCTTCGTCGAGTTCCCGGCGCAGCTCACCGAGTGGACCCAGTCGCTCGTCGACCTCCAATCTCAGCCGGCGCGGCACCAGCGGCTCGGGCTTGGGGTAGTTGAGCACGTACATCTCGGGAATGCGCAAGCGCCGCATGTCGAGAACGTCGCGAAATCCCCGCGTCGTAACCAGGCCGGTCAAGGCGCCCTGGCGCTCCAGGATGGCGTTGGTGGCGACGGTGGTGGCGTGGACGATGCTTTCGACGTCCTCCGGTCCGGCTCCGCACTCGGCCAGCGCCTGGCTCAGGCCGGCGACGATGCCGCGACCGTAGTCGTCCGGCGTCGACAATACCTTGCGGCTCTGCTGGCTGCCGTCGGCGCCGATCAGGATGACGTCGGTGAAGGTGCCGCCGATGTCGATGCCGACGCGATAGCGCATGCTGCGATCATCCTTTGCCCCGGTGGTGGGCAACATTTCATGATAGAACGCGGAAGCGCGCAAGCAGCGGGTACTAATGTGACGGCACCAGCCAAACCGATCGGCGAATTCGTCTGCCGAGTTCGCGAGAACACCTGGGTCAATCCGGAATACAAGCATCTGGTGCTGGAGGCGCCGGCCGCCGCGCTGGTGGCCGGGCCGGGCCAGTTCTTCCATCTGCTCTGCCCCGCCACGGATACCGAGGCGCCCTTCCTGCGGCGGCCGATGAGCGTCTACCGCGGCGACCAGTCTGCCGGCCGGCTGGAATTCCTCTACAAGGTGGTGGGCGCCGGCACCCGCGTTATGGCGGCGCTGGAACCGGGCGACGATTTCGAGGTGCTGGGGCCGCTGGGGCACGGCTTCGAAATCGACCCGACCTGGCGGCGAATAGTCATCGTCGCCCGCGGCGTCGGCCTGGCCACTCTGGCGCCGCTGGTGACGGCTGCCAAGGCCGCCAGCATCGGCGTCAGCGCTATCCTCAGCGCGCGTTCGCCCGAGCTATTGATGTCGGCAGACAGCATGGCGGCGGACGGCGCCGACGTGGTGACGCTGACCGACGCAGAGGGCAGCTCCGACCCGGCCGAGGTCGAAGACCTGGTGCGTTCGCTGGTCGGCACCACACCCATCGACGCCTTCGCCACTTGCGGCTCCAACCGATTGCTTGAACTCCTGCAACGGCTGGGCGCGGAATACGACATCCCTGGCCAGGTGGCGCTGGAACAGACCATGGGCTGCGGCCTGGGGATGTGTTTTTGCTGCGTGCGCCGCGTCCGCACGCCGGACGGTGAAGTCTACAAGCGCGTTTGTTGGGAGGGCCCGGTGTTCGACCTGCAGGAAGTTATCGTTCCGTGACTCCGGCTTCCTGCCACCAGTCGGCCGGCAGCTTGCGCTTGCCGAAGCCGAGCTTGACGTCGAGCCACAGCGCCAGGCGTCTGAGCCGCGTACCCATCAGCCAGCGCAGGGCCCGCATGGCCGGCCGGCTGAAGTCCTTGTTGTAGGGGCAGACGCGCATGCAGATGCCGCAGTCGGTTTTGATTCGAGTCCAGTAGTCGAAACACTTTTCGGCGTCCGACGTCCATTTCTTGACACCGGCCAGGCCTGAACGGTTGGCCACCTCGAAGCTCGGCGGACCGAACGGCAGGGCGCGGGGCGGGCAGGCGTCGGCACAGCGGTCGCAAATGCCGCAAAATTCGCTGACGCCGAAAGGCTGGGGCCGGTCGATGGCCAGAGGCATGTCTGTGAAGACCTTGGAAAAGCGCACCCGGGGCCCGAATTCCTTGCTGATCACCATCTGGTGGCGGCCGTATTCGCCCAGCCCAGCCTTGACCGCGAAGGGAATGGCCAATGCTGTGTCGTTCATATTGGCCACGGCTTCGTAACCGAGGTTGCGGATGTACTGGGCCAGCATGGCCAGGTTGGCGGCCTCGGCCGAATAGCCCTTGCCGACAGCGGCGCTGCCGGTGGCCGAGGGGAAAGTGTTGATGAGCCCGTAGTCCATGGCGTGGCCGACGACGATGACGGTCTTCAGACCTGCGGGCAGCTCGTTGGGCCGCGCCTCCTTGGCGATGATGCTGAATTTCTGCGAATAGACCCAGCGCTCGTCGTATTCGGCGATGCCGACCAGGTCGGCACCGAGAAAACGGGCGACGCGCTTGACCTCATTCGTGATCTGGGCCGCGTCGTCGACGGGCAGTTTTTCCGCGGCCGGCGGGTGGTAGGGGTCGATGGGATCCTGGAAGCCCTCGCGCTTGCCTTCGCTCTGGCCGCGTTCGGAGTAGGTCCGTGCCACTACCCATGAGGCGTTCCTGAGCGCAAAATCGCGCTGGAGAAAGCCGTCGGCCTTGCGCGGTTTGGGATCCTTCTGCTGGGCGTAGAAGTCAGCCACGGCGTCGGACATGACGCTCTGGTCCCACTGCACGCGGCAGAACATGTCGTTGCGTTGGTCGAAGGGCTCGAAGTCGTCGCGGATCTCGAAGCCGGCCTCGCGGTCGCCGACCCGCAGGCGTTGCTCGCGCGCTTCTTCCTCAGGCGGCCGGTTGGCCGGCCAACTCTCCCCCGGTGGCTTTTGGCCTGTTAACATGGGGCCAGTTTACATGCCGGGGGCAGCCATGGTCGATCTCAGCGTAGCTATCGGCGAAGTGACGCTCGCCAACCCCATCATGCCGGGCTCAGGCACTTTCGCCGATGGCATGGACCGGGTCATCGATCTCGACCGCCTGGGGGCGCTGGTTTCCAAGACCATCACGCCCGACGTGCGCGAGGGCAATCCACAGCCCCGGGTTACCGAGTACCGCGATGCCATGCTTTGTTCCATCGGCATACCTAGCAAGGGACCCGAGCACTACGTCGACGAAGTGGTGCCCTTTTATCGCAATTTCCGGCCGCCGTTGGTTTGCAGCATCTCGGCCCCCACGGCGGCGGCCTTCGGCGAGCTGGCGGCGCGCGTCAGCGTCGATGGCGTGGCGGTGATCGAGGCCAACATCTCGTGCCCCAACCTGGAACAGGATGGCCGCGCCTTCGCCATGGAAGAAGGCGCTACGTGTGACGCAATCGCCGCCATCAAGTCGGCTAGTGACCGGCCGGTGTGGGCCAAACTCACGCCCAACGTCGGCGATATTACGGTGATCGCCCGGGCGGCAGCTACCGGTGGTGCGGACGCGCTGGTGGTGGCCAACGCCCTGCTGGGTATGGCCATCGACACGGAAAGCTTTCGGCCCAAGCTGGGCAATTTGATGGGCGGTCTGACCGGCCCGGCGGTCAAGCCGGTGATCCTGCGCATGGTTTATCAGTGTGCCCAGGCAGTGGACCTTCCCATCATCGGCTGCGGCGGCGTCGCCACTTGCGAGGATGTCGTCGAATACCTGCTGGCCGGTGCCTCAGCCGTGCAGGTGGGCACAGCCAGTTTCCGCCATCCCAGCACCATGACGCGCCTGCTCGACGAGCTGCCGGCCTGGTGCGAGCGCAAAGGCATCGCCCGGGTTGCCGACCTCACGGGCGCCATGATCGCCGACATCACGGAGCCCGAACGCGAGGCCGCGGTTTAGGTTTTTGTCAGCGCCTCAAACGCCTGGCCCAGGCCGAGCAAGTTTTCGTCCGCGTTGGGCCGGCCGACGAGTTGGAAGCCGAGCGGTAAGCCATTGCTTGTGCCGCAAGGAAGCGCCAGGGACGGCAGGCCGAGGTAGTTGATGGCGCGGGTGAAATAACCGGCGTCGGCCGGCGTGGCCAAGTCGAAGGCGGCGCCGGACAGCACCGGCTCGGCTGCCCGCGCCTCGACGTCGGCGAGTTTGGGCGCCACGTCGGGGGCGCTGGGCAGCAATAGCGTGTCGACCTCGGCAAAGGCGCGGGCTAGGAAATCGGCCTGCGCCGCACTTCGCGCCTCGACGGCCTGCAAATAGTCGCTGGCCGTGAAGCCGAAGCCGATGAGCAAGCGTTCGCGCACCGCCGGGGTGAAGTCGGCGGCCCGTTGGCGCAGGCTGTCGGCGTGCGTGGCCGCCACCTCGCAGGCGAAGATGATTCCGGCCAGGGTATTGAGGGAGGCGAGATCCGGCAGCTCGACCTCGATGATTTTGGCCCCGGCCTCGGTGCAGGCGGCGATGCTGGTGCCCAGCGCCGTCCCGAGCGCTTCCGGCAGCTCCGTCAACGTCGCTGGCGGCGGTACGCCAAGCCGCTGTCCGGCCAGCGCCAGTGGCGGTGCCGGTGCCGTCCCCACCAGCACGGCAAACAGCAGCGCGCAATCGGCCGCCGTACGGCCCATCGGTCCGGGACCGTCGAGCGAGGCGCTGGAGACCACCATGCCGCGGCGTCTCAGGCGGCCGAAACTGGGCAGCAGCCCGACCACGCCGTTGAGCGCCGCCGGACTGCGAATCGAGCCGCCGCTGTCCGAACCCAGCGAGCCGAAGACGAAGCCCGCAGCCAGGGCCGCAGCCGAGCCGCCCGAGGAGCCGCCGGCGACGTGACTTGGATTCCAGGGATTGCGCGCTGGCCCCACAAGCACGTTCATGCCGTCGGGATGGAAGGCGAATTCCGACATGTTGAGGGAGCCGAGATCGATGGCCCCGGCTGCTTCCAGGAATTCCAGCAGCGACGCCGAATAGTCCGGCACGAAGTCCGTCCAGAGCTTTGAGCCGCAGGTCGTAGGGCGCCCGGCGCGGCAAAAGAGATCCTTGTGGGCCAGTGGTACGCCATGCAGCGGACCTAGCGCCCCCAGTTCCCTTCGGCGCTGGAACCCGGCGTCGGCAGCTTCCGCGGCCTGGAGTGCGCGCTCGGGCTCCAGGGTGATGAAGGCGCGCAATTCGCTATCGCGTGCGGCGATACGGGCCAGGCAGGCCTCGGTCAGCTCGAGCGATGAAAGCGCGCCCTGCTGCAGCGCCCGGGCCGCTGCAACCAGTGTGAGTTCACAGGGATCTTCGCTCATGTCGCGTCGGCGCCATGGTCACGGCGTCCCAAGCGGGCCAGCACCTCAGCGAGCACCCGGCGTTGGGCGGCGACGTAGCGCACTACTGCTTGGGCCGTCTCGCCGCCCACTTCAATGCTCTGCAGGTGCAGGCGCTCTTTCAGCTCTTCGGCGCTTTCCATCCGCTCCCGTCCGTCTCGTGCCACGTGTTAGAATACTCGGACCTGGTTTTCCAAAGCTATCGACTATGCCCACGCTGGAAGTCCGCTACTGGCCCAAACGCCTGCGCATCGGCCCAGGCTCGGTGGCCGATTTGCCCGACCTGATGGCCGAGCAGCGCCGCCAGCGCGCTCTCGTGGTCTGCGGTCGCACCGTGGCCGGCGGCGACATGCTGGTTAGCGTGCGCCGTGCGCTGGGCGCCGGTCTGGCAGGGGTTTTCACCGGGGTCGAAGCGCACACGCCGCTGACCGCCGTCGAGGCCGGCCTCGAGGCGGTGCGCGAATGCCAGGCCGACACCATCATCAGCGTCGGCGGCGGCAGCACCATCGACGCCGCCAAAGGCATCGCGATCCTTGATGCCAGCGATGGTGAGTTCGCACCTTATCAAGTCGTTCGTGGCGACGGCGGGGCCGCCGAGCGGCCCGTTCTGGGCGGCGGATCGCTGGTCCACATTGCCGTGCCGACGACCGCCGGCTCGGCCTCGGAAGCCATGCCCACGGCAGGGATTCGTGATCCCGAGGCCGGTCGCAAGCTGCTCTTTTGGGACGACCACCTGGTGCCGGCGGCGGTTGTGCTGGATCCCGAGATGGCGATCCACGCCGGGCCCGAGCTCAGCGCCGCCACGGGCATGACGGCCATGGCGCGCTGCCTCGAGGGACTCTATTCCCGCGACCGCCAGGCCATCTCAACGGGCCTGGCCCTGCACGCCGCCAGCTTGTTGATCGAGGCTCTGCCGCAGAGCATCACGGCGCCCGACGACCTGGAGGCGCGCCAGGCCTGCCAGTTGGCGGCGCTGATGTCGGGCGTGGCCTCGATCAACGCCATGGCCTCAGTTGTCCACGCCATCGGTCACGGCGTCGGTGGGCGCTACGGGCTGCAGCACGGCATCTCGCACGCCATGCTGCTACCGTCGGCGGTGCGGCTGCTGCTGCCGGCGATCGGCGGTGAGGGCTCTGCTGTGGCGACCGCATTGGGTGGCAGCGGCGACGATCCAGCCGAAGCCGCGGCTTCCGCCATCGAATCCCTGCTCGACAAGCTGCCCCTGCCGCGGAGTTTGCGCGAGGTCGGTGTTGGTGAGGACGAGATCGTCGAATTGGCAGCCGGCACCATGGACGATTACATGATGGACTATGCGCCCCGGCCCGTGGCCGAGGCCGAGATCGCCGCCCTGCTGACAGCGGTCTGGTAGCGGTGGCGACGATATCCCAGATCCTGGCGGCCTGGATTGTCGCGGCCGAGGTGCCGGCAGCACAGCAAGGGAAGGCGACGCTACGCGTCCTCGATACTCTTGGCCTGGTGGTGGCGGCGCTCGACACCCCACAGGCCGAGGCGGTGTGCGATTTTGCCTGTGAGCAGGGCGGTGAGCCACAGAGCCGCCAAGTGCTTGCCAGCCTGGTTGGCGGGAGGCGCGTGCCGGCCACCCTGGCGGCGCTGGTCCACGGCACCTTGGCCCATGCCTTCGACTACGATGACACTTTCGCCGACAGCGTCGTCCACCCCGGTAGTGTCGTCGTCCCCACGGCCCTGGCGGCAGGGGAAGCCCATGGCGCCACGGGAGCAGCAGTACTTGATGCCGTGGTCGTCGGTTACGAGGTGGCAGCCCGGCTGGGGGCCGTCGCCGGGCGCGGCTTGCACGGCCGCGGCTTTCATGCTTCGGGGATCATCGGGCCGCTGGCCGCGGCCGCCGTGGCGTCCCGGCTGATGGGCCTGACGGCTGATCAGACTGCCCAGGCGCTGGGGCTGGCCGGCAGCATGTCGGGCGGTTTGCTGGCCTTCGTCGACGACGGCTCGTGGTCCAAGTGGCTTCATCTGGGGTGGGCGGCCCAGGGCGGCATCACGGCAGCCGGCCTGGCGGGCCGGGGTTTTCGAGGTCCGGTCTCGGTGCTGGAAAGCGATCACGGTCTCTATGCCGCGCATCTCGGCAGTGCCGAAGGAGTGGAGGCCATCTGCGACGACCTGGGCGGGGTTTGGCAGGGTGACCAGGCGCTACCGAAGACCTATCCCTGCGCCCACGTCATCCAGCCGTTCCTCGACACTGCCATCGAGGCGCGGAGGGAGGAGAGCTTGGCGGCCGATGCCATAACCCGGGTCATGTGTACCCTGGCACCCTGGGCCGTGCCCATCGTGGCTGAGCCGCGGTCGCTCAAACTCGAGCCCGCCGGTCCGCTCGACGCCATCGCCAGTCTGCCCTTCATGGTCGCCGCTGCTTTGGTCGAGGGCCGCGTCGATCTCGATACCTTGGCGCCTGAAAGCCTAGTGCGGCCAGAAATCCTGGCCCTGGCGGCGCGCGTCGAGCACGAGGCCGACGCGACCCTGGGCCAGGGCTTCGACGGCTGGCTGGAGATTACGGCTGGTCGGCGACTGCGCTATGAGGTGCGGGCCCAAATTGCGGCGCCGGCGCAACTGCGCGAAAAATTCCGCCGCAATGCCGGGCGCAGTTTCGCTGCTGGCGCCGTGGCGGCCATCGAGAGTGCCGTCGACGGTCTGGCCGAGGACGGGTTCGCGCCGCTCTGGCAGGCCTGCGCCATCTCGCAAGGAACGAAAAATCCATGAGCGAAGCGAAATCCTCTCAACCGCGCCTTCGCCTGGCCGTCGACGTCGGCGGAACTTTCACCGACGTCACGCTGTTTGATGCGGCCAGTGGCGCGCTGACCTCGGCCAAGGTGCTGACCACGCCCGCCGACCGCGCGGCCGGCGTATTGGCTGGCATCGAGGCGGCGCTGGGATCGGCGGAGGGGGCGGCGGTGCGCGAGGTGGTCCACGGCTCGACCACCGGCACCAACGCCCTGATCGAGCGCAGCGGCGCCAAGGTCGGGCTCCTGACCACCCGGGGTTTTCGTGACGTGCTCGAGATCGGCCGCATCCAACGGCCCATGGCCGGGCTTTACGATATCTCCGTCGACCGGCCGCCGCCGCTGGTGCCGCGCCATCTTTGCCTGGAGGTCGAAGAGCGCCTGGACGCCAGCGGTTCTGTCCTCAGGCCGCTGGACGAGGCGGCGGTCGGCGCCGCCGCTGAGACCTTCGCCGCGGCCGGCGTCGAGGCCGTGGCGGTGTGTTTCCTGTTTTCCTACCTCGACCCGGTTCACGAGGAGCGCGCGGCCGAGATCCTGGCGGCGGCGCTGCCCGGCGTACCGATGACGCTGTCGTGCCGCGTCAGCCCCGAATACCGCGAATACGAACGCGCCTCGACGGCCGTCATGAACGCCTACCTGACGCCCATCATGGCGGCCTATCTCGATGACCTGGAGAGCCGCCTGGGCCGTACCCTGGGTGCCGCCAAGCTTTTCGTCATCCAGGCTAACGGTGGTTCGACTTCGGTGCAGGTGGCCCGCCAGCGTGCGGTCACGACGGTCAACTCGGGTCCCGCGGGTGGCGTCGTGGCGGCCGCCTATTACGGCCGGCGGCACGGCCGCGAACGCCTGGTTTCGGTCGACATGGGGGGAACCTCGTTTGATATCGGTTTGATCGAGGGCGGCGTCTCCAAGGTCACCACGGAAGGCGCCTTCCAGGACCTGCCGGTCAAGATCCCCATCATCGATCTGCACATCATCGGTGCCGGCGGCGGTTCCATCGCCTGGCTCGACCCAGGGGGCGCGCTCAACGTCGGGCCGCGTTCGGCCGGAGCCGATCCCGGCCCGGCCTGCTACGGCCGCGGCGGCGAGCAGCCCACAGTGACCGATGCCAACCTGGTGCTGGGCCGTCTCAACCCGGATTACTTCAACGGCGGCCAAATGGCGCTGGATACCGAAGCGGCGCGCCGGGTAGTGGGCGGGCTGGCGGCCGAGATGGGGCTGGGTCTCGAAGAAACCGCGCTGGGCATCATCAAAGTGGTCAACGCCAACATGATCCGCGGCATCGCCACGGTAACCATCCAGCGCGGCATCGACGTGCGCGATTTCTCGCTCTGCTCGTTCGGTGGGGCCGGCGGCGTGCATGCCGTCGACATCGCCCGCGAACTGGCCATGAAGGAGACCATCGTGCCGCCGCTGGCGGGCACCTTCTCGGCCGTGGGCTTGCTGGTTACGGAGATGCGCCACGATTTCGTCACCGCCTTGGGTGGTGTGCGCGCCGAAGACTCCGATCTGGCCGGGTTGGAAGCACATTACCAGCGCATGGAAGAGGAGGGCCGGGACGCCCTGGCGGCTCAGGGGTTTGATAGATCAAGCATTCAATTGAATCGTTCGGCCGATCTCAAAGTTTCCGGACAGACTTACGAGCTTTCGCTGCCCTTGCCGCAACGGGGACCTTTGGACCCGCCCGGCCTGGAGACGTTGCTGGCGGCCTTTGGCGATCTCTACCGCGAGCGCTACGCCTTCTTCTTTGCTGGCGAGCCCATCGAACTGGTCAACCTCAGGGTTCAGGCCCTGGGGGCGTCGGAAGCGGTCGAGTTGCCCGGGCAGTCGGGCGGCGCGGCCGCCAAGGCTGCCCGGCCCGTCTATTTCGAAGGTCCGGGCTTCGTCGAGACCGCGGTCTACGAACGCCATGGCCTGGCCCCGGGTAGCGTCATCGCCGGCCCGGCGGTGATCGAGGAGGAAACCGCCTGCACCGTGGTGCCGCCATTGGGCCGTGCCGAGGTGGCTGAAGATCTCGGCCTTTTCATCGATCTGATCACGGGAGAGTCCACATGACCGACATGATCACCATGCAGGTGATCCGCTATGCCCTGGAGCAGATCGCCGACGAGATGGGCTACACGCTGGTGCGCACCGGCCGTTCGACCATCATCACCGAGATCAAAGACATCTCCTGCGTGGTCACGGACGCCCAGGGCCAGACCGTGGCCCAGGCCCACCACACGCCCAGCCTGTTGGCCGGTTTCGAGATCACCATGAAGGAGCTGGTGGCGGCCTATCCGCCCGAAGATCTGGTGCCGGGCGACGTCATCATCACCAACGATCCCTACAAGGGTGGCCAGCACATCATGGATCTCTATGCCATCGCGCCGGCCTTTCATGGCGGCGAGCTGGTCGGCTTTGTAGGCAACATCACCCATCACTCGGACCTGGGCGGCGTGGCGGCGGGCGGCGTTGCCGGTGGAATTCGCGAGATCTACCTGGAAGGCCTCAGGCTGCCCATGGTCAAGCTGGTAAAGGCCGGCATCGAAGACCGCGAGATCTTCGGCATCATCGCCAACCAGATACGCCTGCCCGAGAAGACCTTGGGCGACATCCGGGCCCAGATCAGCTCGCTGATGGTGGGGACCGAACGCCTGGACCGGCTTTTCGTGCGCTACGGCGACACCGTGGTGCGCCAGGCCTGGAGTGACCTTTTGGACTATTCCGAGCGGCGTATGCGCAAGGGATTGCAGGCATTGCCTGACGGCGTCTATCAGGCCGAGGATTTCATCGACGACGACGGCGTCATTGATCAGCCCATCCGTGTCCACGTCAGCGTCGAAATCCGTGACGACCAGGTCATCGTCGATTTGAGCCAATCCGACCCTCAGGCCCAGGGCAACACCAACTCGACCATGGCCAATACCCACGCCGCCATCTATTACGTCATGATTGCCGTGGTCGATCCCCAGACGCCGCCTAATTCAGGCTGCTACCGACCCATCGAGGTAGTGACCAAGCCCGGCACCGTGGTGCATCCGCTGCCGCCAGGTGCCGTAGCGGCGCGCACCAACTGTTCGCAAAAGATCGTCGAGGCCATGTACATGGCGCTCTCCGAAGTCGTGCCCGAGCGCGTCACCGCCGGCTCGCACGGGCAAATCTCGACTTGTGGCTTCGGCGGTTTGGACCCGGCCACCGGCGAGCCTTTCATTTTCACCGACATCCAGGGCGGCGGTAACGGTGCTCGGCCCTTTGCCGATGGTGCCGACGGCCAAGACAGCCATCTTCCGCGCTTCATGAATACCCCGGTGGAAGCCGTGGAGAGCCGTTTTCCGGTGCGCATCGAACGCTACGAGTTCATCCCCGATTCGGGTGGTGCCGGGCGCTACCGGGGCAGCCTGGCGCTGGTTCGCGACATCCGCTTGCTGGCCGACAAGGTGAGTTTTGCGCGCTATGGCGACCGCCACAAGTTCGCTCCCCAGGGCCTTTTCGGCGGCTTGCCTGGGGCCTGTGGCGCGTTCGTGCTCAATCCGGGAACGGCGACCGAAGTGGCGCTCAAATCCAAGGGCCTGGATACTTTGGCTGAGGGCGACCTGGTCAGCCTGCGCCTACCCGGCGCCGGCGGCTACGGCGACCCTGCCGAACGTGATCTCGACGCCATCGAGCGCGACCTCGAAAACCAGAAGATCACACCCGAAGCCGCCGAACGCGACTATGGCGTGGTGCTTGATAATAGCGGCCAGCGAGTCGACCGGGGCGCTACGGAGGCCAAGCGGAGGGGCTAGCGGGCTTAGCTATTCAGAGTATTTCATTATTTTTGTCATTCCCGCGGAAGCGGGAACCCAGGTGTTGTGCTTTATTCTGCCTTTGCCCAGCTTCTCGAAAACCTAACCAAACCTGGGTTCCCGCTTTCGCGGGAATGACTCAATTAAGCGATGGTCAGACAGTCCCTAGCTACATCTGCAGCAATCGGCCGTAGCCAGCGACAGGTTGATCGAATCCCAGCGTTCGCAAGGTCGACCAGATGGTGGCTTGGTTGGAGGTGACGACGGGCTTGCCGGTTTCGTCTTCCAGGCGCTGGGCCACGCCCATGGAATTCCAATTGGTGCACGACAGAAAAACGGCATCGCAGTCCGCATCCATCGTCTGGCAAACGAAGTCGACGATGGCGTCGTCGGGATCGGCGCCGATCTCCAGGTTGCTGCCATGCGCCCGGCCCTCGATGGCCAGCACCTCGTAGCCATTGCCCTGAAGGTATTCGCCGACCTTCTGTGTCATGGTCTGCGGATAGGGTGTCGCTACACTCAGCTTGCGGGCGCCCAGGCGTTCGAGGGCTTCAAGTACGGCCGTCGAGGTGGGCACGGCGGGAATGCCGGATAAATCTTCGATGCGCGCCTTGATCTTTTGGTCGTAACCCGGGCCCTCGACCAGACTGCCGCCGGTGCAGGCGTAGACGATGACGTTGACGGCGGCCGAAGCCAGGTGTTCGGTGGCCGTCTCCATGTCCTGGTTCATACGCTCCAGGCCATCGGCGTCGGAACCTGTCAGCCACATGCGGGCGGCATGCACCGAGGTTTCAGTCGGCAGCACGCGCTGGAAATCCCACTCCACAGTCGTGTTGGAAGACGGCAACATGACGCCGATTCGGGTGCGCTGGCCCATCCTCGCCTCGCTCGTTTGCCTGGGCATTCTATCTTATTGTCGAGGTGGCACCAATGGAGGCAGCCCATGGGACGTATGGTCGACGGCGTTTGGCACAGCGAAGAAGTGATGGAGATGGACCAGCGTGGGGCCTGGGTGCGGTCCGAGACGCGTTTTCGCAATCGGCTGAACAGCGACGGTTTCGCCGCCAAGGCCGGTCGTTACCACCTTTACGTCGCCCTCAACTGCCCCTGGGCCCACCGCACCATCATCTATCGCAAGCTCAAAGGCCTCGAGGACGTCGCCTCGCTCTCGTTCGTGTTGCCCCGGCGCACGGAGGAGGGCTGGGTTTTCGACCCGGACGATGAGGCCTACCGCGATCCGCTATCAGGGAAGCGGGCCTTGCATGAAGTCTACAGCCAGGCCGACCCCGTTTTCAGCGGCCGGGTGACGGTGCCGGTGCTGTGGGACCGGCAACGGGGCACTATCGTCAACAACGAATCGGCCGAGATCATCCGTATGCTGGACAGCGCCTTCGCCGGAATTGCCGAGGAGACACCCGAACTCTGCCCCGAGGCCTTGCGCCCGGAAATCGACGCCATCAACGAGCGCACCTATGCCACGATCAACAACGGCGTCTACCGGGCCGGCTTTGCCCGATCGCAAACCGCCTACGATGAGGCTTTCGCGGAGGTGTTCGCCACTCTGGACTGGCTCGAAGCACGCTTGTCCGAACGCCGATATCTGCTCGGTGATCAGGCCACCGAGGCCGACTGGAGGCTCTTTCCTACGCTGGTGCGTTTCGATGTGGCCTACCATGGCGCTTTCAAGTGCAATCTGCGCCGCTTGATCGACTATCCCAACCTCTGGCCCTATGCTCGCGACCTCTACCAGACCCCGGGGATTGCCGAGACCGTCGACCTGGAGACCTACAAACGGGGCTATTATTCGCCGAGCCTTCAGCGAAACCCGACCGGTATCGTGCCTCTTGGACCCGCAATCGATTTCAGCCTTCCCCACGATCGCGGTTAGCGAACCTCGAGCACGATGCGGCCGCGGCTGTGTTCGCCGGCTTGCAGCAGGCGCTGGGCCTCGGCGGCCTGGGCCAGCGGCAGGGTGCGGCCGACCTGGGGGCGGACGGCGCCTGTGGCGACGAGATCGGCCACGGCCTGCAACACATAGGTGGCGTCGTGGATGTCGGCCCGCAGCACGTTGACGCCATGTTCGGCGCCGAGGTCCTGGATGGGCTGGGCAATCAGCCAGACCAGGCTGCCACCGGGTTTGAGCACGGCGTAGGAGCGCCGGTGGATATCGCCGCCCACGAGATCCAGTACGATATCGTAGTCGTTGAGCTCCGCGGCGAAATCGCCTTCGTCGTAGGGGATGACGGTGCCGGCTCCCAGGCTGCGTACATAGTCGGCGTTGGCGGCGCGGCAAGTGGCGGCGACCTCGGCACCCAGGTGGCGGGCGATCTGCACCGCCATGCCGCCGACGCCACCCGAGCCGCCATGCACTAACACGTGCTGGCCGGCCACGACGGTGGTGGTTTCCAGCAATGGGATCCAGGCGCAGACGCCGGCGTGCACGGCTGCCGCGGCCTCGGTAAACGAGACGTTGGCGGGGCGGCGCACGACTTCGGCGGCGGGACGCGCCACCAGCTCTGCATAGCTGCCGTTCTCGGTGTGGGCGGTGATGAAGCAGACCTCGTCGCCGACGCTGACGCCGACGCCATTCGCCCCGGGCCCCAGCGCCAGCACAGTGCCGGCGCCGTCGCGGCCGGGGGTGGTTGGAAAGGTCTGGGGAAAGATTTGCTGCAAATGCCCCGCCCGCACTTTCCAGTCGCCGGGTGCCACGCTGGCGGCGTGCACGGCGATCAGCACATCGCCGGGGCCTGGCTCGGGGTCGGGAACGTCGGTGTATTGCAGCACCTCGGGGCCGCCGTAGCGGTCGAACCGGATGGCTTTCATGATCCGGAACCTTCGGGTACCTGCCGGTGCCATTCGGTTTCGCGCTGGTAGAGATGCCCGGCGTTGAGTACCAGCGCTTCCGCAAAGGGCCGGCCGACGAGCTGAAAGCCGCTGGGCAGGCCATCGAGGAAGCCGCCCGGCACCACCAGCGCAGGCAGGCCGAGGTAACTGAAGGGCCGCGTCAAGCGGCCGAAGGTAGCCATCACGTGGGCTGCGCCATCGGCCTGTTCGGGATTGCAGGCGGCCATGGTGGGGGTAGCGTATTCGTAGACCGGTGTGTGCAGGAGATCGACCTGGGAGAACACCTGGTCGAGGAATTCGTCGAGTGCCGGGCCGCGGCTGCGCAGCGCGTTGAGGTAGAGCGCCGCGGGAATGAAGAGGCCTGCCTCCATTTCGCTGCGGATGCCTTCGCTGTAGTCGCCTGGGCGTTCCTGGATCCAGCGCTGGTGCAGCGCCGCGGCCTCGGATTTGAGGATGATCTGGGCCTGGGCGAACCAGCGTTCGGGATCGGGCACGGCAAGCTCGACGATGTCGGCGCCCAGGCCGCGAAAGACCTCGAGGCTTTGGCTGAGCAGCACCTGCATCTCGGGACCGATGTTGTCGTGAAAAAAATTTGTGGCTGTGCCGATACGACGGCCCTTAAGTGGCGCCTCGAGGTCGGCCTCGTAGTCGGGCACGGCCACTTCGGCGGCGCTGGGATCGGCCGGGTCGGGGCCGGCAATGACACCGAGCAGCCGGGCCAGATCGCGTACCGTACGGGCCAGCGGGCCGACGGCATCGGCCGACCAGCTGCGCGGCATGATGCCGTAGCGGCTGACCCGGCCATAGGTTGGCCTGAGCCCGGCAACGCCGCAAAAGTAAGCCGGCAGGCGCACCGAGCCGCCGGTATCGGATCCTAGCGCGCCATAAAAAAGCCGCGCCGCCAGACCCACCGCCGATCCCGTCGACGAGCCGCCCGGCGTGTGCTGGTGGTCCCAGGGGTTCAAACAGTTGCCGAAGGTGGCGTTGTGGCCGGTGGCGCCGGCCGCGAACTCGGCCATGCTCAGCGTGCCCAGTTCCAGCGCCCCGGCGGCGTCGAGGCGGTTGAGCACTGTCGCGGTGCGGTCGGCCACCACGTCCTGGCGGATGCGCGAGCCACACGTCGAGATCCGGCCGGCACGGTAGAACATGTCCTTGTGGGCCAACGGCACACCGTGCAGCACCCCACCGGGGCCGGCCTGGCTCAGGGCTGCGTCGGCAACCCGGGCGGCGGCCCGGGCGGCTTCGGGGTCGAGGGTGATGAAGGCGTTGAGTTCCTGGTGCCGGGCAGTCCGGTCGAGGCAGGCTTCGGTCACTTCCAGGGAAGAAAATCGCTTCTGCCGGATGCCGTCGGCGACTTCGGTCAGCGTCAGGCGGCAGAGCTCGTCGCTCATGAGGCCGGGTCGGTACGGGCCAGGCGGCGGGCGAAGTCGCTGCCCGGCTCGATGTCGAAATCGGCGGCTCTGACCTGGTTGGCCTGGTTGGCCAGGCGCTCCAGTTCCCCTGCCAGGCGCTGGGCGGTCGCTTCGGATACCTCGAGGCCCCAGAAATCGCGGGCCAATGCGGCGATCTGCTCAGGCGTTGGCATGGCGCCTCAATTAATGACGCCCTGTTCGCGCAAACGGGCGCAGTCGTCGGCCGAATAGCCCACCTCCTGCAGCACGGCATCGGTATGCTCGCCGTGACGCGGCGAAAAGCCGTATTCCATGGTCGGCGTCTCGATGTCCACGGCCATGGGCTGCATGCCGATGCTTTGGCCGTCGGGTAGTGTGGTCCGGGTGACCTTGCTGCTGATGGCCTCCATGGCGCGGACCTGATCGATGGTCTGGATAGCGGCTTGGGGGATCTTGGCGGCCGCCAGGTCGGGCTCCACTTCATCACGATCGTATTGGGCGGTGATGGCCCCCAGCTCGCGATAGATGTCTTCGCGCTCCTGGTAGCGGACCTCGGCCGTGTCGCGCCGGCCACTGTGGCTCAGCGACGCGAACTTCTCCAGGGCGGTGAGGCGCTTCCACTGCACGTTGCTGCCGAGCGCCAGGTAAATGAAACCGTCCTTGGTGGGATAGACGTTGGTCGGGATGAATTTGCGGTGCGCATTGCCCCAGCGTGTGATCTCCTCGGGCCCGCATTTCATGTCGACCAGGGGCAACAGCGTGATCAGCCACGATGCCGCGGCCTGCAGCATGGAGACGTCGATGCGCCGGCCCTGGCCGCTCTCGGCCCGCTCCAGAAGCGCCATCAAGACGTTGGCGTAAACCTCGTCGCCGGCCTTGAGGTCGACCAGCGGCACGCCGGCCAGCGTCGGCGGTCCGTCGGCAAAGCCGGTCACGTCCATGTAGCCGACCATGGCCTGGATCACCGGGTCGTAGCCCGGCACGTTGGGATATTCAGGCCCCATGGCCGAGATGGCGGCCCAGATGAGGTCGGGCTTGACCGCCTTCAGAGTGTCGTAGTCGATGCCGAGCTGCTGGTAGCGCACCGGCACGGTGTTGCAGCAGAAGACATCGGCGTCGAGTTCGCGGATGATGCGCTGCAGTGCTTCCTGACCCTCCGGGGTCTTGAGGTTGAGGGATATCGCCTCCTTGCCGACGTTGGGGGCGATGTAATAGGAACGCCGGTCCTCATCCGCCACCTGGCTGCCGATATAGCGGTTGGGATCGCCGGGATGTTTATTGCCGCCCTCGGCCGTCGCTTCGACGCGGATCACGCGCCAACCCAAATGCACGAAGCGTAGCGTGGCGTAGGTCAGCGACAGCGCCTGTTCCATGGAGACGACGGTGCGTGGTTTCATATTCGTCCTCGAGCCGAAATGGACAATGGGGAGCGGCGATCGGCGGCGTCCAGCATTTTAGGGAGATGGTGCCCAATCGAAGCCTGCGCCAGCCCGCATTTCCCGCCGGGTCACGGCCTGCGTCGCTCCCAGGTGATGCGATCCGCTAGGAAAAGACCGAAGAGCGTAGTGGTACTACGCACTTCGGTCTTTGACAACGCGGGCGCGCGCCTGGGGGCGACCCTTCGGGCGGCGCTGTCGCACCGACAGGGTGCGTCACGCTGCTTGCCCGATGTCCCACATCGCGCTGCGCAGCCAAGAATCCCCGGGCCTACCCTGTCGGCGCGACAGCGCCGCGCAGGCCATGACCCGGCGGGAAAAGCGGGCTAGACTGCGCGGGCTAGTATTCACTTATCCCCACAGGATCACAATGGACCACGCTAGGGGCGCCCGGGGCGACCGCATTCGCGGCGAAATCGAGGCCGGCATCGGCTGGCTGACCATCGATAATCCCGAACGGCGCAATGCGCTTACCTCGGAAATGTGCCAGGCCATTACCGCTGAGCTCGCGGCATATGCGGAAGACCCGGCGGTGCATGCGGTGGTGCTGCGGGGCGCCGGCGACAAGGCCTTCATCTCGGGCGCCGACATTTCGGAATTCGCCACCGAGGCCGATACCTCGCTGGCGGCGGCCAGGGTCGACGAGGCATTTGGTGCATCGGTGGCGGCGCTGGAAAGCTGCCCGCTGCCGGTTATCGCCATGATCCGGGGCTTTTGCATGGGCGGCGGTGTGGCCATGGCCTGCGGTGCCGACCTGCGCATCGCCGCTGACGATGCGCTTTTCGCCATTCCTGCCGCCAAGCTCGGCATAGCCTACAATTATGTCAGCCTGCGCCGCCTGGTCGAGACCGTGGGCCAGGCTGCGGCTAAGGATATCCTCTTTACCGGCAAGCGCTTCGACGCCCAAGAGGCCTATCGCATCGGCCTGGTGGACTATTTGGTGCCGGCCGCCAAGCTCGAGAGCGAGACCCAAAAATTGCTCGAAACCATAGCCGGCAACGCGCCGCTATCGATCCGGGCGGCCAAAGCCGGCATTCACGAAATCGTCCAGAAGGGGCCGCAGGCCGACCTCGAAATGGTCGCAGGCATGCTGCGCCAATGCGTCACCAGCGAGGACTTCCGCGAGGGCCAGGCAGCTTTTCAGGAAAAGCGCCAGCCCGTGTTCAAAGGCCGCTGAGCGGAAAGATGTTCCTTTTTGATTTCGATCAAGGATTGGCCCGGGCCGCTCATGTATCCCTGATTCCGTGGGCACCTTGGATCGGGTGCCGGCGGGGCGGCCGGGCCGAATTCAGGCACCGAATTGTCCGAGTGTTGGGGGGGGAGCCAATCCCTGCGGTTCCTTGTGAGGCCTCAATTTATCGGACCTGCTGCTAGCTGCCGGCCCCGATCCACTTTTTTTCCGAAACCGGTCCCATGCCATGAAACTTTTCGAGCCCCTCGACATCAACGGCTGCGTGATACCTAACCGCATCCTGGTGCCCGCCATGGTGACGCGGCTCTCGGGCGAAGACGGCCTGGTCAACCGGGACATCACGGATCGCTACGTACGTTACGCCGAGGGCGGCGCCGGCCTGATCGTAGTCGAGGCCATGGCGGTTCACGGTGCCAAGTCGGGCCCGCTGTTGCGCATCAGCGACGACAGTTACCTGCCGGGCTTAAGCGAAATGGTGCGCCGCGTTCACGATACTTCGGATAGCAAGATCGTGCCCCAGATCATCCATTTCCTGAAGATCGCGCGCTCGGGCTGGCGCCAGACGATCGACATGCTCGACGAGGCCGACATCGACGCCATCGTCGGGCATTTCGGGGCCGCTGCGGCGCGTGCCCGCGAGGCCGGTTTCGATGGTGCCGAGCTGCATTCGGCGCATGCCTACACGCTGTCCTCGTTCATCTCGCGGCGCAATCCGCGCAATGACGACTACGGCGGCAGCCTGGAAAACCGGCTCAGGCTGATCGGCCGGGTGATGAACGAGGTGCGGCGCCAGGCCGGCGACGATTTTGCCGTCGGCGTACGCATCGATGCCGAGGAATTCATCCGCGGCGGCTATACCGTCGAAGAAGGCAAGCTGATCGCGCTGCGCCACGCCCAGCTCGGTTGCGACTACATCTCGCTCTCCGTCGGCGGCAAGTTCGAAGATGCCGAGCATCACCCGGGCAAGGTGCTGCACGCCTACTCAGGCTATTCCGGTGAACGCGCCATGCCCGACGCCTGGCACCCCGACATGACCCATGTCGACCTGGCGGCCGAGACCAAGAGCTTTATCAATGCCAAAGGGTTCCAAACCCCCATCGTCACCGCCGGCAAGATTTGGAAGCCCGAGGATGCCGAGCAGATCCTCACGGAGGGCCGGGCCGACGTTTTGGGCATCGCGCGTCAGTTGCTGGCCGACCCCGACTGGCCCAACAAAATCAAGCGCGGCGAATCCGAGCGCATCGTGGTCTGCGATTTTTGCAATATCTGCAAGACGCTGGATGGCGAGCACCGGCCGGTCAACTGCTACCTCTGGCCCAAGGGCGCCGTGCAAGCACCGCCCGATGCGCCCGGAGAAGGACCGACCTGGGGCCCGGGCGGCGGCGATTTGCAGGTCGCGTTTCAGGGCGGCGAGGCGCGCCTGACGTGGTCGAAGGCCGAGGGCAGTGTTGCCGGCTACGACGTCTATCGGGCTGCCGACGACGGCGCCATGTCGGTGATCGAGGCCTCCAAGTCAAGACGCTGGAACGACCGCTCCGCCATGGCCGGTATGCGCTATCACTACTACGTGCGCGCCTACGACCCGGCCGGCCGCCCCAGCCCGCCCTCGAACACGGTGCTACTGGAGCCCGAGCTACCGAATTATGGGGCCCGCTAGCGCGGCGCCGAACCCCCTCCCTATCCCTCCCCCTGGAAGGTGAAGGGGACTCGAGAGGCGCAGAATTGGACGGCTGATGCCCGCTCCCTCCACCGATTCGGGGGAGGGTGAGGGAGGGGGGCTTACGGCCGGGGCGCGGCGATCGTCGCGCCGCCGTCGATCACCATAGTCTGGCCAGTCATAAAGCCCGCCGAATCGGAAGCCAAATAAACTGCCGCGCCGGCGATCTCGTCGGGCTCGGCGATACGGCGTAGGGGAGCGTTGCGCACCGTTCGTTCGTAGATCTCCGGGTTTTCCCACAGCGCCCGGGCGAAGTCGGTGCGCACCAGGCCGGGTGCAATGCAGTTGATGCGCACGTTGGCCGGGCCCCACTCCACTGCCAGGCTGCGCGCCACCTGGAAATCGGCAGCTTTCGAGATGCAGTAGGCCGCCAAGGCCCCGTCGCCACGGTAGCCGCCCACCGAAGAAACAATAATGACCGAGCCGGAGCCTTTTTCGGCCATCTGCGGATAGACCATGTTGCAGATCCAGATGTTGCTGCGAATGTTGCATTCCAGGGTGCGGTCGAGGGCGTCGTCGGGGATGTCGGCGAGCGGCCCGAAGTGGGGATTGACGGCAGCGTTGCAGACTAAAACGTCGATCGAGCCCCAGGCCGCATTGGTTTCGTCGATCAGGTTCTGAAGCTGTTCCTTGTGGCGGATGTGGCAGGGAATGGCCATGGCCTGGCCGCCCTTTTCGCGTATGCTGGCCGCCACTTCCTCGCACTTGTCCGCCTTACGGCTGGAGATCACAACCCTGGCGCCGAACTCGGCGTAGCGCTCGGCGATGGCCCGGCCAATACCCTTGGTCGAACCCGTGATCACCGCCACCTTGTCTGTCATCTGGAACATCTTTTGTCCTTCTCTCGTGCCCTGCCGATTGCCCCGCTGGCGACAATAGAGAGCGGCTCGCCGCGGTTCAAGATCGGGTGGATAGGCGGCGTCGGGCTCCTATATCGCTCGTTGAAGAAGGACAGCTAGCGAGGAAGAGTCCGTGGCTCAGAGCAATCCCCCTTTTCGCGCCGAACACGTCGGCAGCCTGCTGCGCCCCAAGAAGCTGACCCAGGCTTTTCGCGCCCACGGCGAGGGCCGGCTGAACGATGCCGAATTCGCCGCTATCCAGGACCAGTGCATCCGTGACGTGGTCAAACTGCAAGAAAACGTGGGCCTCAAATCGATCACCGACGGCGAGTTCCGCCGCGCGTCTTATTGGTCCCATTTCGTGGAAACCGTCGAGGGCTTCGGCGTGCGCCCGGCGCGTTTCAAGTTTCGCGACGCCGAGGGCGTCGAGCAGGATTTCCTCGCTCCCCTCGCCGAGGGCCGGGTGGCGCGCAACCGGAGTATCTCGGGCGGCGAGTACGAATTCCTTGCCGCCGCCACCCGCGAGACTCCCAAGGTCACGATCCCTTCGCCGCCGACCATGCATTTCTGGGGCGGTGCCGGCGAAACCGATTCGGTCTATCCGGACGTCGAAACCTTCTTCGCCGACCTGGCCTTGGTCTACCGGGCCGAGATCGGCGCCCTGGCCGAAGCCGGCGCGCGCTACGTCCAGGTCGACGAAGTGCCGTTGGCCATGCTCTGCGACCAAAACGTCCGCGACCGACTGGCGGAGGGCGGCGAGGACGCGGAACGCCTGATCGAGCGCTACATCGAGCTCATCAACGCCTGCGTCGGCGACCGCCCGCCCGGCCTGACCATCGGCCTGCACCTCTGCCGCGGCAACTTCAAGGGGCGCTGGCTGACCCAAGGCGGCTATGACGCCGTGGCCGAGAAGATGTTCACTGGCATCGACGTCGACGCCTTCTTCCTCGAATACGACACCCCGCGGGCCGGAGACTTCGCGCCGCTGCGTTTTGTTCCGGAGGAAAAGTCAGTGGTGCTAGGCCTGGTGACGACAAAATCCCCCGAGCTCGAAAACCCGGATGACATAAAACGCCGCATCGATGAGGCGGCCAAGGTCGTGCCTTTGGATCGCCTGGCCTTCTCGCCTCAATGCGGATTCGCTTCCACTGTCGCTGGCAATCCGGTGACGGAAAAGGACGAAATCAAAAAGCTTTCGCTGATCGTCGAGGTGGCGCGGGAGGTGTGGGGGTAGCTCCACCTACGCCCGGCGCCTAACCAACCCGATCGTCCCCAGCGACAGCACCAGCACCACGCCCATCAAGACAAACACCAAATTCGGCCGCCCGGTGTCGAGGATCAGGCCGAACAGCACGGGTGTCACCGCGGCGCCGACGTTCAGGCCCGTCATGACGAAACCGAAGACGCGGCCCGAGGCGCCTGGCGGGGTGGCAGCGCGAACCATCATGTCGCGGGTGGGGCGGATGGCGCCGAGCATGAGGCCGACGAAGCCGAGCGAGAGGCCGAGCGCCACGGCGCCGAGGGGGAGGCCGGCAACGGCGAAAAGTACAATGGCGCCGAGGATCAGACCGATTGCCGTAACAAGGCCATGGCGTGTGGTGCGGTCGGCCAGCGGGCCGCCGAGCAGGATGCCCAGCGTCGAAACCACGAGGAAGACGGTGAGGACCGAGTTCGCCGTACCCAGGGCCAGACCGTGGTGGTCGACCATGGCGCTGACGCCGAAAGCATGCATGCCCGAGGTGACGGTCGCCATCAGGACATAGAATCCGAACAGTATGAGGATCTGGGGTGCGAGCAGCATTCGCGCCGTGGCCGCCGGGGCGCTGGCGCGGACTTCGCTCGGTGTCGTGTCGTCCTGCAGCCAGTGGCCCCAGAGCAGCAGCGGCACTGCAATGGCGGCGATGGCCAGGCCGACGCCGACGACGGCAGGGCGCCAGCCCAATTCTGCCGCCAGCACCGTCATGGTCATGGGCGCCAGGGCAAATCCGGCATAGCCGGCGAAGGTGTGCAAGCTGAAGGCGCGGCCGATGCGGGGGGTGGCGACCGAGCCGTTCAAGATCGCGTAGTCGGCCGGATGGAAGACGCTGTTGCCTAACCCCGAAAGCGCCGCCCCGGCGACGATGGCCCAGTAGCTTGGCGCCAAACCGATCACTGCAATTCCTAGCCCGGTCAGCGCCACCCCCGCCACCAGCACCGGCCGGGCGCCGATGCGGTCGACCAGGAAGCCGGCCGGGATCTGGCCAATGCCGGACGCCACGCTCATGGCCGTCATGATCAGGCCGAGCGCCGCATAGCTGACACCGAACTCCACCTTGAGCAGAGGAAACAGCGGCTGCACGGTGAGAAAGGCGAAGTGGCTGGCGGCGTGGCCGATGCCGATCAAGGCGATGATCGGGCCGAAGCGGCTGACGGTGGTGTCGGTCAAGGTGTTTCCCGCATGGTCGTTAGCATAGGCGATATGGGGCGAACACTCGTCGGCAATTTCGTCACGACCCCCTCCCTGGCCCTCATATGGGGATCTCATTGTCAAGGTGGGGCTCCTTTTGGTTTGGTTGTGATCGTCTGGCTTCGCACAGGGTAGCCTCGTTTAGGTTTTGAGCGGCATTGCCGCATCACCTCATATCCGGTCGGGCAC
>PVBE011359521.1_pt1 | contig 50878 bp, 41 predicted proteins | sample 1631181 | NCBI WGS metagenome assembly PVBE01 (sample SAMN08397723, study PRJNA350692) | Marine metagenome, whole genome shotgun sequencing project. | isolation source: water | place: Pacific Ocean | collected 2012-04
ACGGACTATCCAGACCGTATTGGGCACGTAAGTTTGCCGCCTCGGTCTCGTCGATCACCTCCCCAGATGTCAGGAGCTGTGCGATATACGTCGAAACGTAGTCGCCGGGGGGGAGTTGGATAATTGCAAAAGAAATGACCGACACCGCAAATATGGTCAGCAGTGAGAGCAGCAGACGACGAATTATAAAGCCTAGCACTTCAGACCTTTGATGATTGCACGGAGATTTGGACCACGAGCCATTGGGACACTTCCGGCTCCTCAATCAACAGTTGCCCAGCGGCTTGTGACACGATTGATGGACCGCCCCAGGGCGACTCGCACATCCATTCGGTTGGCATGGCGCGTCTCCCTGAGGCAGCCCATATGGTTTCCCTGGGTTCGTCTTACAGGTTATTCGTAGGACAGGGGTTGTGGTTGACGATTCTCAGCGCTCTTCCAGTACCACGTGACTGGTCGAGAAATGCTGGGGGTTTTGGTGTCTGGGTTGTTGTACTGCCTGGCGGGGATGTTGCCCAGGTCGTTCTTCACAACTCGTACACCTAGTGAGGCGGGAGACTGGCCGACGAGGCCAACGATCCACGCCTGGTCGATGACGATCTCCCAGAGTTCCTTGCCCAATTTGATCCGCTCGTCAGCAGGTACGCCGAATGCCTTCACGTATTTCGCGATGACATCCTTGAACGGCTGCTGGGGCTCTGTGCCCTTCTCGCCGTTCGTAATGCGCCACAACTGCAACTGGTATCCGAACGCGTTGGACGTGAATACGTGTCCGGGGAACGTGAACAGGTGGTCGCTGCCGTCACCCCAGGCGGACGAAATCTGAATCTCACCGGAGACCTCACGCTCACCTTCAAGGCTTCGCTCGACTCCGATCGCGTTGGTCTTGAGGCCCAGGTTATTGCCCCACTGCTCGGCGACCATCTCTGCGATCTGCACGAACTCCATGAACTGCGCCGTGCGGCCGCTGATCTCCATGACCAAGCGTTCGCCGTTGTCGGTGCGCAGCCTGAAGCCGTCGCTGTCTCGCTTGTCCAAGCCCAGGTCGTCCAGCATCTGGTTTGCGAGCTCGGGGTCGAACGTCGACCACTTGTCGCGCCATTCAGATTCTGGTTCCGGAGCATACAGGTTCGATGCAGCTGGCGAGTGGGAACCGGGAACGCCCAAACCAAGCCAGAACACCTCGTTGAGCTGGTCCCGTTCGATGCCCATGGACACGGCTCGGCGGAAGTCGGCGCTGGCGAGCCACTTGCCCACCTCTGGGTCGAGTGTGAAGTCCATGTTGAACTTCAGCGCGACGTCGCTTCCGACCTCTTGTGTGTCGAAGTAGAGCGTGTAGTCGCCCTTCTCCTGGTTTTCGATGTACACCGGCACCTTGGCCATGTTCAGATGCCTGGCTTGCCAGTCAAACTCACCGGCGATTGCTCGCAGGTTAATGACCTCGAGGTCTTCAGCCAACGACAGAATGACGGTGTCGATGTAGGGGAGCTGATTGCCCTCCGTGTCTACCGCGAAGTAGTACGGGTTGCGCTCGAGCTTCCACGTCGGGGTGTTGATCGGTGTTACGGTTTGCCAGGGGGTGACTACCGGCACCTCTGGGTTGAGCGCCCAGTCATTCTTGAACTTGAACAGGTTCACCCAGTTGTCGTAGCCTTCGTCCGACGCCAATTTGTCGACGACGTCCTGACCAGCGATTTCGGGGACGAACTGCTCGAGGTAATGCTTCGGCGCGAAAAAGCCCATGCCTCGAAGGCCTTGGTACGCATGCCCGCCCAACGCCGTTGCGCCTGCCAACACGTCCGCGAAGAAGAAGTATGGGTCAGGGAACGTGATCTTGAGCGTGTAATCGTCGATTTTCGACATGGTGCCCTGTTTGCCATTGATGGCAAACCATGGCGTTTTGTTTGGCACAAGCTCTTCATTCTGATACAGAACGTCGAACCAGAACATGAAGTCATCCGCATCAAACGGGTCGCCGTCAGACCATCTCATGCCTTCACGCAAGAAAAGGGTCAACTCTCGGCCGTCTGAATTAAATTCCCAGCCTTTCGCGATGTTCGGCTGAGGGACGGATCCTGTGAAGTCCCAGAACAACACGTGGTCCGGTCCGGAGCAGCAGCGGTAGCCGTTCCACTTGTCGGCTGGGCCTGTAAAGCCTCGCCGCCAAATGCCGCCGTACTCACCAATGCCGTTTTCGCCTCTGACAGCGTCAACGGACTGGATTACGAGCAAACCTTCTGCGCTTGGCAGTCGCTCTTCGACCGGTGGAAGCTTGCCCGCGGCGACCATGGCGGCCAGTTGAGGCGCTTCGCCAAAGGATGTCGGGAACGTGCTGACGTCGGTCAAAGTGACCGGGCCCTCGAGTACTCCGACCAGATCGGTGCCGGACGACGAAGGCGTTGACGGCGTGACCGGAGCCGGAGCCGGGGCGGGGGCGGGAGCCGGGGCGGGAGCCGGAGCAGGGGCCGGGGCGGGAGCGGTGGTCGCCGCCGGAACGGGAGCCGGCGCAGGCGCTGCCGGCGTATCGGGTTCGTCTTCTTCGTCGGCTCCGCAAGCCCCGAAGATCAAGGCCAGCGATACCAACATCGCTACAAAGGCCAACGTCGTCGTCGACCTACTCTTCTTCCAAAAACTCATTACTTACCCTCCTTCAAACTTTCGGGTTCTCGTCGACTCAATGAAATGAGACGATTCCTGTACGGACTCAAGACCGCTTCGTAATGGCGAGTATGCGGATGCAGGACCCCCCACGCGACGTCGAATTGATCGGCGTCCCTACACAATTCCTAGGGCCAACTGAATCGCGCTGCCGCTCTTGGCACGCTTGGATGGGTACGATAGCACTGCGATATGCGCATGTCAATATAGGAATTGCAGGATCAAAGCGACCCTAATCAGGCGGTTCGTTATGGACCATCCGATCCTGCCACAATGACCTGGCGGTGTATACGTGAACCTCATGTTGACTTAACGGAGCAGTTGGCAAACGCGCGCAATGAGCGATCTCCAAACCTCAGTTTATTTGTCTTCCCACCTCGAATCAGATGGTTAAGGTTGTATCCAACAGCGAAACGCAATGATTCCTCCAACAAATTCGCTTCTAGGGCGGATATCTGGCCATGGTTGGATCTATCGCAACATGACACTCAAAGATAACAGCATTGAGAAACCTGATTAGCTGTTCTATAATTCCGACCGCCGAAGGCAGTTTGCCAAGAGGAGGCTCGACGATGATTCAAGAGAGTGCTGACACCCGACCGTCCGCCCTTGGGCACCTGCGTGTGCTGGAAGTCGTGGACGACATGGGAGAACTTTGCGGCAAGATGTTTGCGGACATGGGCGCCGACGTGGTTCGCGTCGAGCCGCCCGGAGGCGCGGAGACACGCCGGATAGGGCCCTTCCTGGATGAAGCGCCGCATCCCGAACGAAGCATACATTTCTGGCACTACAACACAAACAAGAAAAGCGTAACGCTCTCGTTGGACAAACCGGAAGGCCGAGAACTCTTCGCACGGCTCGTCAAAACCGCGGACATCCTTGTCGAGAGCATGCCCCCGGGGTATATGGACGACAGAGGCTTGTCGTTCGACGAGCTCAAGGAGGTTAACCCGGCGCTGGTGTATGTATCGATCAGCCCGTTCGGTCGCGGCGGCCCGAAAGGTCACCTTAAAGGCGGCGACCTGGTCGGCTGGGCGTCGAGCGGATACATGTTCACTACCGGCTGGAGCTGGCAACAGCCGACACGACCCTGGGCGCGGCAAGCCTCGCAGGCTGGATGCCTGTTTGCCGTGGGCTCGGCGTTAGCTGCGACCTATGTGCGCTGGAGCACGGGTCAAGGTCAGCACGTCGACATATCGCTCCAGCAAGCCGTCGCCGCACAGGTCGAGCACGATGTCTCGTTCTACGTTGGCGACAACATCGTCTCGGGCCGTAGAGGCAACGACCACGTCAATGGCTTCGGAGGCACCAAAGTCATCCAGTGCAAAGACGGCTGGGTGCACATCAACGTCGGATGGAGTCCGAGAGGAAACCAGATCGTGAAATGGATGGACGAAGAGGAGTCCGCGGGCGACCTGACCGACGAGAAGTGGCAGGACCCCAAGTACCGGCGCGCCAACGTCGACCACGTCGTAGAAGTGGTTACCGCTTGGGCGATGACCAAGACCAAAGCACAGTTCTTTCATCAAGGACAAGCCAGAGGTCTCGAGTGCGCTCCGCTCAACTCCGTATCCGAAGTGTTTGCCGATCCTCAATTGGAGAGCAGGGAATTCTGGGTCGACGTCGAACATAACGAGCTCGGGCGCGAGATCAAGTACCCGGGCGCCCCATATCAATTCTCGGACACCCCGTGGACGATGCGGCGGCGTGCGCCGTTGACCGGCGAAGACAATACAGCGATTTACGAGAAAGAGCTCTCGCTTTCGAAGCCGGAGCTGACCGTTCTGGCCGAAGAAGGCATTATCTGACCAGGTCGAGTTCCTCGGCATTTGCCGGTCGGATGCGACCGGCAGTTCGCCGATTTCATTTCAACCAATATCGGGCCACGGACAGTGGCTCGACAGAATCACACAGACCGGAGGACGGCAATGGCAGGACCTTTGAGCGGAGTCCGCATTACAGACTTTACCTGGGTGGTCGCAGGTCCGTTCTGCACCAAGACTCTGGCCGACATGGGCGCCGAATCGATCAAGATCGAGGCGCGGATCAGGCCCGACGGCATGCGCAACTACGTCAACCGTTACAACGATCTCGACAAACCGTTCCCTTATGGCACGTTCGACAACTTCAACCGGAGCAAGTTGGGTGTGTCAGTAAACGCTCGTGACCCACAGGGCTTGGCCCTGATCAAGGACATGATCTCAGTCAGCGACGTCGTGGTCGAAAACTTCAGGGGCGGCGTGCTCCAGAGCTGGGGCCTGACATACGAAGAGATGCGGAAGGCCAAGCCGGACATCATCTACATCAGCCTCTCCGGTTACGGGCAAACCGGTCCCTACGCGACATACGCGTCGCACTACCACATAGCGCAGGCCATGCCCGGCTTCACGCAACTGACTGGATACGAAGGCGACGTTCCGGTGGTCACGGGAGCTTACGGTGACACCACGTCCGGATTGCACGCGGCGGCGGCGATTTTGATGGCGCTCGAGTACCGGAACAAAACAGGGCAGGGGCAGTACATCGACGCGTCCCAGCTCACTTCTATGGCCCATGTCATGGGCAGTGCGTATCTCGAGTACGCCGCGAACGGCAACGAACCCCGAGCCAACGGGAATCGGTTGTCCCATCCGGCCGCTTCTGTCGAGGGCGTGTTCCGATGCCAGGGCGACGATAGATGGGTTGCCATCGGCGTCTATACCGACGAAGAGTGGCAGGCCGTTTGCCAGGCCATCGGCCGGCAGGACCTCCTCGGCGACCCTCGTTTCAAACTCGTGTCCGACCGCGTCGAAAATTGGGAAGCCCTGGAAGCCGAAGTGCGGAAATGGACCCAAGATCGAACCGCCGAAGACGTGATGGACGCGCTGCAGGCGGCAGGCATAGGCGCGGCGGTTGTCCAGAACATACATGATCTGATGGACCACGACGAACAAATGGCGGACCGCGAACACTACGTGGACGCCTGGCATCCGGACCGAGAAGTCGGAACTTTAAGGATGGAAGGCGTCGTCCCCAAATTCTCGGGAAGCAACGGGGAAGTTCGGCGCGCGGCGCCCATGATCGGCGAGCACAACGACTACGTGTTCAGCGAAGTCTTGGGCGTCGACAGCGGCCGCATGGACGAGCTCCAGGAAGCGGGAGTCTTCTTCTAATACAACCATCCACAATTCAGAGCACCGCCGACCCCGTTTTGACAGTGTAGGCGACCGGAGGTAACTTGGCGTATGAAAACATCATCTACGAAAAGAAAGACCACATCGCGTACATTACGATCGACCGTCCCGAACACCGCAATGCGATTAGCCCGCCGACCCAGATCGAGCTGTGGGACGCATTAATTGATTTCCGCAACGACAGCGATAGCTGGGTCATCATCCTGACCGGGGCAGGAGACCACGTATTTTCGGCTGGCAACGACCTGAAGTGGAGGTCCGAGCATCCCGACGAGACGCCGCCATGGGGGCCGAACTACCAATCGGACCCCGAGCGTGTCGGAACTGCGGGCGCGCTGCCCACGGAGATCTGGAAACCGATGATCGCAGCGGTCAACGGCTACGCGGTGGGAGGCGGCATGGAAATGACGCTCCACTGCGACATCGTGATCGCTTCGGAGCACGCCCAGTTCGGCGTTCCTGAAGTGCGCAACGTCGGAGGGCTGCCGTCGGGCGGAGGCATATTCCGATTGCCCAGGCAGTTGCCATACAAGGCTACGATGTGGATGCTGCTTAGCGGCCAGTATATGTCCGCGCAGTACATGCACACCGTCGGTTACGTAAACGAGGCAGCGCCGCACGAGAAACTGATGGAAACGGCGGAGTCGTACGCACGACTGTTGACCGCGAACCCGCCGATCGGTGTGCAGACCTCGAAGGAAGTTGCCCTGCGCAGCCTGGATTTGCCGTTGGACCATCCTCGGACGGCATGGGAGTATCTCTGGGAAGGAACCACCGCCAAGATGCGGAACTCGGAAGATGCGCAAGAATCAAGGTCGAGCCTGGCTCGAGAAACGACCGCCCGTGTTCCATAACAGATAGCCGCGCCTCGGATCGGATTCTTGGTGAGGATTCCGCCGTCGCACGTGGTGACGAACAACGAGATTATTGGCGTCGAACAATTCTTGTCATTCAGATCCTTCCGAGCCCGGAAGGACGAAGAATCTGGTCGGAGAACATGAACCTTTGACTAAGCGACTCCGGATGCCTCTCCCTTTGTTGAAGGTACGCCGTCGCGAGAAGGGTCGAGCACGGTTTATTCGGTCGATTACGTAACAGGCGCTTGCGCTGTCGGGGTCCGAAATAACCGCGCGAGATCGGGCGAGTCGACTAGAGCGCAAACTCCTCTACGCAGATGAAGAGCATCAGTCGAAGGCCAGTCCCTCAAGACGGAGGGCGCCCTACCGAAGCGTTCCGCGTCAACTGACATGTGGTGCGCCGTTTCTCCGCGACGGCGACGACGACGTGCTTGGAGAATCTCGAGGCCGGTGGCCCCCGGACGGATGAACTCGCGAATGTAGAGGGCTTCTCCCCGACCTGCGGGTACCCAGATCGACGCGAGAACACGATAATCTGAACGGCGTTTAACTCGATGTCACGACGGAGCCACGAACAACCCAAACCGCGCACTCACCAGGAGGCAATATGGCGTACGAGAACATTATCTACGAAAAGAGACAACACATCGCCTACATCACCATCAATCGGCCCGAGCGCCTAAACGCCATCAGCCCGCCTACGCAAATCGAGCTCTGGGATGCGCTGATCGATTTCAAAAATGACAACGATAGTTGGGTCGTAATCATGACGGGCACCGGAGACCGCGCGTTCTCGGCCGGCCATGACCTGAAGTGGGGGAACGAGCATCCGGGCGAGTCACCCAACTGGGGACACAACTATCAGTCGGACCCCGAGAGGATTGGGCTTGCCGGCACGTTGCCGACCGAAATCTGGAAACCGATGATCGCGGCGGTCAACGGCTACGCCGCCGGCGGCGGGATGGAGATGACCCTCCATTGCGACATCGTAATTGCGTCTGAGCACGCACAATTCGGCGTACCGGAGGTCCGGAACGTGGGAGGTTTGCCCGGAGGCGGAGGCATTTTCCGTTTGCCCAGACAAGTGCCCTACAAAATCGCCATGTGGATGCTGTTGAGCGGCCAATACTTGTCAGCCGAGTACATGCACAACGTCGGGTACGTCAACGAAGTCGTGCCGCACGAGAAGCTGATGGAGACAGCGGAATCATACGCCCGTTTGTTGACGGCGAATCCGCCCATCGGTGTGCAGACATCCAAAGAAGTCGCCCTTCGCAGCCTGGACCTGCCCTTGGACCACCCCCGAACGGCGTGGGAGTACCTCTGGGAAGGAACCACCGCCAAGATGCGGAACTCGGAAGACGCCCAAGAATCCCGGCGCGCATGGCTTGAAAAGCGGCCCCCAGTGTTCCACAACCGTTAATCGCGTCGAGGGTCTCACAGTGAGTTCAACGGGAATCCGGCCCACGACTGCAACACTCGCGACATCATAGAGCAACCCGAACCGCGCAGGAGGCAATATGGCGTACGAAAACATCATCTACGAAAAACGAGACCACATCGCCTATCTAACGTTCAACCGCCCGGAGCGTCGAAACGCCATCGATCCGCCCACCCAGATAGAGACTTGGAACGCGTTGAACGATTTCCGGAACGACAACGATAGCTGGGTTGTCATTTTGACCGGAACGGGCGACCAGGCGTTTTGCGCCGGCGCGGACCTGAAGTGGAGGACTGAGAATCCCGACGAATCCCCGCCCTGGGAGTCGAACTACCAGTCGGACATCAACCGAATCGGCCCGGCGGGCGCTCTGCCGACCGAAATCTGGAAGCCGATGATTGCGGCGGTCAACGGATTCGCGGTCGGCGGCGGCATGGAGATGACGCTTCACTGCGACATCGTGATCGCCTCAGAACACGCCCAGTTCGGCGTTCCGGAGATACGGCACGCTGGCGGGTTGCCAGGTGGCGGCGGCATATTCCGTCTACCCAGACAGGTCCCATATAAGGTGGCGATGTGGATGCTGCTCAGCGGCCAGTACATGTCCGCGCAGTACATGCACAGCGTCGGCTACGTCAATGAAGTCGTTCCGCACGCCAAGTTGATGGAGACCGCCGAGGCGTACGCTCGCTTGCTGACCGCCAACCCGCCAATCGGCGTGCAGACATCCAAAGAAGTAGCGCTTCGCAGCCTAGATCTTCCGTTGGACCATCCGCGGACGGCGTGGGAGTACCTTTGGGAGGGAACCACGGCCAAGATGCGCAACTCGGAAGATTCGCAGGAATCCCGGCGCGCGTGGTTGGAAAAGCGGCCGCCGGTCTTCCATAACAGGTAACAGCACTCAGGACGCTGGACGGCGCGGGGATCGCATGGCGCGATCTCCGCGTTTTTATTTCGACGATTGCGCTGGCGTCTACGACAGACCTTCGAGATGCGGACGCAGATCAACCGCCGCTCCGTCACGATCGATCGACTCCGTTGCGCCCAAAGCAAGCGCGAGGCTGTGCATTCCCGCGACAACGTCGGCGGCGGGCGGCTCTCCGCCGGCGACCGAGTCGAGGAATGACTGCAGCAAGTATTCGTCGCCGCCGCCGTGTTCGTCGCGGAGCTCCTCCGGCAACACCGTGGTCTCGATCTCTCCGCCGACCGGCTCTACGACGAGGGTCCCGTCGGCTTGACTCGCCGTCACGACGCCTCGCTGCCCGACGAACATGAACCGCCGATCGTGGCGCTGGCCGGTCGTCGCGAAGTTGAACGACAACCGAACCCCGTTCTCGTAAGAAGCCATGCCCGTGGCGTTGTCGATGATGTCCTTTTCCGAATTGAACGCGCATATGTCGTTCCCGAGCTCGCCCGGATTGGCGCGCTCCGCGACGGTCGGGTAGACGTAGTTGTACGCATCGTCCCGGTAGACCGCCGGACAGGTTGGAGCAAGTGAGCAGTCCCGGCAACGCGAGGCGGCGTCGGGTTTTGCTACGAACGTGTCATTGTTGCCGGTGGCGCTAACCTGAGTCGGCGCCGAGCCCACGATCCAGTTGACGACGTCGAATGCGTGGCATGCCTTGTGCACCAGAAGACCGCCGCTGTTCTTCCGAAATCGCTGCCACCGCCGGTAGAACGATGCCCCGTGATAGTACTCGATAATCTCGGCGGCGCTGACCTGGACCAAGTCACCGATGATCCCGGAATCGACGATCTCTTTGATGCGCACGAACATGGGCGCGTAACGCAGCATGAAACCGATCTGCACGACCTGGGGCGCTGCCTGCGCTCGACGCGCCATGTGGCGGGCGTCGTCCAACGTGGTCGCCATCGGCTTCTCGCAGATCACATGCTTGCCCGCGTCCAGCGCCTTGTCGAGCAGCTCTTGGTGGGTGAAGTCCGGGGACGCGATAATGACCGCATCGACCTTCGGGTCTCCGAGCAGTTCTTCGATGTCGCCGTACGCGCGGATGTCGCCGCCAAGGTCGTCGATCGCGCTGCTGCGGCGTCCCTGGTCAGGTTCGGCCAGCGCGACCAACTTCGCGCGGTCGGCATTGCGCTGGATGTCAGGTCCAAAGAAGTACATACACCGCTGCCCGGCGCCAATTATTCCGAATCCTAGTGGCATACGTTTTCCCTCAATCCGCGAGCGTTCCAAACCAATCCCACTCGCACTTGTGGCGCCCTACGCCCCGCGAAGGACACGATGTTCCCGCACGCAAGAATTCTGCCTGACTCGCGTTATCAGTCGAAACATTTACCCTGCTATGGGTCAACGACTTCACCGCATTTGTGGTGAAGGTCTACGCAACCTTGCTGATTCAATCCGACGACAGAATGATCAGATTGGACAACTGTCGGCATCAATCGGATTGAATCGGGATGCAAGGGCGAAGCCCTGCCGGGGTGTGGGGTGTCCCCACAGAACTTTCGCGGGTGGGCGGGTGGGACAGATCCGGATCGACAAGGTTCAACTCGATCTATGAGCTTGATGCGTTCCGCTGACGACAATCCGCGGTGTTGGCCTGTCCCGTTTGTGACGCAACTTCAGCAAATTCGATGGAGGAATCAGACCGACGATATCCGAGGTCGCCTGGCGGGTGGCGCTGTGGCAAGCCACGTGTCTTGTAATCTAACAACCGTCGGTCGGAAACCGCATACATTCACCCAGGGCGGCGCGGGTCGAGTGCGCCGCCCCGGGAATCGAAGCACAGTGGCTATCCTAGCCCCAGCCCATCTCTCCCATGTCGCCTTCACGCGATGTCCAGTCCGGATCGATGGCGAATGACTCAAGTTCCATCTTGCTGCCCGCGCGCCGGACCTTGATCGTCTTCAACCAGTCGGTGTCGTTCTGCTCGGGGTAGTCAACGCGATAATGGCCTGCGCGACTCTCGGTGCGATTCATCGCAACGGTGGCGACCATCTCGCCGACGGTCAGCAGGCTTCGAACCTCAAGGGCCTGTACGACGTCGGTTGGCTTACTGATCGAGACGTTCGCCAGCCGTTCTCGAATCGATCCGATGTCCGCCAGCACCTGGCTCAAGGTCTCGGGTGACCGTGCCACCAGCAAATTCGCCCAAGCGCTGTGCTGGAGCTCCGACTTCAGCGCGGCCGGCGACTCGTCGCCGCTGCTGTTTGCGAACGCCTCGATCGCCACGATCGAGTCCTGAGCGCCCTCGAAGTCGAACGTCGGCGCGGCACCCTTGGCCACCCGGGCCGCGTGCTTGCCAGCCCTGGCGCCAAACACCTGCGAGGCGGTGAGCATGTGGCCACCCAGCCGGTCGCCGCCGTGGGGGCCCGTGGCCTGTTCGCCCGCGGCATAAAGCCGAGGGAGCGTACTCTGTGCGTTCTCGTCGATGACCAGACCGCCGTTGGAGCAGTGGTGGCAGATCGCGACCTGCAGCGGGCCGTCCTCCCAGCGTATGCCTCGGTAGTTGTACCAATCCCTGAGCTCGGCCGGGATCGCCTCCGGGTCCGACAGATACATGTTGAGCGCGCCGTGTTCGCTAGCGCGACCTTCGACGACCTCATTGACCATGCCGATGTCGAGGTACCGCGAGTACTGGTCGCGCGCGGAGAATGGGTTGTGCCTTCCGTGCTCGGTTTGGGCCTGCGCCAGAGTTCCGCCTTCGGGAATGTAGTTCGCGGCAAATTCCTCGCCTAGAGTGTTGGTCATCCGTTCGCCGCGCCTCCATGCCCAGCTATGGACGAGGTTGGTCGTCGGATAGACGGTGCCCAGGAAAATCTGCATGAACTCCATGTTCATCAGGTCGGCGCCCGCGTTGTAGGCCATCGAATACCCGTCGCCGGTTACATCGGTCGGGTTCATGTTGAATCGGAAGAGCTGACCGTTGCCGCCGGTGCCGAGAACCACGGCCTTGGTTTGGAAGATGTATTGGGTTCCGTCGTCGCCCACGCCGACCGCGCCAACGCATTCGCCATCGTTGATTACGAGGTCAGTCACGAGGCACTGCTCGAGTATCCGAACATCGCTCTGCCGGATGACCCTGTGCAGCACGTCCATGATCGGCACGCCGTGCTGGCGGGCGCCCATGCCCTGGCCGCCGGGGTGCACGATGCCCCATTCGTCGAGCGCATTTCTCGAATCGATGGTGTCTTCGATAAGTATCTGAACCATCTTGCGGTCGGCCATACCGAGGCCGACTTGGATGACGTCGTCGAAGACCTGTTCAGCCGTCCAGCCGCGCATGCCGACACGGCCCAGTCCATGGGAGCCGGTCGCCTCGGAAATCGATATGCCCGTGGCGCCCCCGCCGCGAACGCCTGTCGCGCCGAATCGTCCCTTAGTCGCTAGAACCACCGATGCGCCAGCTCTGTTGGCCTCGGCTGCCGCGCGGGCTGCCGCCCCACCGCCGCCGACGACCAACACATCGGTCTGAATAGTTTCCGCCATAGTCAACCTCCCTGGGTTGTTGAATTCTTCATGGTGTGCGAGCCCGAATCAGGCCGCGAGGTTCGATTCGGCGCACGCCCAAAGATCGAACCCGTGACGGCTGCAAAGCTATCACAGAATGCGTGGCGTGTCACCGTGCGGCGAATCCCCGCACCCGATTATTTCAGGCGCTCGAAATCTCTTCGCGAGCTGCGGCGCGGGCATCGATCCTCGGGCGCCCAGTGACTGAGCCGATCTCGCCGCACATCACGTCTTACGCCACGAGATTCAGTCCAATATTGCGTTGACGTTGGCGCCTTGCATCGATATCATCACGGTCAAATTCTGTTGGGATGTTTGTCGCCCATTCGCGGGTAGCAATTCTCGTTGGCAGGCTTGTATCGACGCGGCGATTCCCGCCGCGCAATTCCGGATGCTGCTGCTTTCCGCGAATTAGCTCCAGGCGCCCGGATTCATGGGGTCCGTTCGTGATCCGTCGGCGTCGTCAATCATCGCGGCAAGATTGGTTGGCGCCCCCACGATCGGGCGGTCGACTCCGTGATCGTGAGCGCGCTTCCGTTCATGGTCGCTCTTTTACCGCAGTTCCCCGTACTGAGGCGGCGCTATATGCAGTCTATGTTCCGTGTTCTCAATCATATGTTCGTCCGGTACGCACGGCAGAAATCCGACCCATTCTTGGCGCAGGAACGGGCGCTGATGCGGATACTGAAACACGCTCAGGGGTCAAGATTCGCGTCCGACTATGGCTTGGATCGCGTCGGGACGATGGTCGATTATGTCGATGCCAAGCCCGTTCTGCATTTTGAAGACCTGAAGCCGTATTGGGAACGGGCGGAACGTGGCGAACATCAGGTATTCACCGATGAAACCGTCACACATTTCGCGATGACGGCGGGAACGACCGGCGCCAGGAAACTCGTGCCCGTCACTGAATCGTTCACCAAGAACAGCCGTCGACCGCTCGTGCACGCATTGTCGATCTATCTGATCCGACACCCCGAATCCGGTCTGTTGTTCAAGGCAGGCCTGGGGATCACCGGACGATCACGCGTGACGAAGACGGCGGCTGGGATCCCGTGTGGCCTGATTTCGGGAATTGGGATCGAGATCACTTATCCGGTTTTGCGCGCTCGAGGCGTCCCGTCAATGGCCACGCTCAATATTGAAGATTGGGACGAGAAGCTGACCCGAATGGCACAAGAATCCGATGGCAAAACCATCGGATTCATCGCTGGAATACCTTCTTCGATCGTGTCGTTTCTTGAGCGAACGACAACGGTCTTGTCGCCGGAGAGATATCGGTGCTTTGCTTCTAATTTGGAGCTAATCGTGTCTTCAGGGCTGAGTCATCTTCCCTACAGAAGCAAGATCGAAACATCGCTCGTAAAAGATCCTGAGTACATCAATCTCTACATGGCCAGCGAGGGAGTGCTGGGCCACGAACCCGTGGACGATCCGACGTGCCTGGAGTTGTTCGCGGGCGAGACCCTCTTCAAATTCATCCTGCACGTTGACTATTTGGCGGGAGACTACAGCCGCAGGGTCGGGGTGGACCGGTTGGAGGCCGGCGCGCCGTACACCCTGTTGATCACCACTGGGAGTGGGGCGTTCAGCTACGTTGTCGGAGACGTTCTTCGATGCACGTCGGTCGGCGCGGCGCCAAGGTTCCAGATCGCCGGCCGTACAGTGTTGACGCTGGACGTTGTCGCCGAGAAGACCTCGGTGGAGGCGGTGGAAAAGACGCTGCTTGATGTTTCCGAAGAATTGGGCGCGTCATCCGTTGAGTTCTTCGTGACCGTCGACACGAGCGGAGAAAAGCCAAATTACGTCTGGGTGATCGAAGACGACTCGACGTGGTCCGATACTCCACTGGAGTCGATCGCCGCCAGGCTCGATGAACGCCTGTGCGTACACAGCAAGAATTACGAGTATTTCTCCAGAATTCAACCGCAGATCGGCTCTTGCCGAGTTGCGCTTGTCGAGCCTCGAAAGTTTCAGCTGTGGCTCCAAGCTCGAACCGGCGAACAGGGGCATCGCAAAGTGCCTCGAATCCTCCGAGATCCAGCCGAAGCACGCGACCTCATTTAAGGGCATCGGACATCCGCGATGTCGTTTCCGCCTGAACTCAGTCGGCGGTTCTCTCCGCTAGAACAGCAGCCATCCGTGGCTGCCGGCGACCGCTCCCGCGATTGCCACGAGGCTCAGCGCCAGCAGCACCAGGTGCAGCCGGAACACGATGGCAAACGTCCTCGTCGGGTTGATTCCGGCGTGCTTCTCGAACAGGCGATGTAGGAACAACGGCTCGAACACGAACAGCACGAGCGTGAAGATGACCCAGACGATGGTCATCGCGTGCATCCACCAGTACCTGAGTTCGGCGTATCGGCTCCACGCGTCGATGTAGTACAGCATATAGAAGCCGGAGGCGCCGGTCAGGACCGTCGTGATCTTCGCCTGCAGGGCGAATCGAGATTCGATCTTGTCGAAGATCGCGACCCGGTCGTCCTTCGAGGCCATGCGCCGAATCGCCGGGAGCAGCACGGTAGTCACCATCGCGACTCCGCCGATCCAAAGCACGATGGCGATAATGTGCACAACCCTGGCGAAAGCGTACTTTTCCATCAGATCCTACCCGGTGTATCGAGGCAGCGGCTTCCTGGATGCGCCTATACGCCGAACCACGTCGTGGCGATCTCGAGAGGCTCGCGTTCGCTCTGCACTTTGTTGGCTGGGAAGTCCCAGTCGGGATAGCCGATGGCCAGGTTGATGCTGAGCCGTTTGGTCTCAGGGATGCCAGTGTGCTTTCGTATAACTTCCGGATACATGAGCCCCTGGCCCTGGATGCAAGTTCCCAGACCGTAGTGCATCGCAGCGAGGGCGATCGTTTGCGTGATCGTGCCGATGTCGAATTGCGACACGTCTCGCATCGACTCGTCGATATAAAGGATGATCGCCGCGGGAGCGTCGAAGAATCGAAAACCGAGCTTCGTCCATTCGATCTTTTTTTCCTGGTCCTCGCGAGCAATGCCCATCAGTTGGAATAGCTGAATTCCCAGTGAAACCTGGCGTTTCCGGTAGTCGCCTTCGAGTCGGCCGTGCCATACAAGTTCCGGATGCGGGGCGATCCCGGAGGTGAATTCCGCGATGTTGTCGCGTCTGATGTCGTCTAGAACGTCGCCCGCGACGATCGTGCACTCCCACGGCTGGGAGTTCAGAGCTGACGGCGCCCGGCTGGCGATCTTGATGATCTCCTGCAGCACGTCCCTGGGCACCAGGTCGGGCTTGTAACCCCTGATGCTTTTGCGTGTTTGAATGGCTTCGATCAGATCCATTCGTGTCCTCCTTAAAAGTGTTGCCCAGTCGAGTGTGTTCGAGGCGGCGTTGCCGGACAGGGTGGAGGTCTCGGTTCAACGACGCATCGCAGTTGTCTCGACGTGGAAGCTTATCGCGACAATCGCGGAGTCACAGTGGCGCTTCGCCGCATCCCGATGACTCACGGCTGGCATTTTAGCACGAAGTTTCGATAAACCTATAGAGGGCGAATTCGACTGCTATCCGTCCGGTCGAAACGTCGTCGCGCTCGGGCGCGGCGATGCAGACGGGTGGCCTTGCCCTTCGCTCTGGACTATACTGCTTGCTGGAGCAAAAACCGACTCTCGATTCGACGGTCAACAAAGAACGTAAGGGATCGGCTCGATGGACACGTTGGACGCAAGTGAGATGGTGAGGCAGCAATGAGCGAATACATCCCTAGCCCGACCGGATGGGTGGCGGAACAAGTCGAACTTTACGAGGGAAGCGGCGGCAAGGAGGGCACGACCCTTCGAGGCATGCCGGTTATCATCGTGACCAACCGCGGCCGCAGGACTGGCGCGACGCGCAAGACGCCGTTGATGAGAGTTGCCGACGGAGCGAACTACGTGCTGGTCGCGTCCCGCGGCGGAGCTCCAACGCACCCGGTCTGGTACTACAACCTGAAGGCCGACCCGAGCGTCGAGATTCGCGACGGAACCGAGGTCACTGCGATGCGTGTTCGGGAAGTCGACGACGCATCTGAGAGGGCGCGACTCTGGGCCCTTTCGGTCGAGGCTTATCCGCCGTACGACGAATATCAGGAGAAGACCGACCGCACGATTCCGGTGTTCCTAGCCGAGCCCGTGTAGCTGGCGGGTTGGCTTGATCGTCGGTTGACGATCAGGAGAAGTGTTGACTGAAACATATTGGAAGCAAACGTGGCGAGAGCTGGTCGAAGGGTTCTCCGCCGAACCGGCGCAAGGCGAAAACTCGCTCCTCGCCCGATGGGGCAAAAAGGTCAAAAGTGCCGGCTACACCGAACATCGCCGAAAACGTGACCGCGACGATCCGCTAATGCGGTTCGTTATCGACAGGGTCGGCCCAGAAGACACGATCCTCGACGTGGGCGCCGCCATCGGCAGATGGTCGATCCCGATGGCCAAGAAAGCCCGATCCGTAACCGCGCTCGACGCGCTGCCCGGCATGCTGGATCTCCTCCGAGAGAACGCCCGCGACGAGGGCATCGACAACATCCAGACGATCCAGGGCGACTGGTCGACGGCCGAGCCCGGAATTCACGACTACGTCCTCGCGTCGCACTCGGCATACACGAGTCCGGACATCGTTGGCTATGCACGCAAGATCGAGCGCCATGCACGGAAGGCTTGCTACATCGTTTTGCGAGTGCCCATGCATGACGGCGTCGTCGGCGAGCTCTCCGATCGCATACATGGCAACTGGCACGACAGCCCCAACTTCACCGTGGGCTACAACGCCTTGCTCGAGGCGGGAATCACGGGCCACGTCGTCATGGAGGAACCGGTCAGACACTGGAGCGACACCAGCCTCGACGACGCGCTCTTGAGGGCGAAACGACACCTGCGGCTCAGCGTCGACGATCACGACGAAGCGATCATGGAGACTCTGCAACGCCGCCTCGTGCGCCGCGGTGACGAGTACCGTTGGCCCGACGGCATGCAGTCAGCCCTCATCTGGTGGCGTCCCGCGAACTGACCGTCAACCTCCCGAGTCAACGAAAACAGCAACAGAAGCGTAGGAGAACGTGAATGGCCGTCTATTCAGTCGCAAGCATCACCGTCAAGGACTGGGACACGTACCAGGAATACATGAAACTTGCCGCCCCGATCATCGAATCGTTCGGGGGCAAGTACCTTGTCCGAGGCGGCGAGATTCTGGCCGACAGCACGACCTGGCATCCGAAACGAGTCGTCATCCTGGAATTCCCGACCCTCAAGCAGATGAACGCCTTCCGCGACTCTGATGAGTACAGGCCAGTCGCCGAGATCAGGCACAGATCCGCCGACTCCGAGGGCTTCACGGTGGTCGGATACGACGGCTGAGCGGTCGATGCTCAAGCCGGAAATCATTCTATGGGAAGAGGGAAGACATGGGACTGAAGGACAGAACACCAACCACAGTCGACGAGTATCTCGATTACAAGAAGCGCTTCAACAACTGGGGACGGTGGGGCGATGACGACCAGTTCGGCACGTTGAACCACATCTCCGCCGACACCGTCACACATGCCGCGAGCTTGATCAAGACCGGCCAAACCGTGTCGTGCGCCAACCCAATCGCCACCGAGGCGGTGCTCCCGGACAAGCATCGGAACGGGCGACCTGCCGATCATAGGATGTCGGTCAGCGAGACCGGCTCCGGCGACTATATCGGCGTCTCATACCATGGCTTCGTCAACACGCACATCGACGCCCTCTGCCACTTCTTCACGACGAACGTCAACGAGGGCGGCCGGCTGTACAATGACCGCGACCCGACGCTCGTGACCGACGGCGGCGCGCTGACCAACTCTGTCGACAACTGGCGCGACGGCATCGTGACCCGCGGCGTGCTCTACGACATCCCGAAGCTGCGCGGCGGCGACTACGTCGAGTACGATCAGCCCGTCGAAGGCTGGGACCTTGAGGACTGGGCGAAGCAGCAGGGCATCACGCCGATGGCCGGCGACGCCGTTCTGGTGCGCTCCGGCATGTCGGACTTCTGGACCGCGCACCCGGACCTTCAACTCACGTTCCCGCCGAACACGCCCGGCAACGCGCCGTCGATCATCGAATACCTGTACGACACCAACGCATCGCTGCTCGGTTGGGATCTGCAAGAAGCCGGTTATCGCGACCACGACTACCCGGCCCGAATCGCCGTCCATGAAGTCGTCATACCGCACATGGGCCTGCCGCTGCTCGACAACGCGAACTTCGATCGCCTGGCGGCCATCTGCGCCGAACAGGGCCGCTACGAGTTCTACCTGACAATAGCGCCGCTGGTGGTGATGGGCGGAACCGGCTCCCCGGCCAACCCGATCGCCACGTTTTAGCCCACAGCCATCAACTTTCAGCGACAGCTTGCCGGTAGCAACATTATGTCGGGGGCAGCAGCGAGACGCCAATCGCGGCGCGAACAGATTGTCATTACGGTCCTTCCGAGCTCGGAAGGAAGAAGAATCTCAGGCCCCGAAGGCAGACAAGGCAGGCCTCCGTGGGGGAGGGTTTGGCAAACCCTCCCGCTCGGCCCCGACCCACCAAACCGGCTGCTACGCCGGCGCCAACCCCCGTCGACCGTGGAGTTGCATCAACACGCGCTACAGGCGCCCGACATCCACCTGAATCTGTGAGAAACAAGACACCGCTCACGTTCCGATATCCGCGAGCGGTGTTCGATAGCCGTTGAGCCGACGCCTAGAACCGCGTGTACCCGCCGTCGATCACGAACTCCTCGCCCGTCTGATACGACGACGCATCGCTCGCGAGATACACCGCGATCCCCGCGAAATCGGCGGGCTGTCCCCAGCGTCGCACCGGCACTCGTCGCATCACCCGGTCCTCGAACTTCTCGTTCCCGACGTTCCACGCCGTCATCGCCGTCTCGATCCAGCCGGGTATGATCGAGTTCGCCGTGATTCCGTGACGGGCGAGCTCAACCGACAGACTCCGGACCAGCGCAATCATCGCCCCTTTCGTCGCGGCGTACGCTTCGTTTCGAGCGGCGCCATGGATCGAAGAAACGCTCGACGTCCCGATCAGACGCCCGCCCTCGCCGCGCTCGATCATGTGCCTCGCCGCCGCCCGGAACGTGAAGAACGTCCCGTCGAGGTTGATGCCCATCACCCGTTTCCAGGTCTCGGTCGGGAACTCGTGGAACAGCGCGCCGCCGCCGGCCCCCGCGTTTGCAAAGCACGAATCCACCTTGCCGAACGTCTCGAGCGTCTGGGCGAACGCCGCCTCGACCTGCTCCTCGTCGGACACGTCGCAACGAATCGCCGCCGCCTTGCCCTTGATCTTCAGGAGTTCGGCCTCCGCCGCCGCGTTCTTGTCCGGATTCGTCCCCCAAACGCAAACGTCCGCCCCTGCCTGCGCCAACCCAACCGCCATCCCAAGCCCGATCCCGCTGTTCCCCCCGGTAACCAGCGCAACCTTCCCCGTCAAATCAAATGGTTCGAATGCCATGTCGGTGTGTTCCTTTCAGGTGTCGTGATCAGTCGGGCCAGCTTATCAGGAATGCGGCGAAGTCGCGCCTGTTGAAGTTCAACCCTGGCTTTGAACTTCACACACATCATTCAGCGATCATGTTCCTCCATTTTCGGACGATGTCGTCGGCGTGCGCCAAACCCGGGACATCTTCTTCACCATCTCACGACTTGTAGCCCCGCAATTCTTTGTGGTCGAGCCGGGTTTCCGGTTGACCTCGCTCAAGTACATACAGCGTTCTTGCGACGTTCCACTGTACTGAAACACCCATTTCGCTCGGTAAGGACTAAGTCGGGTTCCCTCGTATATTTCGCGGGCCGCAGCGGCCAGCGCGGGCTCATTGCGGTTGATGCCGCCACCTGGAAGCGAGTAGCGCGTACGTCCTCTATCGCGTACCAGGAGTATCTTTCCGTCACTGACTACGAGAGCTGTCCCGCGTCAACGTTTTGGCATGAGGTTAACGAGCCGTCGAAGCTTTGTTGACCGACGCCAGCGCGAGTTCGACGAGGCGATTGAGAGAACGTTCGTGCGAAGGGTCGCGCGTTATCCGATTGAATAATTCGATCGCAAGGTCATTCTTGTTTACCTTCGTTTTCTTGCCGCGCAATCTTGCCAGAGTACCGTTTCCTCGCGTGGGGTTCATCTTGTCGGTAGGCTGCTCGGTCGCCGCTGCAGCGATTGATTTTGCGGGCATGGAGTTCGTTGCATGGCTGGACGACAACGATTCGTCGAACGCCACAGCGCCGAACACATCTTCAATCGTCCCGTCCCCCGCGATATCGGGCCGTAAATAGTCGGTTATCAGCACGACGTGGTCGCCTAAGCCTATTTCCTCGAGTCGTTTTTTCCGGCCTCGCCCTTTCGAATCACTGTCAAGTATGACCGCAAACTCGCGCCGTTTCGTGTCATACCACACCGCGTATTTCTCGATATTGTCGGCGTCTTCTGCAGAAAGGACGCCAATTGCGTCGCCGGGCCTGTCCGACACGTCTCGAAATGCTCTCAGTCGCACGGCTCCTTCGACATACCAGCGATCGCTTGGGCCTTCGACAATGAGGGTCGTTTGGTTCCCGAACAACGTGTCGCCGATTGTCATGCCCATCGCGGTTCTGATTACCACTCGCTCATCTTTTCCGGAAGATCTGGCTTCTGTGACGGTTGTTCCGCCACGATGACTTGCGGACGTTTCTTGTTTTTCGACCACATATATTCTGCGGGAATCGGCTAGTGAAAGAAGCGTCGGGCTATGGGTAGCCACGACAACTGCGTTAGAGTCGGCCAGCGCGATCAACAAGTCTCGGACTTCTTTCTGAGCTTCCAAATGAAGAAATACCCCTGAGTCGTCGACCAATATGATGGCATTTTTCCATTCACTGCCGAGATCAACCATCATGTTGATGAAAAATGGCAAGAACCACTTCAACCCTTCACTCGATTCGGACGGCGCTACATATGCGCCGGTACTTTCTCTGAGGGATACGAATACACGATCGTCCGGGTTGACGGTTAGTTGAATCGTCAACTTTTCTTGAGTCCAGTGTTCTTGGATCACATCTTGCAGAATCTCGTTTCCCTGATGGACGACCTGTTGGCGCTCCCTTTCTTCGAGGCCCCTGAGACTTGCCGGCGATAGCCCCGCAAGTTGTAGGAGCTTCTTCGCTGAGAGCATCGAGCCGTCAGCAGCGTTTTCTGCCTGAGCAAGGGCGAATTCGTCCGGCAAGTCGTACCTCGAGGGAACGAACGTCACTGCCGGAAAATACGAGTCAATGTCGTTGGCCCACTGTGGTCTACGGTCGAACTGCGAAAAACTCCCTCGCAATACATGGACGAGCTGGTTTAGCTCCTCAGATTCGACATTGAAACCATCCGCCGCTGGCATATTGGCGAGGTCGGTCAGGGGACGAAACAGAGTTGCTGACGCTTCATCTCTTGTAAGCCCAATAGCGGTCTGTACCAAGTCCGCGAGGCCTTCAGAGTGACTACTCTCAAAGTTGAAGGAGTCCAAATACGAGTTGATCCCTGCGATGGATTCTTGCACTACGTTGGAGTGCGAATCGTCTATTTCAGGCGATTCACCCAGATTCGTTGTGGCCGTTCGATTGCCGTCGGCGAACACGCGGCGAATGATCCCAGTAACATCCTCTGGCAAAGAAAGATTGTGACCATTGTCGGTACGTCGAACTTGAAACTCGGCTGACACAAATACGGTGTCATTCGGCAGAGCGCGTCTCTCAGTTTGGGTTAGAGCTTTGGGAAACCGGTTTGGCGGAACGTTGGCAGAGGAACTCAACAAGCCGATCGCTTGCAGAATCGTTGATTTGCCGCTGCCATTTCGTCCTACGAGGAATTGGATCCCCGGTTCAATCGGAACCCGAACCTCTCCCAGTATGGACCGGAACGAATGGATTGTCGCTGCTGTTAGCGTCAACACTTTTGAAGGTCCCACCGTATCTCCAAACGTTTGTCTTGATGCTCCGCAAAATTCGTGCGAATGGCGCATGTAACGTATCACGGAGCTGGTGTTGTCACCCCGTCTGTCAGGCGAAAGGGCTTGCGTCGTCACTTGACCTGGCGAGTGGCAGAAACGTACGAAATATGCGCCGCCGAAGGAGCGCAGCAGTCCTCTGGTTGAATGAGATAGGCGTCGAATCACGTACGGGCTAGGACGAGCTGTCGAAGCGCGTAGTCGCCTGTTAACGGATTAGCCTGTGCGGCGAAACACGCATGACTCAAAGCCCGAAACGCGTCAGATCGGCCTACCCTCGGGTTTTGCGGTTTGCCCGCGCATCAGAAACTCAATAGCACCGGCTTGACCCGGCGCAGGCCATTCCCGCCCACACGCCGGTACACTCGCGCGGCGTCGCAGTTCCGAACCGTGGTCGCTAGGGGTCGGTGACGGAATCGATCGCCGGCCCCGCCCATCATCCCAGCACACCGTGACCAGGTCGTTAGAGTTGCATGAACAAGCTCATCGTCGAGGATGAGTGGAATCACACGATGTGCCGGCCGGTCCCGAGGACTCGTCCACGAACTCGTTATGCGTCCCCCGTTGGCGCGTACGTGGCACTCGGGGGTTAAAGTCGATCTGCCGCTGGTCGACAGCGCCTGCGGTTGTCGCTCCGGCCAATGCGACGCCAACCGTCGCCCTCAACCGAAATCATCGACAACTATAATGATTCTAAGCAACGATTACTGGTAGACTCAAACATATAAATCTTTCAAGAACCGGAGGAATGAAATGGCAGAAGTGGAATTCAAAGAAGACACGTACGCGTACTGCCCGGGCGAATGTGGAGCTCAGGTGAACAAAGAGCTGTATGAGACGCTCACGCAGAAAAACAGCGGGAGTCCCGCGGTGTGCGGCGACCCCCATGGCGTTGGTTGCAGCCGCAAAGGCGAGCCGCTGATCGTCCGTTAACCGGTCTCGATTGCCGGGCGCTCAACGATCCCCGTTCGATTATTGGGCGCCTGGTTGATTGCCCGGCGAACGCTGCTGATGACCACATCGGCCGGTGCGCTACCCGAGGTAGTGGGCTCGGCCTAAGGTCATCTACTAAATACATTGTGCTCTACGCTTCTCGCCGTCCTGATCTTCCGCAGAATGAGAAACTTCTGGAGTTCTGCTGGCAGAAGTGCGTGTTCGGCGACTAGATTCTTCGGCTTCGGCCTCTGAATGACAACTTTTTGTTCAGCGCCACGTATTTCGTTTGTTGCCATCAGGCCGACCCTGTTCAGCACTCTTCACCCCAGGTCTCTCCCTGTCGCATCCCGCGCTCCCCGAACCGCGACACGTCTATCGACGCGCGCCCCTTCAGGATTGCGGGCGCCCCCGATCGGCGATCGAGGCAGTCGCCTAGTCGCGAACTACTCGAGCACGCCGCGGCCGGGACGTTGAAGCTGGACGAACACGCCCATCGTCGTGGACGGGTGAACCCACACGACGTTTGTGTTCGGGCCCGGCTCCTCATCGTCGGGGATTCCGGTGATGCGTCCGCCGTTGGCGCGCACGTGTCGCACGGTCTCCGCGAGGTCCGGCACGTCGAACGAGACCATGTACACGCCACCGCCTCGGGACTTGAGGAAGCGGGCGACCGCGCCCTCGGGGTCGGTCGGCTCCAAGAGCTCGATGAACGCGGTTTCGCCGTCGCCCATCCAAGCTGCCTGGAATCCGTAATGCGAAGGATTGGGTATGACCCTCATCATCTTGACGCCGAACATCTTGGCGTAGTAATCCGCCGCCTCGTCGATGCTGCTGACGGCGATAGAGAAGTTGGTCAGTTTGTCCAGCAATTTGGCCCTCCATACTTAACGAGTAGAGATTTCGGCGATGGCGAGAGTCTAGCGATTGGCTTCGAGTGGGTCAAACCGCGTCGAACTCAGTCGCGCCGCTTGGCGCCGTGCTGATCGCGTCCCGGCTCCGACGCCCATACGTCTACGCGTCTGTTCGACTATGCGCTTGTGGTGCGGGATCGTGCGCTGACGTGGGAACAGCGGCCTCCACCTCACCGGTCGTGCGTGACCGACCTACAGCCCCGTCGAGCCCGGGATCGAATCGAGGCGCCCGTCACGGTAAACCGTGCCGTCACGGCAGAAGGCGCGCCTCAGTAGAGTCCAGTTACAAATAGGGAAATGGCAGCCTTTGTCCCAGTGGATGTGCTCCTGCCACCACTCTTCGTCTTCGAACACCCAACGTACGTATTCGCTTTCGGTCCGGCCCGCGATGAGGAGCTCTGTCTCGTAGTATTCGTCTCCCGTGAAGTATCGGGCATTGCGCACTAGGGAAATCTCGCCGATCGAAAAGTCGATGAGTTTGCCTTCCGCCAACCTCATCTGCGTTCAGAGTTCAATCATGATTTCTTCGAGGGCGACGGCATACTTGATGGATGTGCCCCTGGCGAATTCGTTGGTGGACGCGCAGTGTCCACGAGATCGAAGGCTCATGAACTTGAAGACTACGAACCTGGTTTCACCGCTTAACTCCCCCGCAAAGGCCTCGGTGCGCTCCCGCAGGCCGGCTACCATCTGCGTCGACGGCAGTTCCGACGTGCGCGCTGTTGTGAGCAAAAATGCGATGACGGCGCACCAGGTCCTAAACATCAGCTCACTCAATTCGCATAACCTTGCCTGCGGCAATCGACGTTCAACGGGCGCCGATTGATTCGGAACGTCGAAATGCCGCCGAGCCTCCACACAGTGCGCTCGCTAATATTGTGACAGTGGATTTCCCGCTAGAGCAGGTAGATATCTACTCCGCTGAAGCCTATGGTCGCGTTGTAAGAAGACGACGCGACCCGTACGTACACGGTGGTCCATACATCGTCCCCCGGACAGTCGAACAGGATAGCCACCTGTTCGTTAGAGCCAACCTCTTCGGTGTCCACCAGGGTTCCGTTGACGAAGAACTGAGCGGTGGGCGACCCGATACCGCGCAAGGCGAAGAGCATCAGGTACTGTTTCTCCGTGCTGACGTTCCGCTCGCGAAATATTATGCGCAAGCAAGAGCGACCGTAGACATCGGTTTCTAAGTCGCTAATGGTTTGGTCGGCGAGCTCCACAACACTGTAACCGAGGAGGGTCTCGTCATTGGCGCTCTGTTCGGCTATCGACCAGCCGGCCGACCAGCCGCCCCAGCCGTGAGTGACACCGAAGCAGGCCAGCCATCCCGTACCGTACGAAGCTGACGGGTTCGCCGGATCGTAGGTATTGCCGAGTTCAGTGTTTGGCGATAGCGAGGCGATAGCGATAGGAAAGGCTCAACACCCATCACTCACGCTCCCCGCGCCCGATGCGCGACCGCGATATCGGCGAGCTCTGCCGCCTAGCCTCAGCTCCTTGTGCGCGGTGCTCGGTGTCGCGCCGCGACTTTTCCTCTCGTATCTGGCGCTCTACCTCCTTCTTCTTCTCCTGGGCTTGTGGATCCTGGCTTCAAACCGCTCCATTTCAGCCCGGCCTCTTTCCTGCTGCTCTCTGGTCACGATAACTAGCTTGACCATGACCGCCTCCTTTTCGTTCCTGATTAAGACCGTCGCGCCCGACCACAATCCAACTTACGCTGGACGCACTCACCTCGGGCAGCCTATCTCGGAGCTCTTTGGTGGCTAACCGTTTGATGATCGCGTCCGAAATGAGCCGTACGCTCTCGGATCAATTTGCTTGACGAATTGCGACATCATCGTCGTCCAGCCATGCATCGCCACACCGACGACAGGAGCGTGGGTATATGTGCTTGTCCGGCGAGACCGAGTGCGTTTTGCCGCAATGGTACCAGAGGGCCGATAATCGGCCAAGGCTTGGCCGCACATGATGCGCGGGTTCGCGCGCACCGATACACGGTGACCGCTTCGCCTTGGTGCACGAAGGTGGTGGGCCAACCTGGACTCGAACCAGGGACCTCAGTCTTATCAGGACTGCGCTCTAACCGGCTGAGCTATTGGCCCACATCCGCGCCGCCGCACATTGACGAGGGGTCGCCCGTGCGCGAGGAGATTGGTTGCGACGCTTCAGGTTTGAGTATATCTTTAGGCCGAAAACTGTGTCAAGGCGATCTGAAGACGGCAACGATGAGCGATTTTCGGTTCAGCACCCAGCTTCGAGTCCGGTGGTCCGAGTGCGATGCACAGGACATCGTGTTCTACGGCTCGTACATGGATTTTTTGGACGTCGGGCAGGGGGCGTATTACCGGCGCCTGGGAATCATGATGTACGACACTCAGGGTCGGAAAGCGTTCGACACCGCGACCGTGAAGGCGACGCTCGAGTACGTCTCTCCGGCGCGGGTCGACGACGTGCTGGACATCGCGGTCCGGATGTCACGCATCGGGACGACGAGCCTGACGTCCGAGTATCGGATTCGGCACTCCGAGCTCGGCACGGAGATCATGCGGGCCGAGCTCATCCACGTGAACTACGACTCCGACCTCGCGACGAAGCGTCCGGTGCCGGACGGGTTGCGTGAGTTGATCGAGACGTTCGAGGCGACAGGCGAGGTGCAGCCGCTGGAGAGGTTTCCTGATCTGGCGGGATTCACGCAGGCGTGAGTTTGGGCGGCTCTTGGATGCGGACAGGATGAGCGCATGGAGAGCGAAAGTGGACGGATCGTGCGTGCGTGCGACCCTTCGAACGGCTCAGGGTGAACGGGTTTGTGACGCGTGCGGCTCGTCGTCTTCCCAGGGAACGAGCAGCAGATGAAGAGGGCGTGGGTGGCCGTTCGTCCTTCCGGGGAAGGGTCAGGGCGAACGGTCTGGGGGCATGGAGTCGCTGATCGTCGCTAGCTGGCAGTTCCGGGCAGGGCGCGGCGTATCATCGACAGGCTGCCGACGGTGGCCATGAACACCGGCACTGGAAAAACGATGGCGAAGACGACTTCCGAGTCCGCCAGCACCAGGGTGGCCAGGGTCACGAACACGGTCAGCGGTATTGCTCTGAGTAGAAACTTGGGCAATGTCTGCACCTATTCCTATATTGGTGTCAGCGCCCGTATTAGCGCCTGCCCGAGCTTCCGTCAATTAGTCAACGTCCAGTTTTGCGATAACCGCGGCATTGGCGACGATCGTCCAGTCGCCCGAACCCTCGCGGCCTTCGATTTCCATTCCGCCTTGGATGACGCGTAGTGTCGGGCCGCCGTAGGGGAGCGCCGACAGCACCACCTGGTGGTCCACCTCGTCCGGTTTCGGAACAGCCAACGTGACCTCGACGATCATGCTTTCGACCGTCTCGTCGTCGAACAGCCCCAGGAACAGGATGCTGCTGTGATGGACCGCGTCCCAGACGGCTCGCCGACCTGCTTCCGTGTAGCTCCGACCGTGCAAGCTGATTCCGTTTCCTAGCTCCAATATCGCTGGTTTGAAAGCCATGTTCAATGTCCTTTCGCATTTGGGTTCCGTTGTTGTGCAATCATCCCAGAATTGCTAGAATCCGCGCAACATGAATCGGCCCTGTCGCGAGAACTCGTTAGCGGGTGTAACTCAGGGGTAGAGTATCTGCTTCCCAAGCAGAATGTCGTGGGTTCGAATCCCATCACCCGCTCCAACCACACCGTCAACCGGATTCGGAGGCGCGCATCGGATGGCTTCCAGTCGCACCCCAGTGGCGCTGTGGCACCAGGCTACGCAGGCCACCCTCGCCAACCCGGTCGGCTTCCTTTACTTGTTCCGTTGGCTGACGCTCGTTCTCGCGATATTCTTGGTCGCCAACGGTTCGGCGCGCGAGATCAATTTGCGCTACGAGCCAGGGCTGCTCCTGTACGCGTTCGCCCACCTCGCGGCTGGCACCGCGTACTCGATGCGGATATACCCCCGGATGAAACTGCCAACCGGGACGCCGATTGGCGCCCCGACGATCGAGCTCATCGCCGTGGGCGTCGCGGACATGGCCGGCAGCCTCGCGCTAATGTACTTCAGCGGCGGCTGGGGCAGTCCGTTCTGGCATTTCGCGGTGACGGCGATCATGGTGCCGAGTTTTCTCCTCGGGCCGTTTCGCAGCGTGATATCCGTGTCGGGGTTCGCTGCCGGATACGCATTTGTCGTTGGACTCGGAGGCAACGGTTTCGACGGCGCCTTGGCCGAGGGGCAGCGCTCGTTCTTTTTCGGCAACATCACGACCGCGTACCTGATCGCAATCGTCGTAGGTTATATCGGCGCGCTCTTCCGGACTTTGCAAGATCAGCGAGCCAGAACGCGTCGGGCGCTGGACGACATGGAAGTCTTATTCAGCGTCGCCGAGGCAGTTGTCCAGGGCGGGCCCGACAGTGTGGCGCTTACAGGAGCCGTGGCGCAGACGGCCAGGAATCTGACTAACATTTCCAATCTGTCCATCCTGCTGGTGAACGACGATAACGAACTGACAGTCTCGTCCTCTACCATCGGGTTGGAGCAGTTGTCGATCTCGTTGGCAAGCGAGGCTGCGTCGGCGCGAGAAACGAAGACCGAGTCGAGCGGCGACACCGCTGGATTTGCGGTGCCTTTGATCGCCGAAGGTCAGGTGCTCGGCGTGCTGCTCGCGAGCGTTTCGACGGCCGGCGACCGCGGATCGTCGTCCGCCCAGCTCGTCGAGACGCTGGCCACTCAGGTCGCGATCGGACTCCAAAACGCGACTCTCGCCAGGCAGAAGACCGATTTGGCAGCGCAGGAAGAGAGGGCGCGCATCGCCCGCGAGATCCACGACGGCATCGCGCAGGCGATATTCATGCTCAGCCTCCAGCTAGAAACCTCGGCAGAGCTCGCCGACCGCGGAGCGGAAGGCCTCTCGGACAGGCTTCGCCAAATGGTGGCGCTTTCCAAGGAAACACTCCTTGAGGTGCGGCACTACATCTTCGATCTGAAACCTTATCTCGCGGGCCAAAAGGGCGTCGGTGAGATGCTCGTAAATCAGGTCAACGAATTCAAACGAGTGTCGGGTTTGGACGCGTCGGTCGAGCTTTCGGGCGAGGAACGGCCGGTCTCGGTCTCTGCCGCAACCTGCCTCTACCGAGTCACTCAAGAAGTCTTGGCCAACGCACTCAAGCACTCCGGCGCGAACCACGTGCAAGTCACTCTCCGGTTCGACGGAGGCCATGTCGGGCTTGACGTCGTCGACGACGGACGCGGATTCGAGGTCGACGATGCGACGCTCGGCCATGGCATCGGCAACATCAACTCGCGCGTCACCGAGCTCGGCGGCAAGGTGGATCTGGTGTCGACGCCCGGCCAAGGCACGCGAGTACTCGTCGACCTACCCGTATAGCGATTACGAAAGCCGCCACGGCCGGAGAGGGCTCGCAGATGGAAGCGAACAAGATACGACTGATGGTTGTCGACGACCATGAGGTGGTGCGCACCGGTTTGCGCGCGATTCTCGAACCCGAGGACGACATCGAGGTCATCGCCGAAGCGTCGTCAGCCGTCGAGGCCGCCCGGCAAGCCGACGCTAATCAACCGAACGTGGTGCTGATGGACGTGCGAATGGAAGGCATGAACGGCATCGAGGCGTGCCGCCTCATCAAGAACGCCCACCCGGACATGGCCGTCTTGATGCTGACGTCGTTCAGTGAAGAGGAAGCCGTGACGTCGGCGATCATGGCGGGCGCGTCGGGATTCCTGCTCAAGAACGTTGGCCGGGCAGAACTGCTGAAGGCGATCCGCGCCGTCGGCAGCGGACAAAGCTTGCTGGATCCGGCCGTGACGCGATCGGTCATCGACCGGTACGCCCAACTCCTCGAATCGGAGCGCGACCGTGCCGTCGACGCAATCTCCGACCGCGAACGCGAAGTCATCACACTTGTTGCTCAAGGCATGACGAACCGGCAGATCGCTGAGAAACTGGTCATCAGCGAAAACACGGCCCGCAACCACGTGAGCCGCATCTTGGAGAAGTTGAACCTAACGCGAAGAAGCGAGGCCGCGGTGTTCGCGGCCCAGCACGGCCTGCTGCCGGAGGACGAGTGATTGTTGCGTGTGATCCAAACGGCGAAAGACGTTCTTGCAATTGTTATTTGGTGTGAAAATGGCTGCGCTGGGTGGGCCTGACAATCATCAACTAAATAGGTTAAATAGGTAGTGCTCAACGCTAGTCGCCAATTTGAGCCTTCCGCAAAAAGAGACGCCTCTGGATTTCTGCCGGCAACAGTGCCGGTTCAGCGGCCAGATTCTTCGGCTGCGGCCTCTGAAGGACATATTTCGCATGGCGCCACTTATTCTGTTGATCGCCATAAGGCAGAGCCCACTATCCAGTTGGTGCTCTGGCCCTTCAGGGCCAAGCCTAGCTTTAACGCTTTGAGACTGGGACCGGTCAACCATCTCCTGTCCGTTCGTGGTGAGCCCGTCGAACCACACCGAACCGGCACAACCAACGCCCAAATCGGATAACTAAGGAGCAACATTGAAACGAATCGGAATCGACGTAGGCGGAACATTCACCGATCTGGTCGTCTCGCGGGACGACCAACCCCTCCAGTTCTTCAAGACCCACTCGACGCCGGCTGATCCGTCGCTCGGCGTTTTGCAGGGACTGACCGACATCGCCGACGAGGCCGGCACGTCCGTGGAGGACCTCCTCGCCGATGTCGAACTAATCGTTCACGGCACCACGGTCGCGACGAACACGCTGATCGAGCGCAAGGGCGCGAAGGTCGGGCTGATCACCACCGAGGGCTTCCGCGACCTTCTGGAGATGCGCGAGGGCCTGAAAGAGGATCGCTACAACCTTCGCATGCAACCTGTCGAGCCGCTGGTGCCAAGATACCTCCGTGTTGGCGTGCCCGAACGGGTTCGCTCAGACGGTCAGGTGCACACTCCAATCGACTTGGACCGCCTTGAGGAAGAACTCGAAACGCTCAAAGCCGAGGGTGTCGATTCGCTGGCCGTCTGTTTCTTGTTCTCATTCTTGAACTCGGACCACGAACTCGCGGCCGAACAAGTGATTCGCCGGATCTTCCCCGATGCCTTCGTTTCGCTTTCGCATCAGGTGTTGCCCCAGATTAAGGAGTTCGACCGCCTCAGCACCACAACGCTCAACGCGTACGTCGGCCCTGCGCTGGGCAGCTACTTGTCTCGACTCCAATCCAGGCTCGGCGAAGACGCCGCGGCGTCGAAGGTGCTCGTCATCCAGTCGAACGGCGGGACGGCGCCCATCGCCGACTCGGTGTTGTTTGCGGTGCGATCCATTCTGTCGGGACCGGCTGGCGGCACGAAAGGCGCGGCGCACTCGGCGGTCGAGTCCGGAGAGCGGAACGTCATCGCGCTGGACATGGGCGGCACGAGCACCGACATATCGATAATCGAAGACGGCAGGCCTCACATCGCGGGCGACAAGTTCGAAGCGGGCTGGAAGATCGCGGTTCCGACAATCGACATCCACACGCTCGGTGCCGGCGGCGGCTCCATCGCCCGCGTCGATCTCGGCGGCATCCTGCGCGTCGGACCGGAAAGCGCCGGCGCCGACCCCGGTCCGGCATGCTACGGGCTCGGCGGTGAAGAACCGACCGTCACCGACGCGGCACTCGTCCTCGGCTGGCTCGATCCGGCGACGTTCCTCGGCGGACGAGTCGCACTCGACGTCGACCTGGCAACGCGAGCGATCGAAAACGGCGTCGCGATACAATTGGGCGTCTCGGTCACCGAGGCGGCGACCGGCATCTTGCGCGTCGTTTCAAACTCGATCGCGGAAGGGATCAGACTGGCGTCGGTCCGCAAAGGCCTCGACCCGCGCGAATTCTCGCTGGTCGCCTTCGGCGGTGCCGCGGGATTCGTGGCCGGACGTGTGGCCAAGGACATCGGCATATGCAAAGTGTTGGTTCCACAGGCGGCGCCCGTGCTCTCGGCGTACGGAATGCTGGCGTCCGATCTCCAGTACGACTATTCGCGATCCTATCCAGCCGGCCTCGACGACCTTGGCCTCGATGCCGCCCGCTCGCTGCTTCGAGACATGGAGGCCGACGGCCGGAGTCGCTTGGAGCGCAACTCAGTCGCTCCAGAACAGGTCAGAGTTGAGTTCAACGCCGACATGCGATACCTCGACCAGATCTACGAAGTAATGGTCCCCGTTCCGGATCTGGACCTGCCCGGGCCCGAGTTCAAGGAGGCGTGGGCTGAAAGTTTCCACGCGCGATTCGAGGAACTGTACTCGTACAGCCAGACCGACCAGGAAATCAGGCTCGTGACGTTGCGGGCCGCCGTGATCGGAACTCTGCCGAGCCTGCCCGAAACAGTGGTCGACGCTCGGACCGACGATGGCGGCGACGACGCCAACACGCGAAGAGCCAACATCGACGGATGGGCGGATATCGCGCTCCACGACGCGTCATCGCAGTCCGCTGGGTCTCGACTGGATGGACCGGCGATTGTAGAGTCTCAGTTCAACACGGTCATCGTCGGTCGCGACGATCAGGTGACAGTTAACGAGCACGGCACTCTCGTGATGGACGTCCTGATCGACGACAACAACGCAGCCGACTCCGACCTCATGGCGTCTCCGACCGATCCGGTCACCCTGGCCGTCGTCGGCAACCGCCTGGAGTCGATCGCCATCGAGATGATGGACGTGATGCTGCGGACTTCGATGTCGCAGATACTCAACTCCAGCCGGGACTTCTCGACAGCGATATTGGACCGCGAATGCAGGCTCGTCGCGCAGGGCGAGGGCATCCCAGTGCACGTCAGCGCGTTGCCCATCGCGGCGATGGCCGTTGCCGAGCGGTTCGGCGACGACATCCATCCAGGCGACATGTTCGCCCTCAACGACCCTTACGCCGGAGGCAGCCACCTCCCGGACGTCACGATAATCAAGCCAGTGTTCCAGGACGGGGAGCTGCTTTTTTACACCATCAACCGAGCGCATCACAGCGACATCGGCGGCGCGACCCACGGAGGGTACAATCCGGCGGCTTCCGAAATCTTCCAGGAGGGCATTCGAATTCCGCCGTTGCGCATTCACGACCGAGGCGCCCCTCGCGACGACCTGATGGACTTGATAGCCGCCAACGTCCGGCACCCTGAAAACTTTCTGGGCGACCTGAACGCCCAGATCGGTTCGGTGACCACGGCGGAGCGGCGAATCCGGGAGTTGCTGGACCACTATGACGCGGGTCCGCTAGTGGCGGTCATCGAGGGCATCCTGGCCGCGACCGAACGACAGGTGCGCGGTTTCATCTCCGAGTGGCCCGACGGCGTATACAAAGGCGAGTCGATGGTCGACGACGACGGGTTCGACGCCGTGATGGTCCCGATCAGAGCGGAGGTGACCATCAAAGGCGACTCGATGACCATCGATCTCAGCGAGTCCAGCCCACAGGTAACCGGGTTCATTAACAGCGCCTACGCGAACACACGGTCCATCGCCCACGCTGCGATCATGTACATGGCGCCGTACGACATGCCTAAAAACGAAGGATCGATGGGACCGGTCACCGTCATCGCCCCCAAAGGTTTGGTCGTGAACGCGCTGCCGCCCGCGCCGGTGTGCATGAGCACCAACCACTGCGCCGAAGAGATCGTCGAGGCCGTGTTCAAAGCGCTAGCGCCGGCCGTTCCCGACGCGATCAACGCCGGATTCTCCCGACGCTTGCGATACGCCATTTATGGCCGCGACCCGAGGACGGATCGAGAGTTTATCTGGCACTTTTTCATGGCACGAGGCGGCGGCGGCGCGTCACGCGGTTACGACGGATGGCCGAACGTCGGCGAGGTCAACGTCGCGGGCGGCATCCGGTCTCCTAGCGTCGAAGTAACCGAGGAGCGGTTCCCGTTGTTCGTGGTCAACCACGAGCTCAGGCCCGACTCCGCCGGTGCCGGTCAGTGGCGAGGCGGCCTCGGCGCGGTCTGCGAAATTATCTACGAAGGTGTGGACGGCGCCGCGATGAACACCGCGGGCGACGGCGTCGTGGTCCCGCCTTTCGGCCTGTTCGGGGCCGACGCCGGCATGCCGCATACGTACAGCCTTGTCAAGAACGGCTCGGAGAGGAAACTCGGATCGAAAGAAACAGGCATCGTCCTGAACCCAGGCGACCGCATCATCGCCCTGTCTTCGGGTGGGGGCGGCTATGGTGACCCAGCCGACCGCTCCGAGGAATCCCGAAACTGGGACACGATCAACGGCTACATGACGGAGGGGAACGGCGCTGGGTCTTGAACGAAGCCGGAAATGCGCATGAGTGGTGCTGCGGTCATTATGGAGATAAACGAATAAATGGCGCCGAACACACCATGTCATTCAGAGGCCGCAGCCGAAGAATCTGGTCGCTGAACACGGCTTTTTGCCTGACCAACGCCAAACGCTTCTATCTCTTCGGATCACTCAGCAACGTAAGAAACTTCGAGAACATCGTATTGGGTCAATGACAGTAACGGTTCAAGCGACTCTTGCGCGTGGGCGTCCCTTCGACAAGCTCAGGGCGAACGGATGAGTGCGTGGCTCACCATGGACGGATGCTCAGCATCGCGAGGAGCGTTGGGCACGATGTACTTGATTAATGAACATTACAACTAAGCCAACGAAACTATTCTGGCATCGCATGGAGAAAAGCGACATGGCACACACAGTCGACCGGAACTACCAGAGCAAGGCACGGAAGCCCGCCGACTTCAACGCGTTCTGGGAGGACGTTTTGGAAGATGCGGCCAAGGTTCCACTCGAACCTGAGGCCGTGCCGGAAGCGCTTCGATCGTCCGACGATATCGAAGTCTTTCAGGTCTTCTACAACAGCCTCGACAACGTCCGGATCGCGGGGTGGTACTGCCTACCCCGAGAGCGAAAGGGCCCGTTGCCTGCCGTCATGGTCGTGCCCGGATACCAGAGCGACCCGCCAATCACGAAAGAATGGGCGCAACGGGGATACGCGACGCTTTCGGTGGCGCCGCGCGGCAAGCTGCGCAGCAACCGGCAATTCAACCCAGGCTATCCCGGCCTTCTGACGTATGGGATCGTTGACCGAAACGCCTACTCGTATCGAGGGTTCTACGTCGACGCGTGGCGCGGCATCGACTTCCTGCTGTCGCGCGACGAGGTGGACTCGAGCCGGATAGGCGTCACGGGCAGCAGCCAAGGCGGAGTACTGACAATCACCACCGCGGCGATGCGTCCTGAGGTCAGGGCCGCCGCGGCAGGCGCTCCGTACCTGACCGGATTCCTCGACTCCATCGAGCTCACCCACACGTACCCGTACGAGGAGATCAACGACTACCTTCGACTTCACCCCGACAGTCGCGGTGAAGTCGAAGAGACGCTGAACTACTTCGACGGGATCAACTTCGCGGATCGGATCACGTGTCCGATTATCGTCAACGTCGGACTGCAGGACAACGTCTGTCCGCCGGAGACCGGCTTCGCGCTGTTCGACAAGATCGGCAGCGCCGACAAGCGCATGTATCCCTACGACGGCCAGGGTCACAGCGCGGGACGCGCGGAGCACGGACCGGTGATCGAGGCGTTCTTCGCTAAGCACCTGGCGTGAAGATATCTCAAACCCAGGCCCGAGGTCCGCAGGTGATTCGGACTCACACAATCGAAGCCTGGACGTGTTCGTAAAAACTCTGCCAACCATCGAGCCGACGCATTCACGTATTTAGGACGGACGACATGACGACAACGAGACCACCGGATTTCGACGATTATTGGGCGGCGGTTGCCGCCGAGCTCGGAGAACTCGACTCGCGGCCGGAGGTCGATCCGATCCCGATCAGGTCAACCGACTTTGCCGACACCTACAGCGTCCGATTGACCGGCATCGGGCCGTACCGCCTGTTCGGTTACCTGAGCATACCCAAGGGCGAGGGGCCGTTTCCGGCGATCTACTGGGCGCCAAAGTACGCCAGCGTACTCGAACCGGTGCCACAGGGGACTGCCAACGGAATCCGGAGTCGATACGTCACCTTCGCGTGCTCGGGCAGGGGGCAGCGAAACGCGGACCAGCCCTTCGCAGCGATGTTCCCGGGGCTCTTGACCGAAGGCATCGACGACTTCGAGAAATACATATTCCGCGGCAGCGAAGCTGACGCAGTGCGTGGATTGGAGTACCTAGCGTCTCGACCAGAAGTCGACCGATCTCGCGTCGTCGCCATCGGCAACGACACGGCGTTGATAGCGGCCGCCTTGGGCTCGGGAGCCACTCACGTGGTCTCGACCCCCGCGCTGTTCGTGGACACGATCGACAGCGCCGCCAAGACGTCGGCGTATCCGCTCGAGGAGATCAACGACTACCTCAGGCACAACCCGTTCAGTCAAGAGGATGTTCGTCGGTCGCTGAGCTACTTCGATTTGCGCTGGCACGCCCCGCGTTTCGCCGGGAAGTCGCTGCTCATGGCGGACGCGCCGGGCGGCGTTTTAGACGCAAGCGCCGTCAATGCCGTAGCGGCCGCGCTGCCTGGCGACTCGACCGTCCACGAGTCGGAGAATTCCAGCTACAAAGACGGTTTGTATATCGAGCAGTGGGTCACGGAGCAGTTCGGTTTCGTGGAACCGATCGTGCCGGAGCACTGGGGATGAATACAATCATCACGAAAATCGAAAACGCGGCATTTATCATCACGGTTGATCCGGGCCGTCGGATCATCGGCGACGGCACGATATTGATCGAGGGCAATCGCATCGTGCGAGTTGCGAAGGCCGACGAGCTTCGCGACCCGCCCGCCGACCGCGTGATCGACGCCTCGGACATGGTCGTGACGCCGGGGTTCGTCAACGGCCACATGCACATCAGCTACGCCCACGCCACTCGCGGCATCTTCCCCGACGACCTGGGTCCCGAGTACCTTCCGAACGTGTTCGCACTCCAGTCCGCAATGTCGGAGGAAGAAGAGCGTCAGACGTCGCTCCTGGCCCTCACCGAGCTGGTCAAGCACGGGACGACGACGCTCGTGGATCCGGGCAGCACCAAGCACATCGACGCGTGCATGTCCGCGTATGAGGATTCGGGATGCCGAATCGTGATCGGCCGGCACGTCACGGACCGCGCGAACCCGATGAATCTGCCTGTGTACTCAACTGCCGAGGCCGTCGAGATCACGCGGCGTACAATCGAGGAGTTCGACGGCCGTCTCTCGGGCAGAATGCGGGCATGGGCGATGCCGTTCTCGCCCGATTTCTCCACTGACGAGCTGCTTCTGGAGTGCCGTCGCCTGGCCGACGAGAGCGACACGCGGCTGACGCTGCACTTCAACCTGAGCCGAGCGACGACGGCGGATTACGTCAGCCGGTACGGCGTCTCGCCGGCTCGGCGTCTGGCCGACATCCGCGTCCTGGGCCCGAACGTGACCCTCGCGCACGCTCTCGGCATTTCTCGAGAAGACGTCGACGTCATCGCCGACTCGGGAGCGAGCGCCGTCATGTGTCCGACCGCCGCGATCAAAGGCGGCGCAGGGATGACGAGCTCGGCGCTGCTCCCCGAGCTCCTGGAAGCAGGTGTCGCGGTCGGCCTCGGCACCGATGCGGGAAACAACTCGAACCTCGTCGAGACGATGCGCTCGATGTATCTGTCGGCCGTTCTTTACAAGGACGGCCGCCGCGACGTCGGGCAGATCCCGGCGGAGACTGCCGTCGAACTCGCCACGCTACGCGGAGCGGAGGCGCTCGGCCTCGGAGACGAGATCGGATCCATCGAGGAAGGCAAGCTGGCCGACCTCGTCCTGTTCGACACCCGGCGGGTTGAATGGCGAACGCTGTTCCGTCCTGTAAGCAACCTGGTCTACAACGCAGACGGTCGCAGCGTGCACACGGTCATCATCGACGGTCGAGTCGTCGTCGAAGATCACACGCCGAACTTCGTCGACGAGTGGGAGCTTATCCAACGCGTGCAGCGAATTGGCGAGGACATGCTCGCTCGCACCGGCACGCGCTTTCCGTCTCGCTGGCCGATCATCTAGGCCAAAGCGACCGGACGGCTCGGGCATCGGCAAGAAATGTCGGTTCGTGTTGACAGAATGCAGGGCGATTGCGCGAGTTATTGTGGATCGGTATCGGACCGCCGTCAAACACGATCACGGGCGTCATCTGAATGCGTTGTGTTCAACGCTTTCCTCAATGCCGAGCCTTCTGTGGATCGACAGGCATTCGATGTCTGTTGGGCAAGGACGCATATTCTGCGACTAGATTCTTCGGCTGCGGCCTCTGAATGACAATTTCCGTTCGACACCGTTTAGTCTTCGTCCGCCGTAATCGGGTTCCAAGGACGGAGCCCTGGCGGGGTGTGGGGTGTCCCCACAATAGTTCCGCGGGCGGGCGGGCGGGTACCGACTAAATTGGCAACTGAAACCTTTTACGGATCTCCCAGTCAAATTTGGTTCAGATTGTGACCAGAGTAGTAGGCCTGTCTGAGTGAGAAATCCGGTCGCACTGTCGCTCGTTGAGAGTCGGACCGATGTCACGATAGCCGGGAGCGAACTCACCGTCGAATTCATGGACAACTCGTTGCGGTCGGTATATGATTGCTTCTGCAAATGTTTGCAGGAGCAATAAATGAGTTGTGAAAGCGCCACGGCGCTGGCTCTCAAAGAGTCCGGCCATCGGCCCACGCCGCAACGCCTCATGATACTGTCCGCCGTGCGCCACACGCCGGGACACGTCACCGTGGCTCAGATCGTCGAGCAGGTTAAAGAGTCTTACCCGTTCATCGATCCGTCGACGGTGTACAGGACCCTGGCCGTCCTGAAAGACGAACGCCTGGTTTCCGAAACGGACATGGGCGCCGCCGAGGCCGTGTACGAGTGGATTGGCCAGACCCGACATCACCATCTGATCTGCCGCGTGTGCGAGGGCGTGACTTCGTTTGAAGATCGCCACCTGGACGGAGTAGGCGAACATATTCGACAGAACCATGGTTTCGAGGCGGATCTCGACCATTTCGCGATATTCGGGGTATGCGAAGATTGCAGCGCCGAATCGGCGCATGCTTGAAGACACATGCAAAGATTGCAAACGTTGAGGCGCTCCTAAAGGGCTGGACGGCGGTGTAGATGTGGAGGAAAGTCCTAGTCATGGAAATTGAATCCGGCGCACTGGCGGCTCTGACCCTGGGATTCCTGTTGGGGCTGAAGCACGCCACCGACGCCGACCACGTCGTCGCGGTGTCGACCATCGTCTCCGAGTACAGGAACGCCTGGAGAGGGATCTGGGTCGGGGCCTCCTGGGGACTGGGACACACGACCCCTTTGCTGGTCCTTGGCATCATCATTTTGGCATTCAAAGAAGTGGTTCTGGACCGGTACGAAACCATCGCCCCCGGATTCGAGTTCGGCGTGGGAATCATGTTGGTGTTCCTGGGAGTCCAGGTGTATTGGAATCTGAAGCGCGCTCGCCTGCACGTTCACGAGCATGTCGGCGACGTCGAAGCGCCCCACGTCCACCTGCACGGCACCCACAATGCGTCCTCCAGTCCCGATGTCGAAGAATCCCATGGCTTCATAAATCCGGGGAAGCCCTTCTTTCGGATGAAATCATACGTCATAGGCGTCGTGCACGGCCTCGCCGGAAGCGCTGCCGTGATGCTTCTGATCCTGCCCAAAGTGTCGTCGTTTTCCGCGGGAGTCGGATACCTTCTCCTCTTCGGGGTAGGCACTATGCTGTCGATGGCTGGAGTCACCCTGTTGTTGGGAATACCCTTTGCGGTCACCGGAGGATTCAACCGGCTCAGTCAAGTCGTCTCCGGAGTTGCCGGCGCGGTCAGCGTGCTCTTTGGCGTGGGGCTGATGTCCGACATCGCTCTCGGAACCGAGCTCATCCCGTTCTGATTCGCGGTCGAGATCGTTCAGACGAGTGAATCGGATCTGGTTGCCGAGGCCCCGAAACGCCGCTGTCTTCAGTGGATGTCGCTTCAACCCTAAAGACCGCCGATGTAATTGCCCGCCACTCTTTGCACGACTGCCCAATCAACGCCAAATGAGATCGACCGGGAGCATCGTGCGGTGTCTTTCGCTTGCGGCAGAGTTGGTGCGTCAATTGGTGACGCGTCGGTTTGACTGTCCCCTCGAAATGCAACGGGCGCAATGCCCACCCGCCCGCCCTCGAGGGGTCTAATGATTTGGGGGCACATCCCCCAATCACCCTGCCAGAGGGTAGCGCCCCTCTGGACTCACTTCACGTGCTCTTCGCATGATCAGCTTGGGGTTGCAAAGGGCAAAGCCTCTGCCGGGGAATTGAGGTGTCCCCAAGTAACCTTTCGGGCGGGCGGGACAGAACACCACCGGAACGAGGTTCATGCCCACTTCCGGAATCCGGGGCGTGCTGAGCCGGTTTCACCGAACCGCCAATGCCTCACAATCTCTGAGGTCGGTGAGACGCCCCAAAACGCCACTCTATCCCCATCACTCAACGCGCAGAACAAATGATCGATAGATAATCACGGCCCATTGGCGGAAAATGCTTATATCAGTGTCTGTTGCAGATTCGATGCCATGGCGTTCACAGCATGAGCGCGGAATTGCGATAAACACAACAAGGTCTTCAGATACAACGAAACGCTCGAGAACCGGTCATGACCAACATCGCCATAGCCGATCCGAAAGACGCAACCGTTCGCCTTGAGAACGAGGCGGCGATGGCGCGGTTGTGGGCCGAGTCCCCTCGGATGTGCGACGTTCTCGAGTGCGCCGACGGCGCCCGGTACAAGATCGTCCACCCCGGTGTGCAGAACTCTGCGGCCGGTCCCGATTTCCGTGGAGCTGTCCTCGTCGATCAGGACGGCCATCGGATGACGGGCGGCATCGAGTTACACCTCGCGGCACGGGACTGGTACTCCCACGGCCATCACAGGGACGGAGGTTACAACGGCGTCGTCCTCCACGTTGTAATCAATCGAGCGGCCCGCGAGACGTCACGACAGTCGTCCGGCGTCTACGCCCCGATCGCGGTGCTGTCCACCGATCCGCGCCCGACGATCTCCGCCGACGCCGTGTCGGCTGGCGTGTTCGACGAATGGGACCGGGACAGGATCGGCGATCTGCTCGATTCGCTCGGCGACCAGCGCTTCCTCGACCGCGGCAGAGGTTTCCGCATACAGATGGAGTCGGGCGCCGATCCCGACCAATGCGCGTACGAAAGCGTCCTCGAAACGATGGGCTACTCGTCCAACACCAAGCCGTTTCGCCAACTCGCCAACGCCGTGCCCTACGCCGAGTTCTCCCGGTTGGTCGACGAACCCGCGGGCACACGCGTGGCTGGGATCACGGCGCTCTTAGCCAACGCCGGCGGTTTGATGGGACACATGGCGCCCGGCGCCGAGAGAAGACAGCTCGAGAGGCTCGCCAGAAAACTCGGTCGCCCGAGGAAGACCGCAACGCCGGAGTGGCGGCTGTTCCACGTCCGTCCGGTCAATCATCCGGCGAATCGTTTGAGGGGCGCGGCGGCTCTGCTTGCCCGGACGGTTCGATCGGGCTTGAGTTCCGTTCTCGCGGGCGTGCTGTTGAGCGACGGCCCTGAACGGCTCACGAAATTCCTGCAGGAGCCCCCGTTCATTGGCCTGAGCAGGGCATCGGAGACGGCGGTAAACGTGGTCCTTCCGCATCTATTCGCCATGGGCGCGACGGGAGTAGACCAGGCCCTTTGCGACGCGGCGATGACGGCGTACAGGGAGGCCAAGGTCAGGTCGTCCAACGGCTCAGCGATGCGCTTTGCTCGGAGTGTGGGCATCCCGACGGACCGCGGCTTCGTCTCGTCGGCAAGGCGGCAACAGGGGGTGCTGCACCTGTAAAGGCGCCTGCCAGACCTACTGGACTCCAACGGGACGCTGCGCGCAAGCCGCTATCTGATCGAGTCGAGCAACGCCCGAACGGCTGCGATCTCCCGCCCTTCACGGACCGGGCTAAACACCGACAGGGCAGTCTCCAGGTCGGCGACGGCCTTTGCGGTTTCGCCCTCGTCAATGTAGAGCCGAGCTCGGGCGACGTACGTCGGACCGTACTCCGGTTCGAGACCGATTGCGGTGTCGAAGTCCTCGAGCGCCAAGCCCAATCTTTCGTCGCCGTAAAAAGCGAGGCCGCGGCCGTGATAGGCGCGAGCGAATTCGGGAAGCTTCCTGATGACCAGTCCGAACGCGGCTATCGAGTCGTCGAACTCCTGGACCTCGAGCAGCCGCACGGCCCGGCTGTACTCAAACAGCGCGGCGATTTGAGGCGTCGCGGTCGGAGAAGGCTCCGGCGTCGGTGTGGCGGTGGGTTCGGGCGTCGAAGTCGGCTCCGGTGTGGCGGTTGGCGGCGCCGGCGTAGCCGTGGGTTCAGGCGTCGCGGTTGGCGGCGGGGGAACGGCGGTCGCGGTGGCCGTCGGCGTCGGTTCCGGCGTCGGCTCCGGTTCGGGGTCGAAGCAAGCAGCCAGTGTCAGCATAGCGACGACGAGGAATGCCGCCAATGTTCGGCCGGCGTTGACGTTTTGCATCTGACCTTGCCATGTCTGGACGAACCGGTTCATCTATTCCACCCTCATCGCGCACGACGTCGGTCGGCGCCGACATGCCTGAGTATCGCTGCCGAAACGGAGCGTAGCGAGTTCCGGGCGTGAGACCGAGTCGAATTGGACGGCGGTCTCTCCGTCAGGCCGCCGGGATTCTGTCCTGCGTCGGGGCTTCCGCTCGCATGACAGTAATTCTACCACCGACGCCTGCGCGCCGTTTTCACTCTCGCCACTACTTGACAACCCATCCCCCTGAGGCCCGACAATCGGTGGGCCGGCCAGGCGGCGGACCGGCACACAATCATCGGGTTAATTGAGGAGAGACGCTTTGATACGAAGTTTGGACGGCATTTGGCCCAAGATTCATCCGACAGCCTACGTCAGCGAGGCGGCGTACGTGATCGGCGACGTCGAAATCGGCGAGGGCTCCAGCCTTTGGCCAGGGACCGTGGTTCGGGCCGACATGGGCAAGATCACGATCGGTAAGTTCACCTGTGTTCAGGACAACTCGGTCGTCCACGGCGACGACGACGTGGTCATCGGCGACAACGTGGTAATCGGGCACCGGGTGCTGTGCCACGCTAAGAACGTCGGTGACCGTGCGCTTCTCGGCAACGGCGCAGTGATCAACGACGGCGTAGTAATCGGCGACGACAGCGTCCTGGCGTCCGGAACGGTCGTCCTCGACAATATGGAAGTCGCCGCGCGGTCCATCGTTGTTGGCATTCCGGGCCGTGTGCGCGGCGAGATTCAAGAGCGCCACGTCGAGCTCACGAAGTACTACTGCGACATCTACATCCACAAGGCCGAGCGGTACAAGAAGCAGGGGAACCTAGAGTCGGAACGACCGTAAAACGCGGAGAGTGGTAAGGCTTGGCCGTGAACCGCCAGAGCACCGTCGCCTGCCGCTGGTTCCTTCGAAGACATCGGAGGGTCCGTTGAACAACTGGCGGCCTGGCTCGTGGAACCGCCGGCGGCATGTGAGCCTTGACGCGCAACGGCTTGATTCAGGCCGGTTCGGAGGCCGCACCTGCCAAACTGCCATGAGTGGGTCAGCGTCCGAGGCACATCTCCCGGCGGCGCCTACACCTCTGCTTTTTTGAGAGGCACTGCACGTCAGAGGAATCCAGAGGGTCCTACTCTGGCAAGGGGCTTGGGGGATGTGCCCCCAGGCACAAAACGCATGCGGGCGGGCGGGTGGGCACGACAACCCTGCCGATACCGAGCCGGCAGTCGATGCGGTTGTTCGCCGTCTGACCCACGATCCCAGTGTTCGAGCCGTCTTGGCGCCCTGACTGGCGGCAGGCGCGGCTCTTCCCGATGCACGGCGAGCCACAAAGCTCGACGACGCTACCCGAGTTTCTCGAAGCGCACCGCGCAGACCTTGTACTCGGGAATCCGTGACGCCGGGTCCAGCGCCGCGTTGGTCAGGAAGTTGGCCGCGTGCTCCTGAAGTTTCACGAACGGCACGAACAACTCCCCGGGTCGCTGGTTGTCGGAGTATCGGGCGCGGGCCTCGAGATCGCCTCGTCGCGACCGAATCCGCACCCACTCGCCGTCTGTGATGCCGTACTTGTCGCCGTCATCTGCATGGATGGCGATTTCGAGCTCGGGCACGCGCTCAAGCAGCGTCGGTGCCCGGCGTGTGAGCGTTCCGCCGTGCCAGTGGTACAAAATTCGACCCGTGTTCAGGATCAGCGGGAACCGCTCCGACGGCATCTCTTCGGCTGGCGGGCCTTGATCGAAGGCAACGAACTTCGCTCGCTGTCCGCGCGGGAAATCGGACTCGTAAAGGTATCGAGTGCCCGGATGGTCGGCGTCCGGGCAGGGCCACTGTATCCCGCCTTCGTTGTCGAGGCGGTCGTAGCTGAGACCGGCGACGATCGGCATGACTCCCGCCATCTCGTCGAATATCTCGGACGCGTTTTCGTAACTGAACTCTTTCTCCAGGCCCAGGCCAAGGCGCGCCGATAGCCTGCGTCCCAGATCCGAAAGAATGTCCCAGTCCGGGCGGCTTTGGCCGACCGGCGGGACGACCTGATGGACGCGTTGCAAGCGTCGCTCCGAGTTCGTGAACGTGCCTTCTTTTTCCGCGAACGACGCCGCAGGTAGAACCACGTCCGCAAGCATAGCCGTCTCGTGCAGAAACAGATCTTGGACGACCAGGAAGTCTAATTTGCGAAAAGCCTCATCGGCGTGGTTGAGATCGGGTTCGCTGAGGAGGGGGTTTTCGCCGACGACGTAGGCGGCTTGCATGCGACCGTCGTGCATGGCCTCGATCATGTCCGTGACCGCCATGCCGGGCTTCGACGGCAGGCTGCCGCCCCAAGCGCGCTCGAAAGCCGGGACCGTGTCCTCGCCGATGACCTGGTAGCCGGGCAGGAAGTTCGGTAGTCCGCCGATGTCGGAGCACCCCTGGACGTTGTTCTGGCCCCGCAACGGGGAGATGCCCGAACCCGGGCTGCCGAGCTGGCCTGACACGAGCGCCAGGTTCACCAACCCGTGAGCGTTGGCGGTGCCGTTCGTGTGCTGGGTGACCCCCATGCCCCAGATCAGGCACGATCCGGAGAACGGTGGCGACGCGAAGAGGCGAGCGGCGCGGACGATGTCGGTGGCCGGCACACCTGTGATGGACTCGGCGTACTCCGGCGTGTACTTGTCGATGACGCTCCGCCACTCGTCGAAGCCCTCGGTCCGGTCCGCGATGAATCGCTTGTCGGCCAAGCCTTCGTCGAGGACGGCCTTGGCGACGGCGTTCAGGAGCGCCACATCCGTACCGGGTCGTGGTCGCAGCCAGACCTCGGCCAGGTCGCACATCTCGGTGCGGCGCGGATTAATGACGATCAGTTTGGCGCCTCGCTCGACGATCGCCTTGCGAATGCGCGCGCCGATGACCGGGTGGTTGGAGCTGGGGTCGGACCCGACCACCATCAGGCAGCCGGCGTCCTCGTAGTCGGCATACGAGTTGCTCGTTGCCCCGCTGCCCAGCGAGGCCATCATCGCCACGACAGACGACGAGTGGCACAAGCGGGCGCAGTGATCGATATGGTTGGACTTCATCAAGAGCCGCGCGAGCTTCTGCTGAACGTAGCCGTCCTCGTTCGTCGCCTTCGCCGAGCACAGCGTGCCGAACGAATCACCGTCGTAACCGGCCAGCCGGTCCGCGACGTAGTCGAGCGCCTCGTCCCACGACGCTGGCGTCAGCTCGCCGTCAAGGCGTATCAACGGCTCGGTCAACCGGTCTTCGTGGTTGACGAATCCAAAACCGAACCGGCCTTTGACGCACAGGCGGCCGAGGCTCGATTGGTTTTCAGGGTCTTCCAGAACTTCGATGATGCGGTTTTCGGAATCGACCTTCGCTTTGATTCCGCAGCCCACTCCGCAGTACGGGCAGGTGGTGTCGACGACGCGGGCCGGTTGCTCGACGGGCGACTTCAGGCGGATGGCGCCGGTCGGGCAGACCGACAGGCACTGGCCGCAGGACGTGCATGCGCTCTCGAGCAGCGGCAGGTCGAACGGTGTGGCGACTTTCGTGTCGAAGCCTCGGTGCGCGAAGCTGATCGCGCCGATGTGCTGGACCTCGTTGCATGCCGTGACGCACCGCTCGCAGAGGATGCATCTGCTATGATCGAGCACGAAGAACGGCGTCGAGTCGTCGGTTTCGTACGTGCGGCGCTCGCCTTCGAAGCGATCGCCGGAGACGTTCAGTTCTCGGGCCCACTTGCCCAGTTCGCAGGCGGAATCGGGGCCGTCGTGGGGGCATTCGGAGTCGTGGTTGGAGAGCAGGAGCTCGACGACGAGCTTTCGCGCCCGCGCGGTGCGCTCGTTGTCCGTCTCAATGGTCATGTTGTTCGTGGCTTGGGTCGAACAGGATGCCGTCAGCGTCCGAGCGCCCTCGACGCCGACGACGCACAGACGGCACGCGCTGGACGCGGGCAAGTCTTCGCGGTAGCAAAGGTGCGGGATGTCGATTCCAGCGGTCTTAGCCGCCTCCAGGATGGTCGCGCCGTCCGGGGCGACGACCTCTTGGCCGTCGATTTTGAGCTTGATCTCAGTCATCGGCTCGTCCTCCCGGCGCGCACGAGCGCTCGGTCGCCCATCGCCAATACTTCGGGAACAGGTTCTCCCGAGATGACCCTCACCGCGTCGAACCGGGGCGGACACGCCAGCACGCAAACGCCGCACTTCGTGCAGAGCTCTCGGTCGATGACGTGTATCACGTCCTTGTCGCCTTCGATCGCGTCGACCGGGCACTGCCGCATGCAGATCAGGCACGCCTGGCACTTCTCCGGGTCGATGTAGAACTCGATCAGCTCCTCGCACACACCGCCTGAACACCGTCCGTTGACGATGTGGTCCTCGTACTCGTCGCGGAAGGCGGCCAGCGTCGTTAGCACCGGGTTCGGCGCCGTCTGGCCGAGGCCGCACAGGCTGCCGTCTTTGGTGCCTTCGGCGAGCTCGACCAGCAGGTCGATATCGCCTACTCGGCCTTTGCCCTCGGTGATGCGGGTCAATATCTCCAGCATCCGCTTGGTCCCGATTCGGCATGGGACGCACTTGCCGCATGACTCGACCTGCGTGAACGCCAGGAAGAACCGGGCGGTGTCCACCATGCAGGTGTCCTCGTCCATGACGACGATGCCTCCGGAGCCCATGATTGCGCCGATGGACTCGAGCGCCTCGTAATCGAGCGGCAGATCGAGGTGCTGGTCCGGAACGCAGCCGCCGGACGGTCCGCCCATCTGCACGGCTTTGAACGCCCGCCCGCGCGGGATGCCGCCGCCTATGTCGTAAATTACTTCGCGCAGCGTGATGCCGATAGGGACCTCGACCAGGCCGGTGTTTTCGATCTTTCCGGCCAGCGAAAATATCTTCGTGCCCTTGCCGCGCTCGGAGCCGACCTCGGAATACGATTCCGGGCCGCGAAGGATTATCAGCGGCACGTTGGCGAACGTTTCGGTGTTGTTGATGTTGGTCGGCTTGCCCCACAGGCCCGACTGAGCGGGGAAGGGAGGTCTGGGACGAGGAACGCCACGCTGGCCCTCGATAGACGCCATTAGCGCCGTCTCCTCGCCGCACACGAACGCTCCCGCGCCTTCGCGAATCTCGATCTCGAAGTCGAATCCGGAACCGAGCACGTTAGGTCCGACGAGTCCGAGCTCGCACGCCTGTTCGATGGCGGTCTTAAGGTGTCGCACGGCGATCGGATACTCGGCCCTAACATAGATGTAGCCCTTGCACGCGCCCATGGCATATGCAGCGATGGCCATGCCCTCGAAAATCGCGTGCGGGTCGCCCTCGAGCACCGCGCGGTCCATGAACGCGCCGGGGTCTCCCTCGTCGCCGTTGCAGATGACGTACTTCGTGTCGCCGGGCGCGCTTCGTACGAACCCCCACTTCATGCCGGTGGGGAAGCCGGCGCCGCCACGTCCTCGGAGACCTGAATCGGTAACCTCTTTGACGATCTCCTCGGGCGACATGTCGAACAGCGCCCTCGCCAGGGCCGCGTATCCGTCGCGAGCGATGTAATGCGAGATGTTAGTCGGGTCGATGACGCCGCAGTTCCGCAGCACTCGCTTTGTCTGACCCTTGTAAAACGGCACTTCGCCGGCCTCGACGACCCTCTGCCGGCTCTCGGGGTCGCGATACAGCAACCGGCCGATCGCCTCGCCGTCACGAAGCGTTTGCGTCACGATGGCGGACGCGTGTTTGGGGCTTAGCTCCTGGTAGAAAATCCCCTGTGGCTCGATGGAAGCAACCGGCGCCTTGGCGCAGAATCCCTGGCAGCCAGTCTCGCGGACCTCGATCTGGCCGTCCAGTCCCTCGTCGGAGATCGACGCGATCAACGCGTCTCTGAGCTCGTCCGCGCCCTGGGCACGGCATCCCGTCATGCAGACAGAAACGCGGGTTCGCGTCGCGTCCATTTCACCCGCCAATCGGACGCTCAACTCCCTAAGTTCCCCCATGCCATTCAGTCTCGCCATCAGCCTTGCTCACTTTGGGCGGCATAGCTCTTGACGATTTCGCGTGCTTCGACCGGATCGAGTTTGCCGTGGAACGAGCCGTCGACTACCACCACGGGCGCCAGGAAGCACGTGCCGACGCAGGCGACTGTTTCGAGCGAAAACTGCATGTCCTCGGTCGTGCCGTCTTGCTCGATGCCCAGGTGGTCGGCGAGCGTCGACAAGATGTACGAGCTGCCGCGCACGTGACAGGCCGTTCCACGACAGACCTGGACGATGCTCCTACCGCGCGGCGTCAGATAGAACTGAGAGTAGAAGGTGGCGACGCCGTAGATTCGGTTGAGCGGGATCTGTGCGGAGCGAGACAGGCGAGTCAGGACCTCTTTCGGAAGATACCCGTAAGCCTGCTGCGCTTCCTGCAGCATGGTAATGAGGGCGTCGTCTTGAGACCGATGTCTATCGACGATCTCGTCGACGGACGAGAGATCTAATTGGGTGGTCAATTCGGCACTCCTGAAATGGCGTCATTGGTTGCAAATTGGTTCCACGAATTGCGGAGCGTGCTGAAGCGAGGCGGTGGTTCGACTGGATCATCACGAACGGAAAGACATGTTGCGTTCGCCCGGCGGACGATGCACGCGAAAGTACTGGTTCGCTTCAAGCCAAGGGTGAAATTTGTACGGTGGTCGGGCGTTCCGTAGGGGAGGGTTTCAAACCCTCCTGCCAGGTTCCGCCACCATGATCGTTTGTTGCGCGGGTACAACGTGCTCATCTGTTTGTTCGCGGAAGTTATCCACGCAACGGACCGGGAGGGTTTGAAACCCTCCTCTACGAAGTCGGATCGCGAAGCTGTCTGTCGTGGGTAGGATCGCGTTGCACGACTATAGGCCAACCGATTGGAATGCAGCTGGGTGTTCGCCCAGGGCCTGAAAGCAATCACCGTTGCTTGGAAGTTGAGACTCATCGAGACCCCGGCGTCGTCGGGACTTGTCGAAAGGTTGTTGAACGATCCTTCACTATTGAGCGAGCCACCAAACTCGTACACGAGCACGCAATCGTAACGAGTCATCGCGCAGTGTGCTCGGCCGCGGCCAACGCACGCGCGCGGTCGAGATCGGCCTGGGTGTTGACGTTGAAGAAGCTGAAGCGGTCGGGGTCGATCGCTTCGACCTCGCTCTGCCGCAACCGGGCGATGCGAACGTCGCCGAAGAAGCTGGCGATCTTGAGCTCGTCGGCGTCGAGCCGGGACTTGATGTGCGGCAAGCATGATCTTGAGTATGCCGCGTGGGTCGGTTCAGGTCGGTCGTCGAGGTATGGAACCACGGCGTCGTGTCCATGTCGCTCGTTCAGGATGCGTCTCAACAGCGGTAGGCTCAGAAACGGCATATCGCACGCCACGACAATGCACCAGTCCGTTTCTGCCGCGCTCAGACCGGAGTAGATTCCTCCGAGCGCGCCTTTGTCGGGAAAGACGTCGGTCACGCCTCGCGCCCACGACGGCAGTCCGAGTTCGTCGGATCGATCGACGTCGCCGAACACGACCACCGCTTGTTCCGCAACCTCTGCGAGTCTATCCAGCACGCGCTCGATCAGCGAACGCCCGTCGACCTGCTCAAGCGCCTTGTTGCGCCCGAGCCGCCTGCTCATGCCGCCCGCGAGGACGACGCCTGTGATCTCCGACGATCGCTGCATTCCCATAACAGAATTCAGGCTAACACAACGTTGACGAGGCGACTATGAAATAGGTATGAAAATGGCTTTGGAGGTCAGCCCGCAGGTGAAGAATCTGGTCGCAGAACACACCATGCCGCCCGAAAGACCCCAGATGCTTCTTTTTCGCCGGGACGGCCGCAGGGCAAGAAACGTTGAGCACAAGGTACATGGTCGGCGACCATCAGACCCGGAGCGACGCTTGCGTGTGGGTGACCCCTCGACAGGCTCAGGGCGAACGGATGGGTGCGTGGCTCA
>PVBE010615217.1_pt1 | contig 50792 bp, 28 predicted proteins | sample 1631181 | NCBI WGS metagenome assembly PVBE01 (sample SAMN08397723, study PRJNA350692) | Marine metagenome, whole genome shotgun sequencing project. | isolation source: water | place: Pacific Ocean | collected 2012-04
GCCCAATGGGGTCTTCCAGTTTTTGCTGGCAGAGACATAAGCACCATATGCCTTGATATCATATCTCTCTACAGTCTCTGATTCTCCAGCCTCATTCTTAGGAACATGATCATAAGTGTAGGCACCAAAGCCCTGGGTCACCAAACCAATGGCACATCCTGGAGCAGATCCTGTTTCATCCAAGAGATGATATTTAAGGTTCACTTCTGGACGAGGATACCATTGAAGAGAGTCATCTCCAATTAGATTTCCAGCACCATAAGAAAGACCAAACTGAAATCTATCTGTAATTCCTACCGTGAGCCCGGTCGTTAGACCACCTTTTTTCTGAACTCGCAAATCCATGGAGAAACTCCCTCGCACAAGTGTTCCCGCTGTTGGAACGGTAATGAGATTTGTTGGAGGTGGATAGGTGGTTCCCTGTGCAACAAGCAAGTTAAATAAATATGTGATGGTGATGATTCGGTATATGTTTTTCATAGTCTTTTGGGTTTTAATTAACAATAAATTTATGTGAAGATATTCAGTAAATCAATACGGAGTTTCAGTAAATAATTTTCAAATTTTCATTTGATAGGGTTCAAATTTTCATCTAATTGATTTGATAAACGGAATCGAACAATAGAGCTTGATGATGGATCGCACACATAGATAACACCTTTTTCATCTACAGCCACCGCTGAAGGATATTCTAAATATTCTTTTTCTTCTACTACAAGAAATGTGTCAGTTAAAACAGAATCAGACCCTGTAAATATCCAGATAGATGTATCAACCGTGACCGATTTTACTCCTGCTTTCATAAAAAACTGACCATCATTGTCAAATACCTGAACCTCCTGTTCCATTGTATTGGCAACATACACACTTTGATGATTATCAACGGTTACATCTCTTGGACTTTCAAAACGGTATAAATCCATTATATCATTGATCCCCGGCTGAAATACCGATGGATAGACAGGATAAGTTCCACCAAGGACAGGCTGAATCTTGTGTATTTGAAAAAAGTCCCCCGTTTGACCATAATACAGATTTCCATTATCATCTGAATCAATACACACCGGTTTATTCACAGTACCGGCACCTGTACCATATCCTGAAACTGTATGTCCAAACACCAAATCATGAGTCCAAATTTCCTCTCCAGAAGAAAGCCTGATCAAGTGAGATCGCCTCATATTCAGTGCCAGAATCCGGTCATGGAAGTGGTCAGATGTAAATACCCGCATTGCCTCATCCCTTAATGTGGTCAGTCCTGAAAAAGAAGACATCCCACTGGAATACCAAATATCACCGGTTGTATCTGCGGATTGGCCATCAAAGACACAGCGAACACTGAGCAAAGAATCTATGACTGATTGTTCATTAGACCAGGTCACATCTACCAATTCCCAATTCGTGTTATTTACTGCCGTCAGCCAGGACTCATTATGTGAAACAATAAAACTATCTTCACCTGTTTCTGTCAGAAATATTCCTCCAAAAGCATATGCTTCAATTCCCAATAGATTCCACAGCTGGTTCCAACAAAATATTTTATCACTACCATCAATAAAAAACACATTCATCTTTGTATCAATATCCACATCAATGGGATGAACAGAATTTCCATCAACTGTAACAGTTCTCAATTCATCAAATCCCGTAACTATGTTTCCACCTTGATCCAAAACAAAAATTGATTGGGCTGCGGAGTCAGCCACAAAAATTCGACCATCCTGAGCAATTGAAATTTCAATAGGCGACTGAAACCCACGTTCCGTTCCCCAAATAGGATTGACTGGTAAATAAGTTGTGTCACCTGCGGAGAATTCAACATCAGTATTTATATCAGCAGGTAGTTCCATTTTGTTGATACAACCATTTGACATCAATATACACCCCACTGTGACAATCAGTATTTTCAATGAAAAAAACCAACTAATAAAAATATTTTTATTATTAAATATCAAAAGGATAAACTCAGAGAAAATCTTTTAGGTGGTGATAAATGTTGAAAATGAGTGTAAGCATAGTCTGCTACTAAAATATAATTACCTATCTTTCCGCTCACCCCCACTCCAAAGGAATAGTCCACCTCTTCCTTGTTCAATTTATACCCGCAACGTAAAGACAGCATTTGATATAATGTATATTCCAAACCCAAGGAGATATTTTCTGCGTTATCCACCGGGTGATTTAGTTGAATGGATGCAGTTACACTCTGTTCCATGGTCTCATATAGTTCCATTGCAGCACCAATTCTGAAAACGGTCGGAGGTGAAAACAACTCAAATTCAGATTCAATCTCAATTTCTTCTCCTGTGTCCATATCAAGAATACGTTTTATAAATGTCCCCTCAGGTTTCGCCTGTGGACCAAAATGAGATAGAGATGCTGAAAATCTCAGTGACCTGTATCCTGTCCAATAATAAGTTCCCATATCTATCATAGATGATGCCATGTGATATCCTGCTAAATTTTCAGCTACATATTTTAGAGTAATGCCAAAGCTAAATCTATCTGTCATTTTTGACCCATATGTCAGCCCGATGAACCTATCCTGAAAAATAAAATAGGTACCGGTACCATGAGGATTATATTCTGTTGTCTCCAACATTGGTTTCATGTGAAGGATACCAGCAGATAATCCAAAAAAATGACGAGATCTAAAGGGCGTGACTATTGAAATAAAATCATACTGAATATCTGCAGGCCACTGTACCCGTGAAGCCGAAATTTCCATTTGTTGAAATTGCGCAACCGTAGCGGGATTATAATATATCGACGCAGCATTTTGATGTAGGGCTACCACGGCTTCTCCCATCCCCTCTGCCCTTGCACTGACACCAACCTTAAGAAATGTAAAAACAGATGTTCCCGCTCGCTGCCCTCCAAGGATAGGAAATAAATTTTGTCCTGATAGAATAGACAAGAACATGATTAACATCAGTGTTTTATTCAATTTCAAAAGAATACCTGAACTCCTAAAACTGTTTTTCTAGGAATTCCATTCCGGGAAGGGTCCTGATTAGGACTAGGATTCTCAATTAAATAATAAGGTATTATTTCTCCAGGATCGTATCCACGACCGGTGAAGGGATTGATTCGCCTAGGAATTAGTTCATCTAACAAGTTTTCTGTTTCGATAAATAATTTACAGGTCACATTATAAATTTTGAATGATTTATAAACTTTCAGGTCAACAGTGCTGGACCCGGAAATTGTGTTAATCCCAAACACTTTCAATAATTTGGGATAATATTCACTCAAATAATAATATGGCTTGTCATCTTCACGTGCACCGATATAATAGGGTGTGTCTTCAACATAAATAATACCATCAGAGTTATCATTTGTACCAGGAATAGAACGAGTGTATCTTCTGCCAGAGGAAAACTCTACTCTCAGAGACCCTCCCCATCCTGATGGATGTTGATAATACAGATTGGTGAAAAACTGAAATGGTCTGTCCCATGCTAAAAAATTTTCATCCAATGGTTTTTCCCTTAATTCTCCAGCATCCACCAAGAGATTATCATAAGGAGTGGAACTTTTACCGGTAATAATAGAATAATTTGCATTCAAATCAATAAACCAATTTTTGTACAAACGGCTTTTGATGATGGTCTCAATTCCTCGTGCCCGGGCATAATCAGCATTAAAATACATATTAAAGGATAAATGAGAATATCTCGGATTGGAAGGAACTACAGACTGGGAAGTTTCATAATCAAACATGTCTTTCCAATATGCTTTTACTTCCATAACCTGATCTGGGTTAAATCTATGCTTAATTCCCAATTCATACTGAACCGTTGTCTTAGAACTTAGATTTGGATTTCCGAAAATTTGATAAGTTGATTGAGCGCTGGAGTTAAGTTTTGCGTAAACATATTGAAAAGTAGGCAACTGTGAAAAATGACCATAATAAAAATACAGGACATCATTGTCTGTCACAGGATGGGAAATCCCAAACCTTGGACTTAATCTCCCCTTCCCCCTGGCTCCAAACATTGAAAATGTTTCCTGATTGAATTTATTCCGCGCTTCATCTGTTATAATTACTGCATTGGTATCATTTATTGCATCCTCAACATATTTTCCTGGGAACCAGTAATCATATCTCATCCCTATATTGATAGTCATCCCCTCAAAAATGATCTGATCCTGAAAATATATAGCTCCAAACATGGTTCGAGCCTGATAGGAATCATAATTTGCACCTAGCCCTGTCGTCCCTGTCCAAGGCTCATCAATATCCAGAACCTGCATTTCTGTCCATGTATTTTCGATACCCGTTTTAATTTTATGTTTAGATTGCAGGTGATATGTCCAATCCAAATCAAAGCGAATATTGTCACTGTACATATCATACCATTCAGGAGCAAAACCTGAGTCATAAAATTCATCACCATATGTAACACGCACATTTCCATCTTCATCTGTAAGGATATAATTGATGGGTTCTAGATCTAATCGTTCCTCATATTCTGTCCACTTCAGATCCTGAACCGCACTGTGTTCCATGGTGATAAACCGGCCAAGGGTCAGCGTATAAAATGACTGAATTCCCAGTGAATGAGTCCAATTTATGTTAAACAATCTTGATTCTCTGGTAATGGTATTGTAATGATCCAAAATATTCTGGTATCGGTAAGGATAATAAGTTGAGGAAAATGCCCTGGGCATAAAATATCCCTGATTAATATTTAGAGAACCATCATAGGATACAATCAACTTTTTCTGAGGATTCAATTCCCAAAGTAATTTATACATGAAATGCCAATCATTATTTTCACGAACAGCTAATTTTTTCAAAAAGTTTTTTTCGGTTGAATCATCTATCAATGAAAATTCCCAATTATGATGGGGAAATAATTCTCTTGAAACAGGAAGATTTCCATCAAATACATTCCCAAATCCGGATAAATAAAATGAAAATTTTCCGAAAGAGTAAATTCCAAATAAAGGTAGAATTTTTCCTAATATAATTTCAGGACCACCCAAATTAAACTCGAATCGATCAGAATAATTGAGCACTGATTCCTGATTTAAAACTCCCCAGTGATCACTGATATATTTCACAGCACCTTCATATTTATCAGAACCACTTTTTAGACTCACATTGACAATACCAGACATTGCCTGTCCATACTCCGCATTGTACCCTCCGGTGATGATCTCCAATTCCTCAATTGCCTCAGCATTGATGTATAGATTTCCCGAATATCCCGACAATGGATCTTTCACCGACATCCCATCAACGATGAATAAACTTTCGTCAATACGCCCCCCTCGAATGTGAATCTCATTGTCTTGCTTAGACACACCAATCTGTTTTGCTAAAATATCTTCAACTCCTGATGCAAGCCTATTTTCAATCTCATCACTTCTGATTCGAGAGACAGATGCTGTTTCATTCACATCAAAAAGAGGGCTATCACCAATAACAAGCACCTCTTCACCAAAAGACAATACCGTTTTCTCAAGAAAAAAATCTATATATGTTGTTTTTCCGACATTCACCCGGATTCCTGTCTGAAGCAAAACTTTGTAACCAATCATTGAAACTTCCACATCGTAATTTCCGGGCCTAATATTTTCAATTGAATATTCTCCGTTTTCATTAGACGCAGAACCATAGTAAGTCCCTTTAAATATGACATTCACTCCTGGCAATTTGTTTTCGGTATCAACTTCAGTTATGGTTCCGGAAATTCTCCCAGTTTCACCCTGAGCAAAATTGATTACAATCAACAATAAGACACTGAATTGCAATCTGAAAACCCTATTAATCATTGAAAACATCATGTAAAATAAAATTAAAAAAAGCTCCAGAATTACCCCCAGAGCTACGGTTCAGCATTACACCTTTATGAATTGGCTGGGTATTCCCACCGACGATCATTCCTTTTTTGGAATGAACCATAGCTGCAGACCGCAAGTCCTCTCCCACTCCACTGTAAATGGAATTCCATGTATCTCCTCCATCAAATGTACTTAATATCTTTCCACCACTACCAACTACATACCCCAAATCTTCATTTAAAAAGAAAATGTCATAAAGTGTCTCTCCGATTCCAGTTGTGATCATATTCCAATTTTCACCGCTGTCACTTGTTTTGAGTATGCTCCCATCGCTTCCAACAATCCACCCTGTATTTGATTGATTGAAAAACAATCCATAAAACCAGGGAATTTCATCTAATCCGGAATCAACAGATAGCCAACTTTCACCACCGCTTTCTGTATGAAGGATGGTACCATTTGAACCCACACACCATCCGTTCATGGTATCTAAAAACTGAATATCTTCAAACCTAGAATTTGACTCAACTTCTATCTGGATCCATTCTTCACCTCCATCTATTGTGTGTAGTATAGTTCCACTTTTCCCAGCAATCCATATATTATTCTCACCAAGAACATCTATAGCATATAAGGTGCGTGTTGTTGAGCTAACTTGTTCTATCCAGTTATCACCACCATCTGTCGTTCTTAAAATAGTTCCTGTTTTTCCTGTTATCCATCCTGTATTTGAATTAAAAAATTTAATGTCTCTTAAATCTTTTATAGTTGGACTGGAAATAATCTCCCAATCCGTCCCCCCATTTAGTGATCTCAAAATTAATCCATCTTCTCCCACCGCCCATATGGTTTCTTCATCAGAATATGTTACAGCGTACAGGATGCTTGTGACATCATAAACGGATAATGCCCACTCAACATCAAGAACCGGTGCGTATCCTTTAAACAATGGTATGGACATGGCAACAGCTGTCCCGCTGTTAGATTTTTTATATGAACCACAGACAGTTGGAGTACCAATCCATAAATCAATTCCACCTGGTTCGGGTTCCTGAAGTTGATACAAGCTATTAAAACCAGAGCTACTGCTTTCAAAACCCTTTACCTCAACAGAAATGGGGCTACCAATGACAAGAGTGTCGACTCCCATGATCTGAGGAATAAGCATTTTGGTAGAATGGATATCACCGCCGGAGTTCAGAGTTATCGACTCATCCATAGGAAACCATGAAATTTCCGACGTATCAGGAAAAGTAGTAAAATTTAAAAAAATATTTCCGCCTCTTTCAATAAATGTTTGAATACTGTTTTCCGCTTCATGATAGGTGTAATTCCCGGTGTATCCTGCATACCAAATCACGTCTTCAAAATAATTTAGTGTGGACGTTACATCCGTTTCAGAAAAGGGAAGTTTTTCTCCAATCTCCCAAAAGGAAAATTCTGAATTTTCAAGAGAATCAATTAAACCCATATACCAGTCGAGAGCATTGTTGGGAGTATCCTGCGGAAAATCATCTACGATCAATGTGGACCCCACCGGTTCTTTTACGATCCATGTATTAGGAGTATCTTCATTCGTTTCATCGGGGAATTGAATGGTAGCGCTAAATGCTCCGGCAATATCTTTGGCTTTCAAGTAAAATATATGGTCACCGGGGATTAACTCGGTGAGAGTAATACTAGAATAAGCGGCTGCACTCAACTCTATCCAACAGGTTTCACACGTATCATCCAAAGCATAAAAAATAGAAATAATGGTCTCCGCTCCATCCAAATCAGTGACATCCCAGATGAAGGTGCGTGTTGGAAATGTAACGTGTACGCTATTGGGCTCCGGTAGGTCCTCTGAATCTGGATTACTCTCAAGTTTAAAGCTTATTTCAGGAAACGAATTTCGAATGGGTAAAACTAATTTTGAAGGGGATGGGTCCATAATTCCATTATTATCCATTGCTGATATTTCAAATTGGAATACATCAAATTCTTTTGTTATCGGTATAAAAAATACTGCTGTTTCGTCCGTAGTTTCTGTCCAGGAAGTATCGGTATTCCAGCGATACTTATATCCCAAGACTTCTCCATCCAAATCTTCTCCCCACCAATGCAATTCCTGTTTGCTGGTCGTTATGGTTGTAAACGCGTGAGGAAGTGTATCAGAGACTATTGATGAGTCATATGGGATGTCTTCCAATTCATAGTGCCACACAGTGTCAGCAATATTCTCCCCTGAAACAGGATCAACAGTAAAGATAATCTCATCTACAATTGCATAGATGGTGTCAGATGCAATCAGAGATAAATAGGTTTCAGGGGGCTGGTTCCCATACGGTAAGGAAGGATCTTCATATTCCCAAACAGAACAGGAAAGGATGAGAAACACCGGCAGGTATTTTAAAATAGAATACATTAATAAATTATACTGGCAGGAGTATTGAACTCCTGCCAGTAAAGACATCTATCGGATCAACATCATTTTTTTCTGATTGATATAGTCCCCGGATGTGATTCTATAGAAATATATTCCGGATGAAACAGCCGATCCTGAAGCAGATGACCCATCCCAAATCACTTTGTGAAATCCTTGGTCCATGCGTGATTGAACAATCCTGGTTACTTCCTTTCCTAAAATATCATAGATAACCAAAGATACTTCGTTTTCCTCTTTGATAGAAAAACGAATCTCAGTCTCCGGATTAAAAGGATTGGGATAGTTTTGCGATAATGAATAGCTCAACGGAACAAGGGATTCCTGTTTCAAAACCATGGAACGGATTGGGCTTTCTACAATGATCTCGCCTGACTCAGATAGTACATATCGGTCTCCCATTTCTGAAATCAATACCCATTCCATTCCCTCATCTGCTGGAATATTGATTTGATACGATAAGTGACATTGGTCATTATTCTGCTGAATGGAAATATGTCCACCTTCCTTTGCTAATTTACTTCCATCTGCGTACCGAAAATCCTGGGCACCTTCTGGTGGTAAGGGCGGGAGCTCATATCTGACCTTTTCTTCTTCTGGAATATCTACCCCAAAGAAAATGGATTGCTGACCAAATGTTAACACATTCGCACCTTCAGAGTAATCTGCTGGATTCGCTCTAACCCGTGCACTCCTCCCACCTGAAACGACAATTTCACCTGCTTCATATGCGTTAACCCAATATCCCTTACCTGGTTCCAAGAGAGAAGTGTTTTGGTATGTGCCATCAAAACCATATACAGTACCAGGAACGATGATTGAATTAATATCATCAATTTCGTCAATTGATACAGTTGTGGAAATCCCACTGAACAAATTCCATCCTGCAGAAAGTGAAATAGTAAGACTGAAAATTGGGTCTCCTGTCAAAAGGTTACTACCACCATCCGAAAAATTCAACCAATATCCATTCCCTGGTTCTAGATCGGTTGCATTCACATAGGTGCCAGAAAATTCATAAAGGGTACCGGATGTGGCATCAGGAAAAACAACACTATAGCTGTTATCAACTCCCTCAAATGGGAAGGAAACCAAATTCCAGCCAGCTATATGACTCACACTTATCCCTTCCTGAATCTCGTAAACCAAATCTGAAACATAGAGAGGACACAGTTTGTAGGTTGTGGAGTCGCCATAGCTCCCAAAATGATGATAAACCCAACCTCGGGCAGATTCTATAACTGTCCCCACTGGTGGTGGTCCTACCTCATCAAAATAGACTTCTATACTATCAGAGTCATCATCCACAAGTACAGAACCTGAACCGTCATCCATCGCAAACAGATCATATGGAAAATCATTAGCAGTTATAACGGCATTTTCTACTTTTACCATAACTGTTCCCCACTGCTCTGCTTCAGTAGGCCAACGTAAATCCCCGGAGGAAATTGTTGGCTCTGGTGGAACAGCATCACTGCCAAGTTGTTCAACAGGTTGTGTAACAAACAATTCTGTCATATTTGATCCACCAGTGGAGTATTCATAAATTAATCCTGTAACACGTATGAAATCTCCTTCCACTAAATTAGGAAATGCAGAGCTGTCCGGATCGTAAGACAGAATTCCGCTCCAAGGTCCTCCGTGGGGATCAGCAAAAATAAATTTTACGCCATCACCGGCATAGCTCAGCCCGGTTGGCATAGTTACAATTCCAGAAATGGTGACCGTGTCCTCAAGCATATAGGACATATCGGACTCTGAATCCTCACCAGCCTTAATCAGGTCACTGTACAAAACCTGTTGAACCCGTTGAAGCCGTACATCACCTGCTTCCACAACATCCCGTGCCAAGCGTGGCTGGATCTTGAAATTACTGTAAGTATAATCCAGAACTCCCGTGATAGAAATCAATTCAGCATCCTCTTCCGGCCAGTAATAATAGTCCCAATTATCATCAACACGCACTGAATTCATACCGTCCGTCACGGACCATTCGCCGTTGCCCAGATCCTCTTCATCAACAAGCACATTGGAAATTCTGACCAACATTCCTTCATAGGCTTCAGATTCAGTTCCATCTGTCATGATCTGGTTAACCGTAACATCCAAAGGTTCAAATGGGTGTACTGCAGGTCCGTGCACCGTGACACCTGTGACATTTGTTATTTCTGTTTTACCATAATATTCAACCACTTCGCCAGTTAGTACCACACTGTCACCTTCAGCTAAACTGTAAACAGTTTCACCCAATGGAGTGTCAAACCCAAACTGATCCCAACCATCATAATTGAATACAACAACACCACTGTATTCTTCTTCTGCATCCTGGACATAAAAGTTCCGATTGGATGAACCACCCCAAAATTCTGCTGTAACAACACCACCAATGGTAACAACCTGCCCCTCCAATTCAGGATTGGTCTGAACATCATTGATAGAGGTAAGGGATTCCGGTGAATGTACAATATAGAATAGAGTGTCCGAATTCACTATTTCATTTACACCATCATCAGCGCTGACATAATAATGGACTGTAACACCGTCACTCTGTGCAGGGACAGTACCAGAATAGGTATCTGACTCTCCTAAAACCATATCATTAGACACATAGTTTCCCTCATCTATCTGATAATACAAACTGACTTCTAACTCTCCATCATCAATAACTTGAGCACTTACAGCTACCTCATCATCTGGCGTCGGGGCATCAGGTGAGTGCATCAAATTTGAAATGTTTGGTGCTACATCCCCTAAAATCTCAATATCTGAATAGTATCTTGGTAGTACTTGATATCCTTCATCAACTGGTTCAGAGGAATCATATTGTCCCACAAGTCCTGTAAGATTAAATGTCCCCTGAGGCTCCAACCCCTCATCTACATCGGTATCTTTATCCACCCTCATTGTCATTGTCGAATCACTGATATCAGTAATGGTAAGATTGCTGTTATTACCCTCTGAAGGCCAATCTCCATCGACTATTGTAGCTGTCTGAACTGTAACAATTTCAGATTCAAAGGATTCGGGAGAGACAAGCATTTCAGCGATAGAAACAGTTTGAGAGGCAGGTATAACATTCCCGCTGCTTATCACTGTTATTCCGGATTCATCCGCAGGAACAATTTCGGTTTTACCATTATAAATATCAATTTCACCAGTTACCTGAATGTAATCACCAACTGACAGTCCTGCATCGAAAGAATAATTATAAATTAATACTCCAGCAGTGGCATCCTGAAAACCATGTTCCGTACTAGAACCTGCGGTTGCATAATTTGGTGTTGTCACAAACCCTGCGGTTGTCACTGTTTCCCCTTCCTGTGTATTTCGTACCTCATAGATCGGCAAAATATCCTCATTTGATTCTTCAATGTCCGTTTGAAAGCGAGGTATTATTTGATACCCTTCATCCTGAGGTTCTGTGTAATCATACTGCGATATAAAACCTTTAAGATTAAAGATTCCTTCTGGGGCGGGACCATCATCTACATCTGAATGGCGGTCCACCCGTATGGTGAGAGTCGTAATCCCACCATCATCAGAAATCGTAAGATTTTGATTGTTCCCCGGTTCAGGCCAATCACCATCTACAATTTCAACACCGAATATTTGGACCAGTTCCGATTCAAAAGACTCAGGAATAGTTAATAATCCAGACAAAGTCATATGCTGAAAGGACGGCAACTCATTCCCCTGACCTACAACGACCACATCTGTTTCTGCACTTGGAACAATTTCCAGCTTACCGTTATAATTTAGAATTTCACCGGTCACAGTCACTAAATCTCCTAATAATAATCCAGCATCAAAATCACCAGTGTAGATAATTATTGCAGCTGTCTCATCCTGAATCGCAAAATCACTCTGTCCTGAACTTGCAAGATTTGGTGTGGTCACAATACCGCTTGTTGTTACCGTATTTCCAAGCTGTCCCCTGGCTTCTTGGATCGTCATATCCTGCGCATACAAACAGGTTAATCCAATAAAGAACAGTGTTGTTATAGTATATTTCATTCTTTACTCCTTTTAGTTTATTTAATGACTAAAAATTTACCTTCTTTAATTTTTCCAAAAGATTCACTTTGAGAATTCAAATCTTCTACAGTAAACAGGTAAAGCCCTGATGCGATCGCCTGATTGTACTGAGTAATTAAATCCCAAGCATGTTCGCCACCGCTCAATAACGGATTTTGATTTGAATTAATATTATTAACATCCCCCCCACTATAATCTTCATCATGAAAAAGTACATCCACGGGGTCACCGGAAAGGGTGAATATTCTTATTTCTGCTTTCTGAGGGAGCCCTTGAAACCAGATCATGCGCTCACGGCTTCCATAGTCATCCCACTCTGCCTGACCCCTATAGGGATTAGGATAAACAGTCGGCTCCCAACCGAGCGATTCGTCATTCGGATTGGTACCAGGATATACATATACCCTGTTCCCATAAATTGAGCTCTCAAGAGAACCGAGGTTTGCAGCAGGGTCTCCCCGATCAAATGCTGTTACCGCATAATAATTAAGCCATCCGTTTTTTACACTTTCGTTGACGAATTCATAGTGATAATAATTTTCGTTTATTAAAATACTATCAGGTTCGCCAAACTCATTTTTTATTTGTACAAGTTCAAACCCTGTGTTATATCCTACGTTTTCAGATGCTCCATCATCCTTATCAAACTCACCTAACAATGAAAATTCCACATCCTCTGATCCTGCTGTTTTTCTGGCACCATAGATTCTATAACCTTCAAAGTCCTGTTCCTGACTGATGGGATCAATAAAATATTCTGCATTGTTTTGCCAGTACACAGTTACTTTTTGGTCTCCAACATCTAAAAAAATATTTGGAGTAGGAGGCGGCTCAGGAAGAATGTAGCGGTCCATTTTCCCATTATTGTTCAGATCTTCTCCTACATCGAGCACGTTATTTCTGTTTTTATCCTCACCATCGTATGCCTTTTGTGCCCAATCTGCATTTACTATCAAATTGGCTCGCCTTTCCGGAGATTCTGAACCTGAACCCTCCCACAGACCACAGACAACTGCAAATGCTATGGAACAGGACTCTCCTGGTGGAAGTTGAAGTGTAGAATCCGCATCCATATGACTACCAAATGGGCCTGCTGACAACATAAATATCCAACTATTAGTTTGTTTGGGATATCCATCGTCATTAAAAAACTCGGAATCGGTACCTTTTGGAACACTTGAGCTTAATGTTTCATACCTATCTTCATCCGTTAGGGGCATAATGTAAGAAGGGAAATTAGAATTAATTGAGCTTGTCCATATCCACTGATTATAGTACGAATTAATAATTGGTCTGGCTGTTGAACTTCCCAATAGAGAAATCCCAATATAAGATTCTGCCCACCCATCATCACCATCTGCATCATATTGATAAGCAATATCCCGTGAAAATCCTGATTCATCAGTAGATTCATCAAATCCATCTAAATTATCATACCATGTGAATCCACTTCCTGGCTCATATTTGTTATAAAAATTCATATTGTTAACAGACGCATCGGTCCAAAGCCCGGCATATAGACTATCAATAGTTTCATCTGACTGATTTGTGATCGTATAATTAAGAATCACAAAAGCATCAGCAAAGGAAAAATTCCAGGCATAAGTTTCTAAATGGACACCAATTCCCATAGGCGTGTGATTCGTTATATTATAATTATCGTCTGTATCCAATCCATAATCTTGGAAATCAATCAAAAAATCTTGATGAGATACTGCAAAGGGGGAATAAAATTGAGCCATTGAATCCTGGGATGTTGAACTTATTGAAGATCGTATATCGATTCCGGATGTAGAAAAATATTCAAAACCCTCATCCCCCGATTCAAAAACACCATCCACAATTGATGTGGACACCCTTTTTTCTCCATTAACAATTCCACCGATCCATAGACCAGCATAAGAGAAATGTTCCACCTGATCTCTTTGAATAGTTGTATGCTGCTTATATTGACACGACGGAAGAATTTGACCATTAACTTTATTCCATCCGTTACCCAATATCCCAAAATTGGTCACCGTCATTCCTAACTGTCCAACGGATGTATATTTATCAAATATGTCTGATGAAAACTGGGCTTTAGAGAAAGAAATAAATCCCAGAATTAGGATCCATAGGAAAAGATTGGGAACACCTTTCCTCATGTACAACTGATTATTTTCAAATGGAACACCTTCGTTTTTGTTAAAAGCAGGACTAAGAATGTAAATAAGGTGTTGTTCTATTTCAATATCTAAACAAAATTAAAATGAAAATTTCCAAGCAACCGGTCGATGATCAGAAATAAACTCATCATAATCTGCCCAACCGTTTGGGAAATAATCTTCTAATTCAATAGTTGTAACTGTTGAGGCATTATTTTCAAATTCATCAAATAATTTTTTATTGACAAGAATATGGTCAATATGACTGGGCCAAGAAGGATAAGACCAATACGTCCAGTGTTGTTCGTTCTCTCCATTTAATGCTAATTGCATATCAACAAATTTGAAATGTTCAGAATTTTCAATAAAGTTCCAAAACACATTGGAGAGCCTAGGTTCATGAATATCATCATTCAGATCTCCTACCACAATAACGTTTGATTCAGAGTAATTATTCAAAATATACTCTTCAAGGAAAAATGATGCAGACTGTCTTCGGGCTTCATCATCATTTTCATTCGGTATGTCCGGGGTACCATCTATATTCGTATCAATACTGTCAATCGTACCATCACCGCAACATTTTAAATGATTGTTGATTAATACAAATGAACTCCCATTTATATCACAATCAATAATAAAAGGCTCACGGGGAAATGCTATATTTTCTTGCTCAAATATTTCAAATATATCTTCAACATTTATCCTGTTTGCTTTATAAATATATGCAAGCCCATAACTTCCTGAGGATGTTTTTACTCCCACCCATTCATTCCCCTCATCCAACTGATTGCAACGGTTCACGAGAACATTAAAATAAGATCCTGAACTTATTTCTTGTAAAGCCACAATATCACAATTCAAATGAGTTAGAATTTGGGCTACATATTCAACGGTTTGTTCATCTGATTTAGGAAAATTTTCAAGGTTCCAAGTCAGGATCTCAATTGTATTTTCGGTCCCGAAGGATAATCCTGAAAATTGGGATGCTGGCATTTCATCATCCTTTTCTACCGCACAAGATATAAATATAAAAAGACAGAAAAGACTTCCCGTCCTTTTGTAATTATTTGAACGGAGCAAACCCCAACATAACCGGACGATGGTCCGAAATATATCGTTCATATTTTGAATATCCGCCAATATAATCTTCAATAAAAAGTGTTTCAGTTCGATTGAGTTTTGACTCAGGAACCATTTGCCGAGTTACGACAATATGATCTAAATAGCTGACATAAGGCTCTTTTGGATAGGATGCTTTTGACAAATCATAGACCAGCGGTTCATTTACAAAATAAAATCGTTTATCATTCAGAAATGGGTGGAAGCTGTGTTCCGTATCTTTATCTTTCAAGTCGTCGTTCCAGTCCCCCAAGACTATAAAATTTTCATATCCGGAATCCATTTCATCTGATATATATTCATGAAGCATTGCTACAGCTTTTTGTCTACGTTTCAATCCTGAGTCACAGCATTTCATGTGGAGATTAATCACAGAGAAATTTAAGATATCATCCCCGCATCGATATTGAAAATCACCTCTAAGCGGTGGCCTTCCGGCAAAATTATAATCATTTTCTGCAAACAATTCAGACTGATTAACTAATGTGAACATATCTTTTTTAAAAATAATAGCTTGATCCATAAAAGAAGACTGCTGAGACACAATAAAATCATAATCAGGCAGGAGATTCATGAGACCACTGAAAAAACCGGTAAACCGGATCTCCTGAAATGCGATCAGATCCGCATTCAAATCAGAAATCACATTTGCTAAAACAGGGAGCGTTGAATCCCTGTGAGCGGGAAAAAATTCTGTGTTCCATGTAATGATCTCAATCTCTTCAGGTAAATTTAGGTTTGGGACTTTTGTTCTTCCTCTAGCACCTACATTCATATCACACTGAGTTGGGATTTCAAAGATCGGCATCCACTCCGGATTTTTGTATACTTCATCTAATGCAGTTGATGCATTTGTCCTTATCCATTGACTCATGTCCGGTTCAGAAACAAAATCATCTGCCAGCATAGTTTGACCTATTCTACCATCCACTGCAGTTTCATACCCCACAAATTGGTGAGAGCCTTTGTCAATATGTAAAAGTAGATGACCAAACTCAGTCCCATTTCCATAGTTCTGAGTGATAAATACATGGCTGTGAGAATCATACCATATGGTTGGATATCCTTTACTAACACCTCCCGAAATAATGAAGTCCACTTCTTCAGAAAAATAACCTAATTCTAGGGCATTGTTAATATCATATTTTGAAGATGACCCTGTTTTCAATGAATCTAAAAACTCAGCATACACCTCATCCCTATCCCATGGAATCCCCAAACTTGTTAAAACAACAATAACTTCAGCCCCCTCTTTTTTCATGATAGGAATCCAATGATTCAACGTCTCAATTTCAGGTAAAACTGAGAATCCCTTTCTATTTTGTTCTAACACTGTTTCATTCAATTTGTGTGGAATAATTCCTATAATTCCAATTTGAATTCCCGATACGGGCACTATTGTAAATGGTTTGATTTTATCGGAATAATTACTTGTTCCCAAGTTCGCAATGAGAAACGGAAATTGTGCTGATTTTGCCAACTCATTTAGATTGTCAGCTCCACCAATAAAATCATAACTCCCCGGTACAAGAGCATCATACTGTACCTGGTTCATCCACTCAATCATTGTTTTTCCACTGTCTGCCATACCAAACGGATGCCCCTGAAAAAAATTACCACCATCTATCACCAAAACACCCTCCTTTTTTGATTCTGCTTCCTTTCGTAGTTCACTAACATAGTGATACATGGCAGAGGCATCCAAAATATCAGGGGGATATTCTGGATTCATAAATGTGGCCTTTTGTCCTGTAATCTGACCATGTAGATCGTTGGTCGTTATGAGGTGAACTGTAGAGTGGCTTTTATTATTTCCCGCAAAAGAAATTTGCACCGTAAATAATATTGCGACAGAAAATAATTGATAATAAACACTTCTCATAATACCCTCTTTATTTTTCCTCTTCAAGAAGGAATGAGGTGCTAAATATTGCTAGCTTTAACCTGAAATGATTAAATAAAATGAGGAAAAGAATAGACAAAAACGAAATGTGATTCATTCAAGCGAATCAAAAATTATATTTGAATGAAAACATAAAATTAAATAGGGATTCTGATACCGTATCAAGAGAGGGTCGGACATCATCTTCAACGGGGAACAGATCTGGGTATTTGTATTGGGTTGATTGGAATCCTGCAGCAAAATCAACCTGAAGATCCCCAAATGATTTGCTGGAACCAACTGTAAAGACCGTCTGAGGATCCAACACCTGAAACGGAGATTGTTTAAAAACCAATCCAACCCTTACCGGAATCTGTGAAGTTGTTATGTATTCAAGACCTAAATGCCATGATGCTGATCTCAGCATGTGGAATATCTGATTGTTGACCAACTTAAGGGAATAGGAATCGATAACGGTATAATCAACAGTGACCAATATAGGTGTTGTTCCGTGAGTTGTATAGGCAACTCCCAAAGATAAACGGGATGGTTTCACATAATGAACTCCCTCAATTTGAAAGGATAATGTGTCTCCCGCTATAAAAAGAGGAAGCCCAGAAGAACTGTCCAAAACAGAAGGGGTGTTAAAATTAGATTCAATTATTAACTTTGGATCAAAGGCAAATGAAAAATGCAATCCCTTCCATGTGTTTAGTTCGAACCCATAACTGAAAAAACCACCTCCCGGTGTATTCTCAACTCTGTCAGCTGGATGTATTTCCCCCAAATACCCATCCATGATTTGCAAGGTATCTGCCATGAAAATATCATGAACGGATGACTCAGAGATTTTATGATAGGCAATACCCCAGTTCAATGTAAACCGATCGTCTAATTTGTATCGGATACCTAAACCAAAAGAAAAACGGTCCAACTGACCACGAGTTTCTAAACGATGATATCCCAATAGTGGATCCTTATTACATATAATTCCATCATCACAGCTCTCTTTACCCCGAATTTCTTCCACATATTTATATGCAAAAGAAGTTAACGGGTCAACGGAAAGAGCTGCTGAAACTTGAGTAGTCCCATAAGTTCTGGAACCAGAAATACCCAACCCTGAAAATGATCTATTGGTATGATTTACGACATAGTCTGATGTTGTAAGGTAATCTCCAAAAAAATCTTTAAGATCAAACCCTCGACGCTCTAAGCCAATGTTTCCACCTAAATGATACTCAGATGAAAAGCCATCTCCAAGTCGCCACAATCCTGCAGGATTTATCAATAATAGGCGGGTTGAATTTTCACTGTAGGTCGTTTGACCTAAGGCAAAGGATCGTGCAGAGACAAGATATGGGTCTGTACCGGTAATACGATTAAAGAGAAACTGGGAATATCCAGCAGATGTAAATCCTGCTAAAAGAACCAGAAGAAATTTATTCATTGGTGTTTTACATCGCATAGTCAATTTGTAATCTAAAATCTGATTCAGTTTGATTTACCACAGGATTTGAAACCCAAGTCCCATCTCCTGATTTTCCTGAGGTTATTGTAGAAAAAGAGCTATAATTTGTATGACTTACCTTCAATTTAACAGAAAAATTATTTAAAGGCGAAAACTGCCAAGACATCCAAGAGTGTACAGCTCCATGGTCCGCGGAGAAGAGTCGGAAATCTGTATCTTCAAAATACCATAAAAATCCTTGAAGAAATAATACACCTCCCTTCAAGGTCATTTGGTCAGAAAAATTGTGGATGCCATTTATCCCAATAGATTCGTCGGGTGATCCGATATCTCCCACCTTCATTTCTGCACCAGGGCTAACAGATTCTGTAAGCCTTGGTCTCGGGGAAAATGTTGTGTATCCCCGTGAATACAGCAACTCCACTTGATTAAAACGGGACATCCTGAGACGAAAACGGATTCGTGTTTCTCTTGAATCAAATGGACTTGGATGAAAAATATCAAAGGACCCCCTCTCCTGCCATTTCTGGCGAATATTGATGCGGTAATTGAAAACAGGTCTCCAGTCTACTGTGAGTACTGTGCGGTAATATTTTGCATCATCTGCCTTTCTTGTCCATGTATCCCAATTCATATATCCAACAAAGGATCTATGAAATTGATAACGGGTGAAAAAATAATATCCCTGTTCTGACTGAGGTTGGGGGTTCCCTGAGTATAGATAACTGTATACTGGGTCTTCCAACCAATAACCATCTTCTAAAATAGACGTTTTGTAGCGCTGATAATTGGAAAAGGACCGTTGATAGGGATTGTCAAATTCAAGGTCATAATCCCTGTACAATGCTAAAAAGGTAAGATTATCAAATTGTGCATATAGACTGGTCAGGAATGCATTCGGTTCATCGTTAAAAGTAAAAAAATCAAAGTTTCTAGACAATTCACCATATTCACCCTGAATGGAAATATTTCCAAGAACGAATCCATAATTAAACCCTAAAACTCTTCGGTAACTTTGAGCTTCATCCCATATGGAGGAGGAACCAGAAGATTTATACATGGCAGCAATTTCCGGGTCTGCTGAATTGGACATATAGGCAAGGTAAAAAGCATCACCTGAATATTCATCATAATCATTTGCATTGGAAGCTAAATCCAGTTCAGGCTCATTGTCATCCGCCCCACCGGTGATGGTTTCCACAACTTTGGGATCGAGAACCCTGTCATAAAGACTTTCGTAAACAGTAAGACCTATATGTGCTCCTACAAACGGCATAAATCTGATATTTCCACCCCAAGTGACTTCATTAACAGAAGAGGTTATCGGAGAAACAATTTTCAGTGAATCCTCATTCGCTCCCATGGGAAGGCGAGGATGCATTACAATCAATGTAGAAAATGAGCTGTCTCTATTGATCACGGCATCACGGGAAGCTTTTGACATAAAGAATGCACTGCGGAAATATGGATTGGATATTTGCACAGCTATTCCATTCAATATATATTGATTTGATCGAGTTAAATCGGAAAACACTCCTCTAGCACGTTTTGTAAATCCAAATCCCGTTCGGCGGGGCGAAAAGAAATCGCCTGTTTCAAAAATCACACTTTGCCCAAAAGATGCAGAAAAATTTCCAAGGATAAATCTATCCAATCGAAATAAACCCATATCAACATTTTCCACAAGTCCAAATTTTTTCCGAGTATAAATTCCTTTCGGATTTCCCATGTTTTGATGATGTGAAAATCCAAACTTCAGATGTGAACCATATTGAAAAGATAATTTTTGATACACCTCAGGACGATTCGAATTTCTAAATGCGGTAATGGACCCCTCATCATCCGGATTTGTGGTAACAGGTACAGTTCGAACCATTTGTGAAAAACGACCATGAAATGAAGGGTTTTCTTTAGATGGAGTTTCGAAGTTTACAAAATCCACTAAATTTTTATAGCCCCAGTAGCTGATTCCTGGCGCATTCCTCAATTCAAATGATCCTTTTATTTCTCCTCTCCGTTGTTGCTTAATCACAGCAGCAACGTCCACCGGGCTCAGGTTTGGAAGAGCACTTAAATCATCAAACGACATCGTGTTGACATTACCGGGTCTATAGATTCTGTCCAGCCAGACATCGGACAATCCTTCCATATTTCCTTCTGCTGCCAGCCATTGCCTGACTTTATATGAAGATAAATTTTGTTCACGAACATAGGCAGATTCTTCATAAGGATTAATGTCTACCAGAGGTTTTAACTTATTTATATCTTTGATAGTCAACGATTCAATTTCAAGCAAATCATAAATGGTTACTATCCCATTTCTTTGATTAATAAATGAATAAATATCATCTACTTGCGAGGCAGAGAGAGGTAGTCCGCTTAATTTATCTTTTGATGCAGAATTCAGATTAATGTTTGCCGCTAATAACATTGGAAAAATAATGGATAAAAAAAACGATCGCATCTTGAACTATTCTTGGAAAATATAGGTTAATTCGGTTTGATGAACCACAGGTAGCACTGGGTGTGTCAATAAAGCATACCCGATCTTTATTCTTGAAAACGATACAATAAATCCAGCACCTAAACGATTGGGATTGGACTGTACTCCTGATATAATACGCAGTGTAGGATTCACATCAAAATGGACACTCCCCTTGATCTGAATATTTTTTCCCAACACTCTTTCAAAGAGAAATGAAGTCATCAAACCAGTGAACGGTGTATAAGAAACACCAGCAGAAATTCTTTTCGGCAAGGGCTGCTCCGTTCCACTAGATCCAATCGTGGATGAAATGGCATTTTTCACAAAGGCTCCAACCCTGTGTTTTTTCCGCAATACACCAATAACACCTACATCCAAACCCCACGCCGTGGACATTCCTCCTGGAATTCCATCTGAGCCATCTCCTGCTGTTCCTGCAGAGTGCCCAAGTGTCCATGAAAAACGATTTAGGGTTGCCCCCAGTGCCAAGGTTGAATTTCTATCCTTCTGTAAATAAAATCCATGGGAAATACCAATTCTCTGCTCCTTAGATAAGTCAACCTCTTGAAATGCCACTTTAGAAAATTCCGTGGAAATCCCTAGCACGCCAATTCCCTTAACATAATTTATCCAGCCCGCATGTGTATATGGAATTCCATACAACTCTGCAGATCCCACGTTAACGATATGATCTGAAACTTCTGTCAATGTTGCAGGATTATGGAATAAACTGTGAATCCCTCCCGTTGCTGAAGCCATTGTCCCAACGGAAGCGCTTCCATTTACACCGGTATAGGGATAATCGCTGGCGGTCTGGCCGATAAGCCAGGAAGATAATAATATTATGAAATAAATATTTAAATGTGTTTTCAATTTGATCTCACACCAACAACAACCGGCGCATAATCATTAAATGATTTTCCCGAACGGAATTGATTTGCTTCAATATGCATGATATAGGTCCCGGGAGAAACAATCTGCCCTAAATGATCTCTGCCATCCCATTCAGCATTATCTGTGTCCCGCATAACAGAACCACCATCTTTAAAATAACTGTCCACCAAGGTAGTAACAAACCGACCTCCCAGATCGAATATCCGTACAATAACCCGTGAATCATCCGGAAAAGAATAAGAATAATCAAGGCGTTCACCCATGCTCGGTATAATAACAAAAGGAGCCGGACTGATTTTGACCTTAACAATAGAGGTGTCCTGAATAAAATTACCCTGCGGACTATACTCGCTATAATAGATTATATCATCCTCACCGGCTACCTCCAGCTGAAAGCTGCAGTTATACACACCGAGTGTACCTTCAATCAGCACATAATACTCTGTGGGATTAGAATGATCAACGTATTGGTTTATAGTCTCCGATGACATTGGATCCCACTCCCAGATAACTGCGTCAAGCTGGTATCCATTATCATCCTCAATCGTTATAATTTTAGGACCACCAGAACTGCTTTTGTCCTGATAGCTTACAACTAAACCCATCGTTGTTGTACCACTAATGGACAACCCCTCATCACAGGGAACCGTTATCTCATCTTCATATTCACTATATATCTGCTGTATGGTGAGATCAACACATTTGCCATCATCAGTGTTGGCGGCTGGATTGTAATTTGCGGCACTTTCGTTCAGACAGCCATAAACAATATGTGGACTCAAAATAACTTGCCAGGATTCTGAAAGATTTTCGCTGGTTTCATTGTGCCCTGTGATTCCATTTCCACCTGTTGTATTTTCTCCAATCTCTTCAGCACTAATCCTCACGTAGGTTGAATCCTCACCATGGGCATAAATGAAACTCTGTTCCTCAACAGGAGTATCCGGGTTGTAACCTTCCACACCTGTTTTATCAACTGAATTAGAATTATCACCCCACAAAAAGTAGTCAACATCTCTAACTACTTCAGTTGAACCGTCCCATTGAAATAAAATTAAACATTCCTGGTCATCGTGCAGTAAAGGAATGCTCTGGAAATTTGATCCATAAGAAATTGTAGTCTCTCCTTCTTCGGCATCCAGCATATCCTCAAACAGGGATAGATCTGGTGAAAAGGAATATACTTCTTCAAACATCTCCTTTGTATGAAGGCTTAAAAAAAGTGTGTCCCCAGAACCGATGGTCGTATTCTCCGGGAAACGAGCTATAAAATCTAGACTTGAACCGCTCCAATAATCTGAGCCAGAGGGTAAATTGTAATAATATTTGTTACTGGAGGTGTCCACCGCATCGGTAATATAATAATCCGATAGGTCCACTATTGCAGATGTGGGATTTACAATTGCCACCATTTCAGCTTTGGTCGGAGTGATCACTATACGGTTAAAGAGTAAATGATCAGCAGTTCCGGCAGTCAGAGACAGAGGAAGAAGTATGGTGAATATTTTTTTCAGATCTATATTTTATTTATAATTTTGTTATAAAGAGACACAGCACTGATAGTACCATGTTTTACTAATTTTTATTTCATCAGTATCATCTTTTTCACAGCATAGTAGTCACCTGCTGTGATCGTGTAGATATACACCCCACTTGAAACAGGGTAGCCATGTATATCAGTACTGTTCCACGTGGCGTTGTGATATCCGGCAGTATTTAATTCGTTTACAAGATCCACTATCTTTTGTCCCATAACATTGTAAACACTGACGGTCACAAATCTTTCCTCCGGGATCGCGTAATTAATTGAGGTCACCGGATTAAATGGATTAGGGAAATTCTGGAAAAGTGTGAAAGTTTCGGGAATGGGTTCTCTCTTTTGCAACAAAAAACGGTTGCTGAAATTATTTAAAATAGTTTCACCTGTTCCTTTCAGAGATGTTTTATTACCAGACTCGTCGACTAAATCCCAATCCTCATCTGTCTTTATAGACCAATACAATGAAAGGTCATCTTCGGTCCCGGTCACCTGAACTTGGCTGTCTCCAGATAAAATCTTTCTATCATTACCGAAACGGACATCAAAGAACCTATTTTCACCATTTAAACTGTTCGATGGAGGAAGAGGAGGCATTGAAAACATCATTAGTTCCTCATCTAGAATATCTATACCAAAATAGAGTGGCAGTCCGTTGATGGTCAACAGTGATGCATCTTCCAGGGGATTTATACTGTTAGTTTCTTTGGCCGCTACTTCAGAAGTTGAAAAAATCACCTCTCCAGCACTGCTTGCGTTTAACCAGTATCCTGAACCTGGCTGTATGTCAGATGTAGATACATATGTTCCATTAAATCCATAAAGAGTACCCGGAACAATTATATCATCAGGGTCTATAGCATTACTAATGTTGACACTTTCTGAAGGACCAGAAATTAGATTCCACCCTGCTGAAAGAGGAACTACCAGTGTGTTTATGGGTTGACCAGTTATGGATTGGGTCCCCTCACTATCAAAATAAAGCCAGTAACCGTCACCGGGGTTGAATTCAGTCTCACTCGTGTATGTTTCATTGAACCCATACATGGTTCCTGCCACTGCCTCAGTATAAACATCAGTATACACAGTGGACTCAACATTCATAGAAATTCCTACCATGTTCCAGCCTGACTGATAATCAACATCAACGCTACTTTCTCCAGATTCTGTGTTAAAATCATTTTCATTTCGAGGGTAGAGTTTAAACTCACTATAGCTATACCCAACCACTCCCGAAACACTTTCAAAAAAATCACCTTCTGAAATTGTGGGCCAATCCCCATCAAAATAATAGTCATCAATCATTGCCGTTCCCGTTCCATCAGTTATTGTCCAATTTCCATATTCATCGACAGATTCAAATGTTACATTTGAAAAGCTCACTAACATGCTTTCATACATTTCACCAGATTCGGAGCAAGCAATCCCTATCACGTTCGCGGTAACTGTAGCCGGAGAGATAGTATTTCCTGAGGATATCGTAGTTGCAACAGTCACATCTGTTAATTGTGTAAAACTATAATATTCGTTTACAGTTGCTGTTATTTCTAGTTCATCTCCTATGGACGGTCCCACTGATGTATCAAAAACATAAATACCACTCCAAGTGTCTCCATTTGGATCTTGTAAGAAGAAATTTGGACTCTCAACTGAATGAACATGTGTCACAATTCCGGACGTTGTCACAACTTGACCTGTCATGAGTGTTTCGTAGCAATAGTCACCTTGCTCTGTAGTGTATTGGATATCATAAATGCTGACATCTCCCCCCGTACCACCACCAATATCCCCCGCATTCCTGGGATTGATAGCATATGCATCGTAAGAATAGTCCACGGCCCCAACAATTGAAGCAATCTCTTCTCCAAGCTCGGTCGGAGAATAATCAAAAATTCCATTATCTATTTGGCATTCACCTGAACCATCATCAACATACCACTCACCATAGGAATTAGGTAGCTGAGTGACCACCGCACCCTCGATTTTCACAAGACATCCTTCATACTCTTCCGCGCTGGCGGCAGAAACCAATTCTCCGGTTGTAATCGCTATGGGTTCTGGGACTTGATTGTCAGAGCTTAAAATTGTAACTGTGGTAAAACTGATTTCGGTAAATCCATAAAATTCGGTAACTGAACCCGAAACTGCTACCTCATCACCAATTTCCACTTCCGCATCATAATTAAAAATATAAATTCCATGCCAAGGCCCTCCTTCCGGGTCCGAAATAAAGAACCGATTTGAGTTGCCAGATGAATAAAAACCTTTGGCAGTAACAATTCCTATAACGGCGACATCTGCTCCATCCATTGGTGAAGGGTAGGTTCCATCTCCAGCATCAGTTGTATATTGGATGTCAAAAATTGATATCTCTCCTGAAATAACGACTACCGATATATAATCTATTCCAATTGCCCCTAAATTATCGTATACGGTCAACTTAAATAATAATGTCGCATTATCATTGGGAGCGGTGAAAGTAACAATTGGTTCTTCATAATCACTTAAAGCTACCTGAGTACCTTCGACCTGTTCCCATATATAACCAACTATTGTTCCATCAGCATCAGAGCTATTTGATCCATCAAGTGTCACTACAACACCCTGGTCAACGGCCTGATCCTCCCCCGCATCAGCGTGAGGTATTTGGTTACCATCTGTGGCTTGAAAATCAGAAACGAACCGCGGAATTAACTGATAGAATTCATCATATGGAGGATCATAGTCATACTGACTCCCAACACCGGTGACGTTGGCAGGCCACAGAGGTTCTGGGCTACCATCAATATCCGTATCATCATCAATCCTCATAGTAGCTGTGGTTGCACCATCGTCTACAATGGTCAGGTTGGCAAAATCACCCTCAGCGGGCCACTCTCCGCTGACAACAGTGACACCCTCGACCATAATAAGTTCACTTTCATACTCTTCACCATTTGACGATAGCTGAGCCACGGTGATTACCTGAACATCTGGGATTGCTCCGGGTCCAAAATTTTCAACATCATCCACCGAGGATACAATTAGCTCAAACTTTCCGTTATATTCGTCAGTAACACCGGACACTCTAACTAAATCTCCATAGTTCACACCCATATCAAAACCGGGGCCAAACACTACTAAACCTGCAGTTTCATCCTGGATCGTATATTCTGAGTTTCCACTCTGAAAATTTGGGGAAATCACGACTCCTTCTATGGTAGTTCCTATACCAACACCTGCGGAACGTGCTTCAGCAATAGTCATCTCAGAAACCACGTTCACAGATACATCATCAGTTTCAAATTCACCACTGTCATAGTAAACAGTAAGATCAAATGTAAGTGCTCCCCCTTCCTCTGGAGCGGTAAAGGTAGCAATTGGTGTCTCAGCTCCAGACAAGGATACCGATGTGCCAGCGGTCTGCTGCCACAAATAAAGGACAATATCACCCTGAGACGCAGAGCCATCCAAAGTAACGAGATCTCCCGGACTGACAAATTGATCATCTCCTGCATTGGCACCACCCGCGCCAGCCCCTGGGAAGTTAACCATCGCTGTCTCAGGTGCATCCACGCTGATTAAATCAATAAAATAAACTGTTGGATCTTCCGAACCACTATATAAGCGGGCTTGAACAATCAGTGCCTCTCCAGGACTCCAGTTCTCCTGACTTGTGGAAAAAGTATGGCAAACTTGACTCCAACCTGAGCCATCAGTGTAATCAGTATTCCCATCGGCAGAACCTTGATAAGAATCGATATCATCGTTTGCTGACCAGCTGCCCCATATCCTAAGTGAGGGGGACGAACCCGGAGTATCATCATATCCATAAAAACAGGCGGTAACTTCATCCCCGGCAGATAAATCAGTTACCCATGCCACAAATGCCTGCGGGGTACCGCTCAGGGGAGCCTCAGAAACAGATAACATGGCAGACCCATCATAGGGATTGACTCCATTGGTTGAACCAACATTCTGTGGATCTGATAAGTTACCGTAATATCCCAGAATAGTACCACCATCTTCCCAGCTGTATGTAGATTGACCATAAATAACAAAAGGCAGAAGTAAAAAAAGAGAGAGCGTAAGAACAATTAATTTTTTCATAATAGCAATTCCCAATATTAAAAAATTTACAAAAAGTAGCGTTTTTTATTTTTTGTGTATGAACAGCACAAAAATCAGCAAATTATTGAAACAAAATTAAGAAATATTTTATTTAATACACGGAAAATGTTAGAGCTATTGTTCCAGACAAATTTGCTTTGACCCAACACCCCTTTCCAGGCTCTAATGAACTTACGTTGGTATAGGTGCCATCAAATTCATAAAAAGTATCCAAGATAATAATACCCTCAGGGTCCTCAATGTCTTCGACTGAAAACTCCTGGGAGATCCCGGTAATCAAATTCCACCCCTCCAACAATAAAATGTATAGAGTGTTAATTTCCTGACCTGCAATGAAAAGATTTTCAGTCTCGCTGAATCTGAGCCAATATCCATGCCCATTCATCACATTTTCTTCTTCGGTATATACACCATTATAGCCGTACAAGGTCCCTGACACAGACGAAGGAAAAACTGACTGATAATGAGGGTCTTCCACCATAACCGGCAACCCAATAAGATTCCACCCATCGCTTACAGTTACCATAAGTCCATCATCAGAAAAATTTGATGAGCCGGGAGTACCAAAATCCCCGTCACCATAGGATTGGGATGAAGAAGCCCAATTTTCACCCAGTTCATTATCTTCAGGTGGACCCACCAGCATCATACTTGCGCCGGTTGGATCTGGAAATGTTTCTCCGTTATCGTAGGATATTTCGTCTATGATCAATCCTGTTGGATGCTGAATAATAATTTGGTCCCACGTGTTGCCTAGATTAAAATTATTGTAAACATAATTCAACTCGACACCTCCATTTAAATTAACATCTCCTTCCCTGCCTAGAACAAGAAACTCACCCGGGAGAATCAATACTCCACCATCGCTGACAACGCTATGATAATCGCCGTTATTATCTTTCAGAACCAACCCATTAATATTGATCACTGTATTACCAATGTTTGTCAATTCAAACCATTCACCATAAATATCAGGAACAGCGGATGGATTTTGCATAACCTCGTTGATGACGAGTCCCTCTGGTATATCAATAGCTTCCAGCCAAATCTTCCATTCCACAGGGCGGTGATCCGAAATATGATTCTGATAGGTGGAAGATCCCATGTAATCATCAATTCTCAGAGTTTCGATTTCACCAGATAAGTCATTTTCATCAAAAAGTCCGGATGAAATAAGAATATGATCTAACAGTCCAGCATAATTACTCCATGGATAGGAATCATAGTAACTGTTCCCGGCGATGGGTGTTGTAGTAAAATAACTGTTTGGATCTGAAACTAAAGGCCACAGTGAGTTACTACCCTCTGGATCATCTATTTCATCATTAAAGTCACCAGCTACGATAATATTTGTCTGGCCAACATTTTCAATCTGATATTGAATATAATTTCTTAAAATCTCACAGGAGTCAAATCGCCGTTGCCAACCATCATCGTAAGCTTTTAAATGTATGTTAATTAATTGGAACTCCAACACAGCATCACCACATGACCACCGCAATTCTGCTTTTAAAGGATAGCGGTAAGCAAATTCGTAACCATTGTTTGGGAAAAGCGTCTCATAATCCAATATAGTAATGCAGTCACTCCGGACAGCCAAACCGAGATTGTAACCATAATTCGTATTGATAAAATCATAGGCTGTAATCGCAGAACTCAAATCTTGAAAAGATGACAAATCATTTATTTCCTGAAACACAACTACATCCGGCAATAAATCTGTCAATACCTCATTCAAATAAGAGACCGTATTATTAGATAAAGGAAATTGCTTAACATTCCACGTCATCACTTCCAGACCATCCCAGCTATTCTCAGTGGGGATATTCCATAAATTCTGAGTAGGGACTATGAGGACTGTATCCTGCGGTGGACAGGTTTGAGTAAAAACAAAACCCCAAAATAAAATAAGGGGCCCTATAAAATGTTTGTTCATATCAATTATGAATTGAACCCGTTATTTTCCCTGTTATTTTTTTTCTGTGATTAATTAATTTAATAGTTTCATAGTCTGCCAGCTTATCTAACTCACTCTGTTCCAACAAATCTAATTCTCTCAGTAGTGTCATCATGCCCGGTGGATCAGCTCTCTGGTTACCATCCAATACCTTTAATGCTATTCCAATAACATTTCCGTCTCTCTGGCGAATTCCCAATCCTCTCACTGCTTCTCCTCCAACTTTCGTTACTGCTCGACCAGACATGGCTTCCATAAAATCTGTATCAAACCGTTTCCGTCCCGCAACCAGATAAGGGTGTGTAACCATTGCATCGTATAACCTGGATAAAATTGGGTCACTCCCTGAAGCAAGTTTTTGATATAATAACGCAATGCTATATAGTGACATAAAGGGTGCTGGGGCAGTGCAACCGTCAATCCCAAACTTAAATCCTGATTGTCCGGTATATCGTTCCAAAGCAGAAACGATTTTTTGCTGCACCGGATGCCTAAATTTTATGTATTCATTCAAATCAAAACCCAAATACTTTGCCGTTGCAAGCATTCCTGAATGTTTACCGCTGCAGTTATTATGCAATGGATTAAAATCCTCTCCACCCTTCAGTAAGGAAATTTTAGTTTTTTTATCATAAGGAGAGTGAACGCCACACTTATAATAAGAGGGATCAATATCAATTTTTTTCAGTATACCTGAAACGGTTGAGGTATGGATTTTTTCGCCGTTGTGGGAAGCGCACAGGACCGCCAGCTCATTGTCACTAAAACCAAACGCATCTGCAGCTCCTGTTTCTACACATACAGATGCTTGAAAAGGTTTTAACGATGAGCGTATACAGGTAGTATAATGAGGATCACCGGATGAAAACAATATTTTTTTGTTAGAGCCAACAGCTACTCCATACACCTGGTGAACACTTTCAATTTCTGTGTTCCGATATACCTCACATTTAATGACCAAAATATTACCTCATTTTTCTTGTTTTAATAGTTCTGAAAAAAAATAAATTCCTATTTGTATTCTTGCGGGTACATTAATTTATATTTTATGGCAATAAAACAATTAGCTCCAAAACCTGAGAAATCCCCAATTTATTGTCACCTAACTGAAAGCCATATTGGACTTGATACATCCCTATCAAAAAGGATATTGATCCTGAAACATGAGTGAGATTCTTTGTTATATGAGAAGCAAGGGATAGGTTTAAATTTCTCCATAAAACAGCGTTATTTGCAGAAAAAATATAGTTATCTAATGATGGTATAAAACCACCAGAAAACGAGAAAGTATTCTGTAGCTCTTGAAAAACAGTCCTATGTTCCACAAGTAAATTTCCACTTACAGGCAGTGCAGGTTCTTCATTAATATATGAGTCCATAAACCCAAAATGGGCCAAAGAAAAACCCATCTTCCAGTCCCTGTTAATTGGCTTCAGCATGGAGATGCTTCCCGATAGCCCTGAAGAAGAATGAGTATGTATTCTCAATTGAACCATCCGTAAAAGTACAGCAGTCTGAATATCGTTGAACTGAAATTGAAATCCTCCAGCAACATCCAAGCCAAATGCGGAGTAAAAACTCAGCGGATCATCAGATGGAACTTCATCTCTTAGCTCCAGATTTTCAAACCCTCCATATTTAAATCGCAGCAAACCCTGAGCACCAAATATAGGACTAGCAATACCCACCGATATAACTGAAAAATCTCCATACCAATCATTGTGACTAACAGAAAGACTCGATCTCCCCATCCGGTTTTCCGGAAAATAGATCAAGGCATTTTGGGTCCCATATTTTATTTCGTTAACAGAACCAGGGACATTTAAAAATTGTGACCCTACACCTTTTAGTCCGCCAACACATAACATGAAGATGATTCCTATGGTGTAATGATATTGTGTTTTATATACCATTTTAAAAACTGAATGAGGACGAAATAACATGAGTTATACCATTAAATTTCTGTACTTCATCCACTACTGCTGAATAATCCAAGGTAACACCAAAATTATCTAATTTGAAATAGGTATATCCAAACCCAATACCAAATCGTTTTTCTCCAAAGCCAGATCTGAACGTAATATTTTCATTTAAATAATATTCTATACCTCCATTTAACCTTTTCCCCAATAACATTGAGTTGTTAGTAACAAATTCCACATCACACAGGACCTGAAAATTTACAAACCTTGTCTTGATTCCTGCTCTATAAATCACTGGGAAATTATCATAATAAATTGTCCCAGTTTCTTCAAAGATTGTATTGGTTTTCCATTGATACTTTGCATTGAGGTTTTGGACAACTCCACCAAGTTGGATAGAATTATTCAGCTTATACATAAGCCCCACGTCCACGCCAACAGCGGTCCCCCTTAATTTTTCATCATAAATAGGTAGAGTGTGAGTCATAATTTTAGCATTAAGTCCAAAAGAAATCCTACCCGAAAACTTTTGAGCAAAGCTCAAAACAAAAGCATTTTCTCCCGTACTGATTCTCCCTAAATATTCCCCCAGTGAATTTCTTTCTTCAATACGGTTTACCCCCGCATGAATCCATGCGATCCCTATTCCAGCAGTAGGAGGCAGTTTTATGGTGACTCCAACACAGGACAGCTGTCTGTCCAATGATAATATCTGGTGCCCTGTGGTAGCGTGTCCTTTCTCCAAAAATGCAGTTCCAGCGGGATTGTACACTCCTGTCAGACCGTGATGCGAATCAGCTGTCAAGGCACTCCCAAGACCAACCGCTCTGGCAGTGGTGCCCATTCGCAAAAACGAACCGGGAAATCGCGCAAAATCCTGGCCATTGAGGGTAGATGAAATGGAAAAAATCCCAATTAAAAAAAACAGGCACATATATATTTTATTTTTCATTTTACAACAATTATTTTTATCCAGCGATCCTGCCAATTTTTTTCAGGGTTTAAATAATTGGATATTTTTAGATGTACAAAATAAACTCCATTCGCTACTAAATATCCGCTGTTATCCTTTCCATCCCACTTGAGCTCGCCAGAATCAATGTTCCGGTCATACCTTCTAGAAAATACTTTTTCCATAGCAAAATTATACACCGTGATGTCCGCCCTGCCTATAGGGTTCGGTCCGGTGGAAAACCGAATATAGCCATCACCATTTACTACATTATCCACTGAGGGAGAAAATGGATTGGGATAGGCAAATACCTCATCTTGATCTGTTTCAACCTGATAAATACTCCATGCATTCTCGTTTGGATTTAGCAATCTCGCCACTCCATCCGGTGTCCCCACCCAGAGGGTCAAATTCGGAAAATAAGCTCTATCATCCAGAGCTGCGGTATACACAACATTTGTGAGAATTTCCCGATTATAGTATTCGTTCTGTTCAACCATAGGACTGTACAATGCCCACACCACAGGGTCATCAGGGTGATTAATAATGGTTTTCCAAAGTCCGTTCTCTGAGCTGGCATACACAACTGAGTCTGTTGCTGAAATATTGTAAACCCTCTCACCAATCAAAGTTGTCTCCCACGTATCACCATCATTTGTGGTAAAGCTGACCCCCCTCTGTTCACCATAGCTATCAGCATTCATGGTTGCCGCCCAAATAATACGTTGACCATTCCACACCTGCAATCCCAGCCCCACTACAAAATTTCCAGAGATGTTATGGCTCTGATATGAATAATGCACCCAATCCACACATCCGTTCCCTCCTACAATACCTCGATTGATCCCATTAGCTGTACCAACCCACACCGTATCACTATATGCGAGAACGGAGAAACCCTTATGATTATGATTTCCTCCGCTACCAGGATCTCTTGGATTCAAAAAATAGCCAGGGATAACATTCATGCTATCATCAAAAGTGGTTGCATCACAGGTGTTAAGCTCAATTTGATGATCCTCCGGAAGCGGCATTGGTGACCATTTTGCATTTTCACTTGAAAGCGAATCTACTGATATACGCCTCAACCCTCCTGCCCAGCTGGTGATCCAAGCATAATTTGAGGTGACCGCCAAATCATAGGTGATATTATTGTAGTGAGTTGTAATCGGCAACATATTGAAAAAACCAGTTCCTATGGGCTGAAGAATATATGGTTCCTGAGAATATTCCATAGGCTGCATGTGATGGACCTGCAGAGTATCACTTATAAGATTTGGCCTATCACTATAGAATATCCCTGTACCAAAGTCTCCTAAGTTATCACCAGAGGCACAAGCAAATAATATCTGCTCACCATATGTTGCGATGGCAGAGATGGCATCATTAAGGAGAATATATTCTCCATTATTCATGAACAGGGTGTCTAGCGTAACAATGGACACAGAATCCTCCAGATAGGAAACCCCTCGCCCTGTTCCCAACCAAACAGTAGACTCTCCCTGTAAAACAATTTCGCTTATACCATTGCTTCTCAAACCAGAAGAAAGTGTCTTGAAATTATTGGGTAAACCGTTCAATTTATATTGCGATGGTATGGGCCCTTGAGAAAAACCAAAAGAAAACAGGATAATAAAAATTTCTGGTATGAAATATTTTTTCATTCTACAACAATAGTATGTTCCACAGGTTCACTTATTTCAAAAGAGTTGTCTCTTGCGATGAATTTCCAAAGGAATGTCCCGGTTTTTGTTTGATTTGATGGATTGTCCGGACCAAATATTGGGATCTGAATACTGAATTTTCCGTCACCACTGATTTCATCACCGCTGTAATAATCAGGATATATTTCTACTAGACTGCCATCGTCATACATTAAGATTTGATTTCCGTTGTTTAATAATGTGTCAGGCTCTATATGGAGTGATGTAAACCCACAGCTTAAAATATCACCACCTTCATTTTCATCAAATATATCTGCAGTGATGAGGACAAAATCTACCTCCCCTCCGGGAGGTCTGTGAATTGTATCTGGAGCGGTTATTGATAAAATGATTGGAGGGATATTTTGCAGATAGGTTGTTTGAAACAATTCAAATTTGTTTACACCATAAGTTCCCAAAATTTTATATGAGACTTCTCCAATCAGGCTTGGTTGGATAATATTATTAATTGAGTCCAAATCATTGAAGATTTTGTGGGAATACAGCCCATCACCGTAAATTATGTCACCAAATTTTCCATTATCATTCAGCCAGATAGAATCCGTATTTGCCGCCCCCTGCCCGTACCACTCTACTAACACAGACGACAGGGAGTCTCCCTCAAAATCCATTTTGCATGACACCTCAAAATAAAGGAAATTGGATTCTCTCAGGAATATAAATCGAGGATTGGTTATGGGATCAGTTTTGGCATCCTCCACTGGAAACTGCTCATCGCAGGATGAAATAAGAAAGATTGCAAAAAATAAAATAAATGATAATTTTTTGTCTTTCATTTTAACGATCAAAAATATAGTGATTTATAAGGGTGCCCACCTGATATAGACTCTCAACAGAACAATGTATTGGGGTGTCTTCATGAGTGTGCCAGAAATTTGACCATCTATTTGGATAATTAAAATCAATAATATCTATTGCGGGTATCTGAGCTTCTTCCCAGAGCGGCACATGGTCATCATAAATTTCATATTGCAACTGTTTATCAAATGCGCCCAACTCCAACTCATCAGCGAGCGTCCACAATATTTTCACCAGAGTTGGGTTTTGGGCATAAGAATTTCGTTCTATAGGAAGATGTAGCTCTGAATCACCCACCATATCTAATATAATGGCATTATCTGGTTTTGGGATGGGTAGATTTTTTGCAAAAAACTGAGCTCCCAATGCATAGGAACGAGGGTTTCCCTCAATCCCTAGATCCTCAGCATCAAAGAATACGATATATATTGTTTCGTCATGAGGATTTTGAGCTAAGATACGAGCAGTTTCTAAAAGAACAGCAACTCCGCTTGCTCCGTCATTAGCGCCTAAAATAGGTTCGTTTCTACGTTCGTGGTTGATATCATGGTCTGCAGTGGGACGGGTATCCCAGTGGGCCCCAAGCAATAAGGAATTTTCAGCTGACCCAAAAAATATTCCGACAATATTCGTCATTTCCAACGTATCTGGTCTCCCGGGAATGGATTGACGGAATGGCTGTGAGAAGACGCTATCTGCGAATCCAGAAAGTGTATGGATAAGATAACCTTTACATTGTTCATGTCCGCCTGAACCGGGATTTCGAGGACCAAAGGAACATTGTTTTTCCAAATAATTAAATGCTGCCTCTCCTGAAAACTCAGGTACTGAGACAGTGCACCCTTCAACCAATATTAAGAATACAATAATCACAGGAATACGAAGAATAACAGAGAACCTTAGTGTCAAATAATCTATCATAAATTATCCGCTAATTGAAATATTGATATCAAATCCGAAATCTCTGTCAATTTTTTTACCGGTGGTTTTGGTTTCATTTTCACGATACTCATAAATAATGCCACCACTCACATTCCGGTTGAAGGAATACGAAATACGGGTCCCAATTTTCCAACTGGAAGATAGAGCCTGTTGGGCCAGCTCGGTTTTATTTTTAGTTCCCCATGTCTCACTATTGTTCATGTCAAAATTCAATGTGAAATTCACATTATTCTGAATATCCATATCTTCAAAATACGGAATTGGGATCTTAAAACCTCCCTTATGGTTGTAGCTTGCGCTTGTCGTTAGAGATCGATCTTTTTTTAGTGTTAATCCGGTAGGCATCTCATCTAGTGATTGACTCATGTTCTGTCGAATCTGTACGGAGACCCCCTTCCCGAGAGATAGTGACATGCCTATCAAAGGTGAGAAACTAGCGTTGACCTTTCCCTGTTTTTCATAATCCTTAAACGTATCAATAAATGAACTCATATCTAGAAGGTTTACCGCACCAGCATTCACATCTTCAAATTGCCATGACCGTGATTCTTTTCCGCTGAAGGAGTGGTCCAAAGATGCAGAACGAACAAATTTATTCAAAATAGGCCACTTCTCAAGTCCAGACATCCGCATGCTCCATCCGAAAAATGGTAGACCTTGTTCCAGCCTTTCTCCCCAGGGCAAAAAATCCCTTTGGATTGACCTTTGTTCTACCCCTGACCCGCTGATAGTTTGAGAAACATTTTCGCCAAAAGAAAGACTGACACTTGTTTTTTTAGTTAATTTGAACCCTGACCTCAAAGATATATCCTGTTTGTGGTCAAAATTTCCTATGTTGGAACCTATACTGGCAGAATCCTGACTTAGTCCATGGTCCGATTGCCAACCAAATCTATAACCAACCGGGACAGCTCCCTGGACACCTCTTGCAGTTCGATTCACTGTTTCGGTATAAGTGATATTTAGCGGGTCAATTCGGTTAAAAAATCCGTGCACTGCATTCAGAATAAAATTTCCTTTACCTTCTTTATTATCTTTATCATCATTTTCTCCCTCCGGTTGTACACGGGAGCGTGTTCTGCTCCGTCCTTGTGACGACCCAGACTTTTTGCTGGAAGGAGGTTTATACACCGATTCAATGATTTGTGTGAGACTCAACGAAAGATTGGTAGAAAAACGGATCTGGGTCCCAATATCAGCACCATCAATTGTGCTGCTCAATGGTTTGTCCCAACGGTATCCTGCAGAATAAGATATGTTTGGTTTCAAGAAAGATAAAAGTTCAGGATTAAAATTTGTTGTGAGGTTTTCCGTTACATTTGTGACAATACCAGGGTCCATATCCTTAACCGCTTTCCACACATAACCTCGAAAATCATTCATATTGGATTTTGACTTTTGATTGTATTTTATAGTTAAATTGCTAAACATTTTGTAATCTAATCCAAAGGAACGATTCAGGCCTAGATTATAAATATCCGGGGACCTCAATCCAGATCGTGAAAGTTTTTCTGTTAGTTTTTCACTGAAGTCTATGCTGGTATTTACTGAAGATGGTGTGTAGTACATTTGAAATTCACTCATTTTTTTCCCTATCAGGGGAACTGAATTCATCCATCCAAATGGTTTTACATAGTTATCCCTTCCGAATGAATATCCATAACTTAATTTTCCTGTGTATGTCTGATTTTCTTCCTTCTCCATAATTTCACTGGATTTCAGGGACCTGGATGTACTGAAGTTCCCTTTAATATTATCCAACGTTAAACGAATTAATTTGTTATCCGATTTGCTGGACTTTGAGATAGAAGAACTAAAGCTCAAGCTCTGTGATTTTGTCATAATGGAATCTGGAGTGTTACCCTGGTCAGCATAAATATCTGTTCCAGGATAAAACTTTGGACGGGTTGTTAGTCTTGAAAATGAAGAGCTCAGGGGAATACTCAATCCCATCCATTTTGGAAGGAGTTTGTGAAGATTAAAACTATTATTAATCCGTATATCTTCACTGGATTTGTTACTTCCTAACCGCTGCTGGAGCACATGGAAATCTGCATCTTTACGACTGTAAACGATGGAAGTATTTCCCAGGTCAGCTAAATAAAACTTTGACTGCATTCTCATCGCAACTCCTCGATCCTTTTTCACACCGCTCAACCTTAATTCATCTATCCATACCTCTCCCGAGATAGCTTGGCCCGGGTGGTCATTGAGAATCCCTGTTTTGAAAAACTGAATCCTTGACAGAGAGGGCTGTCCTTTAATGGTGATTTTTTTCCCAGTAGAGTCACCAAGTTCGTCAGTAAAAACGTATGTTCTGATATTATCACGTACGATGAGGGTATCGGTATCTCGCACTTTGTTTACATTCTCAGAGTCTTGCACTTTCAGTTTTGTTAACCAGTTTAAATCCAGCTCAATTTTATTTCGGTTCAACTGCTCATCCCATCCCTCAAAAACCGGCTGGGTGATCTCATAGTAATCATCTCCCAATCCAAACCTTAAAAATACATCCACATCTGAATTGTCCGCCTGAATCCAATCACTTGATTTTCCGTAGACATACATTTTCATTTTATCATAGATGAGAAAACTTTTTGCCCGATCGCCTGTAAGAGAAATAAGGTTTTTTTGTGCGGCGGCCTTGTTCCCAACTTGAAGGGAATCAAATTTTAATACTAATGACTGTTCTTTTGATCGAATTTCATTAATACGGTCGTATTCTCCCTTTACACCTTTGGGGGGTATATAGTCAGCATTGTCCTCTGTATTGATAACCGCAATGGAAAAAATACTGTCATTTCTAGTGTAGGTATCTTCAGACATGGGGGACACTCCCAACTCCTGCCACTCATTTCCCACCAACTCTATCCTGGCAACCAGAAGCTTTTCTAGATCACTGGGAATTCCTGACCAAATTAATCTAAGATAGCGAATCTCATTCCACTCAATATTGGAAACTTTACCAAAATGGCTTAGCGGAATCCGATATAAGCGCCACCCGGTGGTAACACCATTTTTCTCCGTTTCACCAGCAAGATAAGATGTATCTGGATGGTTTGGCTCAAGGGAAATAGTTTTAGAAAAATAATCATTTGTTTTATCAATGAATCCAGAGCGATCCAAATCCTCTGTGTCAGGATATTTTCCCCCTTCCTGGATTTGAGTGCCGGTCCCATTGCCTTCCGTACCATTAACCTGTGAATAGTTTGAACTCCCCTCAGAATAGTTCCAGTTATCTCCATTTGGGTCTGTTTCTGAATATCCCGGGATGGGAATGGAGCTGTCAATATCCTCATCTATAGATCCATCTCCATCGTTGTCAATATAATCCCATATTTCTTCGTCGGATATTCCATCTCCATCGTTATCAAAACCAAAACATCCTCCCAAGCCATCCTCCAGCTCATCGAAGCACCCATCCAATCCCACATCCTCATGGTCTTCAAGAAACCCATTCCCAAGAGTTAAACCTGCTTCAGGGATATCTTCCGTGTTTAATGATCCATCACCATTTTTATCTTCACTTATTTTTCCCAAGTTAACTGTTAGATCACCCTTCGTTCCGTTCAACCATATCTCAAAAAATTTGCTCTGGGTCTGGTCGTAATCACCTGAATAAAAAGATGTGGTAATTCCTCCCCAAAGACTATCTGGATCAAAAACATCCTGAAATGGTTTTTTCTCCAGTTTTAAAACCATAATATCTGTGGTCTCATTTTGCGCCCGAACAGATGTGGACTGGTTAGGCCAGATGTCCTTGGTCCTGACCTGTCCATATGGATTGTACCAGTTAGTTTTTAGCCTGTAGTTTTGAGGAAAGGCAATTCCACTAGAATCAAGTGGTGCTGACGCCTCTTTCCAGTATCGCCTTTGAATTGGAGGAGATGATGTTCGTTTTGCCCCCTCAAAATCATCAATATACGCTACGCCATTTGGATCGCCGGTCTCCGAATTATTTATAGGATTTGGGTTTGGGATGACCTGTGCGATTTCACCTTCCAGGGAAAAGGTAGACATTTTTTCTGTTTCTATAATTGGAAGATTATCCAGTGCGCGTGTAAGTCCGTCCATCTCCAACTCATATCGGCCGTTCAGGTCCCAGATAAAGTTCCGTGTTGGCTCGTATCCCACCTCTATTTTTTCGTTCATCACAGACTGGTCAAAAAACAGCGCGGTCGCACCTATAAACGAATTTTTCCCTAAATCCATTTGAGCTCTGCTGCCCAAGATCACTTTTTTGTCAAAGGATACCAATTCGTGTTTATCATACAGTATCTCTATATTCGCATTGGGGTCTGTAGCGGCTTCCCCCAAAACAATTGTCCCTGAAAAATAATCGATTTGATAATCAATCCCCCTGGTAAGTCTGATGCCATTTAATAGAACTTCTTCACTTCCCTCTACCAGCATAAATCCAAGACTAATGGATGAGCTGGGGTTTGAATATTCAGCTTCAATTGTAAACCGCTGGTCACCCGTATATTCAGAGTTGATCGTAGAGGTATACATTTTACCATCACCTAGAGCTGAGTAGAGAGTAACATTCCCATTCCCTTCACCATTAAAATCAAGGGTATCACTTCCTGAAGTATATGTGGTTGTATCAGCTACAAATGGTGATAAAGCCGGAAAGATCAACTCTCCTGTTACCATGTTCACAATATTGGGGTTATCCATATCAATGATGTCATCCGGAACGGCTGTCCCTGTTTCACTGAGGCTATCTAGGCCAAATTGGCTTAAATAGGTATAGCCCAAAGGATTGAGATGACTGGGAGGGGTCAGGCGTTCGTTAACCAATTTAATTTCAAACCCCTCACGGTTGATTTTTGTAGTTCCTAAATAATATACATTTTTAAACATGAGGTCCCAGGTGGGATGATTTGGATGGGGTGACTGAGGTTTTATCATTTTCAATTTGAGTGTTCCAACGCTATCACCAGGAGAGATTCCTGAGCCCACCGTTATAAGGGTGTCTCCGTTGTCCCGATTTACCAACACAAAATGACATCCAATGATCTCATCCATGCTCCGAGAGCGAAGCCGGAAAAATCCCAGGTCTTCACTGATAAAGTATTCTGTATCGCGCTCCATCCTAAGAAAATTTCCTTCCTTACTCTCATCTTCTTCATAAAGAGAGTCTGAAGGGTCAATGTACGCAACACCCACATCTGCGGCAGGGTTATTGCTCAAATCCAGTTTGTACAGTTCAAAGTTAGCTATCTTTGCATTACCAATCAGGTGAAGGCCATTTCTTAAAGGATAAAAGCTCGGAATCACAAATGTGTTTCCCTGATAGGGGAGACCTGTTGTATCTGCAGTTAATGTATCAGATAAAATTCCATTCCGAAACCATTCATGAACGAAAAAATACTGGTTCTTTACATATTCATAGTCCTTTATCCTGGTTGTCTGGGCCTCCGACCCTCCTGAATATCTTTGCTGTTCTTTTTTTGTTTGTTCTATGGATGCAATGGACGTGATATCTATAGGGCCAATCTTAGAGATCCCCTTCAACCCAAATAATCCTTTATTCTGGCCTGAAAAGGTCACATATTGTGTCGCGGGAAGAGACAGAGAAATATTTCCCGCTTCAACCTTTTGTATGATATCGTCTTCCTCTCCCTGATAGCTGATACGTATATTGTTTTCCCAGTCAAAATCCCGCTCAGAATCCTGGTCCATTAGAACGGTGATCCTGTCACCCACCTTTCCTTCAATATTTAGGTTCTGGCGCTGGTCAAATTCGATGTGTGTATTTTGCGTTTCATTGATGCTGGAACGGACAAGCTCCTGGTCCTGAAAAACAAGTTTACCGGATATATTTACATTCCCTCTTACTCTCAGCGAGGCCCGCCCCAGTTTACCCATTTCCATTCCTACGACCTCTATTGACCGGGTTCCTTTCCGGGAATCCCTGCTTTTGTCCGAGGTCCCTTTCAGCGCAATTTCATGTAATTTTTTACGAGAATTAAGGCGGACTAATTTTGTGAGATACCACTCAAGAGGAGCAGTAAAGGGAATTTTATAGATTCGTTCATCCAGTGTTTCGGTGAAGGTAATGGATGTCCAGTCCGGGTCAACAGCTATGGCTGTCTTTTTCTGTCCAAAAGAAACTTCCATCAGCCCAATTGGAGACCTGAGAGTGTCTCGATATACTCCAAAAAATATTTCCTTCTGAAACGGATCAACAACGCCCGGCATGGAAATCCTGAACCCATGCCCGCTGAACATGGTTGTATCCTGAGCAGCAATAATATCTGTCGGGACAACACAAAGAAAGACCGATATCAGGACAGAAAGTGCCCGCCCTAAATTAGTTACCATTTTTATCTGATTATTTTTGATTGTATTAAGAAAATAAAAACGATATCGATCAGTCTATAAAATACTCCCTTTTTTAAAATAATTATTGAATAATGTCCAACAGAAGTTTACGAAATTTTCCCATTGCCTGTCCACGATGACTTAATTTGTTTTTTTCTGCTGATGTCAGCTCTGCCATTGTTTTTTTTAGCTCCGGAATGTAAAACACAGGGTCATATCCAAATCCGTTCGATCCCCTCGGACTTTTAGTGATAATTCCTTGTATCTCTCCCTGGGTATAAAGTTCCCTCTCTCCGTCTGTATAAAAAATAATAGTACGGAACCTGGCTGTTCTTTTTTCAGAGGGTGTGGATCTCAGTTCGCTCAGTAATTTCATCAGATTATCTTCATAGCTAACTTTGTCCCCTGCATATCGTGCAGAGTAGACCCCCGGCGCACCACCCAAGGCATCTACTTCCAGACCTGTGTCATCACCCAGACAAGGTAGATTTGTGATCCTGTTGACTGTATCTGCTTTGAGTTTTGCATTTTCATATAACGTAGAACCGGTTTCCTCAATATCTCCTATCTCAGGAAATTGTTCTAAAGATATAACCTCAACCGGACAGTCATCTAGAACAGATCTCAGTTCTTTTTCTTTATCGATATTGTGTGTAGCAATGATTAATTTCAAATTTAAATTTCCCCTTACCTGGGTGGTCTAAAATTTAGAGATAATCACCCTTTAATAAATAAACTAGAAATTAGTCTTTTACCAATGCGAACCACCCTTTTAATTTCATGGTCAGATTTTGACCAATTTAAATACAATCAAAATGAATTAAGTTGGTAGGCTTGGTAGCTCAGTTGGTAGAGCAGAGGACTGAAAATCCTTGTGTCGCTGGTTCGATTCCGGCCCGAGCCACGCTCTAAATCCCTGTATATATTAACTTACAGGGATTTATTTTTTTATCTGAAAATATCAAAAATGACCAAAATGAGCCATTTTGGAGCATTTTTAGGCACTTTTGGGCACTAAACGGGCACTAAAACTAGATAGATTCGACTGAAAATTGTGGTGGACTTAGTTAGGGGATTTTCGTCTCATCCCTAATTCCAAAATATAAACAAAAGGGTAAAAACAGGACTTAACCCTTAACATTTACCGAGAATAAACCGATAATAATAATAGGGACAGATAGCCATTTGGGATAGTTGTGCCTGAAAAACCACATACACAATATTTTATGGATTGAAAATGAATAATGGAATCTTAGGAATAAAAGAAGTAGCAGACTATTTACATATAAAAGAGCAAACCGTGTACCGGTTGGTTCAGCAGAGGAAGATTCCAGCCTTAAAGATTGGCGGTCAGTGGAAAATCAAAGAAGAGCACCTGGATATGATGTTTGAACAAATTCTCCAGGAAAAATTAGACGAGATTCAATCCGAGTAAAAAACCCCAGCAAGTATTGCTGTATGCTGAAACTCTGGCGAGGTCATACTGCTTAAATCGATTTGAAGAAAGTGGATTATTTTTTTCATAATATTTTCTTCATTTTATACTCCTAAATAACTCTCTTCAATTTACCCAATCCCCACTTTTTTCAAAGAGGTGGGAGACAAAACCCCCACGAATGTGGGGCTCAACTTTGCTTTATTTATACAAAGTGTATTTTTCCTTTAGTTCTTTATTAATTGCTTTTGCATCACCCGTAATTCTATCCATCAATGCCCAAAAGCTGTTGCCATGATGTTTAATACGAGTATGGGCTAATTCATGTAAAATGATATAATCTTGTAACCTTTTAGAAATCTGAGTCATTAAAATATTTAGGCTAATGTTATTTTTTGCAGTACAACTCCCCCATCTGGTTTTCATCACCTTGAATCTTAATTTATTATACTTAAAACCATGCTGTTTAGCTAAATCATCAACTCTTTTGGTTAGATACTTTTTGCGAGCAACTAAATCTTCACAGGCGAAAGTATCTAAAATAGGAATTGCCGTTGAATTAGAAAATTTTGCTAGCTGCTTTTCTATCCAATACTCTTTTTGTTCTGCAAATTTATGTGCTTTTTCAAAATCTATACCTACTGGCACAGCTACTCTTATTTTCGAAGGTGACTTAACAGAAATGATAATATACTTGGCACGATAGCTGCGTTCTAATAAAACATCACCTACTTCAGAGAGAGTTATTATTTTTGATTCAGCCACTGAAATGCTGCTCTACATATTTCATCGCTTTCATTCCAAATTTTGAAAGTTTAACTGCTGTTTTATTCTGACTCATCGGCTCATTACATTTTGGGCATCTACGATTATACTTACACCCTATCGTTATTCTCTCAGTCACATTTACCAGACTTAACACATTTTTGCACATTTCTCGCCATCAATGGCAGCAGAGATAATTCCACCTGCATAACCAGCCCCTTCACCGCAAGGATATAAACCTTTTATTTGTGAGTGTTCTAATGTCACACTATCTCTAGGAATACGCACAGGAGAAGATGTTCTGCTTTCAGGAGCATGAACCACTGCTTCATTGGTAAAATAACCCTTCATTTGTTCGCCTATTTGGCGTAATCCTTCTTGTAAGTTTTTTGCAATAAATTCAGGGAATATAGTGTTGATCATAGCTGATGTTGTTCCTGGTATGTAAGAAGTTTTAGGAATATCAGTTGATAATATGTTGTTAGCATAGTCAACCAACCTTTGAGCAGGTACTCTTTGTGTTTCACCTGCTAATTCCCATGCTGATTGTTCTATCTCTTTTTGAAATTGCACACCTGCTAAAGGACCGTATTTTTCATATTTTGCAAAATCTTCTACTTTTAATTCTACTACTATCCCTGAATTAGAAGTAGAGTAATCTCTTTTAGATGGCGACCACCCATTAGTCACCACTTCGCCTGGGCTAGTGGCACAAGGAGCAATTATTCCTCCAGGGCACATGCAAAATGAATAGACGCCTCTACCACCAACTTGCTTGACAATTGAGTAAGGAGCAGGCGGTAAAAATGCACCTCTAGTCTTGCATTTATATTGTATTTGGTCAATCAGTTCTTGAGTATGTTCTACTCTTATGCCAAAGGCAAAAGCTTTTGTTTCTATTGCTATTCCTTTTTGGTGTAATAGTTCAAAAATATCTCGAGCAGAATGCCCAGTTGCTAATATGATTTTATTGGCTTTAATTTTTGTTCTGTTTTGTAGTTCAACCCCTTTTACGGCATTATTTTTAATACTAATATCTATTACACGGCTATCGAAAAGTACTTGCCCTCCATAATGAATAATTGTATTGCGAATAGCTTGTATGATTTTGGGTAGTTTGTTCGTGCCAATATGAGGGTGAGCATTCACCCTAATCTCTGGAGTTGCACCATGCCTAACTAATACATCTAATACCTTATTTACATCTCCTCTTTTCTTAGAACGTGTGTATAGCTTTCCATCTGAAAAAGTACCAGCACCGCCTTCGCCAAAACAATAGTTAGAATCCTCATTAACAATATGTTTTTTTGTGAGATTAACTAAATCTCTTCTTCTGGACTGCACATCTTTTCCTCTTTCAATAACAATGGGTTTTTTACCATTCTCAATCAATTTAAGAGCTGCAAAAAGGCCAGCAGGTCCAGCTCCAATAATAATCACTTCATCTTTCCCATTTACGTCCTGATATTCAGGAAAATCTTCTACTCTTGGTACAAATTCTTCCTTGATATAAACAGCAACTTTAAGATTAATCTTAGTTGTTTTTTGCCTAGCATCAATAGATCTTTTAAGAATCTCAATATGTTTGATCTCAGGATTAGGAATATCCAGCTGTTTTGATATAGTTGTTTTTAGCAAATTTGGGGTTGATGCCACTTCAGGTAGTACTTGTATCTGTATGGTATTTATCACGATTCAAAAATACAGATTGTGATTAATAAATAGGTATTTCTAATTTTTTTCTTTTGGGCACTAAAACTAGCTGGATTCAACTGAAAATCGTGGTGGACTTAGTTAGGGGGTTTTGGGAATAAAAAAACCCCATAGGAATGGGGTTACGGATTTTTTTGTTGATACAGAATTAATTAATCCTGCAAAGATATTCTCACCCGCTTTATGCTTTTAATCATGATAAAAACGGTAAAACTTCATGAAAATGTACAAGTATACTCTCATTAATATTATCGTTCATAATTGATTTTTCTTAAATATTATTTTATTTAATCAAATATTTACCCCACCCCTACTTTTTGACAAAGAGATAGAAAAGTTTAATTTTCTATTATGGTAATAACACCAGAGCTGTTTGTTTTAACCCAATATCCTCTCCCCGGTTCTAAATTTTCTGTGTTTAAGTACCCACCCGAACTAAACTCAAAAAATGTACCGCTAACTATTAACCCCTCAGGGTCTTGAATACTATTAACGTTTATATCTGAAGAGATACCTGTAATCAAATTCCAGCCTTCATTCATTTCAATGGAAATCGATGATATTGGAGATCCGGTAATTTGAGCTAGAGCTGACTCAGAAAATTGAAGCCAATAACCAATTCCCTTAAATAATTCAGTTTGGGAGATATAGCCCTCATTAAAAGAAAATAGTGTACCGGGAATCGCTTCAGGAAACAATAAGGTATACTCAGAGTTCTCTACTTCCGCCGGTAGTCCGACCAAGTTCCAGCCAGACGGATATTCAATCACAACCTCTTCTGAAAGAAAATCGGTTAATTTATATTCTAAAAAGAAGTCTATCAATTTTTCACTGCTGTGGAACCCCCAGCTATAGTCAAACCATATATGCCCACCATTTTCGACTTTGAAATGGACGAACTTAGTTGACGAAACTTCACTTTCATAAAATAATATATCTACATATTCATTGAGCGTTTCAACATATTCAATTGTGAGGTTGTTTAGATCACCCCAGAAATCAATTGATTCGCCTACTGTTAGTGAGCCATCAAATGAAGGAGGATAATACCCCACAACTCCGTCCGCGGTTCCATGAAAATGAATAATAGGAATTTCTCTCCCATTATCACAGCTCTGGTTATTGTTTAACATAAAATTACCGGTTACTGAACCAAAAGCTGCAATCTTTTCAGATAGATCACAAGCCAACTCATATGCCATATAACCTCCGTTAGACATCCCACAGGCATACAGCCGGTCCAAATCAATATCAAAATTGGAAGCAATGTCGTCAATCATCGAGCTAATGAATCCTACATCATCAAATGAATTCCCATCCCAATTTGCACCCACATTCCAAGATGTTATCCCCTGATTGTTAGTCATCCCTTGAGGATAGACTACTGCTATATTTTGTGGATGAGCAAATTCATCCATTTGAGTATAATATTGTTGTTGCGATGCGCTGCCTGTATAGCCATGCATATTGATAATTAGTGGACATGACCCTAGGGAATTATCAGGATATGACATCAAGTATGTTCTGATAACTCCCCCATGGTTCAACTCAAACCATTGACCACGTACGATGGTTGTAACAAACAGACTAACTAATATTGTGAATTGATAGATTTTAATTTTCATTTATTTTGATCAAAATTATAATTCACTTATTAATATTTTATTTCTTCACCCTGTCTATACTTTTACAAAGAGGTTAAATATTTTTTATTAATGAAAAAATAGGCTATCCAGCTCCGCCGCCGCCGCCACCAGAGCCTCCACCACCGCCAGCAGACGCACCTCCCCCTGAACCTGAGGCTGTACTCATGGTAGATGATGTTGCTGAAATCATAGTATTAAATGAGTTAGCGAATCCATCGTGAGAAGTATATCCATCTCCATACCAATGGAAAATATGATTAATCTCTTTTTCAGGGATATTAGAAATCATTTGTTCAACCATTTTACTCTTTATACCCAAAACAGTACTGTACAAGAGGTAATCACTTATATTGTTAATTGAATCTCCTATATCTAATTTATTAAAATGACCTTTTTTTAGATATTTTTTTAATCCTATCCATTTTTTATATAGAATTTCACCCTCAAGTGTGCGATGAACTATAGCAAATGATAGCAACAATATTAATATAGTTGTAACTCCAGAAATTATTGCCCATGGTCCAAACAGAACTATAAAAGGTATATTACATATACCTATACAACCCGTTAGGAAAAACGAGTAATTCATCCCCTTGATACTATTTTTATCCCACCACTGCTCATCCTCTGCAGTTGATTTAACTAATTTCTTCCACTCATTAAAAAATTTTGTAAATGCCTTTGTACTTTTCTTGATTTCCTTAATTGTAATTGTATTATTTCCATTGGCGAGTTTATTAAATATAAATTCTAAAAGTTGATTTTCATATTTAAGTAAGGTTGACCTATTTGAATCCCAGACATCCCTATCTATTTCCCATATATATTCATCTTTGGTTTTTATTTTTCCAAAAAAACTTTTCTTTTCAACCTTATCTCTTTTGATGTGCATAATATTTTTTCTTGAAAGGTCAAATATCGTTGCGATCAGAGAGTTTCCATAGATTTCACGATTTGCTAGTAAATATTGCAATAGAGCTGGAGCAATGGGCTCCGGGATATCTGATGAAATACCTATTTTATAAGGCACCTGGGGTCTTTTCCCAAATTGACCATAGAGATATAACCAACCAAATAAGAAAGTAATACAAAAAATAATGACAACCCATTTTCCAATTTCCCATCTCTCTACTTTCTCTCTTTCCTTAATAATCGTGTTCTGCCTTTTTTGATTTGCAACCTCTACTCCTTTTGTCTCTTCTACTATAATTTGACTTTTAACTGAATTAGGAGAAATAGGAACTTTAAAAAATAAATTTTGAGGATATATCGCTCTAATCTCAAAAAAAGTTTTTTTGGGGAGATTGTCACACCAGGCTTTAACAATGCCCTCTGGGGTTATTTTATATTCGGCCCACAATGGCCCATGCAACCACGCCTGCAGGTCATACTGAGATATATTTACTGGTGGTAGAAGTGTTATGGTTACACTCTCCTGACTTTTCCTCCAATCATTTCCAACAAACTTATGATAGATCGTGGCCGCATCATTATATCTTTCAATCAAATCATAAATTATATATTTCAGGGTAAATGTTCTGGATTCATTTTTGGCCTTGAAATTCCATCTGATTTCTATGTGGTCATCACTTTCAATTATTTGATAGCTACCCAAATCTTTTTGGCTTGATAAATAATAATAACTCTGACCTTCAGATACCGATATATTATCGTATCTAATCCCCTCTGATTTTTTTAATTTTTGGAATGCATATTTAAATGATCCTTTGAATTTATATGTTCGATTCTCAGTTACATCTACACTCCCATCTTCGATAAGCTGGCCTATTATATCAACATTGGTTATATAGTATTTTTTATTTTTTGAACCAAAAATAAATACGGGAAGGAAGAATAAAAGAAAAACTAGTTTATATTTTTTCATATTTCAATCTACAAAACAAAAAAGCCTCTATAAAAGAGGCTTTCTAAGCTATTATCGATGTAGCAGAATCCTTCCCCACTAATCTTTTTCAGTCATTGACTATTATCATCTACTTTTTCTGAATCGTCTTCGTTTTTCTTATCGTCAGTTTTTTCTAACCTATCGATTTCTCTTTGTTCTTTTTCTCTTAATTTTGTTATAAAGGATTTCTTGTCTTCAGTTTTCTTATGTGGTTTGTCTTGATATTTCATCATTTCTCCTGCTTGATCTTCAAATTAACTAGTCTCCACTTTTTTGAAGAGGTGAATATTACTAAGGTATGGAAGACATATTATTTGCATTATTCTTTAAGTAAATTACCAACAATCTTTCTTCCATGATATTCTTTTGCTCTAATAAAGTTATGAATTTCTGGAAGGTTACTTTCTGTTATTGATCCTGCCACAATGAAAACAAAACGATCTCCAAACCTATTAATTATTTCTTTCATTCTTTCTTTCCCATGATATGCTGTTTTTTCTCCACCGGAGGAAAGTATACTGGTAATACCAGTAATTGATAGCAATTTTTCTATTGAATTAAAAATGTCGGAAGTGATATCAATTGCCTTGTGAAATGTGACTGACATTGGATAAGCTTTTTTAACCAACCGTTCCGTAGATATATAATCTATATTTTTATCTGATTTTAATAAGCCAAAAACAACTTCAGTTATACCGATACTTCTACACATTTCGATTTTTGATTCCATCTCCATTATTTCCTTTTCATTATAAATAAAATTTCCTTTTCTGGGTCGTATCATAACTTTTATAGGTATGGACA